>JACCDT011203166.1_pt1 | contig 57605 bp, 46 predicted proteins | sample 7446291 | NCBI WGS metagenome assembly JACCDT01 (sample SAMN15323446, study PRJNA562643) | freshwater metagenome | isolation source: river surface water | place: USA:Blue River Watershed | collected 2017-08-17
ATACTGAGGGATATACTCAAAAACCCTTTAGCAATCCATGCGTTGCCAGCGCCTACTAAATGGTCATTTTTCGATACGGATGCCGATACAGCTACATCACTTAAATCATCCCCTGTCACTATAACCTCGGCATACGAGCCAGCAGTACCGCCAATATCGTTTTGGGTTAGATACCCAAAGGCATTTGCGGCTATTACTATACAGGAAACATTGTTATTAGCCTTGGCAATACTTATGTGCCTAGCACCAGTTGCGGGCAGGTCCCCACCGTCTTTGAATTCGTACTTATATACACGCTTTGACTTCATTTTTTTAACCCCCTAACTCAAATACTGTATTCTACATAAATAGCACCTAATGAAGCACGTTTTTGATTTTCTCTATAAACGTTATCGGTAACATAGTCGTCATTTGACAATTTTGTATTGTTGGAACCTTGACCATGTCTGTACGATACTTCATCACCATGAAATGCTGATCTATCTACAACTCCGGGGGAATATGTTGCATGTTTTATATCTACATCAAATCCCATTGAAAGTATATCTGCCAATGGGGTAGTGTAAGTAATCGTACACACCCCATTGGCTCCAACATTGGCGGCGAAGTTGTTGGAGTTACTATCTTGACCCTTTGACACATTCACTACAATTAGCTCTGTCGTTCCTTTATATATTTTTGCAGTCATTGATGTAGAATCGAATAACAAATGAGTTATAACGTCACCCATACCTGATGGGTTTATTATAACTATTTTTCCATATCCACCTGCACCGGCAATGTCGCTGATATCGTCGTCGTCTATGTGGCCGGTGCTGGCTACTATAGTATTTTTTCCACCAGGCGCATTTAATGCTATCCCTAGTGAGGTGTGTTTTGAGGTTCCACGAATAGTTTTAAAAGTACCAACATTATCCAATTCGTCGGTACTATATTCTTTCATATATCGAATCGCATTATTTGTCCCAATAATACGTTTTTGCAACGTTAAAGAATTTCTCATTCTAATCCTGTTGTTCGGATAAATCAAGCTAGCCATTTATTTCTCCAGTTCATTTGATGCGTGACAGTAAGGCACACATTTTGTTAGTTAAAGACTATTACAACGATCCCTAAACCCCCATCTGTCGGCGGCACGGTCCCAATAGATTCAGATGATTTAATGTGTTTGACACCGCCTTTGCCGCCGTAGCCGTGATATATAAACTCCATATCACCATACAACGCAGATCGGTTAACAAACCCATTGTTGGATGTAGCGTTTACACTTAGCGCGTTATACCCAGCATCGCTCCCTGTGGTATATATAACACCATTATCATCTTTAACAGCCGTTAACATTCTAGCAGATATGTCAGCGGTTACTTCAGCATAATTTTCTGGATTCATAAATACGTCAACATCGCCGTTTTCACCATGAACCCCTAATCCATTATAAGTAGAAGTATACCCGCCAGTTTCACCAGCTATGGCTGTAATATTGCATAATGTTTTCCCAGAAGCTGTGAGGTTGTCCGATATCAAATCTATTAAGACATTAGGATTTTCCACAGGAAACCTATCTTCTGACAAGTTTTTCTTATTCGTTGGCGGAATTATTACCTGTAAATGAGATTCGGACAAATCCGCTGCAGATATCGTGATTTTTCCATATCCACCTGCGCCACCGCCCGCGCCAATTATTTCTACATCTACATCATCTGAACGCCCACCGCCCGCGCCTCCAGGCGCATTCAACATAATCGTTATGGTTGTTGCACCAGCAGGAACATTTATTGTCCTAACGACATTGGTTTCATCAGTTCTAGAATAGGCAACCATAACATCCATTACAACATTGCCATCAAATATGGCATCGCCTACTAATGATCCATCCGAACAAGCTCTCCATTTAGACCAAGCTTTGCCAATGCCGTTTCTTAAAAACGCTACATTATCGTTAGTGTGAACAGATTGATATATCCTACCTACATTGCCAGCGTAACCGAATGTATCGTTTAAGCTTCTATTTAAAGCATTAACTTTTACATTGACTATTCCGCCGAACATAGACGGTGCATTATCTGTTTCATCGTCGTACGAGTAATCCCCAGCAACAATGAAATCGTTCATGTCATTGAAGTTATGACCGTTATAACTGCTGTTAGAATGACCATATTGACCTATGAGTCCCACATATGTCATATTCCATTTCGACCAGCCGATATTTTCTTTATAGGTTCTAAAAGCAGATGAGGTTTCACTGTAGGCTAATTGGATAACATATTTAGGTTTGCGAACAATGGTGTCAAGTATAGCCGAAGTATTTTCAACTAAATGGGGTAGTTCGGATGATTCTATTACAATGACATCAATATATCCATCTATAAACGGTGCGTTTTTTGTATAAGGGGTAAGCTTATACTTGCCGGGTATAAGTACCTTATTTGCATCTATGGTTAAGGTCGTATTGCTATTTCCAACAAGTATGTTGGAAATAGCGTCGCTAAGCGCATGCTGTTTAACAACATTATCGCTTACTTGTTTTTTCCATTTCGACCAAGACCATTCACCGTTCTCCAAATACCCCATTCGTCTGTATGTATTCGACATTTCTATAAACAAATCTACGCCATCTACGTAATAGAATGGGTTATCGAGACCCCCATTTCCAACGCCATTGCTATTACTACCTTCATTGTGTCTGGCGATATCGTATATTGTTTGGACCACTACGGTGTTGTCCTTTATAGAGTCTACATTTAAATAGCCTTCCGATATTTCATGTATGACCTGATTTCCATTTGGGATTAATGCGCCATTTGGCTTTATGACGCGATATTTCCCGTGTAATGTAATCGTATTAAAATCGCTATCTTTGGTTACGGTTAATGTAGACATCGTATCGTCGTTCTGCAACCATATCCAACCAGAATACGTGGACGCACCACCAATTAGGCGCATACAGACTTTTTTGTTAGAAGTCATAGTTTGTTTTATGACATTTACAGGAATCGCGTCCAATAAGTTCGGAATCAATTCTACCTCTAACACGCCATTATCAAACGGCCTATTGGGCTGTGTTGTCACCCAATATTTACCGGGTTCCGATACTGTGTCTAAATTACGCGTAGGATCGAGACTGCCATATTTGTCAACTGGAACATCCATGGCGTGTTGACACAATACACGCTCCGAGTTTTCAAATGCAACAAACCGCCCCGGATCGCTAATCAAAATATGGTTCGGCTTAAGAACGTATTTTTCATCAGGTTCGAGCATAGACGCCCAATCCCATCGGAATAACATCCCGCGTCGATCCGTGGATGTCAGTCTTCCTAGACACATGTAGGCAACAGATAAATTAGGGACCATGTCATCGACTTGTTTTAACGACTCGTATGTCGGATATACCTTAACAAATGGTTCCGTTGTAACTAGAAGGGTGTTTAACTGCTCTATTGTTACGTATTGGCTGTTTGAAGAAATTACATTATCGATGTAACTGTAAATTGCAGCAATGGCGTAATTATCGCCGTTAGCGACAGCTACACGTAAGTTTTCCAATGCTAAAACTAAGTCTGTATATCCTAAGAACTGGTTCGCGGGATGAATGTGGGCGGTTGGCGGAAACCTGTTCGGTATACCAATTATATCGCCCCATCCAATGTCAATTGGTTTGTTTGGATCTAGCGGATTAGTTTGTAACATTTCAGCTATCAATGCGGCCATATTTTGGTATTGTCCACCTACAACTTGATATTCTAATGTAACCGAAGGTATAAGCTGATCTGATACGTAAACAATGCCGCAGACGTTTTTACCGCTTTCTTGACAGGCGTCTTCTACATGATTCAATATTTTATATTGAGTACCCGGTTGTAGAATAGCATTTGTTACATTGTTTCTGACAACCATTGTCGAGGTGTAGAACGGTCCTCCAATTGGAACAATAAATCTGTCGACAGACGATGCAATTAAATGCACTTCGCCAACAACGTGATTCGTTAACGCGATACCTGTTAAATCTAATGGATAGTTAATAATAGGCATGAAGAATCTCCTTAGTTCATTTTAGCCAAAGTGGACGTACCTGTTACGATAATATCTAATGTAAATTGGGTTTCATTAAATGTGTTAGATACAGAAGCGACGTTTGTCAGTCCCAGCACAATAAATGTAAAACCTAACAATGTTTTGTTAAGAATCACAAAATTGTAAACGGCATTGAAGTTATTCCCGCCAGCTATTGTTGCATTAATGACATAATCTAATGACTCCATACGTTGTTCAAACAAAATAGTATAAGCATTATCTTGCGGTAAAGTTTGTCTATAGTTGCCGATATATCCATTACCTTCTTTCAAAATGCTTAGTAAATTATCATTGAATGTATCCAAAGTGTAAACGCTATTATCTACAACTACATGTCCACGCATCAACACATGGGTATGGTCATGATTGGCAACCCATGCTGTCCACGTACCGTCTGAAGGTTTACCATACCGCATATAGGTTTGACCAGAGAACGAGGTAGTTTGGTCGTTATAAGCTGTCAAAGTTTGCACAACACGTTGTGCAGTGCTAGGCGATGTTGTTGTTATTTCTTTTACATCTAACATACATCCGCCGCCACGTTTAGCATGGACAGGGACTTTCCCATTATTGACAGGCGCGCTCAGCCAATCGATATCTAAGTAATAAGTGCCAGGACGAAAGACATTGTTGATGTCAGTAATGATTGTCTGAGCATTATCCATGGGTTCGAAAGAAACGTTTTTCCACCATGACAATAAATGAATAGCGGATGCAACAGTCAACGCCACACTATCGCTAGTACCAGCAATCACATCTGCAACGGTTGCTTTTGGAACATTTATTATTCTATTTTCTTCCAAAGATCCGCCGCCGGATGCCAGACCGTTACCTGTTATATTTATTATTTTGTCTGCTTTATCACTGCCAAAATCCCAATTCGGATGAATGCCATCTCCCGCAAGATACATTATTATCATTTTTAACGTCATGTACGGCGTCATTATAGATGAGTTGTTAAGTGATTGTAAATCTAACGGCGTTGCTGGTGGAAAGTTTGGGGTAAGTTCTAAGCCAATTTGGGATTTGCTGTGCGGGTGTGCTGAACTAAGATGTTGTAAGAAAGAGGTATTTAATGCAGCTAAAGACCCTGAACTTGCATTTATCGCAGCAACTAAATAGGATAGCTGTTGAACTACATCTGCTAATCCAACCATATCCGGAGCTTGGGTGTGGTCGTGCTCTATTGGGGGGAACGCCTGCGGCAGTCCAGCGATTTGGGTCCAAGTAACCGTATAGATGTGGTATAACGAATTAGTTAGTAGTCTAACAATAGAATAATCATCTAGTGTAAAGGCTCCACCAAGTGTGTTATAAGTAATATAGATATTACTGGTAAATTGCCTATCCAAAAATAAAATAGAGCCAAAGATCAATTTGTTTAAATGGAACGTTGCTTCAATAAAAGGATGCGTTAAGATATAATCAACACCCTCCACTAACAACGTATCGTTGACATTTGGACCTGTTCTAACCACCAATCCTGTTTTAAAGAAAGGTGCGGCGTTTGGAACAATAAAGTTTGCATCTTTTGATTGTACAGGTGGTGGAACAACGATATGTTGTTCATTGATTAGTTTGTTACTAAGGGCGACGCCAGTCGCATCAAATGGATATTGGTATGGTGGTAAAGGCATGATGGCCTCCTTTTTATATAGACTAAAATAGGTCGATTCATAAGATTCGGCCGCAATGATTGGAGATTAACAATGTATCAATATATTAGTTCTCAATTAAGAAAACGTGGTAAGAATCAAAAATGGGAAGATGTAAACATTGCGGGTGTTCTTCTTTCTACATTGTTAAAAGAATACATTGATGGACACATTACATTAAGCACAAACGGAATAGACAGACACTATGTTGATTTTGAACTTTTTAAACAAAGTCGTTTTCCATTTACTAACGTAGCGTTTTCCACATGGCTAAACACGCCAGGTATTCCGACACTACCAACTACGGCTGATGAACCCGTTTATACACAAACAAACATTTTCTACTCCGATGCCGTGCAAGCCGATTATCGAATGCGTGCATGTAAAAATGATGTAATACCAACTGCACCAGATTACGAATTTTACATCGATGCACAAGAATCGTTTTTAAGTTTAGCAGAAAAACCAGATTTAGCACTATTTAAAGAAAATGCTAATATGGAGTTGTTTAAACAAACTTGTTTGGTATCCATAAACGGTTTTTATCATAGAAGCGTAGGTAGAGGCATAGAAGCCCAAGTTATAGACGGCGCAAGATCGGCATTAAAAGCGCCTGTTCCTTCGGTGGGCATTACATCTTTTGCGGACATTGGCGGACTAACGCAAATACCAATTACAGATGAAATGATTTTAGACGGCAATCCGGAATCGCCCACGACTCCTTATTCGAAACAATATGGCGTCTATATAAACACTGGCGTAGACATGCGTGGGAAAAGCGTCATCGTGTGTTTAGGCGGATATATGCATGTGGAAGATATCGTTTATGACGTGATTAACAAAGAGAAAGGAATTGTTAAGATAAATATCAATGAGATAAACATGCCTCAGCGTATTTTTGAATCAGAAAATTGGATAGATTTAAGTAGCCTTGGTTTAACGCGTTCTATTATACGAACCGATGCGGTTTCTGTTCCAGAGCTATACAGTAACCGAGTTATACGGAACTATCTAAAATTACCACAATCTTTTATTATTGTCGTAGATATCCCAGTGTTACATACCAAAAAAATCATGGTTCAAGATAGTGGGTCATGTGGTGTATATACTGCACCAACACCTGTGCTTTTTCCGCTGCGAAACATTTATGGTCGTTTACTAACTTATTGGGAACGCGCCGTCGAAGAGGAAACCATTTTAGAGGTAGAGTTTACTTCTGACTATGAATATCTAATGAATTCTACCGCATGGTTAAATGAATTAGTCGTCAACAACACGGTTATTAGAAAGGGGGATAAAAACATTCCTTGCTATTTAGAAGCTATTCATGGTTATAGAAAAGAATGACATATCTCCCACACCTTTTGGGTGTGGGAGATATGCTGTTATATAGTGATACAAATTGTTGGGAAGTTAAAACCTAGCAACCCTAGCGTGCCCTCTAGAAAATCCATTATTTTCTTTAAAGGGATTGTTAGGAAATCCGCAAAAAGAATCGATAGAGATTCGTTAAGTTCTAGTTCGAAATTGCTAAGCGTTGGTATCAATGGTTTTGGTAGTGATAACGTCGGAAATCCGGGGAATGAAAGCATACTGAATAAATCGGGTATTTCTATTCCTTTTAATTTCATTAACAGAGGGATGTCTTTCATATCTGGGACATCCGGCAATGCAGGTAAATTTGGAATACCGGGTATGGTTGGCAAAGACATGGCTTTTTGTAGCAACATATTTTTTACATCTGGAAGAGTTGGAATTGCGGGAATAGCTGGCAATCCCGGTAACTGCAGAATTCCGACAACACTATCTATTAAATTAGGTATTATCATCATTACATCTTTATAATACCCTTTTAATATTAGTTTCATGGAAGAAATGGCTTCTATATTAGGAATGTTAAAACTGTGGAATAGAGGGGACGGTAGCATCGGGAACGCCAAAGCTCCAAAATTCGCTAAAGCTTCCGATATCTCCCTTTTTATTTTCTCTATGTTACCAGATAATAAATCCACGAGATTAATGCTGGTGTTAGGTATTGTTGGCAGAAACCCTTCTATTGCGCCACCTAAAAAATTGGCTAGAGGTTTTATCATTAATGATAGAGTTAGCTGTAACTGAAAATCTTGAAGCCCTTGAACAAATTGCATTATCTCCATGTTAATGTTGCTGAACTTATCATAAATTGGCGTTGGAAGGGTCGGCACTATAAACGGAGGTATGTTTGGAACCCCCGGTATTGGAGGGATGTCCGGGATATCTGGATATTGAATAGTGCCCGGCGGAAAACCAATTGTTGGATACACTAGGCTGTATATATCGTTAAATGTCGGCAATGGTTTGTTTGTACAAATGGTTGGCATGTCACGCACCGTTTTCGCTTATCATTGGAGATACTACGCTGTACTTTTCAGTAGCGTTCATGTTTATATTTGGAGATGTAGATGTCGCGGAATCATCCGCTTTCATGTCGTAAGTTTTACATTTGACGATATAGGCGCCATCGGTCACATGTGTTGAACTCTCTTTAGCATAAGAAGTAATTGTGTGTTTGTCTAACACATATTTGGTGCCATCCGCATTTTCTACTTCTATTATCTTCTCACCAGAATCCATCTCAATGCGATTACCAATGTCGTCAGTAATAATGAGATACCCTTTCTTTGTGTTGATTTGGATTGTGTATGCATACGGTTCCCCATCTGACTTCGATGTAGAAAAAGTTACCAATTTTAAATGCGTAGATATTTGGAAATAATACGTGTTTGTTTCGTCCAGTATTTTTACGGATTCATCTCTTGTATTACTCCACGCATACACCACTGTTTCTAATCGACGCAATACATCATCTAACCCGCATGTAGACCAGTAGTAGCGATCTACATCGCCATAGCGCCAAATCAATAATCTTTCACCTCGTCTGACATCAGGCGGTGTACGCCTATTACTACCAAATGGTATCCACGTGGCTTTTATCGTATTGCTACTTTTTACCTCGACAGCATATTTGTTACCAAAAGCATCCTCACCTTCGCTCTTTAGCACGTCTTTAAAAGAAGTCAGCTCGCCGTCAATATAACTAAGGGTCTCTACAGGCCATACTTCTAAATCAAAACTTTCGATGTCTTTGTTTTCAGCCGCATAACCAAACGAATGAATGTGAAATAAAGATTCTATTGGGGACATTATATTCTCCAGCTAAAAATTATAGAAATCCATCATGTATGATGATAACTTTTGGATGGTACGCACCATGATTATTACCCGTGTCGTAATGCATTTATTTAAACGTTTTTCCTTACCGGGAATTAAACACTTGGATTTTACACCCAATGAAATATATCAAATAATTTTGGGAACCAATGGTAGCGGCAAGTCTTCATTCTTAAAAGAATTAACCCCTTTCCCAACACATAGTAAACGTTTTCATAAAGGCGGGTACAAAATATTTGAATGCGTGCATAAAGGATCTAAATACGTATTAACCTCTAGTTTTGAAAATGGTTCCAAATATACGTTTGTAAAAGACAATCAAGTGTTGAATAACGCGGGAAATGCAAAAGTACAAACAGAGTTAGTAACTCGTCATTTTGGGATTGACAATCAAATCCAATCTGTTCTTTTGGGCACTACACGATTCACTCAATTAAATGCGCTGGCCAGACGCGATTGGTTGATGCGTTTAAGCGGCAACAACTACGACTACGCACTTCATGTACACCAATTATTAAAGACTAAATACCGTGATACACAAGGCGTTATTAAACACCTTAATAAACGTATCAGTGATGAGTTAGATAAAATGCCAACGCCAGAGCATTTAAAGGAATATGAAAAGCAAAGTGCTGATTTGAAATCAGAACTTAATATCTTGTTAGGGTGGAAAAACAACACCCTTCCTTCTAAAGAATCAATTGATTCTAAGTTAAGAGCAATGGGTCAACGCATACAGGAAATTGCTAATCGTCTAATATCGTCTGATGTAAATGTTCCTACTGAAGAACTTTCAAACGAGTCTGCAGAACGTTTGTTAGGGAAACGTGAAGAACAATTAAACGTTTTAAAACAAAAGTTAGATCTCTTGTATAATGAACACGATGAAATTTCTACAAATGTAGCTCAATTAGAAGAGTTAAATGTAGAAACTCGTTCAGATATTCAAAAAGCTATTTTGAATTATCAAAGCGCAATTAAGGAATTGAATTTGCAGCAATCCGATATCATAGCAAACGCCCATGAAAAACGACAAGCATTTTTGTTTGCCAAACCGATGATGTTAGACATATTGGCTGAAATGCCTAGGATACCAGATGATATCACGTTTACATTAGATGAAATATCCGACGTGCTACTAAAAACAAAATTACAACTTTCAAACAGTGAAGTAGAATCTAGACGTTTAGAGCATCAAATTGAGCACATTGAAAAGTCTGAAACTACGTATTGTCCATCGTGTAAATACAGTTGGAAATCTGGGGATCCTGATGGACAGTTAGATAACATAAAAGCGTCTTTGTCAAAGGTAATGAGTTCCATTAGAGATAACGAAGTCAAACTTATTTCTTTCACCGACATGTACAACATAAAAAACGATCACTATCAATGTTATCGGAAGTTAATGCAGCTATTAAAATCTGATCCATTGTTAGAGTTATTTCAATCGAGGATACATGAAGCATGGCATGGCAGTGTAGCAGCAATGGCCATTATGACTGTTATTCAGAAAACAGACAATGATCTCTACGCATCAACTTTGTATCACGACTGTCTAAAAGAGATAGACAAAGCTAGGGAGGCATTGGCTCTTTTTGATTCGGATAACGATAAAACCCGGGACAGCTATCGGAAAAAATGCGCTGAACTGGAAGCTAACATCACGGTGGTTATATCACAAATAGAATCGTTGAAGTTGGACATTGTACTTCTTCGCCAATACAGTGAAACCATTAGTCGGTTTGATGAAATGAAAGAGGAGTTAAATGTGCTTGCCATAGAGTCTGAAAAGGAATATGAGCTTTATGTTCAAGCAGTCGAGCAGGAAATGATCAATGACTTCATGGGTGAGAGACATAGTGCTTTAGGTCATGTTGAGAACATTTTGAATAAAGCGTCTAGAGTAGACTCTGTTGTCAGAGAAATGGAGAAACAGTTAAGAGATGTTACATTAGATTCCGAAGCCTATCAACTAATGATAAATGAATTATCCCCAACAGATGGATTGATTGCGGATTGTTTGCGGGGCTACATTGAAGTGTTTGCTGAACAAATGACTTCTATTATTAGAAGCATTTGGTCTTACGATTACACGATACTGCCATGTGGCGTTGGAGAAGATAATGAACTTGATTACATGTTTAAATTCAAAGTTGGTATGGATGACAATGATTCCGACGATGTGTCACAGGCATCGGAATCACAAGTCGATATCGTTGACTTTGCATTTCGACTGTTAGTTATCTTTCATTTAGAATTAGAAAGCTTCCCTTTCTATTTAGATGAACCAGCAGTTAGTCTGGATGAAACCCATCGAAATAACATTATATTGTTTATCAAGGATTATGTAGAAATGCGAAAGACATCCCAATTGTTTTTAATATCGCACTATTTCCAGCAATCTGGTGCTTTTCATCCAAATGAAACAATGATGTTAGATAGCACAAACATCATTAACGTGCCGTCGTTGTATAACAAACACGTTAAAATTATTAAATCCTAAAAGATTTAAAGTGCTTATTATAACCTTGGTCATCCGACCAATCTTTCCCTCTAGGAGATTTTTATGTCTAATTCTTCAGCTAGATTACATCCAGCTATCTTTATCTTAGAAACAGTAACAGGTTCTGACCCTCAACTAAGTGCTTTTGCAACTAATGTGCTAAACTGTATTGCTGATACTATCTATTCCAGTGAAGTTATCCCAACAGCTTATGCCATTGATTTCGCAGCAAAAAAAGATCACAACGCATATCGCGGTATTATTGATATCGATAACTATACGGCCAAAATAAGCGATATGTACGGCGTAAAAACAGAAGACATTTTTTCAACTGAATCAGAGCGTCAAGCAATCACAAATGAGCTTAGCGAAATGATCAATGAAATGGCCGCTGCTAAAAACATTCCTATCGAACGCGCTGCAATCAACATGCCAATGTTTACCCGTTTTCATTATTTGTCTAAAGTGTACGAACAAATTCATCAAAAACGTCCTGATGATTTATCGGCTGAAACACTGAGTTTTGTTAAGAAACAATTAAACGCCATGATTCTTGATGATCACGATGCGTTGGGTATAGATGATATTTTGAACATGGTCGTTAGTGACAATCTATCTAATGCGGCTGTGTGGCGTTTTACAACAGGTGTAATTAGTAGTCGTTTGGTTGAAGATGGGGAAGGCGGTAGTGTCTTATCTCATGTCAGTCAACAAATTGGCAGTTTATATTCGTCCGATAGTTTTAGTGCTATTTTTGACCATACTGATTGGACTAATCGTTGCACAGCCATTTCTCGCGCTTGTTCTTATATGGACGAAAATGCCGCCGTTAAACATGTACTTGACATGACTACTGGTTTACTATCAGGGATTTTAGACGAACGTTTCCGCATTACCATTATGGAAAAATTGGTACAGTCAATGCGTGAAACGATATCTAATTCAAAATTTAATCGCTATGCCATGGCGGTTAATGCGACCAAAGATAGAACACCCGCTGAGCGCGATAGCGACTATTATGCTAACATGTTAAGTTCCTCTGTTTTTGAAACAAAGGTAGGTGAAGAGCAGTTGTTGATGATGTGGGAAGGCATGCCCTTTAACCCAATGTCAAAGTTTTTAAATGTTTTATTTGGATACTTAATGACAAATGTTCGACTGTATTCCGAACTACGTTTGATTTCCGGCTTTTCCGTCGATGCAGATGAAGAAGGGTATATTGATTTAAAAGTTGTCAGTAACGGGCTCTGTGCGGTATACGAAGTTCATCCGCTGGCTGCGTTTACAGGCGAAAATTTAAATGTCAGCAAACATGATTGGCAGCACTTGTTTCAATTTATGATTACGCTTTTAGCTGGTAATGGCTTTAAACAAATTAAAGATGAAACATTGGCTAAAATTTTAGCGGTGCTACCTGCAAAAAATTCCGACAAATACGGTAAGGTAAAGCTCATAGACCTGATTACTGCTGTGTGCGATGAGTTTAACAGCGCCATTAAACAATTAAGTTACAACGGTCAAACTGTTGTATTCGAACAACGCTCTGTTGACTAACAACGCCATATACGCTACCCAATTGGGTAGCGTATATGTTTGTTAAATCGTTGATTTTGGCGTAGGCGAAAAACCGTCATCTAAACGTAACCATTCTTCTCGCCAAAGCTTTCGAACAAAACGTTTTTGTTCTAAGGATTGTTTAGGGCTATTATCTAGAAAAGAGTCATCTATATCTAATGGAAACTCAGGAATACTGTGTGGGTTTTCCGGGTCTATTTCATAATCAACCTTTGCCCACGGATGAGGAGTGCCAGTTTTAGATATAAACACATCGACTTCCCATATGCGATCAGTATTTGGGATTTTGAAACAATATCTTGTTTTTTTGTAACCGTCTTTACCCATTCGACGAAGTGCGGCAAACATATCGTGACCAATGGGTTCAGTGATTTCTTTTGCATCGCGTTCGTTATCGTCAAACTCTTTTGTAGTAATGGTGGCACGGCGATTGTCTGTCAAACGAATGCGAACTCGAGCATTTGCTTCTGTATCAATGGGTATTTTCCACTGTTCATGTTCCTCGACATGATCAGCTTTATCCAACTGCGACATGTCAGATAACTTTACATAGAACGTATATTCGTATTCACGATGTGGTTTACCATCGTCGAATCCTTCGGTGGAAAGAGCACGGCGTATGCAGTGACCTAGTAAACTGGACATAAATTTCTCCTATTCAAACCAATAACCAAATGGTCTATATGATCATACACTAACCTTTTATAACGGGTACAAAAAATGAAATCTGTTTACGAACAATTAAAAGAACTTAAAGATTCTGGTGAATTAAATGTCGCCAATATTATTTCCAAATTAACACCTGAAGAACTTGATGCTAAAGGTGAATTAGGGAATACAGTTCTTTTCCCCAAAGTGGATTGGAAGCAGGAATTAGATAGCATTCCGGATAAGGGCGGATGGCGCATTAAATATATTGGTACAAGCGGCGAAAACGCCGTAGGTAAAATTATTATTTTTCCTAATTCGCAATGGGCTAATGCGATTTGGCTACGTGGACAAGAAAAATTTATTTCTCGTTTTGGTTTGACGGAGGCGCAAAAACAAGTGTGGTTAAAATCAACCTATCGTCAGCGACATGACGTACATGCTTTACAGTTATTAAAGTTAGTAACTACAACGCCCCATTTATTATTTCTGTATTTAAACTACGATACAGATTGGGATGCAGAGCAAGGAAAGCGTTGGGACTCTCACAACAACGTTTGTCATCAATTGTCACACAGCAGCCGACGCAGTTTATCCATTTTAACAAAAATGATTTATCGTGCCAAATGTATCGATGAAGATACGATGTTAGCGTTTAACCAATACAGAAACGAACTTCGCAAGAAAGAAAAAACAAAAGGGCGAACATAACATCGCAATAAGTTTCGGATGTACATTATTTAAATGAATGGGGATTGTTATCCTTTATTCGCAAACAGTCATTTCAGAGGAAATTTACTATGACTATTATTCGCTACAACAGACACAAGTCTAAGACTGATGCCAAGTCTTTCTTAGACCTGCAGCGCGTGTTTTCAGATCTTGTTCCATTTAAATCCACAATAGGCAATCCAGTGTGGCTTGTTATGTATCGGGACAAAAAAACACAAAACCTATATCCTTACTACAAGGATATAGTGCTTGCAAAATCGACTATTGCTGAAAACAGAGACAAATCTGTTCGGTGTTGGTCGATGGTTCAAGAAATGAAATTGGGTAGAGCTGTAGATAAAAATAAAGGTGAGGTGTGGCCGTTAGCCAATGAAATGTTAAAATCTCATCGCGATGTATTGGATGAGTTAGAACCTAAATATTGTTTAAGCATTCGAACATATCCAGACGTAGAACTTTTGAAGGTCTGTTATAAGAATGAATTGCTGGAACGAGAAATATTTGATCCCAATATGTCGTTAGACGCTATTGTGCTCAAATACGGTTCTTATAATTACATTCAAATACGTCCAGGTAAAATTATTTTAAATAAAGATGGTTCAATCAAACATAAAGATCCATTTGCATTTAAGGTAAAGACTTTTTCTGTACCTGCAACAAACGATTATTTAGAGCTAATGTTAGGTCGTATTTACAACGAAGGAAATTAATCATGCCTATTCAAGAAATCAAAAATGCCGCTACTGGCGAACACGGATTTCAAGCACGCTACTTTGGCTGGTCGGCTTATGCAAGTATAAAAGCTTACGGAAAAGATACTGCGCTAGAAATAGTTACTGCTAAATTAGAACAACGTATGAAAGAACATCCTGTTCAATCGAAAATTGTTCGCGGTGGGAAAGCGCCTGGTAATAGACCAAGAAGCTCACCTGGATTTAGTGGTATTTATTTTCGCTGGCGCAAACACAGTGCGGGAAATTACTACCCGTGTATAGAAGGACATTTTAAGAAACCAAATAGTAATAAGAAAATGGCATTGAGTAATTTTAGTTACGCCATTTTGAGTAACGGTATATACGGCTCTGCCACAAAGGCAAGTCGTATTAAAAATATGTATGGATTTCCATGTCCAGACATACAAACTTTAGCCGCTGCAATGCTGAAGTGGCTAAAGCAAACTTCAAAGCAGCATAATTTTGATATTTACAATATACCAGATATAACCAATGAGGGCAAATTGATGCAAGTTCAAACAGCGGATGCAAAGAAAATTTTAGTTATTGGCAATAATGTACCGCCAACCACCATGTTCTTAAAAGACGAAGAACAGGCGTGTTTGATTAATTGGGTAGTCATTGCAAAAGGCGGTGATGCTAATCGAGTGCAATCAGCATTAAAAGCAGATAACTCAACAGCTACTAAAAAGCAACGTCAAGCGGCCGCTGAGGCATTAGTGTTGGTTGCCATGTCAAACGATGCTGATGGCTATTTTGTTAACGTTGGCAATGATTTGATGCCGTTTGTAGAAAAGGTATTTCGACAAAATGAGCTAGCAATTGTTGGTGCTGCACTTGGTGCTGGCAATGTGCCAATAATGGTTTATAAATAAGTTTTACGGGTAGGTTGTGTTATACAACCTACCTTCCTTTTATGACGTTTATAGGAATTTATCATGGGTAATTTATTTTTGAATATTTATTTGGTATCTCTTTTTATTTTTGATGGGAATGTAACATGAAAAATATTTTAGACTTAACTCACGATGCTTTAATATCAAGTGGTCTGTTGTCTGTTCATAACGGCAACCACGAACATCATTTGAGTAAACAATCATTGCAGTTGCGGAAAAAGCTACATGTATTGTTTGGTAACGCAATGGGTGATGCCATATACGGTCATTGGTATTCTAAAATGACTGATTGGTATTTTTCCACAGAGAGCGAACTTAAACAATATAATAAACATGGTCATTTATCGCATTATCATGGGTTTGCACATTCACTTGGCGCAGCCATTCGAGCAATTAATTCTTTTTCTAGCAGTATGGTTCAGTTAGAAAAGAAAGGTTTGTTACTTGGCATTATGTATCATGACGATTCTCATTCGCTTGGTTACACTGACGACTTTCAAAACATTTTGCGTGCAATTGGTCCGTTTACCACGAAAATGTCTAAAAATGAATACAACCACATTTTAATAGACAATAGTGTTGTCGACCAATATGTTCCTGTATATGCCCATGATTTTTGCATGGACTTGATACATGGAAATAATTTTGTCCATAAAGAGGAAATTGTTGAGGCGTTTGGTTCAATTACTAAACCAAACAAATTATTTGAAATAGTTATCGAAGCAATTCGATATACTCAGTGGCCATATTTTCAGGACTCTTTCGCAAATCTGCCAGTTTGTTTGGAGCATATTAGACGGATTGATTTATCCAGTTCTGCAGATGACGATTGGTTTCAGCAAATATATCAAGGTCTTTATTATGAAGTAATGAAACCAACAAGCCCTGGTACGGGTTTTATAGAGTTTTGTGAAAATCAAATAAAGTTTTTGCGAAGCGTACAACATCTTTATTATTACGAAAGTAAGGATACATTGGTTTCTAATAGATGGAGAGATGTTTATGATAAGATGATTGGTCGTGCGCATGCCACGTTAAACATGGCTAGAAAAGTAACATCAATGTGAGGGTTTATGGAAAACAATGTTAAACGACATGTCAAATTTGACGGAATATTTTTAAGTCGTAATCCGTTGAATCGGCCGTATTATGAAAAACAAAGTGTCATTGATTCTTTTGCACCAGATTCTTGCCTTATAGATAGACTTCAACATCATGGAATATTTGGGGAGTTTGGACACCCAGAATTTCCTTCGTTAAAAGGCATTGAACGTCTAAAACGAATGTTAAGTGTTTCTATGGAAAGAACAGCGTTTAGAATAGAAGCTCTCACATTAGAACTTTATCAGAAAGACGATGTTGAAATCTTTTATCCTCAAGCCACTATTGTCTTTTGCGGACCAATGGCAAACCAACTTTTTGAAAACTGGGGACGTGTGCATTTTAGACCACGTGTTTTATCTGACAGAGCAGATGATTCCATGTACAAAATGTCCCGCATTATTACATGGGATGCTGTCCCGTCTAATCGTCGTTAATAATATTGGCATGGATAACCCATGCCAATATGCCGTTTTATTTACTAAGAGGAAATTATCATGAAACGTTTTGATCTTCGCGATTAAAAAGGATAAACCAATTATTGATGTTACACAACCCCAAGACGTGCCGTCCAGCACACCAGTAGTATTTTCTGGTTTATTGACAAACATAGTAGAGTTCTTTGATAGTCAAGAATGCAAATCAGAATAGATACTTATTATTTAGATGCAGCTAACCACTGCATCTATTTATTGGAATTTTTTAACGAGGTTATTATGGCAGGTATTACAGGTCCTATTCGTTCATTACCCGGTCACAAACATGTTTGTCCAAGCGACATGATTTGCGATGAATGTGGTGTTGAAAAAGCAAATATTCGTATTCAGGGCGAGACAGATAGCTTTGGTTGCGAAATGCATGATTATTGTGAAATGTGTTATTCTGAGATTCAGAAAAGCATCGAAGAGTCTAAAACAATGGATCCTGATTTTGGAAAAGACGTTTGTGATCATTGTCACAAACTAACGCTGTGTAATCCTGCAAGAGATCCTGAAGAAGGATCTACTGGCGCTATCTACTATCTCTGCGTAGATTGTAAAAAGAAAATGGTAGATGCGTTTATTGATGACAGCCGCCATGATGGCGACGATGGCGACGATGCTTGCTGGGACGATGATGTTTGGTAGGAGGATGTGTGGAAGATGAAGTTGAATATGGCGAGCAAGATGTAGGGTGCTCCACCATTTCTATACCTGATAACGACGAGTAATCGTTATCAGGATATTTTTATTTTTGTTTATTAGAGGAAACGATTATGGTAGTTATCAAACGAGGAGAAAAATAATGGGCAATAACATTGTATCGATTGTTGAGTTCAAACAACGTGCTGATGATACGAAAACTATCAACAACATGGTTGGCCATTTAAATGAACTTTATAAGGTTAGACAAAACAAAATAATGGCATTGTCGTCTGAACGATTTATCAGCCCATTAATGGATGTGTTAAAGAGCTATATTTTAGCACTGAGCGAACGGGCTAAATCAAAGAAAGATATTTTAGACGCCATTGACTTTAGATCCGATGTAAAATACGACACGCCTTATGGCGTCGTATCTGAACCACGCACTACTGACACGGCTTTTTCAAATTACGTACCAGTGTACGCTTCATTTGATTTAGCTGATTCACTAGCATTTCCTTCCCCTGAATTAGCGCATCTGGTGAAGGAAGATCATGCCATGTTTGCAGAGATAGGGATGTCATATTGCCATCCTGGCCATATTCTTCAAAGTGAATACGGCACGGCTATGAAATTTGAGATTGACGATCTTTGTAAACGTGCAACGGGCAATATTTCACCAATGGATAACGATAGCAGTGCTTTAGTTATTTTTATCGAAGAGTTATTAAGAGCGATAGATGATGAACAATATATCTTCTTTAAACTCATCGGTGACAAATTTCCATTTCGAAAAATGGAAAGAGATCAGGACAATACGTCCGATCTCACGTTCTATGCCACTCGGGCAGATGTAGTTTTGCGGATTAGGGTTTTTGCAAAACGCTATTTCAAACACATCAACACTTTAAACAACGCGACTCAACGAGGACTATCATGACAAACTTACTTTACAAACCATTGGTCATTAGCCATGCTGGTTGTATGGATGGCTTAGGCGCACTATTAGCTGCTCAATTAATTTTGGGTAAAGGAAACTTCGATATCCATTTAGCTGCGTATGGTTCCCAATTCCCTGATGTAACGGATCGCATTGTTTTCATTTTTGACTTTAGCTATTCGCGTGATGTCATGTTAGACATTATTGCAAATGCAAATCAAGTTTGGGTGGTCGACCATCATGCGACAGCTGAAGAATCGTTAAAAGATTTAGCTTGCTTTACGCGGTTTGATAAAACCAAATCCGGTGCGGTCTTGGCATATGAATTTTTAATGCAATGGAAAGATGTCAACACATACAACATCCCGCCCATCCTGTTGTATATTCAAGACCGCGACTTGTGGGAATGGAAACTCCCTCACTCCGCCGAAATCAACGAGTATTTCCGAACCCAAATCGAATATGGCGATGACGAATTAGTCAAATCTAATTTAGATGCGCTAATGAGCATCCACAATGAAACTGTTTTAAATGGCTGGGATAAATTTATCCGTATTGGGGAAGACCGATTGCGATCAAAAAGACGTATGGTTGAAAACGTGCTCACTAAACGATTCGATGTTTCAGTAACGCTAGATGGTCAAGCAGTGCAAGTTGCAGCGGCATTTGCACCAAATAACATTACGTCTGAAGTTGGTGGCGAATTGGCCAAATTAGTTCCATCTGGTGCAGGTTTGGTTATTACGGGAATGGGCATGTCTCCAAAATTTGGGATGTCTGTACGTGGCACTAAAGAGTCGGGCGATTTGGCAAAACGAATTGCGGAGTCGTACGGCGGGGGCGGTCATGCGCAGGCCGCAGGTTGTGGGCTGACTAATTCGCAATTATGTCATTTGCTCAAAACGGCAATGGCGGTTAATTAATTTATTCAGTGTGCGCATTCTAGCGCACACGATTTTCTGAGGAAATGTATCGTGAACACTTATCAACAGCAACATCCCGATTTTTTAGACAAAGTTGTTTTGAAATTTATTGAGACGCTAAAACCATTTAGCTCTGGGTACTTGTTGAAACTCTTAACAAATATAAAAGCTGTTTTGGCAGCTGACGGCATCTGCAACGAAAATCTTTTATCCGCAGACTTCGGTTTTTGTAAAGGTTTAAACAACAGTTTTCGCATTCGATATATCAACTTTAACTTTGTTGACAAAGATGTCTTGCAAACCATTCCATTTAACTTTCGAATCGATGTTGGCAACTATTTGTCCGTAGAGTACGATGAGTTTTTGAGTAAACAAATCAACGCCTGGTATCTATCGCAAATAGATAGTAATGTAACAAATTCTAGTTTTGACTGCTTTGAGATCCGTCTCAACAATATCGTTGACGATAAGAGTACCATCAAAATGGTCAGCTATGTTCCAACATCTGTCGAAGCAGAAAAGCTATTAGTTAGCGCCAATCTTAAACTAATGAACTTTTGTTTCATGCGCGCTGGTTCTAACTTGAGCGAATTTGATTATATATTCTACAGTGATTCCCATTTTGAAACATGTCAGCGACTGCTGCAATGGGTAGAATCGTTTGGTATGGGTGATTCGGAATCCGGGATTGTTAAGAAAGCGTTGTCTGAACTTAACGATAACGTTATTAATCTTTGTCGAAACAGACAAAGCGATTTGCGTCGTACAGGGAATCTTAAATACGAGCACGATTTGTATCTGTTGAACATTTGCACTAAACCAGCATAGCCGCATATAGGGTTGGTCACGACCAACCCTATATATCCTTCCTTACAAATGCAAAATACATTCAACTAGCGAGGGAATCCCCTCACTGTATGCCGTATATCATGATGGCTTTTTTTTATTTGGAGATTATCATGCTTTTATATCACTATTCGAATGAACCGTACACGGAATTAAAGACGAAACAAGCACAGGGTAAAATAACGGCTGAAGAGATGCAGCAAGAAGATAAATTCGCGCTCTTTAGACACGATGTATCGCCGAGTTATGCAGAGATATCGTTCTTACCAGACCCTATTCCTTTAGACATTATTGGGGCTTTGTATGCAGGGCACGATCACCATATCTGGATTCCGGATCATGTGATATACGAGCACATTGTGGATAGCAAAGAACTACCTGCGTTTAAATACAGCATCACGGAAACACCTGATGATATTAAACAAATGTTTAATGATTGGCCAGATAATCCTACACCTGAACAGAAACGCGCGTATTTTCAAGCTAAAAATGCACGCAAGTGGAAGACAGGTGAAAATGGTGAAGGTAATAAAGAGTTAGAAAAGAATTTTGGCAAATATGTTAACGGAACACGTAGCGCTTATTTGACAGCAGTGCCGTTGTTTGACGACTACAATTGGAAACAATATGCACCTATGGTTCCACATGTTCAAATCAATCCAGAGGGTGGAATCGCCAAATTAGTGCGTCCAGCTAGAAAGGTAAGGATAGGTAAAGCTAATGTTGCAGTATCGTTAGAATCCTATAAAGACTTACACATTCCTTTTTCAGCTAGGTGGTAATTATGTTACTTTATCATTATTCAAACGAGCCGCACAAACAACTTTACACTATTAGACATCAGAACATTATGTCTGATGAAGAAATTGAAGCGGAGGAACAAAAAGCCGCATACCGATATGCGATCGGTTCTTACATTGACCATATTTCGTTCTTTGTAGAACCTGCACCTCTCCATGTATTAGGACAATTGTACAAAGGGCATCCTGAAGCAGTTTGGACGCCTGGTCGTGTAATGTACGAACATGTGGTGGAAACCAAAGACATAGGTAGATTCAAATACGGCGTTGTTGCTACTGTAGCAGATTTAAAAGAACTAGATGAATTTCTTATTAAATATCCTCCTGAAAAGGATACGCCGAAAGAAATACTTAGGGAATATTTCCATAAAGAATCTATTCGTAAATGGAAAACCAAAGAATACGGCTATGATAATCGAGATTTTGAATCAGTTGCCAAACCATATGTTGGAAAAACGTTACAAGGTTTTTACGACGCCATCCCATTGTTCAGCAAAAACAATTGGAAACATTATGCCGCATTTGTACCACATGTCATGATTTATCCTGATAATGGTGTGTGTAAATTACATGGGTCTGCAAAACGCGTTGTCGTTGGGAATATATCAGCGGAATCGTTTAACAACACGCAGTTGTACATCCCGCCCTCTGCTAAATGGTAAAGCAGCATATACGCTACCCTCATGGGTAGCGTATATGTCACGTAACACTAACGGATGTAGAAATACCTAATGAATTCAATATGGGTAAATCGTATCGAAACTCATTTGGTGTTGTTTGTTGCCCATTGGATAATGCTGGCCAGACGTATCCTACTACGCGATCAAACTTAAATGGCGAAATGCAAACCATGTCATTTTGGTTCCCACCCAATACCATCAAGTTACCACTCTTATCCTTTCCTGCCACAAAACCAACATGTCCGCCACCATCTCGTTTGAACACCACAATGCAGCCGTATGCAGGTCTACTTAAACGTATACCTGCATCTAGATAAGCTAACGCGCGAAACTTTTCTTTTGGCACAAAACGCGAACTGCGTTGCAGGGAAATCGCTGCGAATGTCCCGCAATTGCCGATTGGAATTATAACGCCGTTCCGACATTTAATGATCATTACGGAGCTAGGAACAGACAAACAATATAGTTTCCCATTAAAATCTCGTTTTGTAATAGCACTTTTGGATACATGTCGATGTTTTTTTGGACTTACGTACACATGATGCAAATGTTCTATTTTTGAAAGAGGGCTGGTTTGTTTCACGCTAAATGGGGTGCTTTTGTAGCCGGCCATTGTTGCAATGTAATTTAATTGCTGTTGCAATTGTTTATCTGCTGTAAAAACCTCGTATCCTGGCTCACCGCTACTTTGCGTTCCGTCAAAATTTTTGTAGGCATCTATAAAAACTTTTGCTTGACGTTGCGATAGTCCCCTTAGAAACTCCCAGCTAAGTAGTTTATATTTGCACAAATAATCCATTCTAAGAAGAGCTATAGAAAAAGCATAGTTCGTATAAACTTTTCTGCTGACCCCATAAAGTTTATCGTCTGTTTTTTTGCTCAAATAAGGAAATTTGTCCATTATTTCCATTTTTCTTTGTTTAGAAAACTTAAACCGAACAATGTTGTGCCTTCTAGTTCCATCGGATAAATATGCTGCCAAGAAAATTAACTCATCATCGGTACAATCAATTCCGGCGCTGGATGAATGTATCTTTGGTATCTTTACACCATATTTTGTTAAAGAAGAAATTTCTCTGAGTTTATATTGATCGGAACTTGAAAATCCGCCAAACATTTTGTGATTTGGATCACATGTAAAATTTAGACGACCGGCGTTTACGTCATAGACGACGCCATCGTAATCTTTCTCAATATAATCGAAATCAGATGTAAATTCTACCTCTAATGTTTTTGGATTTAGTTGGGCGACTTCTTTTGGTTTTATAACATCGATGCTGTCTAACCTGACAAAACCCACGCTAGTCAATACCTCTATATCTCCTTCTAGACACCAGGGGGTCGAATCATCGCTCCAACTTGCTTTCAATATCTTTAACCAGCCGATAATGGTCGGGTTGTTATCCTTACCAGGAACCTCTTTAACACCAATGTGTTTGCGAGCTTCAGCCATCCACGCCAATTCAGATTTCTCATTTGGGTTAGTCATGTTTACCTCACATTCTTGGATGTTTAATAATCAATGGACGTTCTAAGAAATAGTAATATAGTTCTGTTCGTTTTACAGAACGTATTTCATCTATATTGCCTATACACCCATACATGTTTGTTTCTGACATGTACACCCAATTTCTAGATGGGTTTACAGTAATGCAAAACAAATACAGTATTTTGGAAGACAGCATTTGTTTTGTTAAAAGAGGAGATGTGTGCTTTAGTTTAATCTCCCAAGCATATCCGTCAATAACGATTGAGTCTACCTCGTAGTATTTTAACAGATATTCTTTAATGCCAAACTCTAACGCCGCGTATTCGCTTTCAAATGCAATGTGCGGAATCGGAATTCCCTTATCATCCAATGCGTTTTTAAGAGGACGGCTAAAGTTTTCTTTTAAACAATAAAGCACTTTTGGTTTATTAAGAAGCACAACGATCTCCTTTTAATTATAATTTAATGCCATTTGAACGAAGGACTTTTACAAGACCATCAATGGTTTGTTGTTTTTTGGCGCTTATACCCAACAACTTAGCAACCTTAGCCGCATCGGTTTCTAATAAATCTAGCGATGCCAATCGTGCAGCTTCAATGGCTTCGTGTTGCTCTGGCGTTGGGTTATTTGTACTGGGTGCGCGATGTTCGCGCACCTGTGGAACAAAACCAAAACGAGAAGCAATTGTTTGTGCAACAGCATCTTTTACTTCGTCTAGATCCAAATAGTCTGGGACAGCACCCAGCGAAACGGATAAAACCAAATGACTGTATTTAACCTCACCCATGTCTGGGAAACGTTGAATAAATGTATCTGGAACATAAATCGTTTCGCCGTCATCAGCTTGTAACGTGATGATGTTAGGTTTATGCAATCTTTCGGCTACGAAGTTAAACGGATTACTCGCAACTGTAACTCCATCTTGAACACCCATTGTCAAATAAAAAACACGATAAACGTCTACACCCGATTTATACACATCTGCAAAACTTCGAATAGCAATGCATGTATAGATCTTATTAGGGTTTGCAATAAACGGAAGTTTTAATATCCATCGACCTTTTGCAAAAATCGGTGGAGTCTTTTTAATAGTGGCCATTCGGTTCTCCTTATTCAGAATAACTTATTTGGGATAATACTAGATAGGTAAAACCATCATAGACAAATGCTAGATAAACTTTGCTATTTCTGATTACGCGCGTGTATCCGACTGGAATGGCAGACGTAGATGTTAAGTCTTTAGCTTTCTCTGCCGCTAAGTTGATTGCATTCGCAAAATCTTGGGTGTATTGCGACATACGCGCAAAATCAGATGACTGGCTATCTACAGCCATGTAATCTGGATATTTGTTATAAAATGAAAAATCGCCATTGACATTATTAGGATTACCCACTGCCATAAACATCAATGTTCTAAACGTAAATGCACCAACAACCAAATGGTTGTTTAAGAACGTAGATATATTAGTTGACTGTGCGTATGTTGGCGGAATCAACGCTGTCGCTACCGTTTTTAATTTAGCTACTTTAGTCATCGTTTTAAATAATGCAGGATCAATAACGGTTTCTTCGACAGCTAAATCGTTCCATAACGGAATAATGACATATTCGTTATCCGCATATAACGATGGGTAAATAGATGGCCAAACTGTCAGTGAACTATTAGCGCCAATGTATTCACGAATAGCGTTTTTGATATTGTCCAAATCGTTTGCTGCTGGACCATATAGTGCCAAATACCAATACGTGGTTACCGTTGCTTGAGAATTAGTTGGACTAACCCAAGTTACACCATGCGCTGTAATTTGAGTAGGAAAATTACCCATTAGCACGTTTAAGTTAGCAATTGCGTCATTAGGAGATACGGCGTTTATTTGCTGTGTGACACTTGCTAGTGTGTTATTCAATGTGTCGATCGAAGGTACAGGTGGCGATACCAATATTTCGTACTCATCGTACTGTGTTTGGAGTCTATCATCGCTAAACCAAATCTTAATATCAATAGTTGTACCGCCGTCATTAAAGCGCCAGTTGATATAGTCAGGCATACGCTTTGTAGCGGGCGATCCGTTTAGAATTTCGTTAATGCTTACATTAGTCATTGTTGGAAATTCGGTTGTCAAACTAGCAATAAACGCAGCTTTATTATTGTTAGACGGAATTGCGCTAGCGCTATGTTGATCAAACACCCATGCCAGTACCGCCAAGATATGTGTTGATGTATTTGTAGATACAGACGCCAATGTTCCCGTATCGGTTTTAGAACTGAATGAAACTAATTCGACGCCAGGATAGGTATTTGGGATAGCATAATTTGTTTGATGTCTAGAAAATGTTCTAGATTTATAACTGAGCTCTCCGAACAACGCTGTTTGTCCGTCAGCATTATTTGCGATAGATGGAATGCATGCAAAACCTTTAATACTATTCATGTGCTCACCTCGTGTAGATAATGAATAAATGTGTAAGACATACTATCTTTAAGGAGCTTTCAATGGCGTTAAATAACTTACTTCCTTTATTAAAGGAAATGTTGCCAGTCAAACTTGAAATGTTTGGTTATATAAAACGAAATAAACTAATCACGTTACTTTTGGTATCGCATTCATTGTTAGTTTTCTTTTTGCTGTCTATGACTGAACAAAACATGTTAAAAGAAAACCAACTAATAGAAACAAGACGCGAATGGATGGCTGATCAAGGAACAGTAGAAAAGCTAGCAGATTGTCAAATAGATCTATCTAAAACGATGCGTTTAGAAAAAGAAGCTAGTGATAAAATTTCTTACATGGAATCTGATTATCGACAATTAGCGCGTGCGTGTGAAATGAAACCCTCGACTGCACCTGTCCAACAAATCACACCAGCGCCCAAACCAAATCAGCAAAAAGTGCCAGTTCGCAATAACGCGTTACCACCCAGAACTCACCCTAATAAAGAAAAAACAGATTATCAAGATTTATTGGAGGACGTATGAAAAAACTAATTAACAGATTGGCGGCTATTGCATTGATTATATTAGCTGTTGGGTGCAGCCATAATCCTGCTATCGTAAAGTCTCCTTCAGCAGACATTCCACCAACACCTGTGCTTTCAGAGAAAGCCAGAAAAGATGCTAATTTGGCATATAAAGAGTTGGTAGAGCATTATAAGGTGTTAAGGGTTTATGCTAAGGAACAAAAACAAAAAGCCGATAGCAAACCGCCTGAAATAGTGTGCCAAGTTAAATTTGGTGACATTCGATTACCTATGATTGGATTAGGAGAAATACATCTTGTCATCATTAGCTTTTGCACCACCGCTGGATCCTAACACAGTGATTCAAACCATTGCAGATTCGTGCACTGCATTAAAACTTGAAAATCCATTACTCAGAGGCGTCTTCTATACGGATGGTGGATGCTATCCACCACCAAGAGGCATCAGTAGCTGGGGCGTTCACGGTTATGTGTACGTACTAGGTCAACCAAAAACTGGGTATGGTCTTAAAGGGTTTGTTCCACGTAATAACGGCTACGTGGAATCTAATCTTAACAACAATCATTTAGAAGCTGTTACAATTGTTCAATATGTTGATATTGTTGGAAACGTATCGCCACCCTCAACAAATAACGAAGCTGAGCTATTGGGTCTTATCCATGCATTTAACACGGCTATGGATTTAAAACTTAAACATGCTTACTTCTTATTGGATAGTGAATACGTATTAAAAGAAGTTCGCGGCAACATTCAAAACCGTGCCAAAGGCGGATGGCGTCGCGACGACGGCCAGTCTATGGCTAATGTCGAACGATGGAAAGAACTTTACCATTTATGGGTAAAGATTCAGGACGCTATGGAAATCCACTTTGACTGGGTTAAAGGGCACAATGGTAATCTAGGTAATGAGTTAGCCGATAAATGGTGTATTGCTGGCAGACATGCTGGTCTGAACAACATTTTAGATTTTAATAAAGTTATCTTGTCGTCACCCAAAAAGTATTGGCAACCCGATAATGAATACAATACTTTCTTGTCTGAAAGCTATTGGTATTTTAATGCAGATGTTCAACAAGAGTACAATGGTAAACCACTCTATCTAATGGGTAACCATGGCAAAGACCCACGTGATTTGGGTGTACCTAAAGCGGAAAGCTCTATGTGTGTTGTTGCACTGCCATCTAAAGATAAGGTATTGGAAGTCGTGCTTGATAAGGTTCGAGATGGTGATGAAGACACAGGTACGGTATATATCGGGGTGTTAGGAACCATCATGCGCCCTAACTCGCATCACATGTTATCTACACATGGAAATGCATTTACGCGCTTAGATGGCAACACGTTAATCGACCATGAAAAACGTGTTTTGGTAAACGCTAGTAATCCTACGTTTCAAGCGTTTAATGCGTTAGATACCTTGTCACAACTAACTAACACTTTTATTGATTTCTTTGACAACCACCTTCAAAAAGGCTATGTCGTAAAGGATATCACTGATTTACTGTATGAGGAAAAAACGGTAAAGAATAAACAGGATGTTAAACTAAAGCTCTCGAATGACGATGTGGTCGCTCTAGAAATAGAGGCTGACTATCATTCTATCATTCACGAGAAGGACCGATCAGCTAAGATTGTGTTAACAGCGGGTATTGACCTGCCTAAGCGCAATACGCTGGCGGCAATAGCAGCGCCGACAACAAAGGTGTATTTGGTCACATGGCCGGAGACCAGTCTTTCATTTGATGCGTTTCGGTACGCTACGCTTATTTCATCTGAGATGGGCAATGGCATATGGGCTGGGGTCTATTCTAATATTAGAATAGTGTTATAACTAATCTGGAGACGACAAGTCATGAACCATTTATGGCGAAGTCTGAAAGAGATGATTATTCATATTGGCATCATATTGCTTAATCTCTTTCTGCCGAATAAGATCAAGCGGATTGTGTATTTAACGACATTGCATGCGCGGCTAGTCCGCGATGGGGTGTTTCAACAGGAATTACTTTCAAAGGTAAATCAAACACTGTTGATAACCCGCGATGATAAAGCTTTAATACTACCAGCAACGATGAGTCATCGATTGTGGACAGATGAACAGATACGCCCTATATTCGATAAAGCGGATCTTCATCAAATGGCATGTTTACCATTTGATGAAGCAACACGCATTAGTAAAGAATTGGTCGATATGTCACCTGATTGGCTTCATTATGCAAAATCTCAAGAAATGGTAATTGACACCTTAAAGTTGTTTTATTGCCAACCTGTCGGTAATTCGAGTAACACTCAGCGTCCTGCGTTGGGTTGGCGGCATAGTGGGTAGGAATCCCTACCCACCGTTCGTTTATCTAATTGCTAGACTCATTGTGTTTTAGCAATTCTGAATTCTGAGTCATTACGTTTGCCAATACCTGCACATGGTGCACGTGCGCAGCGAAATACTCAACTTCTTCACCTATGCCAAAAATAATTTCTGCCAAATATGCGCCTGTCACACCGTTAGCCTGATACTGCTCAGGTGACGCCTCCATTTGAACAATCAATCGATCGACAACGCTAACTAGCTCATTTACCTTAGCTGCAACGGCCGTGGGTGAATTTGCATTAACGCGGTTTGTCAAATGCTCTAGTCGATTGCAAGCTTCACTCCAATCATTGTTTTTTTCAAAACATTCAGAAAACTTTACCTTAGATTGATGTGTTGGATTATGGAAACAGTTAGCAATCAACTGTTTTACTTTCTTAATCTCATTTCTGTTTAGCACAATCTGTTTTGCATATGGGCTAATTGTTGCACGAGACATTTCATCTGGTGTAGAAAGTAGTAAGCTAAAATATTCGGTTGCTGGTTTAATTGTCGAATCGACGATATTATCCATTAGGTCTTGGGATTTCTCTAACGCAGAGATTAATGACAACACAGTGGACGACATGCCTTCAGGCACAAACATATCTTTATTCATCAAATCTGTATAGCGTGTTTCATCAACAACGCGTTTGGTGTCGTAGTTCTTTACGAAACCTAACAACTCTGAAGATTTATCGCTCAACGGTTTAGTGACTTCAAAGATAAATTCTTTCATGTCGTGAATATAGTTTTGCAATGATTTAGCAGTATTGCCAATTAGGCGTGTGTAGCCCATTCCGTTCATTTCTACAGAAATGACATTGGCCATGTGGATTAGTTCTTTACGCATTATCGTTTCTCACAGTGAATAGTTAATGGAACGGGAAGTCTCATTCATAAAATTAAATCCTATCTTGAATCTTTTGTGTACATACAGAAAAATGCGAGGTAGTAATGTTAGCACATTTAAAACAAATTCAAGCAGCGCCTTATTTAAGACCTGAATTAAATCTAGGATGTTTGACTGATATTCCAACGGGTCGTTATCACACGGGTGAATCAGGTGAGTCGTTATTAAGCGGAGGGTTAGCGCTATCTGAAGGGGTTGTTGCCGGACCTAATCATTTTAAAACGACCTATGAAATTAATCGAATGTTGACAGCAATGGATAGATACGATCAATCGACTGCAATGTTCTATTGCACTGAGCTAACAGGTAAACAACAGCGCATTAACGAAATGAGTCTGCGTAACAGTGTAAGCTCTTTGCACAATGTCGATATCTTAAACAGTGATCGTTTTGTGTATACCGATAAAGCCACGTATAGCGGTACGAAATGGCGAGATGCGTTAATGGAAATCACTAAGCATCGTGTAAAACGTCCCGCTGACGAGTTAGTTAGAACGCCCTTCTTGGATCATAATCGAAAAAACATTTCGATGCTAAAACCATTTATCAATCTCATGGATAGCATCTCATTATTCATGGCTGATAATGTACTGGCCATTCAGGAAAAAGGGGGCATCGGCGAATCAGAACGTAATACCGAATCGTTACGCGACGCATTAGCAAAAACGCAGTTACTAATGGAGATGCCTGGATTTACAGCTGAGAGAGGCATTAATTTAATGATGACCGCACACACAGGCGATGTTCATCAATTGGATCCGCGTTCACCACCTCGTAAGAAAATGACTTACATGAATAACAAAATTAAAATTAAGAACGCGCCAGAAAAGTTCTTATATTTACCAGCAAACGTTTGGTGGATTATGGGTGCTGCGCCAATGATGATGGATGATAAAACGGTAGAGTTTCCACGACACAGTGACGACAATCTAAAAGGCGACACCGATCTTGTATTAACAACTGTTTGCAATCTGCGGGGCAAGGGCGGTCCAAGCGGACTTCCATTTGATTTAATCTTTTCCCAAAGTGAAGGTCTTCAAGTAGGTCTTAGTGAGTATTATTACTTAAAAGATAAAGAGCGTTATGGTCTCATTGGAAATTTACAAAACTTTCAGTTGGCTTTAGCGCCTGATATTAATTTGCGTCGAACAGTTATTCGCTCTAAGATTAATGAGTCTTACAAACTTCGTCGCGCATTAGAAATCACAAGTGAATTGTGTCAAATGCATTACATGTGGCATCATTTACCAAAAGAGTTTATTGCTGATCCTCAAACGATTTTTGATGACATTAAAAAGATGGGTTATGATTGGGATGAGCTTTTAGCAACCCGCGGATGGTGGACATTTGATAACTTTAACCATCCCACAAAGTTTTTATCCACAATGGACATCTTAAACATGCGTGCTGGAAAATACAAACCATATTGGATGCAATGATGAAAACAGGGTCATCTTTTGTATGACCCTATTCATTGAGGTAAGTAAAATGGCTGGTAACAGAAAGGCTGCAGAAGCAGTCATTATTAGCATGATGACAGATTTGGACCCCACAGGCACAAACGCGAGTTTCTTAAAGAATCGGTTTGCACACATGTCTGATAAGGAATTTGATCAGTACATGACGGCAATTGAAAAAGGCGATGACTTTGTCAGTCTTATACGACCAAATCTTCAAAAACACAAAGTCGATACGGAACACAATTTGGCCGTTGCTAAAAAGTGGGGGTATGATTTTTTCCATCGGCTATGGTTAACCGATAAAGTAACTGGTTTGACTTATTTAACCAAGCATAAATATCTTTGCCTTCACATGCCAGTAAGACGTCAAATCCAAACACTCAAAAATAAAATGAGTGTGCCAGAAGACAACAAACATGTAGACGATTTAACGGATCAACCAACAGGTCCAAGTAAAGGTTCTTCTATCTCTTTCCCTGAATTGTTGGCGCTAAGAGCCCAAGGTTTAGATAAGTGTCCAGAAGAATTTGTTAAATTCAGAGGCGGGGATTTAACTGCAATGAATGCAATGGACAAAATGATTCATGAGACAGGCGGTGCAACGATGGCTGCGTTTTATCCGCTAAATAGTCGTGCTAAAGCAACCATTGTCTATTCTACTTTTTTAAAGGCAATGCATTTAGATAACAATGCATAGTGAGGGTAACATGTCAAATTCTTTTTCTAAACTAAAAGATATGCTAAATCAAATTGTTGCCGAACAAATAAACACATTGATGTTTCATTTGTCTACGGAATCAGTCGACAAACAAAAGACAGTGATGACGTCGGTGTTAGAAGAGATCCTCAAAATGATCCATGCTACACGATGGCATTCCATTACGTTGGTTCAATTGGGCAATTTGTTTGAGATGCTCCAAGAAGATGAAAACGTTTATCTAAATGATTTTATTTTCAATGCAACTAATCGCTTGATGTTTGAGTTGGGGATGGTAGCCGAAACAGAACTGTCTTTGAACACGACCCAGCTGGTAAATATATTGGCTGATTCTGTTACATCTACGCGTAAGAAAGTTGTCGGTAACAAACCACAACTATTAGCCCCTATTGAATACCGCGATCGTGGAATGTCAAAGGAACAATGGGTTGCCGCCATGACAAACGATCCTTGGGTTATGCTCGTATTGTTAATGTGCTATTTAAACATTGATATTCAGGGCATGCTGCCGTCGCCGCAGAAGCGCAATAAATGAGGGGGGTTAATAATGCGTGAGGTAATATTAATTGAACTGGATGCATTGTTAGATACACGCCTTGGCACTATCTCTTTAATGGATGAAGCATTGGCCAGAAAAATGTTAGATACGGATTATCCAAATAGAATTTCTGATGAATTCAATTTACTTTGTCCAGAAATAGACATGTCTATCTATAAAAGAGCTTATAATGATAGAGATTTAGAAACGTTGTATTATTCAATGCCTACTGATATTACATTGTATTTAAATCAACTAATCAATACGCTTATCAGAGACGGTGTAAAAGGAAATCCTCAGTTTGAAGGTGTAGATGTTCAAATCAATAGCTATCCATATCAACTAACCGATGAATTCAAACAAGAGTTTTGCGAATGTATTGCGGCTTCACTTAGGCTGGATATTGATGTTCAGATGGTGTGCCACCCGTATTCGGAAATGACTACTGAGTTTATTGTAGCTAACAAATGGACTTTTTTGGTTATGTACAATTTTTCTCAATGGTTTAATGAAACATTAGCAATTGCAAAAACGGTACCGCGTCCTACGCCTAGAACAACCGTTATATCACCAATGTTGGTTGGTAGCGTAAAAAGTGTTTTGGAAGAACTGGAAAAAGAAGCGCCCTCTAAGACAAGGGCTAATCCGTTTGACTCTATGCAAATTGCACTGGCTGATATTATTGGGATACGTTTTTTACCTGTAGCGGATTTTAGCTTGATTGGGTTAACCGTTCGTGAAGAAGAAAGTAAACCGTTGAATATGTAGATGCAGCATATAGCCTACCCACACGGGTAGGCTATATGTCGTCATTTCTTTTCGTCAGATTTACCAGACATAAAGTCATTGTAGTTTAGATCATGATTACCTTGATCTAGTTCACCTGGCACTAATTCAATATCTGTTAAAACATCGGGGTGTTTTGGTACAACAACTTCATCGGTTGGTTGTTTACCTTTGAACGGATTTGCTTTTCCAGCAGTTTGTTCAAATACAGCGGCAATAACAGCAGCAGCTTGTTTAGTAGCGTCCCCAAGATTTTGATCTGCTTTAAGGCGCTTCTTACCCATGGCAACTTTATCCATATCGCCTAACGCGGCTAATAGGACACCTGCACCGTCTTTGTCTGTGGGTATATTCCGCCCATCGTCTGTTAAGCGATCCACCAAGTTTCTTCGGGTTCTTTGAGTAAACGCAAGAACTTCGTCGTCATCTAATTCGTCGTTAGTTTTACCAGCCATAATAAACTCCGCTAAAAAGTTATAGGTACATATCATCTTATTGGATAGGGTACGTTAAGAGAGGAATAGTAAATGATAAAACGTTTAATTAACTATCTACGTCGCAAATTTTTGCGTCATCGATTGCAACTGGTTACAAATGAAAGAAATCGGTATGACAATCCTACATTGGAAAACGTTGTACAATTATCCAATATTTTGGATTTAAATTTATTAAGACAATGTACACATGATCACATTGAGCGAATAATTCTAACAATGTATTCAAAACGATGTACGGAAATCATCGATTCTTTATCTTATGTAGTGGAAAAAATTGGTCAAAAATCTTACATGGAGGATGCTTTATTTCCTCTATCATACGACTATTGGGCACCCAATTTAGACGACTATATGACTAACGTCAATAACGAATCGATCAGTATCATTGAGTATCAAGTCGCGTTGAAAAAGATGATCGATGCATTTTACGATGCGTTAGAAAACTGCGATGATTCTACCTACAAAGATTATTATATTCGTAAAACCACTTACTTAGTAAGAGACTTATACGAGATTGAGGAGGGGATGATATTGTCATCCTTAATAGAACTATGAATAAATTCCAAAGCCATCAACCAAGCACGACAGCAATCGATGATTTACTTCGTCACCCAACAAAAAAGGTGATGGAAGCTACTGGTATACTAGCACGAATTTATCGACAGTTATTGGTTGAAATGGATATCCAGCCGGAGCGATTTCATCGCTTATTACACGAATGGCTAAATGACCCTATCAACGGTGTAAATACGGACCTGAAACGTCGATCATCTGCCCGTGGAAACTTTATTAAAGAACTTGTTAGGCCCACAATGACTTTTAAAGTTTTTCTAAAAGCAGTAAAGATGCTGAAGCCTACCGAGATAGAATTTTCGTTTAGCTTTCGATTTGGCTATAAACGTTATAACATTTGCCAAACTTACAAGTTAGCAGATATCCAAGTCCCTGGAGACGATGATGAATTAGATCAAGATCTTATTGTACCGCCTAATAAGTTGGATGACGACGAATAATTTACAAGCCATTCTGTGTAGGATTTTCCCTACACAGAATGGCGGTATGCCCTCGTTTTGCTAGGAGATTTTTTTATGGCTTCATTTAAACTTGCTAAGACCTCTTTGGTCACTAAAGCAAAAGACTTTGCGCCTGTTGTAGACGCGTACAAAAAAGCGGATGAATTAAAGGCGGTTAATGCAACAACTGAATTACCAAGCACAGCTGTTTCTAACGCATTAAACACAGCAGTAGATTCGTTAAAAGGTGCGGCTAAAGATAAAAAGCTGCAATCATTGGTTAAAGATGCTGTTCGCGGCAAAGTAGATAAAGATGTTGCGTTAGATCGCTTAAAGGACGTCGTAGGCGCATCGATATTGAAAGATGTGGGCGATCCTAAGGATTTGAAAAAGAAGCTCATTGGCGGGCTCTTAAAGGGCGCTGGATTGAATGTCGATCCTAAAGGATTGTTATCCAAATTGAAGATAGCAGACTCTTTAAAAGGTAAGATGGGCGATGTTGGTTCAATGCTAGACAAATACTCTTCCTTTGGAATTTCATTCAATGGTCAAACGAAATGTAGCAACGGCAGCGGTAAGGGTTTGTTAGATATGCTCAACGGTGCGTTGGGTAAGAACAAATTCAAAGGAATTGATTTTGATTTGAAGTTTAAGTCTTTGGGTAAACTATTTGATGGTTTACCCGACTTAGGCATTGATGACATGTTTGATGAAATGTTGGATGTTTTTGAACCTGGCGAGGAACTGGTTGGTTTTTTATCAAAAGGTTTAAAAGGTGCGGTTAAAAAATCCAATTTTGCTTTTTTGAAAAAAGCTGGAGATGTTTTAGGTGGTGGAAAACTGCTTGGCGAGTTTCCAGATTTCAATACGGATTTTTTGAAAAAATTCAAACAAAATAAGCCTAAGTGCGAAATCGAAACGCCGGCTACTGCACAGCAAAAAGCTTTACAGGTTAAAGAGTTAATGGAGAAGGCCGGAGGACCTAGATGGAATAAATACACGCGGGATGATTCGCTTGGTACTGGTAAAGGGGATGGCACAGGCGGTACAGGTCAAGCAGTGCAGGTGTCTAATTTAGCGCCGTTTACAAAAATGTCAGAAGATGCTAAGAAGCTTTTAAAGTTGGATCCAGATCCCGATATTCAGTTAGACATTTTGATTGCCGAAGAATACAAATCTCAACGATTGACGTTCTTAGCAAAAATGAACTATCCAAACATCTCATTTGCATAGCGCATATGTGGCATGCATTTGCATGCCACATATGCCGTTTAGTTATTTGTCGGAATTGTGCCTTCAGACGCACGAACAAACGCTGAAATGGTTTGACCTACCCAGCGGGTTGGCCAAAATTCATCCAGTGCTGATGCCGCATGTGCTTTGGTAAAGTAGGCGTCTATTTGATTGCTTTTACGAGTAAGGTTAAGAATCAATTTACGCAAACTATAAATTTGATCTGCCATAGATAGATTTCCCAAGATAGCCATGTAATCGTTGAAAGGATCGTCATTATCTTGCAATAACCCTTTCCACGGTTTCAATATAGAAAAACCTGTATCAATTGGTGCATGCATAATGGTCGACATATCAACCACACTGAAACTGACATCTATCGCCAAACATTCGTTGTTGTTGTTCCAACCTAGTCCACCAACACCTCGTGTAATCGATAACGAATCAATCATCCCAAGACGCACTTGCGCATGTCCTCTGTGCCATAGCTGACACAAGAAAGGAGATGTGTAAGATTGCTTACCTGTTGACAATGGTAACGCGCCTGCAAGTAGACATGCTAAAGGAACGTACAGGTTAATAAAACGAGACATGTGGTTTCCGTATGGTGAACGTAGTTCCATGGTATATCGCGTAGACGGCAGGTCGGCGGATGAAGATTGCCAGTGTTTGGGAATATCCACAAATGCAGAACCTGCCAATGACATTAGACCAGACACTTGCAAACTATCCATTGCGCCCGTCACAACACCTTTTAATGCATTCATAATGCCGTCCACAGGACCAATACCTGTGTTACCATCCATAATGGCAAAACGTGCACTTCTAGCGGAACTAGAGGTGCTGTTAATATTGCCTTGAATAGATGATTCGCCTACGCTGCTAGAGAAAGATTCGGATACAGAACCGCCATAGTCAACACGGAATCGAACGAATTTAGAGCCGTCTCGTCTGTCGGCCATGTAGTAATCCAAAAATCCATTCTTTGGATCGCTAGCAGGCGAGTGTTTGATTTCTTGTTCATATTCGATATCTGCACCAGGAATAGATTCGCCGTCTTTTGGAATTACGGCTTTATCTAAAGGACTCCATGTTGGACGTACGTTATTGGCACCACCTGTCGAACTTTTAGACTTTTCAGCTGCCTCGTTTGCTTGGGTTTGTTCTGGAGTTGGTCCGGCAGGAGCGGCTGCGCCAATAGTTGATACGTCTTGTTGCGTGCGGGAATCCGTTTGGAACTGTCTGGAGTTATTTACACCTGTCAACATTTGGCGTGTTTGAAAATAGTTGTAGATAGCGCCGCGCGCACCGCCTTCACCTTTGTCGTTTAAAAACTCATCGGGCGGTACGCTAATCCGTTCAGATTGATGTTTGTTCATTCGCTGTAAAATAGCAGTTTTGTCGTCCTGCGGTTCAGCCTCTAGTGCTGTTATCATTTTGTCATATCGCGCATCGGCCATCCGTTGTGTTCTATTAGCTAATGCGTAGACATCGATTCCGCCACCCTCTAGGAAAATATCTTGTTGCGCATTATGAAAATATTCAACGTATGCTTTGGCACGCCCATCTAGATCTTCTGCTTCTAATTGAGGTGTTGCGCCATCTGTCGGCTTTCCTATAAAAGGCGGATATACTTTTGGCACAAGACCCATGTTTACTGCAATACCGTTCGCAATGACGTTTACACGGTTCCAATAAAGCGGCATGGTTTCGCGCATGTAATAATATTTACTAGAGGGGCGGCCTAATAGAAAACGTGCCGCCTGCCCAATTAATAGTAAAGGGATAAATGGCAAACTAACAATGAGTCCTGCTAAACGTCCAATGTAATAACCCACCACACCCAAACCTTCATTAGCCATTACAGCTGTTTCATTATCATAAAACCCTGTAAAGAAAGTCAGCATGCCGTTATATTGCGGTACACCAAACTGCAATGCAATTTCTTGGCGGGTGTTGTCAATAGCATCGCTGTAATAATGTCCCATACCAACATCGTTGCCATCGGCATGTTTATACCAATCATTCTTGCTATGTAATCCAGAATCTCGTGGATCTGCATAACGTGTAAATTGAGGAGGGTTGTTAATTGTCCAGTTACCGCCTAGACGTGAAGATGTAAACTTTTGTTCTGCTAACGACTCTATTCGAAACTTAGAGTTAGCGACGTCGTCTCCTGAAAGCAAGAAGGATTGTCTCACCCATTTTCTATCTAGCAATACCGTACTAGGTAATTTGCTTAACCAACTTGGCATATTGCCTCCAAATAAAAAGAGGTGGGGTCATAGACCCCACCGTATTAAGTTCGTCTAGACACAGACACAGGTGCTGGCGTGTTGTCAGGAACTCCGCCTGTCATCATACGCATGTCTTGACTACTGCTCTTTTCTGCTGGCGCAGCTGGCGCAGGTTGTTGTTTAGACATGGTAGCCATTTTAGCCAAGTGTTGTTCTATCTTAGATAAACTGTTATCCATGCTAATCGCAATACGCAACTGTTCTTTTAAGATAGCGACTGAAGCATCCATACCTGTCGACGTGGTGTCTAACGCATCTTGTCGACGTTTTTCGGCAGCAATTAAAGCAGCTTCTTTCTCTGCTTTTTGTTTTTCCGCCATGACGTCTACAGGAATAACGCCTTCACTGGCAACTGCGCGTGGATCTGCAGTTATTGGTGCTGCTGATACAACAGGAGTGTTTGCCAGTTCATTAGCAGGACGAACACTAACATCTTCTGTTCCTTCGCGTGTAACCGCTGTATCTGGTTTTGCAATAGGTGCTTGTAATGATACATGTTGAACAGGTTTAGTTAATTCCGCTTTCATATTCGCCGTTGCCGTAGGTTTAGCGTTTTCCGTAGCTGGAGATGTTTCAGCAACTGTAGGCGTAGGCGATGCTGCTGGTTTAGTCGGATCTATTTTTGCCGGAGTTGTCGACGCGGTTGTTGGGGGGGGTGGCATGTTTCCGACGGCCACACCTTGGGATGGGACAGTCCCTTCTTTGGATTTAGTCGGATCTATTTTTGCTGGTGTAGCACTAGCTGTCGATGTGGGCGGTGGCGGCATGTTTCCGACGGCCACACCTTGTGTTTGCGCTGGCAGTTTGGTTTTGTCTCCAGCCGGGGTTGTTGTAGCTCCATTATTGGCGATGGCTTCATAATACCGATATTTGGCTCTCCACATATCAACAAATTGGGCAGGACTAAATTCGCCCTTAAGCATTTTTTCCTGATCTTTTTTACCAAGATTCTGATACATTGATGTCCAAAGACTGATTTTATTCCTTTTATCCACAATAATGTTTTTAGCGCCTTCAGTGGTTACGCCGGCCGCTGCAGCCTTTATCAACATAGGGAACCCGCCCTCACCCTGTTGATGCGCACCGTATATTTCCCATGGCTCTGGCTCTCTACCTAAGCTTTTACGTAGTGCGTTTCTAACTACTGCAGCGTATTTAGCGCCAGCTTCTACGTTTTTTGCCATATCCCAACGATTGTCAGGTCCGCCCGAAACGTTTAGATTAATACGAGGATCTAGCGCAGTGCCAGCCAAGAATTGATAAATTCCAACGGCTAGCGGTTTGCCAGTTTTTGCGCTTTTTGAAAAGGCAGTAGGATCTCCACCGGATTCAATCATAGCAGTTGTTCGCATGTGAGATAGTGGAACACCATACATTTGTGCGTATTTTGCCATTAAAGCATCGAGTTCTGGAGGTTTTTTAGCCGACCATCCTTTCTTTGGAAAATTCCAGTGGCGCAAATTATCGACCTCCCTACCCATAGTGTTCAACTTTTCATCTACGTTTAGTTTAGCCATTTCAAGTACGCCGGAAGCCGTTTTTCCAACATTACTGTTAGCAAACTTATTAATTTGTTCGTTTGCAGTATCTATCGGATTCCATATAGCATTCCAAATCGCGCCAGTAGCTGCGCCTAATCCACCAACAACTTCTTTGGTTTTGTTCCAAGCATTTTGAGTCTTTGTTTGCCACTTCTGCTCTTTTAACTCATTCAATTCTTTGGCTTTACTAGGGTTTTTTTGAGCTTGATTTTCCAAATCGATTTCTTTTGAATTAGATTTTATCCAATCCTTACAGTCATCATATTCGTTATCCACGCTGTGTGAAAACCATGCATCACCTGCAACATCCAGATCATCTCCACCTGCCACTGGAGATGCCATTATGTCATATGGACGCTTGCCACTGCCTTTGTAGTGCACTGCATCTAAATATCTTAAGCTATCTTTGGAATCCAATGAATCTATTTTAGTAAGATCCGTGGTTTTTAACAAAGCTAATGCAGTAGTGCAGTGCGACAAATAGATTGGTTTAAAACGACCGACAAACCAAACAATCCATCGTTCGACCTCTTTAGTATCCGATGTATCGATTCCCCAAATTGCCATAATAGTTTCGGCTTTTATACCTTGAGATAATTCGCAATATCCGTCGGATCCTGTTTTTACCGCTTTCCGCAGAGCTTTTTCTGTCTGGAGTATTTTAGAAATGTTTTCAGTGTCATCCTTTTTGAAACCATACTGCAGCATACGGAATCGAAACAACGCATCATTGTTTTGCATTTTGTTGCTAAACCATTTATACCCAGCATAAGCCGCCAATGCTGTCGCGCCAACGGCTAATGTAACAGGGTTAAATAACATAGCACCAATGCCTAATGATGCATTTATACCCATAGCCAATCCGGTTCGTAAAAGTCCAACACCACCGCCCATGACAGCACTGCCAACTCTTGCAGCTACACCTATTGCTTTTGCACCAGCAGTCGCTACAGCACCTATCGCTTTAAATGGCAGTTTAGCCGCCAACACACCTATTTTAAATACGCTAGTTGCTAATCCGCCAACAATTGCGCCTATTGAAGATACGAATGTTGTGGCAAAATCTGCTAATTTCTTTGGACTTCTTAGAAAATCCATTGTGGCTTTGAATTTATCCATCGAACTAGCATTTGCTTTATCGCGTGCGCTTTTACCAAAAGAAGACCATTCGTCTAGTTTTCCCAATAAGGTTTTAAAACGACCTTTCTCTTCTTTCGCATCGCGCTGTTGACGTTGATCTGCCGCACTGCCGTCTCTATCACCATCCCCATCTGCATCCGAAGACTGACTACGTTTAAACGGATTAGATACTTTTAGCTTTCCACCCCAACCTTTCATTCTACTAAACAAAGATTGTTTAGGTTCATCTGCTGGCTGTCCAGCTGACTGCTGTTCTGCAGGTGTTTCATCATCTTTACTAAACCATCCTTTAAACTTGGCTTTTAGATTCGCGAAATTTTCGCGTGTTTTGCCAAAGGATTTTGGTTTTGGTGCGTCTGGAATATCGGTAATACCGCCGCGATTTCTCAGCTCAAAATCGGCAATGATTTGTTCTTTCTTAGTAATCGGTAACAAATCAAACTCTTGTTCATTTAATCCTAATTTATCGAGATATTTAGAGAAGCTTATTTTCTCTACAGGATCTCTAGCAGCATTAAATGGACTGTGAGATTCTTGCCATTTACGATAACGTTCTTCATCGGATTCTACAAAAGCACTTGCTTTACTTTTTAATCCAGAGAACCAGTTTTTGGCATTCATCTTGATATTTGCGCGATCGTCCCATTTAGCTTTCAGATCTATTTTTGCAGCAATCGCATGATCTTTTAATGACTTTGCTTTAGCAAAAACAGATTTAGCATTTTGTTTGGCGGATAGACGATTATAACGCGCAATGGCTTTTAGATCGCCATTCATGTAGGCATCGTAATCCGCTTTTAACGCAATTGCTTTTTCCTCACCACTTGCCTTCATTCGCTTGTATTCGTCAGAACCAACGCCGATGTCGTCCATGTATTGATCAATGGTCAACTCTTTTCGTTTAGTAAAATAGTTGTATACGCCAGTTATGGTTTTAACGGTTTTAGCTTTCATGGAGGCAAGCTGTGCCTCTCTGTCTCGCTCAAACTTAATGCAATATGACACGTATTGTTTCTTGAGCTCTTCTCTATCACCATTCCCTAATTTTTCGTAGGTTGATAAACCTGTAGGCGTTTGACCTAACCATTCTTCAAAGGACAATGGTTTGGCTTTTTCTAATGTCTCACGAAGTGTAGTCTGTTTATCAAAGAAATTTGATACCTTTACACTAAGAGGTTGCATTGGTCCTACAAAGTCTTTGTTGCCATTAAAGAAAGATCTTGTCGTTGACTTTAAAGCATTGGCCTTATCCGATACAAGGTTACGCGCTTCTTTTGCCTTAGCCAAACGCATTGTAAATTTGTGATGATAAATACCCCATGCCTCGCGCAAATTGTTTTGACTGTGACTGGAATCCAAACTATTCATCGGTAGTTTACGATATTCGGCTGGAGACATATTCCATTCTTTCTCTAACCATTCGTTAAACGACAAAGGACGAATATCTTCTGCTATATCAGAAATAGTTTCTTTTATATCATCGGCTTGACCTTTCAGCCATTTAGAACCAATGCGTTTAGCCATACCCCCAAAGGTCAATGCATTAGATTTGATCTTCTGCGAAGTGGTTTTCTTATCGAATGCAGCACGATATTCGATATAATCTCTACGAGCTGCTTCGATCATCGCTTCATCATCTCTGTCGAATACTTGACCTTTACTTTCGATTAGATTCTCCACCCAATCTAAGTATTGAGAAAAGGTCATGGGTTTGTCAATACCATTCTTGGCTTTCTTAACACCATCAACAGCTGCCTTACCTGCACTCACTACTTCCGCCTTTAGCTGCTGTTTGTTAGCACCAAAGATACGAACCCAAAATGGAACTTTCGCTCCTTTCTCTTCGTATTTTGCACGTAACTTAGCGGCTTGATCTTGGCGTTTTGCTTCCATCAACGCGATTTTGTTTTTCACCTTTTCGCGTGCAGTAAATGCTTTGAGTTCGGCTTTTAGCTTTTGTCTGTTAAACCATTCTTCGGTTCTCTTCAGTTGGCCAGAAAGATCGGGTATTCGCAAGCTCCCCATTTTTCCAAAGTCTTCAGGTTGTTGTGATTTATCGCCTGGCAGGCGATCGTTTAACAACATCCAAATTTGTTCTAGACGAGTTACGGTGGCGGTTTGTGTTGTAAATAGCCCTAACTGAATGGTGCCTGTGCCGTCAAACCACGATTTGAAGCCATCCCATCCACCAGATAATTTATCCCACACCCATCCCCCAAATTCTTTGGCTTTCTCTAATCCTTTCTTTGCAATGTCAATAACGAAATTACCCGCTTTTTTGATAGAACCATAAATTCTATCTTTAATACCTTTAATCGGGTTTCCTTCTATATCAACTAATTTACCTTCCTTAAACTCTTCATCGGTAATCACCATATTTGGAGGGTCTTCAGAATCTAAAACAGCGCCTTTTATCTGAGATACAAAATCAATTACTTGGCCTGTTTTTGCGTCACGGTACATGCGTGCTCGAAACATATGCGCGCGTAAACGCGGTTTCCAAGGATCATCGCCTTTAACGTAAATGTCACCAGGCATATCGATGATATTGCCAATATGCATTCCAATAGATTTAACCAACCTGAAAGGAGCAAACGCAATATTTTTGGCTTGATCGTATTTCTTGGATATCCATGTTAGCATGGGTTTGAAACGCTGATCGGTGAGTCGTTTACGAAAGTCTTCTAATGAAAGAACAATTTCATCCGTATCGATACGACGCACTTCGCCCGTGATATCTTTGATAGACTTAATTATCTCATTAGTGTTAACATCATAAAGCAAACGATTTCGAATGTCGTCGGCACGGATACGTACTTCATTGCTACCACGAACCATGATGTCGCGAGCGTCTTCCATCCAGTCGTTAAAGATTTTCTTGGTGCCTTTTGCGGCGCCGCTTACTACATCCCAACCGAATTTAGCCGTTCCCGTAATGCCGCCCCATGTTTTATCAGCACCCCATTTAGTTTTGTCCCATAGCCAGCTAGCTGTTTTAGAAACCCCTTCTTTACCTTTTAGTAATAGTTTATCTGATGCAGATAACATCCCAGTTCCCATGTTACCAAACATCTCTTTAAACTTTTCTAAATCAGGTCCTTCTAAATCGCCAAAGTTTAATGCGACAAAAGGTTTATCAATTAATTTTTGTAAACGATTATTTACTTCAACTAATTGAGCTTCTGTCTTGGCACCAGAGGAAAGAATGGCTTCATTAAGCGCAAACCCATCTCCTTGCTCACCCACGCCTGAAGAACCCCAAACTGCATCATCGTCTCCCAATGAATTAATGTAACGTAACAATTGCATTACACCTGGGCGTTTAACAGACGATGCTCTGACAACATATTCGCCATTAGATAAATAAGCGGGTATTTCATCGCTAGTGCCTGTGCCAGGTCCTTGGATTAACCCTTGGCGTTGTTTCCATTTAGTCTTAGGTCTGACTTTAGCGCCACGTTTAAAGAATTGCGGTTCATCTGGAATGATGCCGCCGGCAGCGCGCATATGGGGCGGTTTTGTGGGTTCTACAGGTGCAGGGGTACCAGGCGCTACCATGCCTGTACGAAGACCTTCATCGTACGCTTCTTTGGCTGTTTTGTAAGCCTCCATTGCACGGTTGTAATCCTTCTCGGCACGGGTTTCAGCGTCGTCGCGACTGATGTTGAGGATATTTTTATTTCGACCTTCAATATTTTCACGCCAATCAAACGCATCGATTTTATCTTTCGATTTCTCTACACCAAAAGCATCTTTGTATTTTTCTTGTTCACGAACAAGATATTTGTTTTGACGCAATACTTCCTGATAACCAAATCCTTGTTTTGAAAACTTAATTAACGCTTCTTTATTGGATTCTAATTTAGATACCAAATTAGCAAATCTAATAGACAGTTTTTCCAATGCAGATTGGCGATTGAAGATCTGGTAAAGTTTGATTAATTCGCCAATGGGTTTGTCGTCTTTCCATTTAACACGTTCATTATATCCAAATGTGGATTTAACAACATCGCTGATTGCTTTTACCCATGAACCTCTAGCGCCTAAATGGTCATCTTCATCATTGGTTAGATTGGTTGTTTTTCCGCGCAATTGTTCTGGAAAGTTATCGCCCGCTTCAACTAACCATTTAGCCACATTAGGCATTTCTACGCCATTAGCAGCTAACTCAATGACATATGCGCGAATACCGTTTCTGATTTCTTCGCTCAAATCGTAGTCTTCATCAATGGCGTTGACAACATCGGTTAATGCTTCGGCTAATCCTTTATCTCTATCGGGTTTATTTAATTCCTTTTTAACCCGTTCTAAGATATCCGACTCGGTTTCAAATCGATTGGATTCAAAGCTATAATGAATTTTACCACCACCTTCCTTAGTCATGGCAGTTGCTTTAGCTAAAACATCTTTTGATGATCCTGCCTTACGCACATTGTTTCCATCAATAATGGATTGATTGATTGTTGTCAATAATCCAGGAATAACTTCATTTAAAGTGCGTGAGTTTTGTAAAGACCAATACACTTGTTTATCAAGTTCATCAGCACTATTGGATAAAACACGATCATCTCTAGAGTAAGTACCAGAACCCTCTTTAAACCAGCGTGCGTTATTGCCTAAAAACCCACCGTTCATCTCGCCGTTATTAACAAAGTCTTGATAAATGTAGGCTTTATCGCGATTTAATCGACTGAGCATAAATCCGGTTTTTTCTAGAAACTGTCCATATTGACTATTTCTAAATGCATCAGATTTACCGAACAACTTACCAGCCAATTCAGAACCTTTAGCAGCAGCCATGCTGCCCATCATTTTGGCACCAAACTCACCCATTGATTCTTCGCGCTCACCCATCTCACGATTCATTTCTTGTTGTTCTTTAAAGCTATCCATGCCCATGGCCATGTCGCTTAAAGTAGAGCCAAAACTTTGAAAGAAATCTTTAACGTCACGTTTTCCCTTTTGGATAAGTTTTGTTCCTATGCCCGCAAACCATTTAGACATTGGGTCTGTCATTTCACCCAAATACTTCATCTTCATGACTTCAACCATTTTTTCATGGTTATGTGCTTTTAGTAAATCCGGTAACCCTGAGTTATGCACTAAAGTTTCAAATGAAGATTTGCTTAAATCTAAATGTTGTTCCATGACATCTAAGAGCTTTCGATTTACGAAGTATGTTCTGTACTGAAGCTCTAAGGATTTGCGTTGGAAGTTGATGGTAACTTGATCTTGGTAATTGGCTAAACGTCCTGTGTTTTGTTGAATCTGTGCTAAGGTTTTTAAGGATGCGTCTGTTTGTGTCTGCATCACTTTGGCATCCGCCATCTGACGACCTTCGCGTTCGGCTTCGCGATCTTGTTGAGCTTGATCTATCTTTTGGATAGCTTCTTGCTGTGCTTGGAACATTGTACCAAGCGTCATTGCAATTTCGCTTTCTTCAGGATCGATCACTTCACGCGAATTTGATTCCTGTTCTTCTGCCCATGAATCCAATTTCTCTTTCCAAGATTTGGGCAACATATCTCCCATACCTGGAGATACGTGTTTTCGTGTAAACTCTTTGAGCGTTTTTATCACAGGCTCTGCTTCTTTTGCGGCATCTGTGTAAAGTTGATCGACACCGCTAGCGACCTTATCTGCAAAATCAATTGTTTGATTATATCCAGAAGGCAATGCGGCACGTACGAATTTCATTTGAATTGACGGATCTTTAATGCCGTCTTTCACACCTTCGATGAAACTGCCTTTTAATGATGTGACGGGTTGGCGACCTCCTTTTTTACCAGGCGATTCAAACCCACCTTCGCCGTCATCGCCAAAGTCATCCATGCCAAAGTCGTCATCTAAAAAGATGTCATCGCGCTTTTTACTCATGACTGCACCTTATCTTATTTGTTTGTAAATCACATACTCTCAACCGTAATTAGGGAGACTTCTTATGAAAAATACTGATGTACCATTTAACGTGTGGTTAATGGAGCTAACCTCTCAAAAACTACAGGCTATTCGACCAGTCACCGTGTTAGATCATTTCGATGGAGGAACAACTAATTTCCACGACGACGGATTGTTTTCAATATTAACATTTGGTCGTGTAGGCAGTCCAGAAAGAGATTTGCGTTTCTCTTACATCAATTGTAAAATAGATATCTTTCATCCATTGATGTATAAAGAACTGACACTGTTAAAAGCTTTATATAAAGGTATTATGGCGGGGAAAGCTTATGCATTGTGGGATGAGAAAGAATCTGATTTTGTTGCAGCAGACCCTACTACGGGGGAAACAGGTTTTTATTTCTTTTTGAAATATTGGAAGAAAATCAAGTTTAAACGAACGGGAAGCGATATTCGAGATGACCGCATTGCGTTTATCGAGAAGTATAAAGACAAGGGCATGACGGATAAAGTATTGGTTCTGCCGGCAGGATTACGCGACTTAATGTTTGATGAAACTGGACGTGCTAAGGAAGGAGAAGTAAATGAATTGTATCGTAAACTGTTAAGTATCAGTAACGCTATTAATGCGTCTTCGGTAAGCGGTGGGGATTTATTAGATAATTCTCGAATGTCTTTGCAAAACGCATTTAACGCTATCTACGAATATTTTGAAAGTTTGATTCGTGGGAAAGGGGGTTTCCAGCAGGAAAGATGGGGTTCTAGACGTATATTCAACGGCACGCGTAATGTTATTACGGCAATGAAAACTAGCCCCAAATACATTGGCGCTAAAAACAGTCCATCGCATAACAACACGGTTCTTGGTTTATATCAAACATTGAAAGGGACATTGCCTGTTTCAAAACATTTAATTTTAAATGGTTTTTTAAAGACCGTTTTTAATAGCGCTGAGAGTTCAGCAATGTTGGTTAATCCATCATCTTTGCGACGTGTGCGTGTAACTGTCCCGCCAAAGATTGTAGACAGATGGACAACAACATCTGGTATAGAAAGCGTTATTAATAGTTTTGAAAACTTTGACGTTCGTTTAAAACCTGTTATGGTAGAAGACCACTATATTGGTTTGGTATATCGCGGCCCTGATAATACCTTTAAATTGTTTGGAGATATTACCGAGCTCCCAGAAGGGTTTGATAAAGAATACGTACACCCTATATCGCTATGCGAATTGCTCTATTTATCGGGATATAGACGCTGGAATACATTAGGTATTTTTCCTACACGTTATCCTGTTGCAGGTACAGGCAGTATTTATCCTAGCATTCCGTATGTTGTTACCACAACAAAATCTGAGATGCGCAGAGAATTAGACGATGATTGGAAACCTATCGAAAGTGATGAATACCTTGCACCAGAATATCCGACATTTGATAACGCATCTTTCTCAGAAACCATGGCCGTTCACCCTTCACGTATTGGTGGATTGACAGCCGACTATGACGGCGATATGTGTTCTGCAAACTATGCATATACAGACGAGGCTGTAAATGAAGTTCATGAACGACTCAAGAAAGCAGCTGCATATGTAGACCCACAAGGTGGTTTACTTGCAAGTCCTTATTACGAAACAGTCCAACGCGTGTTGGTTGTGATGACCGGAGGTTAATGTGTTAACATATCCAGTTTTTTATAAAGCTCATGGTATTCGCACTCCAGAGCAATTAAAGAAACCAAATTTGGCGTTATTGTCACATTTGTTTTTACCAGTAAATTCCATTTATCACTACGCATCCAGTGATGGCGATGAATTGGGTATTCCCGAATCTGATACAGTGGTAAGTCATGTTAAGAACACGGTGTTTATTGATCACGTTGTCGAGATGCAAGGTGATGCACATGGCAAACCGCTATTGAGTCACTTTCAGCCAAAACAAGGCATTGCTGAATACCAATCAACGCATAAGAAAATGAAGTTATTGTCTCATGCAAATAAAGGCATTATGCGATCTGTGCAAAGTTTAGTTGCGGTTAATTACAACATGTTAACCAAGCGCTATCATTACATGGAAACACGACAAACGCCATATAACCATTGGGCAAACGTACACGAAACCATGTGGGCTAAAATAAACGAAATATCGGTAGGTAATGATAGACAGCATTATTTTGTTTTGGATATTCCATTTCTCTTACCTGCTGTTCGTTTTTTGAAATTAGCAAAAACAACCCATGATTTTTACCATCACTTTCACACAGACAGTTTACGAATGATTCGTGACATGTGGGATTGGTTGGGTGTAAACAGGAACGAGAGTGTTCTGTCGCATTTGAATAAAGACATCTTAAATCGGGTAAACATTATTTTGAGCTGTGGTGCAAAATGGTGCGTAATCAATTTAGGGCTTTTAGATAGTTGGCGAATTGGTGGGAAAGAAGAAAAACGGACTGGTGCTGGATTCATGAAGATGTCTCCAGAACAATTGCAGATTAAATTCCTCTACTCTTTAGTCTGTATTGTTAAACAGTCAACACCTGTGGCAAGCGATTCAAGTGAAGATTTGGATGACGATACGTCTTCGTCAAAACAAGTTGATTTGGATATGGAGCCAACAGAGCGCGGGATTCGCGACGCAGCTAAAAAGAAAGAACATGTAACTAAAACGTTAGCTTCTATTATTGGTAAGCAAGCAGCAACGGTTGCGGCTAATAAAGGGACTCAAACCGATGAAGAAATAGATGAAGAAATTCCTGAGATTTCTGATGAAGACATCGAAAAAGATTTAGCCGCGTTAGATGAAATCCATGAGTCTATCGCAAACGCTGTAGAAAATGGCGGTAGTTATAAAAAATACGAACCGCAAACGATCAGCATGGAAAGCAATATTCTTGCAAAAGCTGATGCACTGGCGAAGAAAGGATTGATGACGCCTGGCGAGTTAAGACGAATTACCTCACTAGCTAGCACGTATAAGAAGTTAAAAAATCCGTACACAGGTGAAGGTTCTTTAGAGTCTTTATTATCAATTGCTCCTGAAGAAACTGTCATTGGTGAACAAACCCCAATGGCTGATGACATCATAGGGGTGATGGATAAAACCATGTTGAGCAGTTCTTTGATAAAAATGGATAGGCAATATATCCAAAAAGTCATGCCAAAAGATGTCGCTAAAATAGGGATGCATTTACAACGTGCTGGTTTTGCTGTGACGGACTATCGAATTGAGAAAACCGACGATGTCATGGATTCGTTTGATACGCACGTATTTCGTTTAGTGCCTGTGGTAGGGAAACCGTCTACGATTCGGATCCAACTGCCGCGCGTGAATGAAGATGGTACGTTTAGGTGCGGTGGTATTAAGTACAGAATGCGTAAACAACGGGGTGATTAAAGGACTGTTGTGTGTATTAACCTAGAGCACAATAGACATGCATAAGGATCATTTTCTTGAAAAGATTGGAATGAAAATGATCGCATCGGTCACCAGCGACAGTAATGTCGCGTAAAAAACCTATCTAATTGCGGGAACTCATCAATAATTTTTATAGCTACCACTTGCGCGTGGAAACGCAGCGTAATACTTGACCCAGTAATGGAAGTGTCAAGCATGGTAAAAACGTTATAAAAAGATGAAACCGGCGCAGCGAAGTCCCTAAACGGCAACGCATGGGATGTGCTCAGAGGCCATCGAAAGCTATTGCAGAAATGCATAATAACGCCTGTCTAAAATCAGGTGGTCGATTTAGATCGATTAAAGCGAGTAGAGTAGGATGCGAAAGCATGGTTTATACCCCGAGCGTTAATCTCGGCCGAAACGGTAGGCCCCTGCATTGCAGGGTGAAGATATGGTCCATCTGATGGGGATGCAACCCATTCGTAAAATTGCACCTGATACTGTAGCGCTTACTAGCTATTATAGTAAAATGTTTGTGGTGCGATCGGAACGTGCAGTGTTTAATTATCCGTTATGGCTTTGTAATCAGATTGTTGCAAAGGGTTTAGATAGCTCAGATAACACGGTAACTGAGTTAAGACCTGCTAACGTATTTAATCCAGACATTGCGCTTCCACGAGCGTATACCATGATCTCCATGCGTATTAGTGGATTTACTTCTGGCGATAAACGTTTTTCATTTGACTACAATAAACGTCATGTTATTTTTGGGGAGAACACAGTTAAAGCAATTGAAGATAAACGGAAACTTATTCCTGTAGGCACGACACCTAGCGGCGTCCTTGCTATGGATAAATCCGGCATCATCTATTTCATTGACACTGTTAAAGAACAAACTCAGCCAGATAAATTAGGTTTGTTGGAAGAAATACTTGGGATGTCATTAGAAGACAGACCTGTTGAAATGGCAGAAGTTGAACTGTTTTCAAAAAACATTCCATTGGGTGTTATATTGGCATATCACATTGGTCTTGGTAATTTAATTGCTACATTAGGTGTAACACCTAGACGGGTTCGTATTGGCAGTGGATATGATTTACAACCACATGAATTTATTCTGAAGTTTGAAGATGAAGCGCTAATCTTTGATCGTAGAAATGAATTGGCAACGCTATTGCTTTCTGGGTTTAATAGATATCACCGTGATATTAAACGTTATTCAGTATACGCATTTGACACCAAAGATGTCTACGGCCCTGTGTTTGAAGCCAATGAAATGAATTCTCGCTACATTAGAGAGTTTGGTTTAATCTTTGATTTTTGGATAGATCATATTACAGAAGAACTTTTGGTCGATATGAAAGAACCAACGGATATGTTTGGACTATTTATTAGTGCAGCGGAAAAACTATTGTTAGATCAACACCCTGCTGAAATGCATAGCGACTATTTACGGGATAAAGGTTACGAAAGATTTGCGGGCTTAGCTTACTTCGAGCTGGTAAAAGCGCTACGTACTTACAATGCGAAACCTGCAAACGTAAATAACTCATTGGATTTAAATCCTCAAGCGGTGTGGATGAATATCCTTCAAGATCAAACAGTATCGCCTGTGGATGATTCTAATCCAATACACGCTATGAAAGACATGGAAGTGGTTGTGTTTTCTGGTAGCGGCGGTCGATCCGCAAGATCGTTAACGGGTAAATCACGTGTGTACGACAAATCAAACATGGGTGTGGTATCTGAGGCTACAGTGGATAGCGCCGATGTAGCAACAATTACCTATACAACGGCTGATCCTAATTACAAATCAGTCAGAGGAACATCCAGACGAATTGTTGATCCGAACAAAGATCCTGCCAAAATGGTTAGTCCTTCATTTATGTTATCACCTGGCGCTGACCACGATGATCAATAACGGTCCTTCTTAGTTTAGAAGAGTCTCCTTTAATTGACGGGAACCCGCTTAGAGCTTCATACACCAAACCACGCGTACGAAAGGGCGTGGTGGCTGAACTAACTATTCAGGTATGGTAAAAGAGATGAAGATTGGGGAATCCGCAGCGAAGCTGTTACGTATCGTTGAGATAACGAGATAGACAGAACGTTCAACGACTAAGGTCTCATCAGCCTGTACCAGTTAGCAACTGGGAAATGGGGAGTGTTGTCCGCATGGATGTGGATATAGCAAAGATATAGTCTCGACTTCTAGGGAAAACCTAGAGCAGTGGCAAAATGTTGTGAAACATGTTGCGCACGGGTTAGAGTTAGCGACTCTAATTGAAGATTTCGCCAAAACGAGCTAACTTTACATCAGTGCAGAACTCTCAAACTACGCATTGTGAAAACTACAAACCATCGCCACTTCGAACTGGTTATGAAAGGGTAGTTATTCATCGCAGTGAGGGTTTGTACGGTAAGGTTGCTAAAGACGACGGTAAAGTTATTTCTGTTACGGATAAGACAATTACGGTTGAATTTAAAAACGGTGAGAAAGGTCAGTATTTAATTGGGCGTCAATTTGGGCGTTGGTCTGGTCACGATATTCCGCACGACATTACAACGGATTTAAAAGAAGGTCAGTCTTTCAAAAAAGGAGATCCGTTGGTATATAACACTCGCTATTTTCAACGAGATACATTGGATCCTTCCCAAGTATTGTTTAAAATGTCCACACTTGCTTACACAGCACTCATGGAAAAAGAAACTACTTTGGAAGATTCGTCAGCGTTATCGCAGGAGATGGCAGATAAATTGGTCACCATGGCCACCCACATTAGAAACATTAAAGTAACCTTTGATCAAGAGATAAGAAATCTTGTTCAAGTGGGCGATAAGCTAGAATCCGAAAGCATTTTATGTACCATCCATAATCGAGTGGAGGGTAATTCAGATGTGTTTGACGATGCGGCTATTAATACACTTTCTAACCTTTCGTCATCAACACCGTTAGCAAAAATGACGGGTGCTGTTGATAAAATCGAAGTTTTTTATACAGGTGAAATTGAAGACATGTCAACGTCTCTTCAACATTTAGTTGAAACCAGCGATAGGGACATTCGCCGAACGTATAAAGAATTAGGTAAGAAAGCAGTGGACGGTCGTGTAGATGTGGGCTTCCGTGTAGATGGACATCCCATGGCGTTAGATGAAGCCGTTATCCGGCTTTATGTGACAGGTCCCGAAACATTTGGTGAAGGTGATAAACTGGTTTTTAGTAATCAGCTGAAATCTGTTACGGGCGAAATTATGTCTGATGTCAACGAAACGGAATCTGGGATTCCATTGGATGCTATCTTTGGCTATCAATCAATTGCTAACCGTATTACTCTATCAGGGGAATTAATTGGTACCACCAATTCATTGCTTTTAGAAATTGGTAGACGTGCGGTTGCCGCATATCGTGGAAAATCCTAATGTTTATACAGGATAGCCTTTTGGCTATCCTGTATATGCTATCATTTGAGAAGCTTTCCTTCCACCATTACTCAAAGGACAAAAAACATGATCCGCAGTACATCATTAAGCGCCATTATTGCAATGGTTCAAAATTTAATAGAAACGAAATACATCATTATTCCTAAACCGCAGACACCATTATCAGAAGCGGTTGCAAAATGCTATTCGCCCTCACTTCACACGAATTGTGGACAATCGCCATTGATTCCATCCGACGCAATTAATACCTTGCAAGATCTTTGCTGGATGATGCGTAACCCTGATAACAATGTGATTACCGCAAATGACAATTGTCATGGCGATGTCTGTGACCAGTTTTCAAAAGTGCTTGCGGACAGTGTGCGCGACACTATTGCAACATCTCGCACTATTGTAACGCCGCTGGTGAACCAAATTGTTGACTATGTTCAACAATGTCGAAAAAACAATCAAACCACAATTGCAAATACGCTGACTATTGTGGTAGATCGTTTTGAGAGTATTTGGGATAGTGAAACATTACATGATTTGGTTGGGCGTTTTAACGACGCACCTGCATATGGCGATGTAGAATTGTTTAACGTTCATCCTGCGTTTACTGTAGAACAAATTGTTGCTATGTTAAAAACAGGTGTAACGCGCGCCGATAAAGATATTGAAGAATGGTTAGAGTTTATTGGCACCGACTATGTTGTTAACACATACCAGCGTTACTTTGTACCTAGCATGGATCGTGAAACTACCAAACGACTAGATCCGTCTGACTATGGCTATAACATTCATTGGTTAGACGGTCGCGGTATTGCAGCGCGCAATGAATATTTAGTGGTTCATTTGTTTGCACGGGCATTATTACAAAATCCGCCTGAAGGGTTGGATATGTCATTAGAACAATATCGCGAAATGATGGCTGGTGTATTGGAACAAACTGGTCGCATGATTTGTCGTTTGTTTGAACATCGTCAGTTTGATCGTGAACAAAAAAGACTTGTTTTAAATTGGCCTGCTGAAAATGCTGAATTCATGGCACAGTATCCTGACATGGGTCATTTGTTTGTAAATGGCGATATTTACGATCAATGGTTGGCTGAGGGCGGTACGCCAGAGGCATTGTTAGGTTCTGCTGTTACAGATCGCAGCATGAATTACAATTGGTTAATTGAAAATAAAGATCAATACGAGCGGGATTATGCGTCGCGTTTGACAATTATTCGTAGCGGTCAAAATAGTCGCGAATACAGCATTGTTTTATCTGCACTTCGGGATAGCATCACTAAAGCAATTAACGAATTGCCGGATGAACGTTTAGTTGACGGTACGCGTTCTAACTTGCATATTAAACTGGATGGTTTCTTACAAGAAACCTATATGCAAGATGTTACGGAAGAAAACGTATATCGCACTGTTCGAAAAATTGTGTGTGGCGTCATGTTTCAAAACCGTGACATCCGCACTATCTTGGACAACATCGATACGCTACGCAAAGAACATGGTGACATGGATATTCGCGAAATTGCGTTGTTATCCACCATTGATTTGTTAACACGTTGGTTCTCTACCTTGGTAGAAATCAAAATAGGTGAAGTTCATTGCACACACGAAGGCGGTGTGATCACTGGTTTAACATTGGCAAACATTGTGCAGTTAACCGAGGATGTCATTGTGCATGTTGCTGGCGATGATATTTCTAACAAGTTAAATGGAAATGATATTTACACGTCTACAGTTGCTGACGTTGTTGCTGCCAGTCTACAAGCAAAACTTGTTCCTAAAACATTGTTATAATGAAGGTGGGTTATGTACTTTTCAAAACTAACCCGAAATCCTAATTTAGCAATGTCTGTTTTAGTTGAGATGGATGATGGAAGCATTTTGACAAAACAGAAGCTAAAGGTCCTCGTGCCAAAACGGTACGAGGAGCATAAGCTTGCGGTTATCTCTAGCGAAATACGTGTGCTAGCAACATACGCTTTAGTTGTTGGCAATGAATACACGGTATCGCGTGCGATGTCAATGATACAGTTAACACCTATGTCTACCAATATCATCGATGTTGATGGGGAAGATTACTACGAGTTTGAGTTTGATAAAGGGGCTGTGTTTACACCTAATCGATTCTTAGTGATGCAAGACACCATTTGTTATTTTGTTTATGATGAATACATGGCTAAAGGTAATTCTCCAGCCTTTTTTGACTATGAAGATTTAGGCAAAACATTTGACACTGCATCGGAACTATCGGGGTTCAACATTGCAGCTAACAATATTCCGATTGAAATGATTACTGCGTCGATATGTCGCGATCAAGATCAAAAGACGACGTATTACCGTCACAGTGACATGAAGAAAGATTGCGTTAACGTAGCATTGCGAAATGTATCATTGGGCGCAACAAACACAACAGCGCGTTTAAACGGTGCGTATTTTGATCAAGGTTTGCGTTCTGCATTGATTAACCCCAGTAAATCAGTAGAACCTATCGAAACATTATTGAGAAAATAGGAGTGTATGATGGCTACTGCGGCTATTAGTTACACCTGCACTGCGTTGCTTGGTGTTAACAAAAAAGGTAAACTGGTGTGTGATCCAGACGGCTATTACGACGTTATATTGGGTGCGTTGAACTACTACAATCAAGCTGGTGCATTTTACGCGTTAGAGCCCGCTAGAAAGCTATTGGAGAACGATAGTAGTATCTTACAACGTCGAATCAAGAAAGGGGTCTTAAACGGCGAATATAAGCATCCTGATCGTACGCCTGGTATGTCTGACAAAGATTTCTTGCTGCGTAACTTACGCATTGATGAAGCAATGGTGTCTCACCACATCAAAGAAGTCTATTTGGACAGAGAGTCCATGAAGGATAGCAATGGCTCACCTATTGTCATTGTTCGTGGGCGCGTCAAACCAAAAGGACCGTATGGTCAGTATCTAGCGGACTCTTTGGAAAATACAAGTGAAAATACGTACTTCTCTGTACGATCAATCACTGAAGATTTCTTAGATACTGCAACAGGCGATATCATTAAAGAAACCTTAGAAATTGTAACCTGGGACCATGTCACTGAAGGCGGTATTGACATTGCATGTAAATACGCAACGCCATCACTTGAAATGATCCAAGAACATCGTTTTACTAAAGATGTTGTTATGATGGCTAAGAACGCCGCATTGGCAAGCAGTTCGATCAGTAATGAAGATGATCGTACCGCTATTTTAAACATTGCGGCACACATGGAAAAGAAGCAAAGCGGATTGTACCTGCCTCCTTCTGCTAGTTGGTAAGACGTCATATAGCCTACCCTGTTGGGTAGGCTATATGCTGCTATTCCAATTAGTTACAATGATACATTATTTAACTGGCATATAACCATTGCCTTATTATTGGAGAATTTAAAATGATGAATTTAGATGGTGAAATTTTGGTAAGACCTTATAACGGTCAATCGTTAGTTTCTCTTTTTGCGCAGAACATACA
>JACCDT010307751.1_pt1 | contig 57284 bp, 55 predicted proteins | sample 7446291 | NCBI WGS metagenome assembly JACCDT01 (sample SAMN15323446, study PRJNA562643) | freshwater metagenome | isolation source: river surface water | place: USA:Blue River Watershed | collected 2017-08-17
ATTTAAAACTATTTTCGTAATTAGATTTTCTAGCCATTTTTACACCTTTTTTAGAGTAGTATATTTTATCAAACGTTGGCTAGTTTGTTTCTTAGTTACTGGTACTGATTTCGGGACTCATTATACTACCTTCATAAATTAATTCTTATGTCCCCAATAATTTTTTTGCAACTTCCAAATACTTAGATATTACAATCTTTTGATCATACTCTTGCTCCATTTTACGGCGCCCTTCCATCCCCATTCGTTCTTTATTTTCAAATGGCAATTCAATAAATTTAATCATTGCATCTGCCAAACTATTAACGTCTCTAACTTTTGCTATATAGCCAGTTACGCCATTCTCAACAACATCTTTACACCCGACGCTATCAACAGTAATAATAGGCTTACCCATACTGGATGCTTCTAATAGGCTACGCGGCATTCCTTCACGATATGATGCAAGAACCATACAATCACACTCAGCAATGACTTCACTAACATTATCTACCATACCAAGATAATTTATTAAGCCATCAGCAATCCACCTTTTTATCTGAGACTCATTAATTGCAGTTGGATTATTTGGAAAATAATTCCCTATAAAGACTAATTCAGTATTAGGATGTTTTTGTTTCACTATACAAAATGCGTTTACCAACTCATTAATACCTTTATCTAAAAGTAGCCTACCCGAATATAAAAACTTTATGGATTTACTATTTTTCAAACCAGTATAAGAATAATGTTGTATGTCTACACCTGAGCCTGGAATTATATCAACAAATGTATTTGAACCGAGGATCTTATGCTTCTTAAAATAATTAAAGTCATCTTTATTTTGGAAAAAAACTTGATTAACTCCACTAAAAGCATACCTATAAAGAAAAGTAAAAAAAGATACTTTACTTGAGCCATTCATAAATGCATAACCTAGACCAGTTATATTTGCTATTTGTTTAACACATTGATTTTTAATCGCAATTGCACTATATAAGTTTGGCTTAATCGTAAAAGAACATATTAAATCAGGTTTAATAGATTTAACTATAGATTTCAATTTTAAAATAAGCATAAACTCCAAAATAGGATTTTGCCCTCTCCAAGAACTTATGCCATCTAAGCATTTATAACCCATTGCCTGAAGCTTATGAAAATACAACTTATCGTTTGGTACTAACAGATAGATATCACAATTACTCATAATTTTTATATTATGCAATTGCCCATACAAATGATGAGCTGTATTATCTATGAATAAAATCTTTTTCATATTACTTAAAGAAATCTTTGTACCAATTACTAGCTAACTTCAAGCCTTCTTTAATTTTTATATTTGGATTAAACTCAACTAAATTAAAAGCTTTACTTATATCAGCAAGAGAATGACGTACATCTCCCGAACGAAAATCTCTATAAGATGGCTTTAACTCACTCGTTTCATCAACGATTGCTCGAATATAGTTAAACAACTGATTTAAAGAAGTTTGGTCACCACAGGCAACATTATAAACTTGATTTAGTGCATCTGAATTATCAGTGAGCCCACATAATACATTCATCTGAACCACATTATCAATATAACAAAAATCACGACTTGTTTCCCCATCACCATTAATAAATGGAGCTTCATTATTTAATACTGCCTTAAACCAAAGTGGAACCACTGCAGCATAAGCACCATCTGGATCTTGTCTTCTGCCAAAAACGTTAAAATAACGTAGTCCAATAGTCTCCAAACCATATGTACGAGCAAAAACTTTTGCATAAAGTTCATTGCTATACTTAGTGACAGCATATGGTGAAAGTTGATTGCCTATTTTGTCCTCAATTTTTGGTAAATCCGGATGATCACCATACACTGAGCTACTTGAAGCATATACAATCCGCTTAACGTTGTTATCAACCATAGCTTTTAAAACATTGACAAAGCCAGTTAAATTGACCTCATGTGAGGTAATTGGATCATTTATCGAACGCGGTACACTGCCAAGAGCAGCCTGATGAATCACAACATCGACTCCAAAAGTAGCTTTTAAACACGTCGCAAAATCACGAATATCACCCTCAATAAAGTTAAAATTTTGCCATTTTTCTTCACCAACGAGACTACGCACCTCATCAAGATTGCGTTGGTGTCCAGTTGAGAAATTATCTAAACCAACCACATTTTGATCATTAAGCAATAAATACTCAAGAATATTCGAACCAATAAACCCCGCACAGCCAGTTACTAAAATTTTTTTTTGCATAAAGTCTTCCTTATTTTAAAAATTTTGATAAAATTGTACTACTTTCTTGATACGGTAGCTGTACAAAATTACCAAGTTTATATACTGCAAGATTAATACTATTATTTATTAATACATTATCACTTATTTTACATAAATCTGAACAAGCTATTCCATAACCATGAACATCAGTAAAATTTGTTATTCGGTTATTATATAAATTCGCTTTACGGGCACCACAAGTTATTCCATACTGGGAGTGAGCACCTGGTTTAGCACCAAAATTATCGATATAGTTATCATGAATATTAATTGATTCTGTTTTAACTATTCTTCTCCCAGTTTTATCCTGATAGCCCTCAACCCAAATACCACCATTTTCCTCGGTACCTCTACTCAATTGCGCCAATGTGATTTTATTATTTGATACATCGATATTATTATTAGGAACTAACACACTATCAGTGGCCTTATTCCAACCACCCTCAAATACTATTCCACCACGAATAAAATTTGAAATATTATTCCCCACAAACACACTGTTTATTATACCACGTAAATATATCCCATCTCCAAATTTTGAATCTGAAAGTACAGGCGCTTTATTTTCTACATTATTTCCTAATATATTATAAATATTATTTTTAAGCACATGCGCATTATCAACATATTCCAAATCAATAGCACTAGCGCCTATATTATTAAATGTATTGTTTTGAATTGCAATATTATTATTTTTGCGTTCTCCTGAATTATAAATCATTAATCCACGATTAAATCCAGTTATAAAATTACTCTCGATAATTATATTACTTAACTTGCCACCAAGTCTAATTGCAATATCAGAATTAGAAAACCCGATTGTAAATTTTGAATTATCATATTTTGATATAATCTTACTTTCACTTAAGTAACCATTATCATAAATAGTAAAGCCATTAATAGCTAAATTATTGACATTATTTCCAACAAAAACAGCTGTATTTGGATTGTTAAAACGCGGAATTAGTACTACCCCATGACCATTTACTTTTAAAGTAGAATATAAATTAATACTATTCGTTATAATATATTTACCAGCCTTTATAGATAGCTCAGTATTATCTTTACTAGCCGAATCAATTAATTTTTGTAAACAATCCGTTGCATCTATTTTCCCAGTATTATCACAATTCAACTCAGAAGCATGAGCATAATATCCACAAAATAACATAATCAAAACTATAAACTTACACTTACGCATTATTTTCACCATTAATTAACCACTGTTGGAACATTAATACATCCCACAAATAAAAACCATTGTTAGATTTACCAGACATATGATCTCTTAGCTTTTGTTCAACCAACGCAACGTTAAAATAGCCCTGTGATTTCAATAAATCAGATGATAATAGATCAGTACACCATTCACGCAATTCTCCACGTAACCATTGATGAATAGGTATTCCAAAACCTTTTTTAGGTCGTTCGATTAAATCTTTCGGTACATAGCGATAAAGTACTTCACGGAGTGGATATTTAGTAACACCATTAATTATTTTATAATTATCTGGTAATGAATTAGCAAACTCAACTACTCTATGATTTAAAAAAGGCACTCTGGTTTCTAAACTATTTGCCATTGCAGCACGATCAACTTTCACCAAAATGTCATCTGGTAAATATCCTCGCGTATCCAAATACTGCATAGTTAAGAGATTAGACTCACCAGGAATATTTCTCAGCCATAGGCTAGAATCTAAAGTATTTCCCAAAACCAATTGATTATGATTGAACCAATGTCCAGTTAACGCAATATAAACTTCATTGAAATCTTTAGCACGGAGTAATCCTGCTATTTTATTAGCTTTATCACTAAAGTTCGTAATTGGCAATTTAAGTACAGTATTCAATTTTTCAATAATACTGGGTGTAATTAACCCACATGAGCTAGCCAATATCTTACGTAAAAACATTGGGCACATACTTATTTTCTTGCTAATCTTCTCTGCTAATAAATACCTTGTATAACCTGCAAATAATTCATCACCTGCGTCACCTGATAAAGCAACTGTTACATTAGACTTAGCTAATTTACTAACTAAATAGGTCGGTATTTGCGAGGAATCTGAAAAAGGCTCATCATAAATACTCGCTAAATTGGGTATCACCCCTAGCGCATCTTTGTCCGTAACATAGAGTTCGGTATGTTTTGTCCCTAGATGTTTAGCAACTGCCATGGCATATTGTGCTTCATCATACTCAGGATTATCAAAACCGATACTAAAGGTCTGAATTTGTTTACTTGACATACTTTGCATAAGCGCAGCAATAGCCGAAGAATCTACACCACCAGATAAGAAACAACCAACTGGTACATCAGCAACCACTTGTTCACTAATTACACTTTTTAATAAATCCTCAAGGTCATTAACAGCATCTGACAATGGAGCAGTATATTTATCGCCAAGTGCAAACTTATCAAGACTCCAATAAGCATTTGACTCAACCATCTGATTATTCAGCAATTCACTATATTTGAACTGCAATAAATGCCCAGGTAATAATTTATAAATTCCCTCATAAATTGATAATGGTGCGGGGATACAGTTGTGAAGCATCATTTGACCCAAAGCATCCCGATTGATGACACCATTAAACTTAGGATGAGCCTTAATGGCTTTTAGTTCGGATGCAAATAGGAATACACCAACAGAATATCCATAATACAGCGGTTTTTCACCCATACGATCACGAATCAAGGTTAATTGCTGATCTTGTCTATCCCACAAAGCAATAGCAAACATCCCCTCCATTAACGCAAGAGTATCAGTAATACCATAAGTCTCGAACGCCAGTAATAATACCTCAGTATCACTATGTCCCCGCCAAGATACCTCGCCTAACTTGCCCTCAAGTTTTTGGGCAATACTCTTAAAATTATAAATCTCACCATTAAATACCATGACATAACGCCCAGTATTCGATACCATAGGCTGATGACCAGCTGGAGATAATTCCAATATAGCCAACCTACGATGGATTAAGTTCACACCTAAATCATTATCATGCCAAAAACCATCACTGTCAGGGCCACGATGTAGAATAGCATTCCCCATTTGCCTTGAATAGCCATGCGAATCATAATTAACATTTTTATCGATAAATCCCGCTATGCCACACATTTAATAGTCCTCACTCGTATATAACTGATTATACGTATTTACCATTTTAGTAATATCATAATTAGCAACAACTCTCTCTCTAGCGCGTTGCCCCATTAGCACTAAATCATTTTGATCATATGTAATTATCTGCATAATGGCCTTAGCTAATAAATACGGATTTTCTTTTGGCACAACAATCCCAGTATCGCCAATAATTTCAGCGGCATCACCCACATCAGTACTCACACAAGGAATACCACAGGACATAGCTTCAGCTACCACATTAGGGAAACCTTCAGAGCGACTACTTAGAACAAATACATCAAATGCATTGTAACACTGTACAACATCGCTGGTTTGACCCATAAGGCGCACATTATTAGTTAATTTATTTTTAGCGATAAGCTCTTTAAACTCAGCATTAGAATCATCTAATCCTTTACCAACCATGACTAATACAAAATTATGCCCATTTGACTTCATTATACCCATTGCATTTATCATGTTTTCATAATCTTTTTGTATATGAAATCTACCTATTGTACCAAAAACAAAATCTGATTCGGCAATACAAGCTTTATTTCTAAAAGAGCTATCTGCAATTGGGGTTAGCATACTAAAATCATAACCATTTGGCACATAGACAAAGTTATTGCGATAACCGAGCTTTCTATGTAAATTAATTGAAAATTTGGAACAACAAACAATCTTAGTGGGAATAAAGGAAAACCAAGCACACAACTTACGAACTGCAATAGTTTTTAAAGATGCAGCACCTATTTTCAAACTACTGGAACGAATATTCCAAAATATGGACTTCACACCAGCTAGTTTAGCTATTAACCCACCAAAAAAATCACTATGATACATCCACGTCTGAACAACACGGGGATTCTCATTGACAATAATCTTATATAAACCATAAAATTTTACTATTGCAGATAAGTTCTTTTTCATATCTAGTGTATAGCATTTAATCCCCAAACTCTTTAGGTGTTCTCCATAATAACCTTGATTAGTAAAACAAATTACAACTTGCTCAAAGCTAGAATTATTAGAGTTAGCTTCTAGTAGTTTCACAAGAGTTCTTTCTGCTCCACCATTTCCAAGGCTCGATATAATATGTACTATTTTCACTAAATTATTTTACCTCATGTAATACTTGTATTGTATTTGTTACAAGATTTTCAAGACTAAATCTATTAATAATTCTATCTCGAGCTCGTTGACCTAAGTCAAACATTAATTTATGATCATCTAAAAGCTTTATTAAACCTCTAGCCAATGCATCTGGTGCGCCACGCTCTACTACAACCCCGGCATCACCCACTAAGTTTGCAGAATCACCTGCATTGGTAACGACACAAGGAAGACCAGATAACATAGCCTCTGATATCACATTAGAAAACCCCTCAGTAAAAGACGATGACACAAAAATATCAATCTGCCTATAAAATTCACCAATACTATCTGTTTCAGGTAAAAAAACCACCACACCCCCAAAACCCAACACACTGATTTTATTTTTTATTTCCATGAAATATGCTTCATTTCGCACAGATCCAACAACCCTAAGCTCTATGTTATTATGCAATTTATAAACTTGCGCAAATGCTTCTACCAAATTAATATAATCTTTAGCATAATCAATTCTGCCAACCGCTCCAATAATGAATCTATCTGGACTATTAATTTTAGCACTACACTGTTTGGGCGTTACAAAATCTGCTGAAATTCCGTTATAAACCACCTCTATCTTAGATTTATAGCCATATCTTAGCATCACTTCTTTACCTGCAGATGAATTAGCTATTATTAAATCAGGAATTCTAGATAATAATCGCTCTAACTTATGCTCTAAACGCATAGATAACCTATACTTACTTAACTCTAAATCAGCACTACGTTTCCCCCAAACTAATTTAATCCTTGGATGCAATAATTTATATAAAGCAGCAAAAATATTTGATAACTCTAAAAAAGAATACACGACATCTGGTGATGCTTTATTAATTATAGTATTTAGTCGATATAAAAAACCTAAAATATCATACCGAGATTTTTTTTCTACACTTAATACCTTAGCACCTGAATCAATCAATAGTCTATAATTAAAATTATTACTATTATTCACAATAGAATAATATGTTAACACTGTAATCTCATGACCTAACTTAGCTAACCCAGAAGCTAGATATGAAAGTTGCCGCTCTGCCCCACCTTTATCAAGTGTTCTAATTAGAAATAATATTTTCATTTTTTATCTCAAGCAAATATGAATAAAATAACATAAAATAGATTAAATTAGTGAAAGCAAAACCCAACATAAATGGCCTTTTAACCTCAACAACTAAGTATACAACTATTAACAAATAAAAAAAAGATTTATCGGACTTAATTTTAGAAATCAACTTTTGTAAGAAATACAAATTACTTCCATAAAATAACACACAACCAACCACCCCATAAAAGAAGATGCTTCTAACATAGCCAGAATCAGTTTGCATATAATTCGTTGAATCACTATTTTGATATATACCATCACCAAATAAAAATGTTTTTAGTGTTTTTGGGATGAATAACATATTCTGCAACAAATCATTACTACTTTTAGACTGACCAGAAAGAAACTCAAATGCATAATCAATAATTATATTAAATTTAGGTCCCAGAGCATCAGAACCAATAGACAATAAATATATAACAACTGGTGGTAAAATGGATAAATTAATAGCAATAAACCAAAGCATTTTCTTAGGATAAAAGAATGTAGCCACAGTTGTATACAATATAACTACCACAAGTCCAGTACGTCCAACAAAAACAATGCTAATAAAAGTCAGCCAAAATATAATAAAGTATTTATATTTATTTATACCACTAGACCGCATAAATAACCGTAAGCTAATAATAGGGCCCAAACTCAAAATCAGACTCAATCCATCACCACCAGAGTTTGAAAACCCTCGATAACGAGACTGCATGAGATCACCAATATCCTTAATATTTCCCATAGCTGGCAATAACTTAGTAGTCAAAGCATAAAACCCAGGAGAAAACACTGACAAATATACGCATATCGACTGAGCTATTAGAATACTCAAAATAAAATTTAAAAACTCTTGTTCATCAAGTACATAAAAATAAACAAAAATATATGCCCATATATACACAACTAATAAATATAAAAAATATCTCAAAAACATCGTATAAACGAAAGATGTATCTATACTATAGTTGAACATAACTGTTATATATGAGTAGGCAATGAGAATAATGCCAGACAGAAAAAAACCAAAAATACGTTTATCCAATTTTAATGATATTTTAAAATTATTTAAATAAAAAAAATATAAAAATGTCACCAAACCAAATATATGAATAACTGGTACAGCAAAACTTAACCCAAAAATAAAGATAAATAATCCAATAAATACCAGTTTTTGACTAATAAAAGTGGTATTAATACCTGCTGAATACCTAATTTTATTCATTGTCGTTACTTAACTTTAATAAAATTAAAAAAACTCACCTTTAAAAACATAATAATATTTTTCCAATACCATGGACAAATTTGGAATGCTATTTTATAATATTTTTTATTATAATATTTACCTAATGCCCTAAATACTCTTGAAATACCTAGCAATGCTTCAACACTACATTTTGGATAAGTATAAATAGATTTAAAGTAAGCATTTAATTGATCAATTTGATTTTGAGGTAAATAATTTGAATTAATACTGGTAACATTAGTAACGTTTGAAGCATGACGCCTATATCTAGACATAACTTTATTTATATATACAAGTCTGTATTTTGTATTACACCCTAACATCTGAATAATTTGATAAAAATCAGAGGCGACAGGAAGTGATTCGTCAAACTTAAATATTTTACTTTTTCTAACCATAACTGTACAGGCACAGAAAAAACAGCCATTCCTTAGCACAGATTTAATGTCTGCAGAATATAAAGCTTTATGATTATCAGAAAATTTCCCTAAAATTAAATTTGTCGAATCTTCAAATATTTCGGCATCTGTATAACTAGCAACAACATCAGTTTTATCCTTCATCGCATTCACTTGAGATTCTATCTTTTCTGGTAGGAATAGATCATCTCCACCACAATATGCAATATATTCACCATCACATAAATCTAAGCATTTATTGCAATTTTTTGTAATACCTAAATTAGTTTGATTAATGTTATATTTAAACTTATTACCTAATTTCTCTTTATACTCAAATAATAGCTTATCAGTACCATCTGTTGAAGCATCATCCGAAATACAAATCTCAATATTGCGATAGGTTTGAGCTAAAAATGATTCTATCGCCTGACTCAAAAACTCTTTACCATTATATGAAATTACAAATATACTAACTAACGGTAAACTATTTTCACTCAAAATAAATATCCTTTTTTATATAATACAACAAACAACACAAAATAAATCATATAATTTAAGGCAAATGCCATAACTGCACCATCTGCACCAGTCATATTGATAAATACGTAACTCAGTAGCGGAAAGCTAACTCCAAATACTACTTCTGTTGCCATAAATATCTTTATTTTTGCTTTAGCTAATACTAAATAAGAAACTAGATAAGTTGCTATTTTGAAGCAGTCACCAGTTAACTGCCATGCAAACATATTACGCATAGAACCAAATGATTTGGCAAACAAAAGGTGAATAATAAAGTCACGTAAAAAATAAATAACTATTGCAGATCCAATAACAAAGGGCATAACTAGCTTATAGCCATTTCTGATTTCTTTGCTTATTTCATTTTTATCTTGTAAATTAGCCAGCTTAGGTAAAAAATAAGTCCCAAGCGCTGCATAAACAATCATCAAATAAGCATCAGATATTTTTTGCATTCCCTGCCAGCAGCCAGCCACGTCCCAAGAGGTATGACTAGCTAGATACCCACGGACAAACATCTGTGAGGTAGGAATCACACACATCGAAGTTAACGACATAGCAGTAAAACCAAGTAATTTTTTAAAGTAGAATTTATCAAATTTACCAAAAAAATTACTCAACTTAAACCAAGCTTGCTTATGAACAAAAAACACAATCACAAAAAAAGTAATTGATTGACTAGTTACAATTGCCAATAATGCACCATAAACTTTATATTGATAAACCAAAGCTATTGTAATTAACAATCCAAGTGTGCTGTTTAAGGTATTAAGTAAATTAAAGCGCTTAATTTCGTGTAAACCGTTTAATATATTCAAGAATAGACTATTCGCAACATAAAAACCTAAGCTAAATGCAAAAACAACTAAGATGCTACCGTATTTCACATCATGAAAAAACTCTTGTGCCAACCAGTTATGAAAAACCAGCAATCCGATTATAACTGGAATGCTTAATATTACAGAAACCCAAGTAACCGTATGCCAAACTTTATATAACTCCTTTGGGTTATCTTTATATTGAGAGGTATATTTAATTATCCCAGTTGAAATACCGCCTAAAGCTAAAACCATAACTATATTATTAAAATTACTAAATTGTCCAATTAATGCAATACCTACAGGACCAACTAAAACGGCAACAACTTTCATAGACACAAAACCATTTGCTAAACGAATTAGTGTTGCTAGCGCTGACCAAGAAACAGTTGACTTTAATTTCATTATAAATCTCGGATGATTTTAGCAGGATTACCACCAATTATTACATTTGCAGGGAAGCTTTTTGTAATTACTGCACTATTTGCAACCACAGAGTTCTCACCTATAGTAACACCTTTTAATATTGAAACATTATTACCAATAAAAATATTTTTTTCTAATATTACAGGCTTACATTTATAATCAGAAGAAAGACGGTTATCTGCGTCAAGACCATGAAAATCACTATCTATACATGAAAAATTTGTACCAATTAAACAATTATCTTTAATAATAATACTTGTTTTATCTGCACAAATAAAAGCATTATTATTTATCCAAACATTTTTACCAATATATATTTGGCTATCATTGCTCCTAGCGTCTAAATATATATAACTACTAAAATAATATGGCGAACGCCAAACGCCTAGATTAGCCCCATCAATTTTTATACTACCATCTCCAAGACTTAATATTGGCGAATAAGCTCGAAATTTTCCAATTATTTTGTTAGTTGATAACAAAGAATATTTAATTTTTCTAGGAATAATAAACAAACTAATTGGCATCTGATTTAACAATCGTGCTATTCTTCGCGTTATTTTAAGAATAATATTCATTATTTAGATTTTTTCTTAAGTATTTTTGACCGGTTCTGATTTTTCTATTTCCGTGAGTTCAACAACAAAGCTGGCAATAAATCGTTCAGGATTATTTCCACCATTAAATAATTTCACTTAGTATTTATTCACAACATCAATCACATACTGCGTTTGCTCAAGTGTCTGCACAGGACTAAGTGGTAAGCTAATTACTTCACGATGGATTTGTTCACTAACAGGTAAGCTTAGATGATTTAACTCTTTGTATGCTTCTTGTTTATGTGGAGGGGTTGGGTAATGAATTACTGTGCCAATACCATTATCTGCTAGATACTTTTGAAACTCATCACGATTTGCTGTACGCACTACAAATACATGCCAAACATGGCTATTTTCGCCAAGCTCTACTTGTGGTAACGACGCTATTTTTGGATTAGTGATTTGCTCACGATACATTTTTGCGATAACTCGACGTTTTTCGGTATCCTCATCTAGTTTAGCTAATTTCACATCCAAAATTGCTGCTTGTAATTCATCTAAACGGCTGTTAATACCTTTGTACATATTTTTGTATTTTACTTCACTACCATAATTAGCTAAAGCTCGAATTGTATAATCAAGTTGAACATCATTGGTTGTAACTGCACCACCATCACCGATTGCGCCAAGGTTCTTGCCTGGGTAAAAGCTAAATCCGCTCGCATCAGATAAATTACCACTGCGTTTATCTTGGTAATAAGCACCATGCGATTGTGCGCTATCTTCAATTACTTTTAGATTATACTTTTTAGCTAATTCCCAAACTTTAGCCATAGGTGTAATTTGACCATAGAGGTGAACTACCATAATTGCTTTGGTTTTTGCTGTAATTGCTTGTTCGATTTTATCTACATCGATCAAATAATTATTTATACTTGGTTCTACTAATATCGGAGTCATATCGTTTGCTGAAATGGCTAAGATACTCGCAATATAGGTATTGGCTGGTACAATTACTTCATCGCCAGCATTCATAACACCTAGCTCTTGATAAGCCCGCAATATCAAAATCAATGCATCAAGTCCATTCGCAACACCAATGCAGTGTTTAGTTCCGCAGTAGTTAGCAAAATTTTGTTCAAACTGTTTGCAACGACTACCATTGATATACCATCCACCATTGATGACTTCATCAATTGCTTGGTTTATTTCTGTGTAATCTTTTAAGTTTATTTGTTTTAAGTCTAAGAATGGTACTTGCATGGTCATCTCTTAATTTAATAAAAATTTATAATATTGGTCATATTTTAACTGTAAATATTGTGATTTGGTTAATTCAAAGAATGTTTCAATATCATCTTGGTGTATTATTTTACTACCAAAACGCTCATAAAATTGTTTAGCTCTCTTATTTGCAGTATGAACCTTAAATTGGCATAAATCAAGTCTTAACTCATTAAACGCAAAATCATATGATAAAATCATTGAATCTAATGCTGTATATTTTGGGCGGTTTTCTGACAAAACCCAGCTACCCCACGTAAATGATTTATTCTCATAATTAATGTCATAAACCCTAACCATACCAACTGCTTCAAATCTTTTATCCATTACAATAAAGTAGTAATCTAGGCCTTGTTCTTCACGTTGCTTATAACTAATTATCCAATCTCGTTGCATTTGTATATCTGGTGAAACAGCCGATAAAAATTGATTAAGCCTTTTATTTTGACGCAACGACAAAATAAACTCAGCATCATCAACATTAACTAAGCGTAAATAAGTATTTTGTGTTTGTAACATTCTACGCTAAACCTGTTTTGCTTTTAATTTATTTATCTCGGTAGTGAAATCTTGATAGCTACGCATATAATCTGATTCATCATAAAAATCATTCGCTAAAACCATCAAAACACAATCAGGGCTAAAATTAAACATTTCATGCCAAACATAAGGTGGTAACATCAAACCAGTATAATTATTATCTAGTTTAATTACTTCAACACTATAGCCATCATCCATCAAAAACTCACAGCTTCCACGGACGCATACTGCCATTTGTTGCAAAGTATGATGTGCGTGAAAACCTCGTCTAATTCCATCTTTGGTATCACACAAATAATAAACTCGCTTAATTTCAAATGGTATCTCTTTGTTATTTTCCATAACAACTAAGCTACCGCGATCATCACCTTTTTTTTGAAAATTAATTAATTGACTTTTCATTATCTACCTCAACAATAATTTTTTTACGATTACGTAGAATAAAATACACACTACTCGATATCAACCCCAAGATAAGACCACCAACTACAAGCTTTGAACGTTTTGGTTTGGATTTATATAATGGAATCACCGCAGGATCAACTACTTGAATCCCAACAGGGGTTAATTCACTTACGCTATCCAAACGGTTAGCCTCATATTGACGAGCGATAATTTTATACACTTCTTGACGGAACATCACATCGCGCATTAACCCTGCGTATTGCTTGGCTAATTCTGGTGCCAAACCCGCAGGTACACCAATTGGATCAGGCGAAGCAGAATTATTTAATTTATCTAACTGCCCCTTATAACTTGCAATCTGCGAATTTAACTCAATATAATCAGGGTTATCTGGGCTCGCATACAAATTCATCGCTTGCAATTGAGCTTGTGCCACCACTAACTGCGCTTGTAATTGCGTTGCCAAATTTGCAACTATACTAACTTGCTGTCCAGCAAGAATTCCATTCTTCAACGCAAACTGTTTAACCGCCTCTTCAGCATTATTTAAACTGGATTCAGCTTTATCCAATTGTTGATTGAAAAATTGATATTTGATATTACTTTTACCATAAGAAATATTACTTACCATTTGCCCAAGTGCAATCACATAATAATTCGCCAGCGATGCCGCCAACTTAGGATCTCTATCATCAACATCAATTTCAATAAAGCCACTTTTCATATCAGGAATAAAATTAACTTTACCATCCAAAGTACGGCGAGTTAATTCAATATCTTTTTGCTTTAATAACTTTTGCAAATCAAATTTACTGATAACCAAATCTTTCATTGCATTAGTTTTCATAATCGCAATCGTAACATCCGCATCAGTTTTCTGACTAAGCAAGCCACCGCCACCACCAAGAGCAGCTAGACCACCAATCAATTGTGCAGCTCCTGAACCAGCATCCGTCAGCTTCGGTGGATTAATAATCGTCGCGGCGGTAAAAATTGGCGTTGCGATCAGACAATAAACTATCGCAATTAACGTGGTTATACCTGTACTAATTGCTATCCGTTTTTTATTCTCTTTGAGAACTAAAACTACTTTACTTAAATCAATTTCTTTTTGCTGTGCTTGCATATTTGATATCATGTCTTTATTTTAAAAAACCAAGCTAAATTCTGCTAGACTTGGCTAAGTTTTAATTATTAGCGATTAAATAATACCACTGTTTGTGCTGTATTTGCTAAAATTTGCGTCCAATTCATTATGTTTTGTACCATCCCGCCAATTTGAATTTGTTGCGGTACGATCACAACGTCCCCTGGGTTCAGGCTCCGACTCGTGAAACCACCAAACCATCCCGCTTGCTGTTTACTATATAAGGTTCCATCAGCCCGCAACACATATTCACTTGAGGCATCCGCAAATTGATTTTCAGTTCCAGCCAGTCCAATATAATCCCCGACGCTATAATCCGCTTTATACATAAACGTTGCCGGATTATAAACCTGTCCAACCACATTTACCGTATCTGGACGCGGTGGAATATATATCGTATCACCATTTTCAAGTTTAAAATCAGGTAAATCTGTAACTTTAACTTTCCCCGATCCCAAATTTAAAACCACACGACCACTTGGCTTAATTTGGCGCATTTTATCAATAAAACCCAGTTGTTGTTGGATAGCTAAGCTTTGAACTTTTGCCTGATCACTCGAAGTCACATTAGAGGTAGCAGTACTCGCTTGTGCCATCAAGCTTTGTTGTGCCTGATCCAACATCTGCGCTAAGGATGCAGCTTGTTGTTTTTTCACCGAGTCTCGCGTTAATTCAGTACCAAACACATAAGCTTTCTCTGATACACCACCCGCCGACTCTATTACATCACGTAAACTCTGACCGTTCTTAAGCTCGTACACACCTGGTGACGAAACTTCGCCATCAACAAAAACATAAATTGAACCACCCGCGGTTGCTGTTCGCACATCTTTTGCCGATAATACATTAATAATGTCCCCAGGCTCTAGGGCAAGATTATTTGCTGGGTCTCCTGCAATAGCTTTTTTTAGATTAAACGGAATAATATGACTCGCAAAGGTTTCTGGATCAACACGTACAATTAATGCATAATTCCAATTAATATCTGAAGCAGGTATTGCAACAGGTCCTGCCATAAATAAATTTTGCCCACCACCAAAGACTGAATTAGTTGCATTGGATTGATTTTGATTGGACTGTAAACCTGTGGTCATATTTAAGCCACCAGCACTGGATTGAGCTTTAGTTTTTTCAACTCCGAGCTGCGTCATTGCATTATCACGACCATAGGTATTATAAGCAAAGCTATTATAGAAACTTGTAGTTAATAAGGCCTCTTGATTTGGAATCACATCTTGGACATGCATACCAGATTTAAATCCCATCCTGGTTGGATAGGCAACATTACCAATGACAGCAATGCTATTTTCATAACGATTTTGAGTTTTAAAGAAATGAATAATCGCGCCATCACTTAATGGCATCAGCACAGCTTGCTCAGTAGCATAATTATTAACGCTGATTGCTTTATTATTGCCAATTGTCTCAATTACGACCTTATCGGTTTTAGCCTCACTGCTATAACCACCCGCAAAACTAACTAAATCCTTTAAGTTCTCGCCTGGTTTCATCTCATAGATACCGGCACGCTTAACCCCATCAAAAATAGCAACTTCATCCCCCAAAGGTTGGAACATAATCACATCACCAGCAATCAACTGCACATCGTGACTATTATCCCCACGAATTAATAAATCATAGGCATCAAAGTGATCAATCACCTGCCCATTGCGCTTTAACTCAATATTTCGCATTGAACCAACATTTGAAGGTCCACCAACCGCAGCAATCGCATTTGATAAAGTTGATAATGAGCTTAAAGAATAAGTACCTGGACGGCTCGCCATTCCAGCTACACTAACACGTATCGTTTTAATCTTGCCAACGCTAGCTGATAAATCAAAATTACGATAGATTTTACCTAAGCGTTGCTTCATATAACCATCCAGCTCACCAGCACGAACTCCAGTTACAGGAACTTCGCCCAACTTTGGCACAAAAATAGTCCCATCTGGGCGAACTTTGCTACTAAGATTAGCATTAACTGCTCCCCATGATTGCATCCGTAACTCGTCCCCTGGTCCAATAACGTAATTACTCGGTACAGGAATATTTTGCTCTGGTGAAAATGAACTTGGGGTTCTAAACATGCCAGCACCAAATTTTTTAAGCCTTAAACCAGTACGTATGAATACATTGGTAATAAATGGATCATAACCTGCATTACTATTGGCACTATTAACTCCGCCACCGTTACCTCGAGCAAGAGCACGAGTTGCTTCATCTTTTTTCTTGTCTGAATCACCTTGGTCATCACCTTGATCATCACCTTGATCATCACTTAAATTAACTGCATCACTAGCAGATTGTGCCGCAGTAGCCTGAGCCGCACCACTATTAACAATCGGTGGTACCATCACACCTACTGCGGATCCAGCACCACCAGCACCACTACCTGCACTGTTAAAACCACCCAGTCCACTAAAGCTATTATCCCCACCACTAGCGACAGCTGCTCCTGCCCCATCATCGGCACAAGCTAAAGAAATTAAACTGAAATTAAGTACGATAAAAATTATTTTGCGCATATATTACTAAAAGCCTTACATTAGGGACAAATCACCATAAAAATCCAACATACATTATATCATAACATCACTATCTAATTTGTTACAATTAAATACCACTTATTAACTTTTTTACTTCTGTAGTAAATTTAAATACTCCATTAATGCCAAATTGTAACTTGGCATTATATAGTATTCATTCAGCTTGCTCGTATCCATAACTCCATATTGTGGACGCAATGCTTTAAACTTATACTCTGTATAACTAATCGGCTTAACTTTATCTGAATTATGTCCAGTTTGACTCAGTATTTCTTGTGTAAACTCAAACCAGCTACATGAACTGCTACTCACGCAATTATAAATCCCATATTCCGTCACAGCTTGATCAATTAGTGCTTTAATTGCTCGCGCGATATCCAAAGTATGAGTTGGACAAGTTAGCTGATCATCAATAACCGCCCAACTATCTTTTTCATTAGCTAGACGCAGCATTGTAGTTACAAAATTACCACCTTTACCCGAACCTCCGGCAACACCAAACAATGATGAAACACGTAAAATAAAATACTTGGAAGCATAATTGCTTACCGCAATCTCACCGGCGTATTTACTCAGACCATATACATTCAAAGGATTTGGTTGATCAAGCTCTGTATATGGACGATTGCAACTACCATCAAAAACATAATCCGTAGAAATATGAATCAGTGTAATTTCATGTACTTGGCAAAACTTGGCTAGTTGAACCACAAAACCACTATTAATAACAAAAGTTGTTTGTGGATTATCTTCACATCCATCAACATTGGTAGTCGCAATGCAGTTAATAATATAATCAGCATCCGCATACTGCTCTAATTGATACAGCACATCAAAACTCGCAGCATCAACATCAGCATGAGTTGAAGCAATCAATTCATGCTCCAAAGCAAGCACCTTAATTAGATCACTCCCCAGCTGGCCATTGCTACCTAAAACTACAATTTTAGCCATCAGTTACGCCCTGTATAATTTTGTTCAATCCATGTTTGATATTCACCGCTTAAAATATGCTGAACCCAGTCTTGATTATCTAAATACCACTGTACGGTCTTCTTGATTCCAGTTGCAAAGTTCTCCTCAGGTTGCCAACCAAGCTCTGCCTGGATTTTAGTTGGATCCATTGCATAGCGAAAATCATGACCCGCGCGATCAGTCACATAAGTTATTTGCTCCAGATAAGATTTAGCATCATTACGCGGCTTTAACTCATCCAAAATTTGACAAATTCCTTCAACGACCTGTAAATTAGTCCGTTCATTATGACCACCGATGCAGTAGCTCTCACCAAGTTGACCTTTTTCATAAGCCAAGATTATTCCTTTAGCATGATCTTCAACATATAACCAATCACGGATATTGTCACCTTTACCATAAATCGGTAACTCTTTACCCTGTAGCGCGTTATTAATCACTAAGGGGATTAATTTCTCTGGAAAATGATATGGTCCATAATTATTAGTACAATTAGTAATTACTATAGGGAAATCGTAAGTATGAAACCAAGCTTTAACCAATAAATCACTACTGGCTTTAGATGCAGAGTATGGGCTACGTGGATCATATGGTGTAGTTTCTACAAAATACCCCTCATCACCTAGTGAACCAAATACCTCATCCGTTGAAATATGTACAAATTTAAATTGGCTTTTATCGTTCAATTGACTATAATATTCACGTGCGCAATCTAACAAATTAAACGTACCAACGATATTAGTTTGAATAAATTCACCAGGGCCAACAATCGAACGATCGACATGACTCTCAGCCGCAAGATGCAAGATACCCACTGGTTGATAATCTTGAAAAATTCGGCTAATTTGCTCTTTATCGCAAATATCAACTTGCTCAAAAGTATAGCGCGGGTCATGACTAATTTCTTTCAACGACTCTAGATTACCCGCATAAGTTAATTTATCAATATTTACCAAATGGTAATCACTATGATTAATTAATTGACGTACTACCGCTGAACCAATAAATCCCGCACCACCAGTTATCAACAAAGTTTTTTTACTCATCTTTAGTTACTCACATAATTAAAATTAATTTCAGCATCTTTTAATAGTGGTTGTTTTTGATCTTTATCTGATAAAAGCAACTCACCTAACACAGGCCATTCAATGCCAATTGCTGGATCATCATATTTAATCCCACGATCACATTCTGGTGCATATTCACCAGTAGTTTTGTATAAAAACTCGGTATCATCTTTTAAAGTGACAAAACCATGCGCAAAACCAGCAGGAATCCACAACATATATTTATTTTCCGCAGATAAATCGCAGCCAAACCACTTACCAAAAGTTGGCGAACCACGGCGAATATCTACCGCGACGTCAAAGACTGCACCACTCACACAACGAACTAATTTACCTTGTGCTTTAGGATTAAGCTGAAAATGCAAGCCACGCAAGACTCCTTTGGCTGATTTTGAATGATTGTCTTGAATAAACTCTGGGGTGATTCCATTAGCTTGAAAGAGAGACTTACGATAGCTTTCCATAAAAAAACCACGTTCATCACCAAATACTTTAGGTTTAACTAAAATCACTTCTGGAATAAAGGTTTTAATAAACTCCATTACTTCACCACTCGACGTAAATATTCCGCGTATGTTGATTTACCCATAGTCCCGACTTTCTCCAAAATCTCAGCTTTACTCAACCAGCCTTTATGCAATGCAATTTCCTCAAGACAAGCAATCTTAATTCCCTGACGCTTCTCCACCGTTTGAATAAAATTAGATGCCTCCAATAGGGAATCATGAGTACCTGTATCTAACCAGGCAAATCCACGTTGCATAGTGACTACATTTAATTTACCTTGTTCAAGATAAATTTTATTCAAATCAGTAATCTCCAATTCACCGCGCGCTGATGGCCTAACTTGCTTAGCTAAAGTTACAACATCTTTATCATAAAAGTACAATCCTGTAACCGCAAAATCTGATTTAGGTTCAACTGGTTTTTCCTCCAGACTAATCGCTTTGTGCTCATTATCAAACTCAACCACACCATAACGTTCGGGATCAGCAACCTGGTAAGCAAAAACTGTTGCACCAACCCCTGATTGTGCAGATTTTAAAAGTGCCGTAATTCCACTACCATGATACATATTATCGCCTAAAATCAGACATGCAGGCGCACCATCTAGAAACTCTTCGCCAATTAAAAAAGCCTGTGCTAAGCCATCTGGACTTTCTTGTACTGCATAACTTAATTTAATTCCAAAATTACTTCCATCCCCCAACAACTGTTCAAAACGCCCTATATCTTGCGGCGTAGAAATAATTAAAACCTCTTGAATCTCTGCCAGCATCAAAATAGACAATGGGTAATAAATCATTGGCTTATCATAAACTGGAAGCAGCTGCTTTGACATAGCTAATGTTGCAGGATGCAATCTACTACCACTACCACCAGCTAAAATAATTCCTTTATACTGACTTTTCATCTTAATTTCCTTTTAATCTATTTAGTAAACTAATGGCAACGAAACTTTTTTACCATCTCTAGCTGAAATATAAATTGCAATCAGCAACTCCAAAGATCGCAAACCTTCACGGCCATCTGTTAGCGGTTCTTCTAACCCTCTTAACGTTGCTAACACATTGGAATAATACAGTGGATGACCAAAACCATAGACCGAAGTGGTTGCATAATTCGCCTCTAAAACACCTTCATCTTCTGGTCTTTTGTCTGCAAATTCCCAATGTTCGATCTTATTGACCGCCATACCACCAATCTTCACAGTTCCAGTCTCACCCAATATTGTAATTGAACCTTCCAAATTTTTTGGATAAGTTAACATTGATACATTCATCGTACCTAATGCTCCACTACGATACTTAATCGCTAAAACACCACTATCCTCAGTTTCGATATTGCGTGCTAATGTAGCAGTATAACTTTGCACTGATTCAACCGAACCAATTAACCACTCCATTAAATCAACATAATGTGAAGCCTGATTCATAAACGCACCACCATCAAACTCCCAAGTTCCGCGCCAAGCATCATTATCATAATAGGCTTGCGGGCGAGTCCAGAACACATTACATGCTACCGAATAAATGCGTCCAAAACGACCTTCATCAATAGCTTTTTTAACCATCTGTATAGTTGCATTTCGGCGATTTTGTTTAACCACAAATAAACGAACGCCAGCTTTATCACAAGCTTTAACCATTTCGACACCATCTTGCATTTTGGTTGCCATTGGCTTTTCTGTCACCACATGAAATCCAGCTTCAGCACAAGCAATAGCTTGGCTTGGATGCAATCCACTTGGTGTAGTCAAAATAACAACATCAAATCCGCCCGCAGCCAATAAATCATCTAACGAGTAAAATGTGGCTGCATTGTACTTAGCTGCAGCTTCATTCGCGCGACTAGTTACGATATCACAAACAGCAACTAACTCACACTCATCTGCGTATTGTTCCAGTGAACCAAAATGATTTGCTGCTATTCTCCCACAACCGACTAATGCAAATTTAATTTTTCTTCCTGTAATAGCTTTATATTTGCTAAGCATTATATACCTTTATTAAAATTTCACATAATTATACTATAAATTTATACTATAAATAAAAAAAGCCGCACCCAAAGGAGCGGCTTGTCGCTGATTAATTGATTTAAAGAATTAACGACTAATCAGTTGAGTGCAGTACATCATCACTGAACTTGGTAAAATACCAATTATAAGCAATAATGCGGTATTAACTAATAAAACCGAACGAGTTAAAATACAAGCATCAGCAACTTCTAGTGTTCTGACTGGCTCATCAAAATACATAACTTTAACCACGCGAATGTAGTAGAAAGCACCAATTAATGACATAATCACCGCAAAAACAGCAATTGGCACCAGTCCACTTGACACCAAAGCGGCCAAGATTTTAAATTTAGCATAGAAACCAACCAACGGTGGAATACCAGCCATAGAGAACATCACCAACATGATAACTACAGCATAAACTGGATGCGTTTTACTTAGACCTTTAAGATCTTCAAGTTTTTCGCATTCAAAACTACCTTTGGATAACATGGTCAATACACCAAAACCAGCCAAAGCAGTCAGCGAGTAGGTTACCACATAAAATAACGTTGCAGAAATTCCTTCAACATTTACGGTTACAAAGCCTAAAGCGACAAAACCCATATGCGAAATGGTTGAATAACCAAGCATACGTTTAATATTAGTCTGAGCAATCGCAATAATGTTCCCAAAGAATAATGATAAGCACGCCAAAATTAAAAGCATTACTGACCAGGCTGGATTAAGAATAACTAAGCCACCGATTAAGAAGCGAATTAAAAATACTACCGCAGCAATTTTAGTTAAACTACCAATAATCGTTGCCACCGCTAACGGTGAACCTTCATATACATCTGGCACCCACATATGGAATGGCACCAAACCAAGTTTAAACACCAAACCAGCAACAATAAATACCAAACCAAATGACAGTAACTCTTGGTTCGTATTATTATGTACCAGCATCGCGCGAATGATATCTTCTAGCTGTAAATAACCACCCGTCGCACCATAAATGAACGAAATACCATACAATAAAATACCAGAAGCTAAAGCACCTAAAATAAAATACTTCATTGCAGATTCAGTTGCTTTAACATTATCACGATGCAAAGCAATTAAGCCATACAAAGCAAGCGAGAATAATTCTAAACCAACATATAATACCAACATATTGTCTGCTGAAATCATGACCATCATTCCTAATACAGAGAAAAGGAAGATGGCATAAAATTCGCCAGTTTGGAATTTTTTATCTTTTACATAGCGTTTAATATACAACACGGCAACAAAAGAAAATAAATACGTAAATAACTTGGTGCCAGTAGCTAAATTATCTAGAATAAACATGTTATTAAAAGTTAATTGAGTTACACCATGATCAACATGACGTTGCAGCACAAAGCAACCAATTAAAGTAACTAACGTTAAGACTAAATTAATACCTTTTTGCGACTCACGCGTAAAAGCATCAACCATCAACAACACCAAAATCATAATGGCCATAAATATTTCCGGTAATACCGGGATTAAATTTGGATAAGTCATCGTTTCACCTCTGCTTAAATTTTGCTTAGCGCAACTTGGTTAATTAGTTGGCCAACCGAGGTATGCATTTTAGCCACAAAAATATCTGGACACACACCCATTACTATTACCGCAATTGCCAATACAGCTAAAATCAAAAACTCGCGCTTATTAACATCGTCCATTTCATCAACATGACTATTCGTCACATTACCAAAAATAGTTCGTTTATACATCCACAACGTGTAACCAGCGCCAATTATTAAAGTTAAGCCAGCTAAAATTGCCGCAATAAAGTTCGCTTGTACCGCACCCATGATCACCATGAATTCACCAACAAAACCAGATGTACCAGGCAAGCCAGAATTAGCCATGGCAAACAACATGAAGAACGCAGCAAAAATTGGCATTTTATTCACCACACCACCGTAATCGGCAATATTACGCGAATGAACACGATCATACATTACGCCAATACAAAAGAACATCGCAGCTGACACGAAACCATGCGAAATCATTTGTGTAATTGCACCTTCAAGTGCCCAAGTATTCAAAGTACCATTCACAAACAAAAAGCAACCCAACGTGACAAAACCCATATGTGAAATTGATGAATAAGCCACCAGTTTTTTCATGTCTTTTTGAACTAACGCTACCAAACCGATGTAAACAATTGCAATTAATGATAATACAACCATTAACCCAGCTAACTCACGTGAAGCATCCGGTACGATCGGTAAAATAAAACGTAAGAAACCATAACCACCAATTTTCAAGGTAATTGCGGCTAAAACCATTGAACCACCAGTTGGCGCTTCAGGATGGGCATCTGGTAACCACGTATGTAGCGGCCACATTGGAACTTTTACCGCAAACGATAAAAAAAACGCGATGAAAATTAAAGTTTGTACACCTAAAGTTAGTGGTAAACGGTAGTAACTTAGAATTTCAAAACTGCCATGACTTTGAGTGTACAAATAAATCAATGCAACTAACATTAACAATGAACCAATTAAAGTGTATAAGAAAAATTTAATCGCAGCATACACACGATTAGTACTTCCCCATACCCCAATAATTAAATACATTGGAATTAACATCGCTTCGAAGAATACATAAAACAAAATTGCATCTAAAGCACAGAATGAGCCACTGATAAAACCAGTCATCATTAAGAACATTGCATTGTATAAAGCAACTTTTTGTTTAATTACTTTAAACCCAGCCAAAATAACTAAAACTGTAATAAAATTATTTAATACCACAAACGGCATAGAAATACCATCTACACCTAGGTGGTAATTAATATTTAAACTTCCAACCCATGGCGTCATCTCACCAAATTGCATTGTAACTTGATGCGAATCAAAATATTGGAACAAAATTAACGAAAAAACTAAAGCAACCAATGAGCCAAATAGAGCTACATAACGCGCCAAACAATCATTTTTGCTAAACACTAAGGTGATGAAACCAAAAACAATCGGTGTCCAAATGGTTAAGCTTAATAAATAATTCATCATTATAATCACATCCTTAGTGTAAAATTAAACTAGTACAGAATGTTAACAAAATCAACACACCCAACACCATATAGGTAGCTGCACTGTTAACATAACCAGTTTGAGCACGTCTAAAGATTTTGGCAAATACCGCCACCACTCGTGCCGAACCATTAACGATCAAACCATCAATCAAGAAGATATCGCCAACTTTCCATAACACTTTACCAAGTCCGCGCGCTAAAGGAGCAAATATATTAATAAACAAATCATCCATAAAGTATTTACGTTCCATAACATAAATTACTGGTTTGAAAATTGACTTGATCACTGATACAAATGCTGGAGATTTATGCGCAATAAAGGCTAAAATAATTCCAGATAATGCAAGGTAAACTGGTAATTCATGTAAACTTGCAATCATCATATGAATTGGCGTAATTGGATCTTCAGCTAATTTATCCGCAAAGAAACTTGCATTAAAAATAGCATCATGGAAAAACTGTCCTGGAACAAATTTATCAAATGCTACCCAACCAATAATCACCGATGGAATTGCTAACAAAATTAATGGCAAGGTAATAACCCATGGTGATTCTTTTGGATTGGCATCATGATGACCATGATCGTCATGAGCATGTGCATCATCGTGATGATCGTTGTGCACATCACGGAAACGCTCTTTACCATGGAATGTCATAAACAATTGACGGAAGCTATAACAAGCAGTTACGATTACAGCAGCATACGCACAGAAAACTACAAACGAGCTACCAAACATACCATGCTCATGAGCATTACTAGCCGCTTCCAAAATCATATCTTTTGAGAAGAAGCCTGCAAATGGTGGAACACCAGCTAAAGCCAAATTACCAATAATTGTTACAACATAAGTAATTGGCATATATTTCCATAAACCACCCATTTTGCGCATATCTTGTTCGTGATGCATAGCGACAATCACTGAACCAGCAGCTAAGAATAACAGTGCTTTGAAGAAAGCGTGCGTCATTAAATGGAAGACACCAACAGAGTAAGCCCCACAACCCAAGGCAATAAACATATAGCCCAGTTGTGATAACGTTGAATAGGCAACTACACGTTTAATATCATTTTGAATTAAACCAAGTAAACCTAAGAATAAAGCATTAATCGCACCAATAATCGCAATAAATGACAATGCGGTAATTGATAAATTATACATTGGCGATAAACGTGCAACCATAAAGATACCAGCCGTCACCATTGTTGCAGCATGAATCAAAGCTGAGATCGGCGTTGGACCTTCCATTGAGTCTGGCAGCCAAACATGTAATGGAAATTGTGCTGATTTACCCATTGCACCAACAAAAAGCAATAAACAAATTACAGTAATTGCACTCCAACCAGTATTTAAGAAGGTTACACCACTAATTTCATTTAATTTAGCAAACACTTCAGCATAGTTTAAAGTACCAAAATAAGCTAAAATTAAACCAATTCCGAGTAAAAAGCCTAAATCACCAATTCGATTAATTAAGAATGCTTTCAAATTAGCAAAAGTTGCTGATTCGCGTTTAAAATAGAAACCAATTAATAAGTATGATACTAATCCAACACCTTCCCAACCAAAGAATAATTGGATGAAGTTATTTGCCATTACTAGCATAATCATCATAAAGGTAAATAATGAAATGTAACTAAAGAAACGTGTATAGCCTTCTTCGTGTTCCATATAACCAATAGTATAAACGTGTACCATCAATGAAACTGACGTTACTACAGTTAGCATAGTTGCAGTTAAACTATCAACCAAAATACCAACTGAATAAGATTGTGAGCCAACCGTTAGCCACGTATATAAAGCTCCATCATAATGTAAGCCATGATTTAAAACTTGACTTAATAAAACATACGAAGCTATCGTTGAGATTAAAACACCCAAAATAGTTAGAGTATGGCTAATTTTTTTGCCTAAAGCAAAGCCAAACAATCCAACTAACGTTGAAGAAATCAACGGAGATAAGATAATCGTTAAATATAAAGGTATTCCTGTCATGTTGCTAATCCCAAAAAATTAACCCTTAAGTTGATCCATGTCTTGGACATTGATTGATTTTAAATTACGGAATAAAATAATCAAGATCGCTAAACCAATTGCAGCTTCAGCCGCGGCCACCGTCAATGTAAAGAAGACAAAGATTTGTCCAGCTACATTATGTAAGAAAGTGGAGAACGTAATAAAGTTAAAATTAACGGCAAGTAGCATCAACTCGATTGACATTAACACCACGATAATATTTTTACGATTAAGGAAAATACCCATCACCGATAAAGCAAATAAAATCGCAGATAAAACTAAATAATGCGTAATTCCTATCATTGCTGCTCTCCCTTAGATTCAACTTCAGCATCCATTTTTACCATTGTAAAACGAGTCCGACTATCAGTTGCAACTTGTTTCGCAATATTTTGGTATTTGGCATCTTTTTCTGATTTACGTAAAGTTAAAGCCACTGCAACAACTAAACCTAATAACAACAGCATTGAAGCCAACTCAACTGGGTATGAATATTGCGTATACAACACCCAACCTAGTTTGTTTGAATTACTGATTTGGCTAACTGGGTCTGCATTAGCAACTTCAGTTACAACTGGATTTTTCAACATTACAATTAACATTTCAAGAAGCACCACCACTCCAAGCACTAAAGCTAGCGGTAAATTCTTCCAGAAACCTTTACGTAATGCTTCTAAATCCACATCCATCATCATTACAACGAAAAGGAATAAAACCATAACCGCACCGACATAAACCAAGATTAAAGTTAACGACAAAAATTCTGCCCCTAACATCATCCATAAACATGCAGCATTCACAAAAGCTAAAACTAAAAACAATGCAGCATGCACAGGGTTTTTAGCTGTGATTACACGTAATCCGCTAAGTAGCAAGATTACTGAAAACACATAAAATAAAATACTAGTTACATCCATTATGAAACCTCTTCCTAGCGATACTTGTGATCGACTTCTTTTGAACCAGCAATAATACTTTCGTATTTATCACCAATCGCAAGAAGCATCTCTTTGGTATAAAATAAATCACCACGTTTTTCGCCGTGATATTCATGAATTGGAGTCTCAACAATTGCATCAACTGGACACGCTTCTTCACAGAAACCGCAGAAAATACATTTAGTTAAGTCAATATCATAACGTGTTGTACGACGCGTTCCGTCATCACGTTCATGAATGTCAATTGTAATAGCTAAAGCAGGACAAACTGCCTCGCATAATTTACAACCGATGCAACGCTCTTCACCGTTTGGATAACGGCGTAAAGCATGAAGAGCACGAAAACGTGGCGATAACGGTGTCTTTTCTTCTGGATAAAAAATTGTTGGCTTAGGACGTAGCATTACCTTCCAAGTTAAAGCCATACCTTTTAATAACTCAGTTAAAAAAAACGTTTTTATAAACTTTTTCATAGTACTTACCCTTATTGCCAAATGCTAAGCGGAGATACCATCCACGCACCAAGCACAAAAATCCAGACCAAAGTAATCGGTAAGAATACTTTCCAACCTAAACGCATAATTTGGTCATAACGGTAGCGCGGGAATGTCGCACGATACCAAATAAAACCAAAAAGTAAAATCAAGACTTTAATCACCAACCAAGCCATTGATTCATGACCAAGAATCCCCCAGCTATGTGGAAATGGCGATAACCAGCCACCGAGGAACATAATTGTCGTCAAAGCCGAAACTAAAATCATACTTGCATATTCAGCTAGCATAAATAAAGCAAATGGTGTACCAGAATACTCAACGTGGAATCCAGCAACAATCTCAGATTCACCCTCACACACATCAAAAGGTGCACGATTGGTCTCGGCAACTCCAGAGATAAGGTAAATCAAGAACATTGGAAATAAAGGAATCCAGTTCCATGATAACGCCGAACCAGCTAAACGTCCACCAGCCTGTGAGTTTACGATATCAATGAAATTCAAACTTCCCGACACCATAACCACACCAAGCAACGCAAAACCCATTGCTAATTCATACGAAATCATTTGTGCTGTTGCACGAATACCACCAAGGAAAGAATATTTAGAATTACCAGCCCAACCAGCCAAAATAATCCCATAAATCCCTAATGAACCAATTGCCGTTACATATAATACCCCAGCATTGACATCAGTAAAATACCAATCTGGATTAAACGGAACCACCGCCCAAGTTGCCAAGGCACAAATTAAAATTACCGCTGGAGCTAAAAAGAACACTGCTTTTGAAGCTTTAGCCGGAATAATAATTTCTTTAAATACAAATTTAAGTAAATCCGCAAAAGGTTGACATAAACCTTTTGGACCAACTCGGTTTGCACCAATCCGTGCATGCATGAAACCTAAAATACGACGTTCAGCCAAAGTTACATATGCCACCACTAAAGTTAGTGGCACAATAACTATAACTGCTTTAATTACATACCACACTACATATCCCAAGTCATGGCCTAAATAATGCTGTAATAAATCTATCATTTTGACTCTTTCTATTTAAGCGTTAACTTCAATAGCATCAAAGCTACCAGCAAATCCAACTGTAGTTGAATTTTTAGCTAGCAACACAACACCATCAGCTAAATCATTACACACATTCAAAGTAAATTTACGTTGCGCATGCGTTTGTTTAACCGTAACTTCTGCCTTATCCGCTAATCCTAAAGTTTTTGCTAAATTAGAATTTAATGATAATGTCGGCAATTTAGCCCATGGCGTTTGCTGCAATGAATTACTACGACGAACAATACTATCGGAATTGTAAATTCCATTAATCGCGAAGCGCACCAAACCATTTAATTGAGCAGGAACTACCGTTAAACTATCTGCTCTAACTTGGTTATTTAGATAGCTACTACTATCATTAAGATTAGTTAATTCAGCACGAACATCTTCAATGCTAGTATAATCAAATCCATCTAAACCTAGTTTATTTGCAATTACGCGTAAAATTTTCCAAGCTGGTTTTGATTCACCCATTGGACGAGTCACGCCATTAAATTTCTGCCAAGTTCCCTCAAGATTTACATACGATCCAGCTGTTTCACTAAATGGTGTAATCGGTAAAATCACATCCGCATATTCCAACATATCGTCATTAGTATATGCTGACATAACTACTACCGTTTCAGCTTTATTTAATGCTGCAATTGCTAATTGTGAACTATAAAAATCTTGCTCTAATTCAGTATTTAACAAAACATAAGCTTTACGTTGACTTTCCAACATTTGACGAGCATTCAAACCATTACTAGAATGGCCATTAAAAGTAGTCTGATACGGCGTGAAACCGACCAATTGTGCACCAACTTCATTTGCCATGCTTGGTAAAATACCACTCGTACCACCACTCACACGAGCTATTTCATTTGCCAAAGTTACTAATTCAGAGTAATTAGCTAAACTACGTGCCACACGACCTAAAAGAATCTGACCATTGTGTTTCACCAAACTCTCAGCAATTGCTTGAGCTTGCGTACCAACTACAACCTGACCTAAATTTACGTCACTTGATTTAGCTGTAATCGCCAATGCTGCTTTTAATATTTGTGCTAGAGCATAAGCAATTTCGCGTGGATCTAAGGTAAGCTCTGTAGCAACAGGTGCTAACAAATCTTGAGCCATTACATTAATTGAATGTAACTCCATGCCACGTTTACTTGCTTGACGCAAGCGTTGAGTTAACAATGGGTGCTCTTCACGTAAAACACTACCAACCACTAAAACAGCTTTATTGGCAATTAACTCAAGAACTGATGAACCTAAATAACTCACACCATCATATTTACCATCAAGGCTAAAATCTTGCTGATCTAAACGATAATCTAAATTATTTACACCAAAGGCACGCATCATTTTTTGTAAAAGGTGTAATTCTTCAGTTGTAGAAATTGCCGAAGCTAACACACCAATTGCATCTGCTCCATGGTCAATTTTCACACCATTAATACTTTTAGCTGCGTAATCTAAAGCAATTTCCCAATCTACTTTAATCCATTTACCATCTTGTTTAATCATTGGATCAGTTACACGGTCAGCATGATAAAGACCTTCATAACTAAAGCGATCACGATCAGATAACCAGCATTCATTCAATGCATCATTATCAAGCGGCAAAACACGAACTACTTTATGATATTTATCAATATGCACTTGAATATTACTACCCAAAGCATCATGCGGTGCAATTGATTTACGACGTGATAATTCCCAAGAACGCGCAACGTCACGGAATGGCTTCGAGGTTAAAGCACCAACTGGACAAATATCAATAATATTTCCAGATAATTCACTATCTACAGTTTTACCGATAAATGGCATAACTTCAACGTGATTATTGCGGTAACTCATGCCTAATTCTTGATAACCAGCAATTTCATCACTAAAACGTACACAACGCGAGCAATGAATACAACGCGTCATAGTTGTTTTTACTAATGGACCTAAATCTTTATCAACTACCGCACGCTTTTCTTCTTCAAAGCGACTCGCAGATTTACCATAACCTACGGCTATATCTTGTAATTGACACTCACCGCCTTGATCACAAATTGGGCAATCCAAAGGATGATTAATCAATAAAAACTCCATAACACCTTTTTGTGCTTCAACTGCTAATTTTGAGCAAGTATGAACTTTCATACCCTCAGTGACAGGAGTTGCACAAGCTGGAGCTGGCGCACGCGCTTTCTCTACTTCAACCAAACACATTCTGCAGTTAGCTGCAATCGATAATTTTTTATGGTAACAAAAATGCGGAATATATTTTCCTGCACCCAAAGCTACTTCAAGTATCGTTGAACCTGGTTCAGCTTGGACGGTTTTACCATCTAATTCGAATTCAATCATTATTTATTCCTGTTAAGATAATTAGTACCAGCTGTGCTCAACCATACATTTTTTATGCTCAATATGGTGTTCAAATTCAGCTCTAAAATGTTTAGTAAAACTACGCACAGGGAATACTGCAGCTTCTGCTAATGCACAAATCGTGCGACCAGTCATTTGATTACCAATGCTTTCCAAAAGCTCTAAATCATCAGGACGACCTAAACCAGTCTCAATCCGATGAATAATTTGATATAACCAACCAGTTCCCTCACGGCAAGGTGTACATTGACCACAGCTTTCCTCATGATAGAAATAAGCCAAGCGCTCAAGCGCTTTAACCATACAAACATCTTCATCCATCACAATTACCGCACCAGAACCAAGCATTGACCCAGCTTTAGAAATTGAATCATAATCCATAGTACATTGCATCATTATGTCAGCAGGTAATACTGGAGCCGATGATCCACCAGGAATAACCGCTTTCATTTTCTTACCACCACGCATACCACCAGCCATTTCAAGCAATTTACTAAATGGTGTTCCTAATGGAATTTCATAATTACCTGGACGTTCAACATGACCTGAAATCGAGAATAGCTTAGTACCACCATTGTTTGGAATACCTTGCTCTAAGAACTCTTGACCACCATCACGCAAAATAAATGGTACTGATGCCAAAGACTCGGTATTATTAATCGTAGTTGGTTTACCATATAAACCATGCCCAGCAGGGAATGGTGGTTTGAAACGCGGTTGTCCCTTACGACCTTCAATTGAATTAAGCAATGCAGTTTCATCACCACAAATGTACGCGCCATAACCATGATGTGCGTGCAATTCAAAATCAAAGCCTAGGCCAGAAATATTTGTACCAAGCAAATTAGCGGCACGAGCTTCTTCAATAGCTAATTCAAAACGCTCATAAATCTCGTAAATTTCACCATGAATATAATTGTAACCAACTGATGCACCAATTGAATAACCTGCAATAATCATGCCCTCAATCAATGAGTGTGGATTAAAGCGCAAAATATCACGGTCTTTAAACGTACCAGGCTCACCCTCATCACTATTGCAAACTATATATTTTTGACCAGGCATTGTGCGTGGCATAAAGCTCCATTTAAGACCAGTTGGGAATCCAGCACCACCACGACCACGTAGTCCTGAGGTTTTCATTTCGGCAATAACTTCTTCTGGGGTCATTTTCTCACTTAAGATGCGATTCAAAGCCTGATATCCGCCACGTTTCAAATAACTAGCTAATGTCCAACAATCTGGATTGGTGGTATCAACGCCGGCGAAAATTACGCCGCTTTCAAATATCGCCATTAGATTAACTCCGCTAATTGTTTATCGATGGCTTCAGGACTCATGAAGCTACACATTTTATGATTATTCAATAACAATACCGGTGCATCGCCACAAGCACCCAAACACTCAGCTTCAACAATGGTAAATTTACCATCTTCACTAGTACCACCAAGTTTAGCAATGTTTAATTTTGCCAACAAATATTCTGCAGTTGCAACTCCACCACGCAATGCGCATGGCAAATTAGTACAAACTGCTAATTTATACTTACCAACTGGTTTTAAATTATACATGCCATAGAAAGTCGCAACTTCCATCGCCTGAGTGGCAGGAATTTGCACATAATTAGCTACAAATTCAATTGCATCAGTAGACAACCAACCTAATTCAGATTGCGCAATTCGCAAAGCTGACATAATCGCACTGCGACGACGATCTGTTGGATATTTAGCCAACTCTACGTCAATTTGTTTTAATGATTCAAGGGACAACATTATCTATCTACCTCACCAAATACTATATCCTGTGTTCCAATAATTGCAACCACATCAGCAATCATATGTCCACGACTCATTTCATCAAGTGCCGCCAAATGGGCGTAACCTGGTGCTTTAATTTTTACACGGTAAGGTTTATTTGCGCCATCTGAAACCATATAAATACCAAATTCACCTTTTGGATGTTCCACTGCAGCATAAACCTCTCCTTCAGGTACTCGCATACCTTCAGTAAATAGTTTAAAGTGATGAATTAATTCTTCCATACCGTGTTTCATTGAGTCACGTGTTGGCGGTGCAACTTTATGATCATCAACAATGACTGGGCCTGGATTGTCTTGCAACCAAGCCACACATTGTTTCATAATTTTATTTGATTCACGCATTTCAGCAACACGCACTAAATAACGATCATAGCAATCACCACCTTTACCGATAGGAATATCAAAATCCATTTTATCGTAAACTTCATACGGCTGCTTTTTACGCAAATCCCAAGCAATTCCAGAACCACGTAACATTGGACCAGAAAAACCCAAGTTCATTGCACGCTCTGGAGTAACAATCCCGATATCCACGGTACGTTGCTTCCAAATACGATTATCAGTAATCAAAGTTTCATACTCATCAACGCAAGTATCAAAGCGCTTGGTAAAATCAGCAATAAAATCTAATAAACTACCCTGACGAGCTTTATTTGCTGCAGCCAATTGTTTCTTTGTTTTTACTTTAGATTCTTTGTATTGTGGCATTGTTTCAGGCAAATCGCGATAAACACCACCTGGACGAAAATACGCCGCATGCATCCGCGCACCTGATACCGCCTCATAGCAATCCATCAAATCTTCACGCTCACGGAAAGCATATAAAAACACTGCCATAGCTCCGATATCTAGAGCATGTGCACCGATCCACATTAAATGATTTAAGATACGCGTAATTTCCGCAAACATAACTCGAATATATTGAGCTCTCTCAGGAACTTCAAGATTCATTAAACGTTCAATAGCTAAACAATAAGCGTGTTCGTTACACATCATCGAAACATAATCTAAACGATCCATGTATGGTAATGCTTGCAAATAAGTTTTATGTTCAGCCAATTTTTCAGTACCACGGTGCAATAAACCAATGTGCGGATCTGCACGTTGAATAACCTCACCATCTAATTCTAAGACCAAGCGGAGTACACCATGAGCCGACGGATGTTGAGGTCCGAAGTTCAGGGTGTAGTTCTTAATTTCTGCCACCGTAGTGCTCCTCACGAATAATGCGCGGAGTAATCTCACGCGGTTCAATAGTAACTGGCTGGTAGATCACACGCTTTTGCTCTTCGTCATAACGCATTTCCATATAACCTGACAGCGGGAAATCTTTTCTAAATGGATGACCAATAAAGCCATAATCAGTCAAAATACGACGTAAATCTGTATGCCCATCAAAAATAATACCGTATAAATCAAAAGCTTCACGTTCAAACCAATTTACCGAGTTCCATATATTCAGTACTGATGGAACTACTGGAAAATCGTTATTTTCAGCAAAACACTTAACGCGCACACGCCAATTATGTTTAAGCGACAACAGGTGATAAACTACAGCAAAACGCTTCGCATCAGCAGGCTTTTCATCTTGCATTTCTTTATAGGTCAAATAATCCACACCGCAAACGTCTTGACATTGTTCAAAAGAAAACTCTTCGCTATGTGCCAATTTGCTCATCAACTGAATTAAATTATCAGGCTTTACTTCTAAAGTTATTTCTTGATCACTAAACTTGTAAAGATTGGAAAAAACTCCGCTCAAAACTTCATTTAATAACGACTCAAGTTTTTCTAATTTTTTCATTAGGCACTTTTCCTCGCTATGGTTGACTCACGTTTAATTTTATTTTGTAATTGAATAATGCTATATAACAATGCTTCAGCAGTTGGTGGACAACCAGGTACATAAATATCCACGGGCACAATTCGATCACAACCACGAACTACCGAGTAAGAATAATGATAGTACCCACCACCATTTGCACAAGAACCCATTGAAATAACCCAACGCGGATCTGGCATTTGATCATAAACTTTGCGTAAGGCAGGTGCCATTTTATTACACAATGTTCCAGCCACAATCATCACATCAGACTGACGTGGTGAAGGTCTGAAAACCGCACCAAAGCGATCCAAATCATAGCGAGAAGCACCAACGTGCATCATTTCTACCGCACAACAAGCCAGACCAAAAGTCATAGGCCATAATGAACCTGTTCGCGCCCAATTAATAAGCTTATCGGCAGTAGTAGTAACAAAACCCTGCTTTAATACTCCCTCTATTCCCACTCTAAGGCTCCTTTTTTCCAAACATAGGCAAAGCCAATAATTAAAATTGTCAAAAATACTGCCATAATAGCAAATCCATACATACCCAAATGCTTAAACACCAACGACCACGGCAATAGAAACGCAATTTCTAAATCAAATAAAATAAACATAATCGCTATTAAATAATAGCGAACATCAAACTTAACACGAGCATCTTCAAAAGCCTCAAAACCACACTCATACGGTGAATTTTTTTGTAGATCAGGCTTATGATTTCCCAAAAACCTTCCTGCAATCATCATCGCACTGCCCATAACCAAAGCAATCAATAAGAAAAACAATATCGGAAAATAATAACTTGCAATCATAAATACATCCTTAAAATTAACAAACCTGGTGCCGACGACGGGACTCGAACCCACACAGCCTCACGACCACTACCACCTCAAGGTAGCGTGTATACCAATTTCACCACGTCGGCAATAAAAATCTTTTATTCAGGAATCTGATTACCAGCTTGCTTCGCTGGAGCACTTGCTGCTGAAACCGGTTGACTAGCTATAACCTTAACTGTATTCGAAGAACTTACATTTGCCATAACACCTAAATCACCTACACGCCCCTGGCTGGAAGTTATGACTAATCCAAGCGTAGTTAAAAAGAACACTACGGCACAGATCGCAGTAGAGCGACTTAAAAAATTTGCCGATCCACTTGCGCCGAACAAAGAAGACGAACCACCAGAGCCAAAAGTCGCGCCAGCATCAGCGCCTTTACCTTGCTGCAAAAGCACCAAAACCACAATAGAAATTGCGGAAATGATCTGCACCACCCACAATAGAGTTTTTAAAATTTCCATAAAACCTTCAAGCTAAATAAAATAATTAAATCAGAAACTAAACGCTAAATTTTTTCGCATATTGCGGTAAAATCTGTAACCTTTAATGAAGCTCCACCGACTAGTACGCCACCAATATTTGCCAGAGCTAAAATCTCACCAACATTCTGGCTATTCACACTACCGCCGTACAAAACCGTTATTTTAACATAGGCAAAGCGTTTTTGCATGTATCGATTAATGAAATCGACTACTTCACTAATTTCATTAATGCTTGCAATTTTACCAGTTCCTATTGCCCAACAAGGCTCATACGCAATAACAATATCCTTGAATCCTTCAATTTTTTCAAGCCCAGACAGCTGTAATTCAATAAATTGAAGATAACTGCCATCATCACGGGCACTTAATGGCTCACCAACACAAAAAATTGGCTGCAATCCGCTCGCAAAAGCATTTCGCACCTTATCAATCAAAATACCGTCGCACTCACCCATTAAGGTGCGTCGTTCGGAGTGACCAATAATTACATAATCAACTCCAGCATCTTTCAGCATCAAACCATTAATTTTACCTGTATACGCGCCACAGTCAGCGTAATGACTTAAATCTTGCGCCCCAATTTTAATGTGAGAATTTGCAAGCAACTGCTGCTTTGCCCAAACAATATACAAATATGGTAACGCTAACACCACATTTTGCTTATTTGTCTCAGGACGTTTCGCATAATAACTTAGATCAGCATTCACTTTACTTAACTCACCATTCATCTTCCAATTAGCCACAATTAATTTCTTCATCGGTGCCGCCTTGCAAAAATATTTTGCCTAGATTTTAGCATGGAATTCAAGCCAAATATTTAACAAATTATTTTAGTTTTCCCATCGCTAAAATCTAGTATAATAGTCAATTAATCACATAAATAAACTAACTTCATTAACTCCAAATTTTTAGGGCTTTGAATGAAAAATAATATTTTTTTTGAAATGTTTCCACTGGTAGGATTCTTTCTTGTTTATTATTTCACCAAAAATATTTATATGGCAACATTGGTCTGTATAATTGCGAGCTGGTTACAACTAGCACTTTATCAAATACTGTATCGCAAAATTGGCAAAAACACCTGGATTAGCACAATCTTAATTACAGTCTTCGGTGGACTAACCCTAATTTTGCATAATAAAACTTTTGTTATGTTAAAACCAACAATGCTTTACTGGATTTTTGCAGTATCATTATTTATATCAGCAAAATTGAATAAAAACGGTATCCAGTTATTACTAAAAGACCAAATTCAATTAGAGGACGCAACTTGGAATCAAATCAATTTGCTCTGGGTTGCTTTCTTTATTGTGATGGGTGCACTCAACCTATTTATCGCTTTTAACTTTAGCGAATATGCCTGGGTACAATTTAAAGTTTTTGGTGGGTTCGCACTCATGCTGGTTTTTACCCTGATCACGGGAGCTTTTATTTACGCAAAATCTAAAGGAAAAATTCATGGATAAATCAAAATTAAACCCCAATTTTCAAAATTTAGATGTAGATTACCTTTATCATTTAGGTTTAGACTCAAGTATGGATCTAAGGGGTGAATTTGGTGACGTTAGATATGTGGTGTTAACAAGATCATTCTCTAATGCAGATTTCTTTGCTAATCAATTCACTAAAGCGTATTATGGTTTAAAAAACGTTAACATCAGCTGTAAAACTATTGCTAAAGACGAGCGTTACCACATATACAAGATTGGTAACACTATCATAATTTCTCACGGAGTTGGTTTCCCATCAATGCTAATTTGCCTGAATGAAATAGTTAAGCTACTTTGGCATGCTGGTGTGGATAACTATAAATTTATACGCTTTAGCCCAGGAGGCGGATTAAATATACCCGAAAATAGTGTAGTTGTTTCTAGCCACGCAATTAATCAACAGTTTAACCCAGAATGGTCCAATATAGAATTTGGTGAATATTATGATTATCCAACTATTTTAGATGATCAATTAAGTAAAGATTTAATTGCTGCTAATCCAGATGCAAATATTACTCAAGGTAAAATTTTAGCTAGCTCAAGCTTCTACAATGGACAAGCACGCATTAATGGTGCACTTGCAGTTAATTATACCAAACAACAAGCACATGATTATCTAGCTAAGGCTTATGAAGCTGGTGCTCGCGGAATCGATATGGAATCAAGTTGTTTCGCTGCTTTTTGTAGTGAAATGGAGATTCCTGGCTGTATCGTGCTGGCGGCAGTTTCAGATCGCTTAAAAGGCCATGATAATGAGCCATCTTTACGTGTTGATAATGATAAATTATCTCCAGTATTAGTTGCAGCTGGTCAAATTATAGTTAATTATATTCTAAATAATACAAAGCGAGATTAATCATGCAGATAAATCCATTATTAAATCAAACACCTGAAAAATTTCTATATTTGTTTAACTTAGAGCTAACTCCAGAAAACTTGGATAAATTTAAAAATATTCGCTATGTAGTTATGCAAGGTAGTAGTAAACGCTCAGCACTATTAGCCAAAAAACTAGCTAAACATGTTGCTGGTGTCGATACACGATTTTTTGAACCAATTAATTTAGTTAATACAAGTAATTTTGCCGTATATCGCGTTGGTAGCGTCCTTGCTGTGTCACATGGTATGGGTAACGTAACTATTGATGCACTACTACATGCTGTCACAAAATTATTACATTTTGCAGGAAATACGAAACTTGAATATATTCGGGTTGGAACTTCTGGTGGAATAGGAATTGAGCCAGGTACCGTGGTAATTACCAAGAATGCTTATATGCCTAATTTAGAACCTTACTACACTACTTATGAATTAGATCAGCGTGTTGACACACCAACTCATTCAGATTTAGCATTAGTTGAACGTATTTTAGCCGCACAGCCAAACAATTTACATTTCCCTATCGTTAGTGGCAATAGCATTGCAGCAGATGATTTTTATTTAGGACAGTGTCGTTATGACGGAGCAATGCGTGCACGCCGTGATCAAGATTATCGTGCTAAATTCTTTGAAAAAGTCCATGCATTGGATATTCGCAACTTTGAAATGGAATCAGGGGCACTTGGAGCGTTTTGTAATCTAGCTAAAATCCCAGCTACCATGATTGCGGTAACTTTGGTAAATCGCTTTGAAGGTGACCAAATCAAATCCAGCCCTGAACAATTGGTTGAATTCTCAGAACGTTCACAACAAGTTGTAATCAACTACTTGTTAAGTCGTACAGATTTAACTGCCTAATGTTAAATTACAGCCTAACTGATCTACGTTATTTGCTTGCCTTAGCCGAAGAGAAACACTTTGCTAGGGCAGCGCAAAAATGCTTTGTATCACAACCAACCTTATCAATTGCAATTAAAAAATTGGAAGAAAATCTTGGAATTACAATTTTTGAACGCGATAATCATCAAATCTTGGTAAGTCCAAGCGGTGAACAAATAATCGAGCAGGCTCAAAAAATCCTGAGCGAAGCAGAACAGTTAATTCAAATTGCTAAATCTCAACAGGATATTTACGCTCAACCGCTCAGAATCGGCGCAATCTTGACAATTGGTCCATATTTATTCCCAAAATTGGTCAGCAAGATTATCTCAGAGACACCACAACTAAAATTAGTAGTTGAGGAAAACTATACGCATGTTTTACTTGAAAAACTGTTGGTCGGTGAACTAGATATTTTGCTGCTGGCAACTGCGGTCGAGCATCATGATTTGGTACAAGTGGAATTAGGAACTGATGAGTTAAACTTAATTTGCTCGACACAACATCCATTTGCCAAATCAAATAAAATCATGCAAAAGCAACTCACCGAAGAAACTTTTTTACTGTTAGGAAATGGCAATTGCTTTCGTGACCAAGTAATCCAAATTTGTCCAAACTGTGACCCGCAAAAAAATAAAATTGCAAATTTAATTACGACAAGCTCTCTTGAAACTATCAAATATATGGTTGCAATGAATATTGGTGTCAGTATTTTACCTAGGCTGGCACAACATAATTTACCAAATAATTTATGCATGAAACCATTTGGTGGAAAAACTCAAAGTAGAACCATTAGCTTAGTTTACCGTCGTAACTTTGCACGTAAAGCATTAATTGAAGATATTCAGCAAATTTTAGTCACTGAACTTTTGCTCTAGGATTTCTTCGTCAAACTCTTCATCTTCATCCAAAGCTTGTTGACGATTGCTAGTAATTAAGCCAAATGCCTGCAAACTAATCCATTTATAAATCGACAACAGCTTTTCTTGATAATTAGCAATCAAGATCAATGTTTCACCATGTTCACTATAACTATGCAAACAGCTTTCTTTAAGCTGCTTAAGATCATTTAAACTGCTAATTAACGGAGCAATACACTTATTCAAATCATTAACTGACACTTGTGAGGCAGATGAAGAAAGAACTCTAATCTGTTGCCAAGCATTAACAATTACATCATCTAAATGCTCTTTTTTAACCAAACCAATTGCATTAACATAGCTGTGTTTAAATACCAAATATTCATAAAACTGACAAATTATCACACCAACTAAAACACACATTGCCCGACTAATTAAATAGAAAACTTCATTATTAAAAAATAAATTCATGTAATCAAAATTAATGCATAACATAATTGTGACCAACATAATAAAGAAAGTATATTCCTGTAATAAACTATAAGCAATACAATAAATTAACACAACTGCTAGCGGCACCAATAAGTTGTAATTGTAGTGAATAATGAGCCAAAAAATCAGACTCAGTAACAGCCCAGCAATTGATCCAAGAACACGTTGCTTAGCTTTACTAATTGATAAGCCAGGACTAAATGGACCAATAATTGCTAAAACGGTTATAGGAATCCATAATGCATCATCCCAGAGGCTAAATTGATAAATAAATAAAGCTGTTGCTAGCATAATTACTACGTGAATAATTCGCAGGTGAATTAACTGTTCGCGAGTACGCATAGCTTATTCCAAGTCTCTTGTAGTTGGGGATAAATTTGATTATGGTGCTCGAGATCCAATGCAGCACAAAATTCGTAGCGATCGTAGAATCCAGCTTGCTTACGCACAGCTAATTCAAAGCGAGCCAAATCAACGGCAATTAAATCTAAGTCATAAGTTACTGTAAGCTTATTCTCAATCAGATCATTCAAGTAATAGTGATAATGCGATAACAAATCAGTAATCTGGCGGGCTTCGTGGGCATAATTTTGTTTAACTAATAAGTTTAAGCTGGACTCTGCAACACGCAATTGGCTAAAAATTTGTGCACTTCGCGTCAAAGATAAATCCAAAATCATTTTTTGCAAAGTCTCAAGGCTGCGCAAAATACTACTCAACCAAATTCGTGAATATAAAGATGGAAATAATTTATGTAACCAGAAGACAATTAAAGAAAACTCCAGCACAAAAAACAATGTATTTAGAACCTTAAAAAAGTCACCGCTATTAACCCCCTCAAGGGAAATTAATGATAACATCAAAACCGCACTAACCAAAGCATACAGCTCTGGTTTTTTGCGTAAAGCGAAGTATAAAATATAACTCCAACCAGAAACAACTAAAATAAACCATCCCTTGAGATATACCGTAGCAGAAAAAATTGCCACCGTCATACAAATTAAAATAACATATCCCAAATACAGATTGTCTTTTTTATTCAAATCATTAACGGAAGGTAATTCTGCGATTAAGATACCTACCGCACTAAAAAGCATAACTAGCGTTGGCGTCGGTGGCTGAAGAATCAAATTTGCAATAAATAAACCAATGGCCAAATATGCAGCTTTTAGTCCGATCAGGCGACCATACCAAAACGGATCGTAACGATCTACCCAACTACTAAGCTTATACAAGAACATCAGTTAGCACCACAAAGTTTTAATATGGTTAACATTATTTGGTCCGAATATACACATAAGCACTCATTCCTGGACGAAGCTGATAACTTTTATCATTATCCGTAATTTTAATTTGAACTGGCAGCCTCTGCGGTAAATTTAACCAATGATTTTGGCTAATTATAATCTGATCACCCACCAAAGGAATAAGATGTTGACGCTCAACAGACCAGTTATCTGACATTACGACACCATGAAAAACTTTATGCCCTAAATATGCTCGTGGGAAAATTAGCACTTCATCACCAGCATGAACATTAGCCAAATCGGTTTCATTAAAGTTAGCTTGAATATAGGTGTTACCACTCTCTACCAACTTGAATAAACCTTGATGTGCTAAAGCAGAACTTCCAACACCAAGATATAAATTTTGAATATAACCGTCGGCTGGTGCACGAACCACGGTATCACTCAAGTCAAGGGCGGCTTTGCCTTGCGCAGCGTGAAGAGTTTTAATACCTGTCTGCGCCTGCTTTAGCTCGGTTTGCTGCAAAATAATTTGCCGAGCTAACGATGCTACTACATCCGACTGAGATTTTATATTATAGTCCAATGTTTTTAACTCGATTTGCGGGATTCCTTTACTCACGGCTGGATCGTTTTTTTGTGCGTACTCGTACTTCATTCGCTCAAGTTGTTCTTGTGCAGCTTTTAAATCTAATTTAGTCACATTGATACGTTCATTAATCACCTCTAAGCCAATCAGTGCTTGGTCGTATTGCGCTTTAACACCACTATACTCTAATTGATATTTTTCAGGCTTAATCCGTAAAATTGGATCCCCAGCTTTGACATTCTGCCCATTCTTCACATAAATTTCCTCAATGTGACCACTTACCTCTGAAGACAAAGCTGTTGTATTCTCAACTACAAAAGCATTATCAGTGATTGGAAACCAATAAGTTGTTAAATAACCCAATGCAATTACACCACCTACCGTAAAAATTAGTGTGGCAAAATTAAATTTCTTGAGAGTTTTTTTCATTCATAAAATCCTAAACTATTTACTTTCAACAACAGTTGATTCGTTATATTGGTAACCACCACCTAAACTTTGGTACACATTAACTAATGCAATTAGCTGCTGAAGTTTAGTTTGAGTTAAGTCAATAGCTAATAAATCTTGCTCCAGCATCGCAGTTTTAACCAACATATAAGTGCTTAAACCGCGCTTAAGCATGGCCTGCTTAACTTGAATACTACTTTCTAAATTAGAATATGCTGCTTTATCATTGCTCATTTTCTGATTTAATCCATTATATTCAGCCAAAGCATTATCTACCTCATGTAAAGCACTAGTAACAGCAAATTTATACTGTGCTAAAGATGCCTTGAATAAAGCACTATTCGTGTCAATATTTCCAAAAACACTTGGAGAAATTGTCCAATTAGCATATGCTGCATAATAACTTTGCTGATTCGTATTATCTGCACCAGCGTTTAACAATGAACTATTCAAATTTTGACTACCAGAACCTTGCGCATAAAAATAATTAAAATTAACACCAGGTAGTAAAGCACTTGAAGCAACACTAATACCCTCATTTGCTGCTTTAAGTTCAGCTTCAGCCTTAAGAATATCTGGTCGCGCAGCCAATACCGAAACTGGCAAATTACCAGGAATGATTTGATATTGGTTAATTTGAGAAAATTGATTTGAGGGTTGAACTTGACCTGGGGTTTGATTAATTAATAATCGCAGAGCATTTTGAGTGACAGTCAAATTCTTTTTAACTACCGATAACTGACTTTTCACTAAAAACTGCTTACTCCGCAACTCATCAACGCTTAAACCATTAGCCAAGCCACGCTTATCAAGTTCACTGGCAATTGTAACTAGCTCGCCCAAATCATTATCTAATTGTGTAAATTGTGCTAGTAACTGTTGCTGTGCCAAATTTGCAAAGTATGCAGATACCACTTGCCCAATAACTGCCAAACGCACACTTAATTCAGCATTTTGAGCGGCTTCAAGATTATAACCAGCTTGTTTTTGTAACGTATAACTAGTAAATACATTCAACGTATATGATGGCAAGATGGCGAAGAATGAACCACTACTAGCAATAGTACCCAAATTACCAACTGGAGCAACACTATTTTGAGAGGTACCGTTAATGACTCCACCAAATAAGTTCAACATTGGAATCCAACTTAATTTGGCGCTTAGTAATTGACCTTGTGCAGCTTCCAAATTAGCTTTTGCAACTTGAATCTTCATATTATACTGTAGCCCGCTCTCAATATAACGATTTAAGTCTGGATCATTAAACTTTTGCCACCAAGCTAGGTACGGCAAACTTTCAATGGATTCTTGACTAAAAGAAGATTCTACAGACCACTTATTTGGAATCTGGACGTTTGGCTTTTGATAACTAGGTGAAAAATAAGAACAACCACCCAGACCAATACCAGCTATCAAAAAAATAATTTTACGCATACTTTTATTTTTAATTTCTAACAATATCTTACTAAAAAGGACTATCAATTATTTTAACAACCTCGTTGCTAAAATCAAGGGATTTTGCATGCACAAAATATATCGTCATTGATCTAATATCAATATTAGGAACATTTAACGTTTTCATTATATTATATCTTCCAATTTGCTCAATAAGTTTTTCAACAGAATATGAATCAAAGCCAAAACGAGTAGATATATTATAGCAAACGTTAGTCACAGTCCCTCTTTTTATACCAAGTGCAGCTGAAACTTTTTCTTGACTGTAACCAATTGCTAATAAATACAAGATATCCTGCTGTCTTTTCGTTAAAGAATTTAAACGTGATAAATTAAACTCAGAATTATTATCATTAAATTTGTCACAACCCCAAAATAGTCGAGTGTAATCATAACCTTGACTTAATACGCCACAAACTGTTCCGTCTGGTGCAAATATTGGTGTATAAATTATGTGTAATGAGCCGTGATGCTCTATCAGCTTATCAAAAATAATACACGAAATAATTGATTGTTCATGAATACAAGTAGCCAATATATCTTTTGTTATGCTATTATAATAATCTATTTTTAATAGTTCTAAATCTGACAAATTTTGATAACTAGGATCATTAACATGTTTTAAAAAACCAAACTCTGTCTTAGTTCTATCTGTCGTAAAAATACAATCTGTATCAAGGTTAAATATGCTCAAATATATTTTTTTATCTCGATAATTGGAAAAGAATATTTTGACAATATATTCTAAAAAGCTATTATTGCAACTAAATGTTTCATTCTGTCCTATTTTTACTTTATTGCTCATTAAATTTCTACAAAAAATTTATAAATAACATTCACAATATTACACAAGCTCAACAAAGACCAAAACTCAACAATAAAGCAACAAATAACCAAATATTACGTGATTATTGCATATTATTTACATATGTATAAATCTACAATTTTGCAGACCACCTATCTTAAACTATAAAAGAAGATAAAAAGCTTCAATATTAATTATCTGACGACTTAAGACACAAATGTTTTAAGTACGATGTGATAATAAATTTAACAAAATTGTCATCAAATATCTCTTAGGAAATATTTATTTAATACCAAGGTACCAAAAATGCTAAAATATAAACATAAAAATAATTAACTTGTGTAACTTTGCATACGAAAAAATTAAAGAAAAGAATTAGATGCTTGAGCCAATTAAATTAATACTGCGAGATCATGCAATATTTATCTTAATAATATCCTCGATGATTTCAATTATATCAGGAATATTTCTCACACGATTTAATGCAAAAAAGGATAAAGAGTCTCAAATAAGTTATGAAAAACAAGAATTCCACATAAATTTTGTTGTTCATCAAATACAAACCTTGGCGCACTACCATAAACAAGAATTTAATATTGAACAGAACATGCGTGATAAAACCGAAAAGCTATACGCAGAGTTTTTAATTAAAGGAGATCTGCGTTTAATTAATGAACTAATAACATTACAAGAGCTCTCAAAGTCAGAATCCAGCACAAGTAATTCAAATAAGATTTTACTTCATGCAGTTTCCGTTATTAATCGCCTTCGTAAATTATCAAAAAATGAACCCATAACAGTCGGAGACTACAGAAAGTTCATGGCTCTATCTTTTAATATACCTGAATACTTACAACAACAAGAGGAATCGCAGTCGATGACTAAAACAAGATTCAAAAATCCTTTAAACCTATTAAGACCAAATTCAAACTATAAAAAATAAAAACCTAATTAATTAGTAAAATATTACTTCAGAATTTGTTCCTGCTCTAAAAATTGAATAAAGCCTAAACTTGCGCGATTAGCAATATCTGCAACTTCAAAAAAATCCTCTTCACCACCATAATAAGGATCTGGAACGTTGTATTCGCCAGCAGAATCAACATCAAAGCTACGGAATAAGAAAACTTTTTCTGGATGAGACTGCGTTGAGCCTAAATTTAAAACCGCATCATGATTTAAATGATCCATGACTAAAATATAGTCAAAATCATCAAAATCATTGCTAACGAATTGGCGAGCACGGTGAGTTAAGTTAATACCATTTTGCTCAGCTACTTTAACGGCCCGTTGATCTGGATATTCTCCTACATGGTAATTGGTAGTGCCCGCAGAATCAATAAAGAATTTACTACCTAATTTATGTTTTTCGACTATGGATTGAAAAATACCCTCTGCCAACGGAGAACGACAAATATTTCCCATACAGACAAAAAGAACTTTTATTACATCACCAGAGATATTCATGCTTGATAAACTTAAAATTAACAAGCCTATATTTTATCAAAATATCACTCCAGCAGAATATTTTTAGTACAATAACGCCAGATTAATTTTATAAAATGTTGTATTTATGTTAAAACTCCTCCGCATATTTTACCGCTTACCAATTATTTTAATGATTGCGATTGTCTCTGCATTTTTATCCCTAACTATCTTTTATCTCGTGCCAACCAAGATCTGGCACAAAATGATTCGTATCTGGGCCAATTTATTAATTCGTGCTAGTGGTGTAAAATTAGAAGTAATTGGACAAAAAAATACTGATTATTTGGCGAAAAATCATATGCTAATAGCCAATCACATGTCATGGTTAGATATTATAATTCTAGTTTCAATTCACGTAATTAGCTTTGTTGCCAAAGCCGAAATTTCAAAATGGCCAGTCGTAAAACAAATTGCGGCTGCTGGAAGCACTGTTTTTATAAATCGAGAAAATAAACGCGATATTTTAAAAGCAAATCAGTTAATTAGTCATGAACTAATCAACGGCAAATGCGTCGGCTTATTTCCAGAAGGTAAGGTCAACAATGGTAAAGAATTACTGAATTTCAAATCACCACTATTAGAGGCCGCAATTCAGGCCAAAAGTAAAATAATTCCAGTAGTGTTAATTTATTATCGTGAAGATGGTAGTTTTGCCGAAGAAACACTTTATTACGGAAGAAATTTACTCCAAACAGTCTTAAATACATTGAGTGGCAAAAACCTCCGCGCAAAAGCGTTTGTATTACCAATTGTAGAAAGCAATACTTTTTCCTCACGGCATGAGCTGGCAGTATTTTTACATCAGCAAATGAATATGATCTACGAACGTGAAATAATACGATCTTGATTTCCAAGTAAGTCAAATACTTTATTGATTGACCTGCAAGAACCAGAGAATAAAATCCTCACCAAATTTTTATGACTATTATTAACAAAAGTGATTATTTTATAAACATTAAATTCAGCTTAATGTAATTTATAACCGCTATGATAAAATCAATCTAAGAATTAAAAACCAAATAAAGCGCAATCGAACCATAAATTACATTTAGTACACCAAACAAAAATGCACTCTTTACGCCTTTAGAATAACTTACAAAGCTATAAATCGTTGATGCAATCCCAGCCACCGCATAAGCGACATTATTAAACATTGAATAACCGTAGACAAAACCTGCAAAACCAATAAAACCCACGATAGTATACCAAACTCTAAAGGCTGGATTTTGCAAAACCTTGATAATAGCAATTAACAATATAACTACTAAAATAGTACCAATAATAAAATCATTAACGTGCAAAATCTTTAGTAAAGCACCGATCAAAACTGCACTTTGCTGATAAATAAAGAATTCATTTTTCCCTAGCCACGCATAAACGACTAGTGCAATAAAACTGATCAAATTAACTGAATTTTGTAAAATACCATGCGACAGTGGCATCCCAATGCAGAGTCCAACCAGACCTACAATTCCAATCCAATTTTGCTTAATTACTTCCATCTTATACTCATCAAAAAGGTTAAATTATTCAACACTACATAATGTCATAACTATGGCAAAGGTTAATTTATCTTAAGCACCAAACACAAAACCAATTAATTATTTCGTAAATAATCTAACAATTATTAACCGCCAGCAGAAATTATTTCTTAAAATTAATTATACTATGTCCAGCAGGCAAATCGATCCGTGACTGATCTTTCCAACCATGCGCAACAAAAATCTCTAAAGTTAGCTTGTGTGGTAATTTATACAGCTTGCGTAATGCGATAGCTTGTGATTTAGTCAGTTTCTGGCGTAAACTAACAGCATTGGCTGCACCATGGGCAACTAATTTAACTTCGTCAAGCAACATTGCCAAATCTTCATAATCTAAAGTAATGTACTCAGTATCCACAACTGGATTACTAAACCCTGCATCAATGCACATATCACCAATATCATGCATATCTGGGAAACGATAACTGCTCAACCCTAAAACACGTAATTCTTTGAATGAATCCACACCAAGACCTGAAACACAAAAAGCGCCACCAATATTTAACACACGGCGTAACTCACGTATAAAAGCAGGAATGTCACTAATATATGGCAATAACAAATTAGCATATGCAAAATCAATACTCGCATTGGCTAGTGGTAAATGATTGGCATCAGCACACAGCAAAATTGGTGCTGTAGATTTCTTAAATAATTTACTTAATATTCCTTGAGTAGGTTCTTGGCGTAATTTGAGTGTTTCTAAAGCCAAATCCAATTCAATTAACTGTGCTTCAGGAAATTTCTTTGCCAATAAATCTCGGTCTATTCCACGTCCACTGCCACAATCAACGATCCTAGCTGGATCTAACTTGATATAATCTAATCTTGACATAACTCGCCCAGCTAAATCTTGGAAAATCCAATCCAACCGCCCCAAACTAGCGGCATTACGATTAGATAAATGGCGAATCAACGCTGTATTTAGAATGATATTATCCATGATTAATTTATTTCACTTTTGTAATAATTGGCTCGAAAAATTCATTTTACTCGAGCAAAATTGTGTCTTATGTGGCTGCACCAATGAGGAGCAAATTTGCCAAGATTGTTATCAAAGCCTAACTCAGAAAGATTCCAGCCTGCGTTGCCAACGCTGCCTAATTAAATTACCACCTAAAGAAATCAGTTGTGCTAATTGCAAAGAGAATAATTTTAACTTTGAACGCATTATTAGTGCCTTTGAGTATGGATTTCCATTAGATAAAGTACTCCATCAACTTAAATACAATGGCAAAATTGATTACACTACTCTATTAAGCCAATTATTTTGGAGTCAAATCGCACGCCAAATTAAATATTTACCCGACGTGATTATACCAGTACCGCTACATCCGAAGAAGCATAAACTACGTGGGTTTAACCAAGTACATGAGCTATTACGTGAATTTAAACAACTCCATCCGAGTGTTAAATTATTACAAATTCAACGTAACAAAGAAACTTTACAACAAGCCAGTTTAAATCGTCAGCAACGCCTAAGTAATTTAAACAATGCATTTACAATCAACGCTGATCTTAGCGGTAAAAAAATTGTAATTGTCGATGACGTCGTCACCAGTGGCAGTACCGTCAATGAAATTGCCAAACTATGTAAGCAACTCGGTGCAGTTCAAGTAGAAACTTGGTGTTTAATGCGCGCACAACACTAAATAATAAAATAAATACGCCATTACAATCGTGGCGCATCTATCTACAAAATTATTTTAAGTATCATATCAACTAAATACGAGAACAAAAAACAACTAATTAAATTTATTATTGGCTTGAACATACTGTGCATCTAAACTGAACAATGAGAATTTAGTACCAACATCATACATATCCAACCCTTCCGCACGCTTTAATCGTCTAGCAAGCCCCAGCGATAACGGTAGACCACAAATTTCGATAAAGACTTTAATCCCCCACATTGTTAAATTAAAGATGATTAAATCATGATTTGGCATCGTACCGTAAAATGCCAAAGTTCCAAATAAGAAACTATCAAATAGTGAAGCTACGGTAGTTGAAAGCACAAAACGCAACCACATTAATTTACCCTGAGTTTTTAATTTTAATTTAGCCATGATATATGAATTAAGCGGCTCTGCACATAGATATGAAATTGTTGAGGCTATAATAATTCGCGCATTAAAACCTAATAAGCTATCAAATTTATCATTCACCGCCAGCGCATAATCTGGACTTGGTAAATGGATAATTAGTTGACCGTATGCCAAAAACACAAAGTTAAACAAGAATCCAACCCAAATTGCCCGACGAGCAAATTTGTAACCGTAAACTTCAGTAATTAAATCAGATAAGATAAAAGTTAAAGGAAAAATTAATGTTCCTGCATCGGTTTCAAGCCCACCGATTTTTATCATACGGATATCAAACCAATTCGCGAGTAAAATTACGGCAGTGTAAGATAGCTGAATGAACCACAATAGACGTGGATATTGCTGAATAGAGTTTTCTTGAGACATAATTACCTTCTGTATAAATTAATAAATAGTTAAAGCTACAGTATTACTTAAATAAACAAGTAACAATAATTCAATTTAGACTTCGCAATCTGCAATGGTCACACAAATGCGAAGTTTGTTCTAAATTATTAGGGCAGGATTATAGGTTATTTTATAGATAAAATGACAGGTGTATGATCAGATGGACGTTCAAGTTTACGTGGAGCAGTATCAATTACACAAGATTCGGTTCGTGCAAGTAAATCATCCGTAACGAGCAAATGATCTATACGCAGCCCTTGTTTACGACGAAAAGCCATGTTACGGTAATCCCACCAAGTATATTGGCGATCTTCTTGATTAAAATGGCGAAAACTGTCCGTTAACCCTAAAGCAAGTAATCGATTAAAAGCATCCCGTTCAGGCTCACTACAAAGTACACCGTCCTCCCAAATATTAGCATCATACGTATCACGAACTTCTGGAGCGATGTTGTAATCCCCAAGCAAAACTAACTCTGAATAAATTTGAATCTCACGCGCTACATATTGCGTCAACTGTGCCAACCACTGCAATTTATACTGATATTTGGCACTTTCTAGGCTTTCACCATTCACAAAATAGGCACAAATCACGCGCACCCCATTTATAGTTGCAGCAATTACACGCTTTTGGACATCATCATAATTAGGTATATCTAAAACAACATTTTCTAATGGAGATTTACTAATTAGTGCAACACCATTATAAGTTTTTTGCCCGTTATAAACATAGTTGTAGCCAATTGCCGTAAATTCAGCAATCAATTTGGCATTAGCATCATTGTCCATTTTTAGCTCTTGCAATCCTAATACATCACAGCCAGTTTGCTGTAACCACTCAATCACATGAGGCAACCGCACCTTTAATGAATTCACATTCCAGGTTGCTATTTTCATATTTATATAATTCCTTTGATCTACATTTTAGAATTAAATTGACTTTACATAACAACAAAAGATAAATAAGAGATATCTTCAAGCTATTTTAATGGCGATAGTAACCATGCTACTTTAACATCATGACACTTTATGTTATACCTAACTCGATGCAAGCAGTTTTTTGTAAAAACTATAATCACCAAATTAGGCACAAATTATTAAATTGAATCTTTGCCTAACTTCAGGCATTCTTCAATAAAATCACAAAATAATTGAGTTTTCAAATCTCCAATTGATTGATGGCGTACTAAGTAATATTTTAAATCAAAGATATGATAATCTGGCAGCACCCGAACAACATCATTTCGTTCAATTATCAAATCAGTATTTTCAATAAATCCACAAATCACTTCATCCGACTGCAATAATCTTATACCATGTAGTGAATTATTCATAACAATTCGCCGCGGCATTTTGATTACAGTTGAAACTTTAGTAACATTGTGCGTCATAACCACTTCATTTGCGATGCTTTCATCCGCCTGCAAAAAACCAGTTACTAGATGATTAGATAAATCATTGGGATTATTTGGCATGCCATTTTTTTCAGCATACGACTTGGTACAATACAAATTCACCGATGCGTTAAACACATTTTTGACATTCAATCCAGGCTGTGATGGTATGTGATTGAGCATAGCTACATCATAACCTTCTCGAACTAAATCAATATTGCGATTATGATCGCTAATCGTAAGATTAATCTTAGGATAACGTAACAAAAATTTTGGCAAATGCGGTGTAATCAAATCAAAGGATAAAACTACTGGCAGCGCAACCTTAATCGTTCCAGATGGCTCTGATTGATTCTTGGAAAAATTCTCCAAACTACTAATTAAATTATCAACTGCCTCTGATTGCTGCTTAATCAAATTATAAACTTGACGTCCGGCATCAGTCAGTTCAAACTCTCTAGTGTTAATACGTAACAACGTAACACCAAGATCACTTTCTAGACTTTTAATTTTTCGCGCAACCGTTGGATGCGTAATTTTTAATAACTTTGCGGTATGAAAAAAACTACCGATATCAACTACTTTAATAAACAACATTAAATCATCAACATTATACATTTTAACTCCTTATAAGATAAATTGCGAATCGACGAAGTGTATTGCAATAACCATTCTTGAATTATAGTAAACTTATATATGATCAACAAAAAATAAAAATATAGTTAACACTAAGACAAATTACCTATTAAATAGCATAAATATAATTTTATATCAATATATTATTGTATTAAAAATAGGCGGTTTAAAATTGCGTCAACTATACTTCTTCTCAAAAATGCTACAAACAACCACTTTAAATCAACAATTACACAAAATAACGCAATAAAATTTAACTTATAAATTCATTATACAATACGCTTGCAAACTATCTATTTTGACAAATTTAACGATACTTTATGACAATAATACATAATTATACAGTTATTTATAAAGATAATCATAAGAATCAGCACATAATCAAACAATTATTTGAATTCCAAATAACGAAAGAAATCTTTATTTGGAGTAAACCATAGACTGATCAACGATATGTAACTAAAAAACATTATTAACAATGAAGGAATATATAAATTATTAAACGTAAACATCATACGCATTACAATAAATCCAGAAAATCCAAACATAAGTCCCCAAGATAAATTATAGGTCAAAGCAATACCATATAATCGTGATGGGGCTACAAAAACGCTATTTAAAATCATCAAAATTTTGGATGCCATCAACCCACAACAGAACAAACAACTTGCACCAATAAACATAACAAATTCAAAATCATGACTAGCATAGAAATGAAACATTAAAAAAAGTAGTAATTTAAGCAATAACCCAAGCGACAAATGAAATTTTCTACCAATTCGTGCATGAAAAATGCCACCCAAAATAAAGCCAACAACACCGCAACTGATAATAAACAGCTGCATTAAATAGACGGACTCAACTGAGTAATTCAAGAATTTAACCAGAAAATACGGCATAACCGTAACAAAATAGGCATTTAGACTGGCCATGAAAGTGATAAAAAACGTAAAGCGCAAAATAGACCCACGATTCTGTCGCCATGTTTTACCTAACGACCAACTATGGTTAATACAAACATTATCGATATGAAAATTATGCCATAAGCTGCGATAGCTAAAAATTAACAGCGCAAGCAAAACATAAGCCATGGAAAAGTATTCATTAAAATGATATAAAACATCTTTTGAGAAAAAATTTACACCAATTATAGCTGCCATAATTGCTAGATAAAACAGAATAAAGAATAAGTTTCCATAGTTAACACGCTCATTTAAATTATAACTTTTGGCATAAATATACAGAACATATTGTGGCAGCATTCCACCTAATAAGGCTCCTTGTATTATTCTACATAACATAGCAAAATACAACATATTAGGCAAATAGATATGATGGCCAATGAAATTACTAATTACACTTAGCAATGCATCAGCAAGAAAGATATAAGGAAAAATATAATTTGAACTATGTTTTTGTAATTTGGCAAATAGCAAGCCACCAAATGGAGCCATTAATGAACTAAACGTATATGGAGCAACCGTAAAAACAAATGCAACAAAACTACTATTTGCCGAATAAAATTTATTTGCTACATTACTGGCTTCTAAAGAAAAATTATAATAGTGATAAAACAAAAAGACCAAGCCGACAAACATGACATTCATGTGAGGATTATGCGTTCTAAATTTAGATAGGTTCATTATTGGGCACCATTGGCATTTACCAACCATTTATAATAGAGAAGATGACGTTATTTTAAGTTATTTTTTGCACGTCATAAACAAATTTCAGTTAGAAAATGCCACTTTGCCAACAATAAGTAAAACTAATGCACACTCCTAGGGAAAATTGGTAACAATTCCAAATGGAGCAGATAAAGCAGTACCACTAAAAATACATGGATTAAGCACTCCTGTTACGGGATCAATTTGACAACTAGCGACAGAATCTGCACGGGTATTTGTAATATATGCAACGCCACTACTGATACTAATACCACTTGGTGTATAAAAACTCTCATCAGGAGTTAAAGCGGCACAATTAGAAAGAAGTCCATTTTGGTTTACCGTACATTGAATGACATAACTACCATTATCACCATCAGGACCTCCACGAGATGAATTAGTTATATACGCAAAACCATTATTAATCGCAATTGAAGATGGGTTAACAAAAAGATTATTATCGTCATTATCAACCGGTGAATATTGAGAGCAACCTGATAAAGTTCCACTAGATGAATCAATTTGACAAACTTGAACCGCCGAGATACTATTAAAAACACCAGTTGTATACAAATAACCATTGTTCGTAGTCATACCAGAGAATGAATCATTACTAGTATAAATTTCATCAGCAACACAGTTACTTAATCCACCACCAGAATCGGCAACGTTACATTTTTGAATCGTTGCAACACCTCCAACAATGCTGGAAATATATGCTAATCCATTATTAAATGCAATTCCATTTACATTTGATAATCCAGACCCAGCATCCGCGCAAGAACTAATTCCCGCAAACCCCAAAGCACATTTACTAACCGAACCAGTTGTACTCGTCACATAAGCAACGTTACGGTAAATGGCAATTTGGCGCGGATTTGAAAACCCACCATTGACAGCCAAACCACAATCACTCAGTTCACCGGTACTTGTATCTGCGATACATTGGGTAATTCCACCACTAGCTGAACCACTGTCAACACTATAGACATAATTTGGTAATGGCAATGTCCCCAAATTTACAATTTCATACGTAGGATTCATAGATACAATCTGACTAAGACCATCAGTACTAAATAAAGCGCTAAGAATCAAATCTGTATCTTGATTCAATAACGTCTGATTAACCAGATAGGTTGCAGACATCGATAAATTATCTTTACCCATAATACAAGTCTGAGTTAGAATACCACTAACAACATCTGAGGTACATGCAGTTAAACCTATTACGGTAGGCGGAATAATAAAATAATTTTCCATTTTAGTAGTCACTGTAACATTCAAAGTATCATCCGCATTAGCTAATAAATGACTAACCGTTACACTTTCACTACTGGTTCCAGGTTCATTAACTGTAATTGTATTAGCCAGCGTCGCCTGATTAGACTGTGCATAAATAGTCGTGCCACCTGTTGGAATACCAGGCTGCGACTGAAACTGCAGACTAGTCGTAATTGCATCTTGGTAGATTAAGGTTGGAACAATAAGATTTTCAACATAAGTAGTACCAACTGAAGAACCTAAAGCTAAAATATTAGACTCAAAGACATTGACATAAACCAATTTACAAGTACCATTAGGTTGTAATACAGTTGTTCCAACCAAGCAAGTTGTGTCACCACCACCAACTTCCCAAGTGTAAACTGAATTGGTATCTTGTATGCCGGTTATCTTTACTGCATTAGTACCAGTATTTTTATAAATTAAAGTAATTGACTTGCTAACTACGTCTCGACCAAGGGCAATAAACTCATATTGCGTCTGCGCAGATTGACCATCACCACTAGATGCACCAAATGCTGTATAACTCTCTAAAGAAATACTCTGCGCATAAGCTTGCACTTGCCAATTTATATGACTCGACACACTACCAGATGGTACCTGACCGCTAGCCGTATAATCAACCGTGTATATAACTGTTCCACTCGATTCAACACTACTGTAAGTTGGACCTAA
>JACCDT010010875.1_pt1 | contig 56933 bp, 96 predicted proteins | sample 7446291 | NCBI WGS metagenome assembly JACCDT01 (sample SAMN15323446, study PRJNA562643) | freshwater metagenome | isolation source: river surface water | place: USA:Blue River Watershed | collected 2017-08-17
AGAATCCATTCGTTATTCACAACTCCGCTCACGCCTGCTTTACCAAAAATTGAATGATAACCTTTTGATAGCCCATTATTGCCATGCGTATATTTTGCAACATAAGGATTGCCAATAGCCGCATCAATAATAAACATAAAAGCTTCTCTACCCTTAACTACACCAGAACCGCTAGTGTAATAGCCGCCATGAGGCAAACTGGTATATTGAACTGATTTTTTAACATCATCGGCGGAATATATGCCTTCGCCGAAAAGAGCTCCATTAATTGAAACGCCTGATAATTGCTTTGGAAGCCTGAATCCTGTTTTAATAATGGAACCAGTATTAATTGATCTAGTTCCATGGAACAATATGTTTACATGAGCCTTTTTAAAGGATTCATATTCTTCTTTTGATATATCGCTTCTGTGCGGTTGGAAAAGCGGTGTTTCTTTGGTGTTTATTTTTTCTTGGCCGATTCTTTCTACTGTCTTTTTAAATCTGGGCAATAAATCAATTTGTCTTATGCCCCAAATGTTTTTAATTCTAATTTTCCCAACATGCCCGTGCCTGTTGTTGGTTGCGCTTGGCATCCATTTATTAACAAAATCGCCTTCCATTGTATTTAATGGAAGATGAATCATTTCAATATTTGATCCCTCAAAGGGATTATATTCAGCTGATTGACCTGCTCCAATATCAATAGCTTGGAGCGCATCTTCAAATACGTCAAGGTCAAATCGCCAATTTTGAATATTTTGGCCAGAAAGAATCCAGTCAGATTCTGGAGCTCCAACTGCTTTAGTTTTTGGGATTCTACTATAAAGCGTGTAGCTTAACTGTTTAAGTTGTTTATCTTTTACTTGATCTTCAACATCATTTCCAACTTTACCAACTCGTTTTTGAGCTTCATCAAGAATATCTCTTGCCTCATCAATGGCCGATTGCATTGGAATCGAACCACCTTCAAGGTTTGCTCTTGCAAAATTAACTGCTCCTCCAGTTAAATCTTTCATTAATTGGATAGTTTCAGAATCATATTTTTTAGATGTTAATTTTGGAGTTGAAGAAGAAAGAACTTTCTTTCCTAAATTTCCGCTATCATCATGTACTATTTTTTGGGCATCAGGAAGACCAACTGTTCTTTTCGCTTGAGGACGAACTAAATAACAATCTTTACCGCTTTTGGCTCGAAGAATTTTTCTTCCAGCGATAGTTGCCCATTCTCCTCTTTTGTCATTCTTTTCATGCATTTGCTTAGCAAAAACAGAATGAGCCTCCTCTTTAGAGGAGCATTCGACAAACTGGACATCTCCTGTTTTACCAGTTCTTCCCCATTCAAAGTATGCGTAAAATTTTTGATTCTTTTTACTTTGACAAACCTGACCGCAATAGTATTTATTACTGTCTACGCCTTCTTGATTAAAGCAACCAAGATCGGCCATGTAAACAGTTTCAAATTCTCCATCTTTTGTAGCAGGCGGACCAAAACAAATAAAATCGTCTGCTACATGACCTGATGGAAACTCGCCTTTGCCCAGCTTAACCGCCATATAATTCTCCGTGTGAAATTTGTCTAATACTTGGATTAGATACCTTGGCGATCAGTGGAGCGATCAATCTTCTTTATCTATATCTGAACTAAATCTTTCCAAAAGGTCTTGAGCAATTTCATTATCTTCTTCAGGTTGAACTGAATATTTTAAATATGCTTCTAGAGCTTTTGAAATTACTTTTTGTTCTGATATTTTTAATCTCCAGGTAGAAGATCTTTCATGTTTATTATTCATTTTTTAAGATTCTTTCTTCTTTTCATTACTTGATTACCATAATCTGTAAAATAAAATTCTCCTGTTGAATTTTTGTTTACCATATTGGAGTCTTCTAAGGAGAATAAAGCGCACATAGCATGTACTGTGTTGTAAATATCTACAACATCATTTTCGTCTTTCTTTTTATAGGACAAATTAGTATCTTCTGATATTTCATAAAGAGAATCTATTTCGTTATATAAAGCAAGAGATATTAAAGAGGCTCTTTCTGCAACAAGATTTTCTTTTGTTCCAATGCCTTTGCATATATTTTTTGATTCATTATACATTTGTCTTATTTTATCTTCTTTTATATCTATCATGCTTGCCTTTCTTTGAGGTTTTTTAACGCCGAACAAACACATGGCGGAGCGTAATTTTTAACTAGACTTTCCCATCCATCATATCCAACTATTCCTTTCACAAAACTAGATGAGATATCAGCTTTTTCTGGTGGAGGAACAATGTAAACAGATTGTATATTTTGATTTTCTTGTAAATTTCTTTTGTGATGAACTATCTGCATTTGACTTTCATATTCAAAATCTATTGAATTACGAATGCCCCTAATAAGAAAAGAGGCTTTTCTGTCTCTTGCAAAATCATAAAGCATATTCGATCCCATTGACTCTACGCTATAATCAGGAATGCCATGAATCCAATTTGATGTTACTAATTTCCATTCTTCTTGAATAGAAGCGTGAATCATTTCAATTCTTTTTTCTATATTAAACATGGATTTTTTGGCAGGATTTATTCCAACTGCTATAATTATTTTATCAAACAAATACAATGATTGTTGTATAATATGCAAGTGTCCATAAGTTATTGGATCGAAACTTCCGTCATATACGGCTATTGTTTGCATCTTATATTCTTTCGAAAAGTTGAAACTGAGCCAACTTTACAACCGCTTCTCCCAGAGTTTTTCCGTAAGATACATAGTTTCCAATTGTATCTGAACTTTCATCAAAACCTGGAGGAGTGGTATAAAACCAACAAACCCAATAGCCTTCTGTGTTATTATTTGTTGGAAATTCTATACCAAGCCAATATCTTCGTTCGTCGTATAGATTTCCGTTTTTAGTCAGACCAGCAGCAATTGTATCAGTAAAATCTTTTCTTGTTGGCGGATTTTTTCTCAATTCTTCGCAAAGAATAATAGCATCTTTTAAATTTTCAAGAGGATTAAAATCATAGGGAAGCCTTTCTTCATTTTTAAAGAAGCCAGGCACTTCTACATTAAAAAGACTGTTCTTTGATTTTTGCCATCCTAAAGACAGCATTATTTCTTCTATTAATTTTTGCGACATAAGAAAAGATCTCGCATTTCTGCGAGACCTTTTTTTGTTTTTAGAAGCTCAATTGGAATTGAACTCTTACGCCAATCTCGCCCTCTTCATCTGACCCAAGAAGACCAGTTGAATTTGAGAACGAACCAAGATTATCAAGATTTTCCGTGTTATCAAAGGCATAAATAACATCAGCGGTAACTTTGGCATTGTTCCCGCAAATATAGCGAGAATATCCAGCAGTCAAGAAGCTGAAATCATTTCCATTTGAGAAACGATCTTCGTCGCCCAAGATTGTTTCCCAACGACCAAATATCTCATCCTTCTCGGTGACTCGATAAGAAGCTTGGCCAACGAAACCAAAATCATTGTAATCTTCTTGAGAGCCAGACTCTATGCTAATGTTTCTACCAACAGCAGAACCAAAAACAGACAAACCATGAACCTTATAGGTTGCATCAGCGGTGTACGAATACATATCATAAATATCGCCATCCTGATAGTGTCCAGCAACACCAACCATAGCGGATGATTCTGTATTCTTGCCTGCGCTAAACTGGCTAAACTCGTTCATGTTACCCTGAAGAACAAGATTAGCTCTTCCGGTAATAGCGTAATCAGATTCTACAGGATTAACGTAGCCGGTGTTATCTGTATTAAATCCATCAGTTGCTGCTACTGAAATAGAGAGACGATCATTTGGATTATGAGTCCAAACTATACCTTGCGAGCGATCTTGTCCAAAGATATTGGAAACAATAGATCTGCTGGCTGCTATCTGGTAACGATCATCAATATTAACTTCCTGTAGGAAGCCCGTCTTGAATTGACCGAAACCAAAAGTATTTTGCTCATCAACATTAGTGCTTACAAAAGCATCTTCTAGGCGAGCAAAACCTGCTCCACCAAAATCGTTATCTCGGAATGCAGCGCTGAGATTAAATTTCCAATCATGAGCAACAGCCTCAAAACGAAGACGAGTCATTTGATTGCTAAACCCGCCCTCGTAGTTGCTGCCATTCTCAAAATTAGATGTATATCTAAATTGAGCGTCTAGCCCGACATTAAGGCTAAATCCATTATTCTGAATCGTAAAAGGACTTGATTCTCGGGTTGATGCATCTGCAACGACCTTACAACCTGCACAGTTGTCATGAGCCAAGGCCGCAGTAGAAAGAACAGTACCCGCCACCAATGCAACTAAATTCTTCATTCAATTCTCCAAATAAAAGGGCTTACCACTCTCACTCAGACGACAGCCCAGAAATCGCCTGAAACCACTTATCGACTTGCATATGCTAACTTGCAAGCGATTCACTCTTTTGGATATTTTTATCATTTGTAATGATACTATGTTTTCTTTACACACGAAAAATCGCCCCGAAGGGCGATCTCTTTTTACGTTTTAATTAAAAATGTTTAAACCAAACAGGTTCCACAATTTGGGCAAAATTGATTTTTACTTTTACAATTTCTTCCGCAAGTAGGACATTGCAATGACTTTTTGGACAAAATTGGCTCTTGAATTTTTTGTCCATTTCTTTTAAGTCCTTTAATTTCAAATACAATTACATGTTTTGTTGGATTTAAATCTCTAACATGAGTTGTTGAAAATTTTTGATTAACAACAGACCCTGCAACCGTTATACCAGCAGTACTTACTTCTCCAGTTTTATTCCGAACTATATCGTCAGATGTTTTAGTTTCAGAAACATTTGCAGAACAATTATTTACGCTGCAACTAGGTCCTGCTAGTCCAAGAGATGATGATCTTAGTATTCCAGAATTATTTGCGCTATACCAAATTGGTCTTGGAGGGTATGGGTTCCAAGGATCTTTTGGAACATATGGATCCCAAGGATCTTTTGAAGGTTTATTTTTTATTATTTTTGGTAATGGTTCAAAAACAACTGGTGGATTTTCAAATTGGAACTCAATTCGTATAATTCCATCATCAATTTTATCGCCTCTGAAATCAGAAATTTCTTGCGTTTTTTCAATAAACTTAAATCCATTTTTTGCAAGACTTTCGTTTACTCGACCTTTTAATTCTGATTCAGAGTTACCATTTACAACTAATTGGGAACCATTCATCGCATCTTCGCCATCGACGAAGATAGAAACTACAGCTCTTCTTGTGTCATTATTTTTGAATCCGATTGTGTAGGTGGAACCAAATGGGATATGGACTGTAGAAGTCCCTTCCGAATTTTGTTCTCGGACGATTTTACCGTCCACTTTCAACACGGCCACTAAACCTGCTTTAAACATCATACAAACCTCCATTTTAGAGCGTTCTGGCTAGCCGCTCAAGTTTTTAAAGCCAGATTGGGTACCCGAGAAAACCATTTTCTCAAGTATTAATTATCATATCGTCATTCTTGATTCACTCGATCATTTTTCCACCGGACCTTCAAGGAACCATTTGTTGGCGATATCGAACATTATCATTTCTGTTCGTCTTAATTCTTTTTCTCTTGCCAAAAATTTAGCGCTCAGGTCAGTAGTTGATGCCATTTGTTGGAGTTGAATAGAATACATTTTTTGTTCCGCCTGTCTCCAACTTTGCCATTCAGGTAATTTTACGACATAGTTTGTCCAAAGGTTTTTACCCTCTGGAGACAAATATATTTCATAATTACCTGGAAGCGTAGTGAGAACTCCTTCTTTACTTAAATATTTGGCGCATGCTGGCATAGATAAATCTCCTTGTTATAGGTTATTTATCGGCAAAAAAATAAACAGAGACCTTTTTAGGTGTCTCTGTTTTATGTTTATTTAATTGGAATCTCTTGTAGAGAGTTATTTTTATAGCTATTGTCTTCTAATGGAATTATTAAAACTCCATCTTTCATTTCAGGTTCTCCAATAGATATTTGATTAGAAATAGCAAACTTCAAATCAAAATCTCTGTTAGCGAAACGTTTTGCTATATAAGATTTTTCAGTATTGTCTTTATTAGGACGATCTTTATTAGACCTAATTCTAATAATTTTTTCATCTTCAAGAGTTATTTTAATATCATCTTTTGTGAATCCAGCTAATGCTACTTCAATAACAATTTTGTTTTCTTCTTTATATATGTTGTACGGCGGATAACTTGGAACAGAAATTGAACTCGAAGTATTTTCTGTTGCAGATTTAATCGGAAAATTATCTATAATAGAACTAAATAAATTATCAAAACCAATAAATGGATCTGAAAACATTAGTCTAAATTCATTTGGATCTATTATTTTTCGCGGTGCTATAAATTTTTCTGCCTTAGGCCTACTATTTAAAGTTAGCCCGAGGACTTCATCAGTATTTCTAAACGGATCCATAATACTATTTGTTCTTCGCATTTTTATTCTCCTTATGTAAGCAAGAACTATGTTTTAGTAAAACCCTAAATAGGCATTTTACTATTAAACATATCGTACACTATAATTAAAGCTATTTAAAAATTCACGCAAATTTATAGTCTTATGACAGGCCTTGCGAAGATAGAATGTTGTCTTTTAGTATATAACAGTCTGATATATTCTGAAATGCAACCAATCCAATACTCATAAAGGCCACAATGCTGACCCTCAATTTTTGGGCTTCTCGATTTTTAATAACATATGGTTTATGATTAATAATTAAACATCCAGCTCTTTTTGGAACAAAAAAGATAAAATCTTGATCAACGAAATGGACAGGAATTTTTCTAATGTTTCCAAATTTATCTTGTTTAATATATCCGACATTTTTTACAGAATAATCATCATCTGATATTTCTTTTTCCCAAACTATTCTAGTATCCCCAATAAAAGAGCGAGGAATTATAATACTGTCGTAAGCATCACCGAATAAATCTAATATGATTTCATCAAATTTTTGCAATCCAAAACTATTAGTAAAAGAAGATTCTAAAAGATTACAAACTTGAGCATCAATTTCCTTACAAATAGACCTACTGATTTCCATTAATATGTTTTTGGACGAGAAACTATTATTTTCTATAATTGAAGAAAATCTAACAGAAGGATGAACGGCTATTTCAAAAGTTGGAACCCATATCTCGTTTCCTTCAGGAGAGTAAATTCTATGAACCTGTGTTTCAAAAGGAAAATCCTCCTGTTCTATATCAATAACAGGTATAGAACCCCTTCTAGTTACTATGAATGAATTTTTCTTGAGGGTGCGAGATTTTTTATTCTTTTCTAATATTAAAACTTCTTCTATTGTTAAATTAGTGCGAGTATTTTCTGGAATATTAAAAACAGATAAACCAACGCTATTATCTTGTATATATTTCCATATTTCATCTGCTGCTGATTGTTCTGCTTTTGTCATCGATACATTAAATAAATCATCATAACCTGATTTCGCCATTTGTAAATCTCCATTTATATCACATTAGATACAAAACAATTAAAATATAAAGACAACGACATTTGTTGTCTTTATTAAGAAAATTTAAATACTATTTAAAGCATGAGGAGTGCTTTCTATCCAGCCATGATGACTTATTTCTGTAAATTCTGCTTTCTCTCTAAGTTCAGTAAAATCTCCAGCTCCTGAATAAGTTAAACCAGACCGAATCCCGCCTTCTAAGTCTTTAATAACATTAGCTACAGGTCCTTTGCATTTTATAACAATAGTCTCTCCCTCTGGGGCCGCTTCTTTATTGAATTCATTCATAAAACCACGAGAGGCCTGCCCTCTGTATATTTTGTAAGTTCCATTCTCGTTTGAAAACGAATCTCCTGGCGTTTCATCGCAACCAGCAAAAAGATTACCTATCATAACAGCGTCCGCTCCAGCCGCTATCGCTTTTACTATATCTCCTGAGTTTTTAATACCTCCATCTGATATAATTCCAACATTAGAATATGGAGAATGTCTTAACGCTTCTTTTACTTCCATAATAGCGCTTAATTGAGGAGAACCATGACCTGTAACAATCCTAGTAGAACAAACGCTTCCTGAACCAATTCCGACTTTTAATATAGTTGCGCCAGCTTCTACTAAATCAAACGCGGCATCACCTGTTGAAATGTTGCCAGCTATAAGATCAAATTTTGATCTATTTTCTTCAGTAAGAATACCATTCATTTTTTGCTTTATGTCTGAAATAACCTCGATGGCTTTATCCATATGAGAGTGAGCTACATCTAAACAAATAATTAAATTAGATTTCCATAATTTAAAAGATCTGTCAAAAGACTGTAATCGGATAGTGCTTAATACAGAGTCTATAATTTCATGATAGTTATGATAACCAACGCTAAAAGCTATATGCTTTTGATAAGTTATCAGATTTTGTATATCATAAGACATTTTACTTCTTTCTGGATAAAAGCGATGCAAAATACCCAGTCCGCCGAGGTTGCCAATCTCTATTGCCATTTGACTACCAGTTATCGTATCCATATTGGCAGAAATAATCGGTATTCTTAAAGATGTATTACCAATCTTTGTGCAGGTTTTTATATCTTTATCTTTGCGAGAATTAAATCGGCTTCTTTGCGGACGAAGAAGAACATCATTAAAAGACAAAAATCTATCAGGTGTATATGATTCGCCATTTGCTTTCACAAATTTCATTTAATATCCTCATCTAGTAACCATTGGATTCTAAGGCCCAGATAGAATATCGAAGATTATTAGCGGCTATTGAGAGATACACTAACTTTTGCCCCTCTGGAGAAGATGCCCAACTTTTTCTCCCGAAGTTTAAAAACGTACTATTTTTAATTATAAAATCTATTTCTTTCTCTATTTTATCTAGAGACAATTTAAGTTCTTTAGATATTGAATTTTTATATGACATTTACGATATATTGTCATTGTCAATATCATAACCTGCTATTCTACATATATCAGCCCAACTTGGCTTAACTGTCATATCTTGGTCTTCAAGGAATTCATTTAAATCATTATAGAATGTTTTTCTCAATAAGAAATTATTTAGTCTTTTTACAGATCCAAGAATATTTTTATAATTAGATTCATATGATATTAAATATGCATTATTAAATGTATACAACAAATCGTTAACAGTTTCAATTCCGCCATGAAGAACTATTTCATATGTTGAATTAAACATATATTCGGATGCGGAATTCATACATAGAATAGCGTCTGACATTATATCAGATACATCTCTGTAAAGGTTAAACAATATATCTGTTTGCGGAGGATTAAAATACTCATACCAAGGTCTACCTATAACTTGAGCGCTATTTTCTGACTCTACATCAGAAGCATGAACTGCTGAAATAGCTATATAATATATAGTTCCATTTCTTAAATTTGGTATTATAACTTCTGTATATGTTGTAGAATCATAATATACATAATCTTCTGGAGATGTTCCCCATTTAACAAGATAATGATCTGCTTCATAAACAGCATCCCATGACAAATATATTTGTCCGTTTCCTGGTAATATTTTGACATTTTCAGGATATAATGTATTAAACGGAACAGAAGAGCCTGCGGAAGACATATCTGAACTTTGAGCCGACGAACCAAAGGAAGATGGCTGAGAGCTTCCTGACGAAGAACCAGCAGAAGAACCAATAGAAGATCCCGTAGAAGAACCTGCTGAACTTCCTGTAGACGAACCAGCGGATGAGCCAGCAGACGAACCAGAAGAGCTGTTCTCTGAAGATCCAGATGAGCTATTCTCAGATGAATTTATAGAAGAATTAACAGATGAATTTATAGAAGAATCAACGGATGATCCTGTAGAGCTTCCAGCGGAAGAACCTAGACTACTATCGGCTGAAGAATTGCCTGATGAAACAGCGGAAGATCCTGTAGAAGAACCCTCAGAACTTCCAAACGAAGAATTAACAGATGAATTGACGGACGAGTTTATAGACGAATTAGCAGATGAATCTACGCTGCTATTCAATGAGCTATTTAACGATGAATTCAAGGACGAATTGAGGGATGAATTGAGAGAGCTGTTAGCTGAAGATCCTGTAGAAGATCCTTCGGATGATCCAAACGAAGAATTTACAGAAGAACCTAGAGAAGAATTAGCAGAGCTTCCTGTAGAAGAACCGAAAGAAGATCCTGTAGAGGATCCTTCGGAAGATCCAGCGGAACTTCCTGTAGAAGAACCGAAAGAAGATCCTGTAGAAGAACCTTCAGAAGATCCAGCGGAACTTCCTGTAGAAGAACCGAAAGAAGATCCTGTAGAAGAACCTTCAGAAGATCCCAAAGATGATCCTATAGAAGAATTGGCAGTATTACTTCCTCCGCTACTTAAGCCTGAAAAACTTCCTGTAGATGATCCAGCTGAAGAACCTGCTGAACTATTAACTGATGAGCCTGCTGAGCTATTAACTGATGAATCTACTGATGAATCTACTGATGACCCAACCGAAGATCCAAATGAAGAATTAATAGATGAATTAATTGATGAATTTGCAGATGATCCTGTAGAAGAACCAAATGATGAATTTATAGAAGAATTAGCGGATGAACCTGTAGAACTTCCGACAGAAGAACCAAACGAAGAATTAACAGATGATCCTATAGAAGACCCAAATGACGAATTTACAGATGAATTTGCTGAAGAACCAGTAGAACTTCCAGCTGAAGAACCAGTAGAACTTCCAGCTGAAGAACCTGCGGAAGAACCAGTGGAAGAACCTACTGAAGAACCAAGCGATGAATTTACAGACGAATTTATAGATGAATTTACAGAAGACCCTGTAGATGATCCAGCAGAGCTTCCTAAAGAAGAATTAACAGAGCTATTAATAGATGAATTTACAGAAGATCCTGTAGACGAACCAGCTGAACTTCCAGCGGAAGAACCCAAGCTACTATTCAAGGATGAATTAAGAGAGCTATTAGATGACGAATTTAAAGATGAATTAAGAGAAGAGTTAGCAGATGAGTTAGCGGAAGATCCAGCTGAAGAACCTGTAGAACTTCCTTCGTCAGATGTTGGGGTCGCAGAAACTTGGCTGCTATTTGGTCCTTCATAGCCATCATCATCAAAAGCAGAAACAACAAAATAATATGTAACGCCATTTACTAGGCCTGTAATAGTTGTTGTTGATAAGACTGATGTATCTACGTCAGTATCATATGGTCCACCGTTGGTTGTTCCATATTTGATCATATAATAATTTAGATCGCTTTCGGCGTTGTCGCTCCAGTCAAGGGTTACAGTTCCATCTCCTGTATCAATTACAGATAAACCAGTCGGAGCAACAGGGGCTAGTAAAGGAACTCCAGAACCAGCTCTTAAATGTTCGTTAATTTTATTTGCGGTAAGATCTGAATTAAAACTATATCTTCTTTGTTCTCTACAAAGTGCCTTTAAATCAATTTTGGCTTGTGCTTCTGTTGCGGGAGAAGGGGTTAGCCCTATAGAGGTCATAAAAGAAAGAATACCACGAGTTGTATCTGGAATATCTACTACATTGGAAGCGTTTCTATCTACGGCAGTCGTGGCAGCTGCTCCATAATTAGCTAAAGAAGTACTTTGGCCAGAGCCGCCAGGAACAGAAATCCATCCCGAAGAATTAGAAGTTGAATAAATAGTATTACCAGATCTCGATGTAAAAGTTGTTGCTGAATTTGTTGCTTGAACATGCTCAAAAACAACTCCGCCTGCAACAGTTCCTGGATATCTTATTTTATTATTGGTCAAAGTAATGTCAGAATAAAAAGATTGAGAGCAGAAAAAAATAAATCCGCCTTTCATATTATAAAAAACATTACCATCTATTGTCATGTTTCTTAATATTCTATCACTACCGCTCCATGAATAAAAGTTTATTGCGTAAGGATCTCCGCCCGTACTATTCTTAAAAAGATTATACTGTATTTTATTTCTAGGAGTGGAATTGTAGTCAATTCCCATAACATACAACCCTACTCCTCTTTGATACAATCGAGTTTCTTGGTATGTACCACCCTCTCCGTCATCTATAGTATCAACGATACTTCCATCCCCTGTATTTGTTATATCAAGAGCTACGTTGTAACTAAAATCTAATTTAATAGCATCATAAACTGTATTGTCAGAACCGTCGCCTGGCGCTGATCCCATAGTGTAGGCTATTCCTGTGCCTAACACAAAGTTATTAAATATAGTTCCACCTTGTCTTGATTTTATTCCTTCAGAGGTATTTATGGTAGGAAGAATTATATTATTTGATATTGTCCATACGGAGCCTGAGTCGCAAGCATTGTCGCAATATATTGAGTGGCTTAAGTTGTCAGGATATCCACAGTCAATTACAATATTATGACTTAAATCAAAATTTCCTGCTCCAACATTTCCTATAAAAAAACCTTGTCCATGATCGCCATCGCAATCTACTATAACATTTCTGCGAAAATTTTGATTAATAAAATCAACTTGAGATGTACTATTTATTCCAGTTCCAGCAATGCCTTGATAAGCGTTCTCTACTTTACAATCTTCAATAAGTAGCCAATTTCCGTTTTGGATTATTTCAATGCCTACTCCGCCGCCTGATTTAATATGTAGAGATTGAATAGCAACATAATTAGTTACGCCGTTAGGAAAATTATTACTCATAGAAAGAACAGTAGCACTCGTTGTCGCCTGTAAGATAGGTCTTGGATCTGTATCTCTATGTCCGTCTGCATCAATAGAATATGCGCCTATTAATAATGGTTCAGTTGTTGAAAAACCACTTTTATTAATAGAAACTGTAGATGTTATATTAAAAGTATCGCCTCTTCTACAAAGGCACTGGTCCGAAGTTCCACTAGTCAAAAGAGCGTATGCGTTAGAAAAATCTCTTTTTGGGCCATTACTTCCGCTTACGAAAGTTGGAAATAAACCATTCCACGAGTTATTTCCTGCCGCTGAACAATAAACTATTTTATCGCCAGATCTTTTAGTTATATCATACCATGTTATACCATAGGAGTCTGTTACTAGTGTAACTGCCATAAAGACTCCTTATCGATATTTATATATTCAATAGATATAGTATATTCCATGTATTTAGTTTTCGGTATTATATTGACCATTATTATATAAAATTGTAACTTTTTTTACATAACCATCAAGATTTGTATCGTATCTTATTCCTCCACCTGGAATAGACTTCCTTTCATGCCACCAAGAATAATCTGTTATTATTGGAGTATTAGGGTCATTTAAATATTTTCTGGTAACAATTTCGAGAGCCTCTGGATTTGGTTCTACCAAATAATCATCATTTTGGAGATAAGCTCCGCCTACATATCGATAGCTACTGCCTGTTAATGGGAATTTTTCATTGTCTACAGGACATACCCAAGGTTGAACTCTTTTTTCTAAAGTTGGTTTTGTCTGAGTAAAATCATCTTTCAGACACTCAAAAAGTTGAAATCTTTGTTGAGAGGCATCCATATCCTTTTGAGCAAAAGGAATAACTTTATATGTATAAAGATACATATTTATAGCAGTTGCTATATTTTTAAGATTATTATGACAATATATAAGATTGTGGGATTTTCTGGATTTAGATAGAGATGGTAGTAAAAAGGCCATTAATATTGAAATAATGGCTATACAGACCAATAGCTCTAGTAAAGAAAATGCCCGTTTCATTTTCTTTAAGTTCAATATTTTTTATAATTGAACCTTGTTTTTAAAAGCGGAAGGCAGAGGTCTCGATCCTCAAGCTTTTTAGGGCTCCACACGCTTTCCAGACGTGGATCTCGCCTTGAGATTTTACCTTCCAAAACTATAGTATATCTACAGTTTCATTATCGATTCTTTTTCTTATTATATCGCAATATTCTTTAGAATATTCTATTCCTATATAATTTCTACCAAGATTTTTAGCCATTACACATGTCGTTCCTGACCCGCAAAATGGGTCAAGGATGGTGTCTTTTTCTTGAGAGAAACAACGAATCATATCAGAACATAATAAATCTGGCATTGTTGCCGGATGTTGGCTTTTTACTTTGTTTCCTTCCCTATTACTAGATGCGTAGTTCCATATTGTTCCTCTACATTTTTTATCAGGACATAAGAACTTCTTCCCATTTTCAGTAGAACCATCCTTATGTCTCTTGTCGCAAGAAACCATTTTACCAGCACTTTCAGCGTCAACCATGATATGAGATTTATTGAAATATCTAGGTTCTTTTCCTTTTAGGAAAATGTGGACATATTCATGATCTACTCTGAAGCGTTTTTTCCAAAAAGCGCCTGGAGGACCATGCCTTTTATATATACAAGTTTCAAACAATCTCCATTCTGTATTATCAAGCCATTGAGATACCCATTTAAAGCTTGTGCCAGTTTTTGCTCCATTAATTGTTTGATCTTGTATAACTACGCAGCATATTCCGCCATCTTTAGTTACTCTAAAAAGTTCTTTTCCCAAATCTTGTATATTCAATTTTGGATAATCAGAATAGTCTCTTAAATTATCATAAGGAGGGCTGGTAACTGTTAAATCTATTGAATTGTCATCTATTGTTGGTAATATTTTATATGAATCGCCGTTAAGTATTTGATTTAATATCATATTTCACCTGTTAAAAAGTATAAACGTATTTTTGCATTGGAGAGGAAGAAAGTCTTTAGTAATTTGCTGCGCAATTTTCTTATTATAGTTCACTGCTCGCTATGCTCGCATAGGCGATACGAATCGCCTATGATGTAAGGTATTTAATTTCTTATTGTTCTCAGATAAAAGTTCAAAGCGCAAGTACCCCACCACCCAACGTGCTATTTCTTTATTCGACATTTCTTACTTAAAAAATAAGAAACACACGGTTCGACCCCTCAAACTATTTCTTTAGGACGCGACTCCTATTGAAATATTGTCGAATAAATAGATTTGTTAAAATCATTACCGAACACACTGAAAGTGCGGAGAGATTGTTTTTCAGGATTCCCCGAAGGGAGTTCTCTGCTGGTACGCTCTCACGTTAAAAACTGATTTTTGATCAGTGTTTCTCGTCTTTCAGTGATAGGTGCGCGCACTGTTCACTACTTTAAATGTTCTTCAAGTAACATTGCAAGAACAAAAGCGTGTCCCATTTTTTTGTTTGGATCATTTATAACATCATCATATGTCATATTTAAAGACTTGTGATCATATCCATCAAAATCCCATAAACATATATCTATTTCTAATTCATATAAAAATTTCAATTTTTTAAACGCAAAAGTTTCTTTAACTAATTTAGCATAAAGCGGTATATAGATATTTTTTCGAGCCTCAATATAAGTAAGTTTTTTATTATTCCAAAAAGAATATTGAGGCTTTGCTCCTTTTCCCATAGGGTAACGGATAGCTCTGGGATTATTCCAAATGCTTTGAGCCCATACGAAGTAGGCATCAGATGGTTCGCCGTTTGTATCTAAATGTTGTTGATATACCTTCGCGGCTTGCCAAGCGTTCTCAAAGTTTTGAGAAACATATCCATTATATAAATTTACTGGCCCCAAAAAGAATGGACTTAAACCTCTGCTCCAATTATTTGATCTTGAAGTAGTATTTATAACTAATTCAGAAGAATTAGATTTATCTTTAGGGCTTATTACTCTAAGCATTTTTATTAAGAACAACTAAAACAGTATTAACACCAGTTCCAGATTCTTTAAATGAATCTTCTGGTAATTTTTCCCAATAACCATTCTTTTCAACAAATTCTTTAAAAGATTTTCGTTTCTTTTGTGTCCCGAAAGTAAATCCAGGAGACATTACAGAAACAAGGGTTCCGCCTTCTTTTAAGAAAGAATATGCTTTAAGCACATGATCTATATCTTGATTTTTAGTAAAGGGAGGATTCATTAAAATAGCGTCAAATGGTTCTATAATTTGAGGAAGATCAAGAAAATCTCCAGATATTGTTAAATAACCTTTACTTGTTAATTTATCAACAGATTCTTGTTGAATTTCACAACAGATAACAATTGCTCCGGCTTCTTTAGCCGCATCAGCTATATTTCCTTCTCCAGCGGATGGTTCTAAAACTTTTGTACCAGTTTTTATATTTGCAATTTCAACCATTCTTTTGGCTATATCTTTTGGAGTATAAAAAACCTGATAAGATTGTTTCTTATCAAGAATTTCTCCTTCTTCAATAGCTAGTCCTAAAATTATCTTAGGATCAGATTCAAAGATATGAGTTTTAGATTTTTTATCCCATTTACCACCAGCTAATTCTAAAACTTTATTAACATTAAGATAAAGTTTTCTATCAAGTTGTCCATTTAGTTTTAAAGAATTACCCTCAATTGTAGATTGTTTGAGTACATCTAAAACTTCATCGCTAATCGTTTGGTTTTTCATCTTCTCTTTCTTTAAAAATGTCTACATCTCGACCAAATAAATCTTTCATCATTTGATTAATTTCGGCTTTTTCTTCTTCGGTTGGTTCTTTTATAACAACTTCTTCTTGAGACATAAGCCAGTGGATATTTTTTTCATGTTTAAGGATATCTTTTTCAAATTTTTTTGCAAGAACATTTATTTCTTCATTTTTGCTTCCGCAAAAAAGAGCAGGAACAAGCGAGTGACATAACCCGCAGGTACATATACCATTCATTGCATATATCCAACAATCTCCATCGTGGCGGTTTCTCATTGTTGTATTTTACTGTGATAGTTTTTCACTATTTAGGCGGGCGGAAGTTTTGACTTAAAACCCGTTATATTTACGGTGTCGCTTGCTGTTGTTCCGTCGCTGCAAATTATAACTAACCTGAATACTGTATTATTATCCTCAACCTGATAATTAAACGTATGTCTAGTAGAATAAAATCTTCCATTTTTATACCATTTATATTTAGTTATTCTAGAACCAGATATTGGTAAACTATTTAAACCAGATATTCTTGTCCAACTACCTATAGTTAAAGCCCTATCAGGTCCTGCAACCGCTTTGGCTAAACTTGATCCAATCGATTCGGATAGTTCAGATGGAGCAACTGAAGTCGTTGGAGAACCAGATACAACTTCGCTATAAGAAGAATATCCATTAGCATTTCTAGCTTTGATTCTAAACCAATATATTATATTATCAGATAAACCAGTTATATCTATATTTGCATTAGATGTTGTTCTAATGTCTCCAAATCCTGTTGAGGAAGAAGTTGTTGATATTTCTACGGCATAATCAATAACTCCCTCGCTTGGACTATTTTCGTCCCAAGATAAAGAAATATAATCATCTCCTCCAGTTATAGAAACTCCTGTTGGAGCGGATGGTACAGACGTATTAGGCGGAGATGTTGGGGTAACGGATATTTCGCTACTATTTACAGATTCATTACCGGAAGAGTCAAAAGCTGAAACAGCAAAATAATATGTTTGTTCACCAATTAAGTTTGTTATTTGAGATACAGATGGGACAACTGATATTTTATCAGCGTATACGCCGCTTGTTGTTCCATATTTTAAGCTATAAAAAGAAAAATCTCCTTCAACATTGTCGTTCCAATTAAGCGTAGCGCTTTGAACTCCGGCTATGCCTATTAATCCGGTTGGCGCTGCTGGCGGAGTTGTGTCAACAGGTGCAGTTGGAATTGCGCTAACTTGGCTACTGTTTCCTGAACTATTATTGCTAGAATCTCTTGCAGAAACGACAAAATAATAAGTTGTTCCTGGAGCAAGATTTCCGATTGTTGCGTTTGAAACAGTAGAAGAAACTTGTAAAAGATAAGAACCGCCATTTACAACTCCATATCTAACTGTATAAAGAGATAAATCAGGTTCAGAGTTATCATCCCAGTTTAAAGATACGCTTTGAACACCAGGAGTCGCAGCTAGGCCTGTTGGGATAGCAGGTGGAGTTATATCTGCTCCAGCCGTTCCATTAACTTCATTACTAAAATTAGATAAATTACCGTTTGTATCTTCTGCTCTTACTTTGTAATATTTTTTAGCTCCTGCCGTTAAATTTTCATGATCATATGTTTTTTCAGAAGTATAATCCAAGAATGCAAATCCAGAGCCAGATGAATCGCTAACATGTATTTCGTTTCTTAAAAAATCTGCATCATCGTTGCCTTCCCAAGTTATTCGAATACCATATTCTATAGAAGAAGTTGTCAACTGGGATGGAACTGCTGGCGGAATTGTATCTGTAGCAGAATAAATGGCAACATCTGATTTTGGAGCGCCATAGAAATTTAATGAACCGCTTCCTACGGAAGGTAAATTTATAGGTAAAAGTCTATCAAAGAAATATTGATTTATAGAAGGAACAAAATATGTTGCATTCCATGTCTTATATGTTCTTCCTGAAAGATAATCTGCTACAGTTTGATTTCCATCTGCTGGAGTTAATCCTGTAACAAGAGTATACCAAGATCTAATAGTAAATGATGAATTGGTATAAGAAGCCGAAGTTGTTATTATAGTTGAAGTTTCAAGGGCATTATTAGTTAACAATGCTCTATATGTTGATAAATTAAATCCATTTTCATTTATACCAAAAATTGAATTTGTATTTGCCACATAATAATCTTCAGAAGATGATAAAAACGAATAACTTGGAAGAGTTGCTTCGTTTACGCACAAATAAGGAAACCATCCAGAGCTGTCCGCTAATCTTACATCAACGAAATTTCTATTACGTCTAACTTGCTTTGGTCGCATTGTGCTTCCTGAGGATCCAGCTGTCCATAATCCTCCGCTATTAACTAATGTATTATTTCTGAATAGCTGGTGCATTATTGTTGGCGTATCGCTAGATGAATTTGACATTAATCCATATACGCCTCCATTAGTGCCTGTATAATTAGCCAACAAATTAAATTCAATTATAGCAGGTTCATTATCGTATGGTTGATCTCTTTCTCCAATAGGACTTTCTGTTTTTCTTATTTGAAATGTATAAGCTGGCTGTTGTATATTTCCATCTGATCTATAAAGCGGAACGCCTTCTAAACATACATTTCTAGATATTCTTCCGCATGCTTTAGATATAAGTCCTGGCTCATACATGTTAACAAACATGTTTTCAAATATACATCCGCCAGATCTTGCTTGCACTCCGGTATTTCCGCCCTTATGGAAAAAATTTCCCCAAACGCAAGCAGGCCCCTGCTCTCTTTCTGTAGCTGTTATGTATATGTTTTGAGAATATATATCAGTTAAATCTCTAGGCGGAGTAAAATTATAATCAACCTGAGTTACTGAAACTCTAGAAAAAACATTTTGAGAAACATATATGTCTTTCATATTATAAATGAATAGTCCGTGAGGTCTCCACGCTCCTATTCCTATATTTTTAAATATGTTACGAAAGAAGTATACGCCCTCTCCTGAAAATTCAACTCCATAATCAGGATCATCTTCATTTTCTTGACATTGAATAGTTGGTCCATCGCCGCAATCTTCGAAAACGCAATTTGTTACAAGAATATCTCCCAATCCTGTAAATCCAAGAAAAAACATATGCGAATTGCCGCCGCTGAATCTCAGACCATTGAAAATTACATTTTTTGGACCTTCCCTGGAGCTATAAAAACTATCGCCAGAAAACTCTAAAGTTGGTCTTGTATTTTGCCAAGATCCTGGTTGTCCATAATTAACATGATATGTTGACATTAAGAATCCAGTTTTTAAACTTGGATTTTGCCAATATCTTAAAGATATATTAGGCACAGATGGCCAAGTATCTCCTTCTAGCAAAAGAAGAGCAGAGCCTTTTGTGTGAAAAGAACCAGAAAACATTTCGCTTATTGCGTGTTCTATTGTTTTCCATGGAGTTGCAGAAGATTGGGCTTGCGTCGATGTATTTGCATCATCTCCATATGTATAAGAAACATAGAAAGATTGTCCGCCGCCGCCACGAGAGAATGCTGAATTTGTTAAAAAACCAGTAGAATCTACTACAGATTTGTTTGTTATAGATAAATTTGAAAAGGATGGAGTCGAATTGCCAAAACTATCTTGCAATAAACCTGCTGATCCATTTATTGTTAAAGAAGAAGCGTTATGTGGTATAACATTATTTTCTCCATACAAAAACCAATAAGTTACCAATTTTCTAAGATTAACGTTAACCTGTTGTTCTGCTGTCATATCTGTTATATATGAGCAACCAGCAAACGAAAGAGGATATGTTCCTCCGTTTATAGTTATATTTGCGCCGGCATCATAACCGGCTAACCAGTCAAAATTTCCGTAACTGTTTTTACTTAATGTTGGACTGACATCGAATTCTAGTCTTAGAACTTTGCCATCTGGATAGATATAAGCGGAGCCTACTGTTATTGCCATAGAATGAAAAATCTCCAATAATCTGCTATTACAGATTACAGGAGATTCTTATTCTATTCCTCTATTAGGATAGAGGGTTATTTTTAAGGTATTTTAATACCGTCTGCTAAAACATTAGCGTTTGTTTCAATCCAGACTTTAGCCCCACAAGAAAGGGGTTTTTTAGGATTATGTACTATTTTACAAGGCCCCAATATTTCAACAGATTGCGCATAAGTATTATTTTTATATGTTTTAATAGTTATTGGAGGTTCGCATTTTTGATGCTTTTTATTAGAATCTATTTTTTGGCGATTAACGTGTATTATCTTTTTCATGCCGCATCCGTTGGTAAATTAAAAGGAGTTAATTCGTGAGGCCGATTTGTTCCTATCACCCCTTGTTCTGTTCTTCTTTGTAATCTTTCTCTTTGCATTTTTAAGGCCCTACTTAGGTGCCAAAGAGATTCTTTATTTTCAGGACAAGGTAATTCTTTTTCCATTGTTTCAATAAAAGCGATAGTCCATTCAATACAGGATATAGAATTAAGATTTTTTCCATCTGGGTGATCCCAATATGGAAATTCTCTTAATGGATTATCAGATGGAAGTTCTGATTTGAGTGTTTTAGGATTTGTCATTTTTTCTCTTTTCATCACGAGCATGTTGAACTGCCCCTATTATCATTAATGCAAAACCGCCAACCCCTCCAAATCCTAGTCCCGGAGATCCTTCTTTATTTACAATAGAAGAGACATATAAGCAAAACATGACAATAATAAAACCAGAAATAAAGAAAAGATATTTCAATTATTGCTCCTTATCTCTATAACACTCTATGTGAGCGAATGATCCACCATTTGTCATATTTCCATCCCCTGTACCCACAAAAGTTCCAGTAATTATAGGCTTATTGCAAATGCTGCATGGATTTTGTACGCAAGCTGTTTTTTGTTTAGAATTCCAATTTAATCTTTCAACTGTATTTTTAAGTATAGAAGCAAGTTGCGGTTCTATTTTAAATCTTGGTATATTCACTTCGAACGATTTTTCAAATGTTCCGTGAGGCTCATGTCTTTCCATAGCTGCCTTCCAATCGGCAAGCATTTCAATTAAATCCAATAAATCCATACCATTTATTCCATCCTTATAATGTTCTGGATGATGGCTATTATTTTCGTTATGATGTTTTATTGCGGGTTCTATAGATTTAAGAGATTCTTTATATTCTTTTGATCCATACTCTAAAGATTTAAGTTTAGGAGTCGCAATAACAAATGCTTCAAATTCTTCTAAAGAAAATTTTGATGTATCATGAACTGCTGCTCTATTTGCAAGTTCGAATTGGATAGAAGCTATATTCTTAGCAACTTTTTGGACATGATCCAAAGTTGCTCTCATTACATCATCTCTATTTTTATTTGTGTTTTCCATAATTTATCCTACAATATCCGGTAATTCGTGAAGTTTTTCTGTTAAGTTTATTACGCTATTTTCTAACACAAGAATATTGTGTTCATAATGACAAGATAAAGAACCATCACCTGTATATATTGGCCAAGATTTCGGCATAGAAAATACAAAAGATTTCCCTGTGGATATCATTGGTTCGACTGCATAAACCTTATTAGGCTTAAATAGTTGTTCTTGCTCTCTTGTTACGTTTATTTTATTTGGTATAAATGGCGGCTCATGAAGATTCTTGCCAACGGCGTGCCCGCCGATATTATCTACAATAGATAATCCTTGAGATTCTACATATTCTTGAACAGCTTTTGCATAATAGAATATTTTCCCATTAGGCTTAATTGCTTTTATGCCCCTTTGAATACTCTCTTTGCCACAATCCATTAATTTTTTGGAAAGATCTGTTTGATTTTTAATAGCGTAGGTCCAAGCTACGTCTGTTATTTTTCCGCCAAAAGAAACGCCAATATCAATTTTTAAAACATCGCCCGCTTGAAGCGGTGGCTCATATGAAGCGGCCATACCATGCACAATACAATTGTTAACTGAATAACATGCTTGAGATGGAAATTTTAGACCATTTCGTGAATATAAAAAGAAAGCCGATTTACATTTTAAGTCTGCAATATTAGACTTCATAAAGGCGTCTATTTCAAACAATTTCATACCTTCTTTCACAAAAGATGATACTCTTTTATGAAGTTCTATTGCTTTTTCGGCGGACATAACGAGCGGTTCTATCATGGAGTTCCTACTATAATTTTGATTTTAGGAGTATCTTTGGATGGTACAAAAGCAAGACATCTATGATATCCATCTATTAATCTGTATTTGTCTCCAGATTTAATAAATATTCCTCTTGGAAAATCATGTTCTTTATAGAAAGAGATATCTTCCTGAGATACTTTTGTTGCCCATTCTTTTGCTCCAAAAATTAAATCCTCAGGATCAACGGACTGTATTTTCCATTTTAAATTTTTAACAGAATCTAGAACTTTTCCATATTCTATTTCTAATATGCGCTCTACCTTTTTAGATATAGACAAAGATTCTATTTTTAGAATTTCATCTATCAATGAAGATTGATCGTGTAGATATATTCCCTCTAATTCATCTCCATAGTATCCGCCGCATGCTTCTCCATAATAACTATCTTCGTTATAGCATCTTTTTATCCTGAGCAATCTATCGACGCAGTACATATTAAAAAGACTATCAGATGTGATTTCTTTAGATTTGTTTTTTAATTTAATAGTTAATATTTTTTTGCAAAATAAAGATACTATATCTTTTATGTCTACTTTCTCTACTCTTATATTAGAAATTCTTCCGCATCGGCAACAGCAGTCATCATTACACCCATATTCTTCGCAATCATATTCTACATCATAATCGTAATCAACTTCATATTTTAAATTAATTGGCTCTTTAATTTTGTTCATATAGTTTCCTTATAAAATTTTTCGGCAGACTCAGATATTTTTTCTGCTATTTTCCTTAAATCGCAAGCATAAAGACCGCAACAGCAGAAACAACCAACTTCCAATATAGAGAACCCTTCTTTAGTTTTTGCGATATCCATACAATAATATGGAGGTAATCTTGGAGAACGATCCCTTATTAGAGATTCTACAAATTTTATGAGTCCTTCTTCGGGGTGATCTTCAATAGATTCTGAGATCAAATGTTTTTGAATTCTGTAGGTAGAACCAGTTACTACCTTACCATCTGCTATAATAAGTCTAAATTCTTTTTCAATAAGAACAGGCGAGGCTATAATACAAAGAATATCTTCTTCTCTTTCTGTATCTAAGTTTGTAAGATTAGCACTGACATATTCATGCCAATTGTTAAATCTTTCATAAACTACCAATTCGCCGTTGAATTCTTTTTCGCCAGAATCGGGCCTAATGAAAATAGTGTCATCAATGCCGAGGTTTTTATATATTTTATCTTTTTCTGTTTTTATGCGAGAAAAAGGCAACATAATACAATTTTGTTGCGTGATTTTTTTGAGCCAAACTGGATAATAGTTTGAACAAAGAAATTTTTCTTTACTATGAAAATTACCTATCCAATTAGGTCTTGATTTTAAAAGACTTCGATTAGACCAAATAGACCCTTTTGTAACAACGCATTTTCTCTCATTATCTTTTTCTAGATTTGCAACATATTCTAATGAGACCACAGATGCTTTGCGACCAGTTTCTTGTACAGCATAGGCTAATTTATTAAGATCTTCATTGTCATTAATATTGCAAATAACCCATTCAGACTGCATAGGATATAGCCTTTTTATGAAAATTCTCTTGTTGTAAAGTAATATCCCTCTTCATCTTTCCATGAAATTTTTTCGTCAATTTCTTTAAGAATCCCACTTCTATGACGATATTCTGACAAACAATAATCCAAGTGGTTTAAATTTTTTGTATCTTTAATACTATCTTCCACCATTTTTATAAATTGCAAAACATCAACTTCTCTATCGTATTCATCCATAAATTTTTCATCTTCTTTTAGAGATAATAGTTTTTCCTTCCATTGCTGCCAGGATTTTATATCTTCAAAAGAAGAAAAAGAGAATTGCCAGCCCCATGATTTTTTGCCAACATGGATCTCCGGATCAGTTCTTTTGCAATGACTACACAGGTTTTGTAAAAGATAGTAGTTTGTGCCCATCGGTTTATCCTAGAACATGAACGGTACAGCCAGAACAATTTTCATTTGTAATTGTATATTGAAATTGTATATTAGATTCAGATAATTTGTCTTTAACTTTTATGCTATTATTTATACCTGATATAAATTCATGAACTTGACTTACCTCTTCAAGAGATAACAGGTAATTAAAAGACAAAGGTTGATATACTGCTTCTTTATTGATAACATGTATTAAGCCTATCGCTTCATTGTCTGTAGAGTTTTTAATTATCCACTTTAAATTATTTTCTGTCTCAAAGTATAGCATTTTTTTGTTCCTTTCTATCTATTTTACTATGAAAAATCGTTCACTTTCAAAATAGAGTGTCAGTCCGTATCTTTCGCTTTTCTGCCAAAGTAGTGTCCATCTTTTCTTCTATAGAACTTTTCATAATGACATAGTAAGAATTAACCTTTTCATTTTGACCTATTCTATTGAGTCTTCCTATTCTCTGGTCAATTTTTGCTGGATTCCAGGGTAATTCTGTATGTAATATATTGTTGCAAACTATTTGCAATCCGTCAATTCCAACCCCACCAGCATCAGAGGAAAAGAATACCTTGCAATCTGGGTTGTTCTTGAATTCTTCTATCATTTGATCTCTCTGTTTGCTAGAAAGATCGCCATTGAATTGGACGCTATGTAGTAAGTTTTTCGTTTCCCTTTGAATAATATCTAACATTGTTGTCCATTCAGAAAAGACAACAATCTTTTCGTTTTTCTCTATGCATATCTCATCTATAATGTCGAGTATTTTCTGAACTTTTGTATTTGGTCTTTTTACTTTATCTATCAATTCCAATCCATTGCAACATTGTCTTGCTCGCAAAAGAAAAGACTGAAGCATTAGTTTTTCGCCCCTCGTTAAAGGGTTCTGAAGAGATTTGCTTATCAGTATGTTTGCTTGTTCAATATATGAATTGTGAAGTTTTTTAGATTCTAAATCAAAAACAGTATAATGTCTAATATGGTTCGGTTCTGGAAGTTTAAGTTGATAAGAGAATATGTTGTTGCTAATGAGTTTTTTAAGATCATCTTTGTTTTGAACTTCGTTATGATATAAACACTTGGTCCTGCATACTGATTTTAGTTTTTTAAATTTGGATTCAAATTTCCATTTTGAACCTAATAACCCAGGGGTTATAACGTCCATTATGTTGTAAAGATCATCTAATCTATTTTCTATGAATGTGCCTGATAAGCCCCAAAAGAAGTCTGATCTTAATTTCTTGAACGCTGCCCATGTCTTACTTTCGTCATTTCTTATGAATTGTATTTCATCGGCTATAACTAACGAGTATTTTCCGCTCGATAATAAATCAACATTTCTTGCAAATGTTTGAAAAGTACATAATCCTATTCTAGGCTCTTCCGAATGTACAAATCCATATATCCTTCTATTAGTTAAAATAGTTGAATCTAATCCTAAGGCTCTTTGTATTTCTTTTTGCCATTGCACAAGCACAGACTTAGGACACAGTATGAGCATACTATTGGTAAACAGCCCATTGTTTATAATGTATTGCATTCCTGCTATAGACGTTAAAGTTTTGCCTGATCCTACGGCCATACAACATGCCGCTCTCTTAGCTGTTAGCATGTTTTCTAATATAGGACCCTGATAATCTCTTAGAGTTATTTCATCATTTACTTTATATGGTAGATTAAGAGAAACCTTGTCAGGCTGGAATAGATAAGAAGGATGTTTTTCTTTTGTTATAAGGCTTACGGATTTTATTTCATTATTTCCATTTCCTATTTTTATGATACTATCAGCAAAAGAATCATAGATAAGATATCTATTCTCTTTGCTTATTTTTAAATTTCTAATTTCAGAATTTAGAGATTTAGAAAAACTTACTTCTTCTGGAACATAAGTATTGGAATTGATAAGGTAATTTAATACGCCTATATGTTTACAGCTTCCGCATTCTTTTTTACAATACTGTTCGCAAGAACAAACTTTTATATTCTTGAATATTTGAACAAGGGATATGTGATAGTTATCTTCAGTGAATTGAACCTCAATATAATCTTGATTATATGTTGTCGCTTCTATTTTGTAATTGAGCTTTATACCGTGGCTAGATACTGTAAATACTTCAACATCAACTGGCTTAGTAACACTATGATAGCAATATCGCTTAATAGCGTCAGCCTTATATTCTAAGGAGATGGTCAATCTTGTTACCTCTATTGGTTTTTAAAAACGGAAAGCACTGGTATCGATCCAGAAGCTTTTTAACACTCCAATCGCTTTCAAGGCGATGCCCAGCGCCAGCTGAGTTTACTTTCCAACTAATTCACTTCTTGCCGCAATGACAACCCTTGCATTTACATTGTTTTGCAAAAGGATTATCTATTCTAAACTCTTTTGTTTCTGCAACAACCTGAAGTAAGAAAAAGGGAATATCTTCAGCCTTTAATTCAAAGCCGTTATATGAAGTGTTGCTTGCAATCAATTCTTTAACCGCAACTTCTATATCTCCAAATGGTCCATCTGTTATGATGTCGTCTTGGATTTGAAGGTAAGTAGTATAGGTTCTTAATTTTTCATCATATACTATTCGTGTCATTTTTAAAATCTCCTAAATCAATATTTTCTGTTGCTAAATTAATGACTTTTATTCCGTTGTTTTTTGCTATCTTTATGGCAGTTGCAGTGCCTCCAATTGTTCTTCCGTTTTCAGTCCAACATATAAGGAGGTTAGCAGGTGTTTTTAAATCTACTCCTAGAACTTGATGACAATTTCTTGCATGAAGCAATTTTGCGCCTTGAGATAAATTCTCCCACGCCGGATGAATAGTCTTAGCTATTTCTATTGCTTCTTTACTTGGTGAGCATAGTTCAGAGTTTGATTTATTGAAATTCTTCCATGGAAGAAAAATTTCCTTCTTACCATTCGATCTATCGCAGCCTTTCTCAAAGGCAGAATCAGCTCCATCTGCGCCGCCGCTCCGTAATGTCCATCCTATTTTTCCTAAATAAAAAGCAATATTTTGCATTTCATTTAATATATTAGAGGGAGTATTTCTTGATCCTACTCCAGCATAAATTGCTATCATCTCTTATAATTTCTTTCTTTTATAAGCTTGATTTCAAATTTAGCTGCTTCTATCCAGCCATATTTAGATGAGTTAGATAAACCCTCCCAAGTCAATCCTATATGCTTTTCTGGAGGATAAGCTTCTTCAAATCTTTTCTTGGCCAATTCTTCTATTTTTTCTTGTTCTGTTGTCATTAAAGCAGGCGGAGGGATTTGAACCCACAACATTTTGATTGGAAATCAAAAACTCTACCATTGAGCTACGCCTGCTATTGTCGCTGAACTATCCAGATCTATTCTATAGGACAATCCTTTATAAACGTCTTTACAAAGAATGCATTGCAACGCTAAGCCCTAGAAAGATTCGAACTTTCTCCCGCGATAAATGGATATCGTCATTCTTTTTCAGTTGCACTTGCTTTATCCACAAGTTTTTCAAATTCACTTGCATTGTCCATCGCTATTTCTAATGCTCTCGCTCTTTCTTGGCTATCGCTATCTCCTTGAGAACTAAAATAGTCATAAGCTGCCTCTAGTTCTTTTAGCATATCTCCAAATTTCTCATGAAAAGAAATCATTTTAGGATGGATATTTTTAGTCATTTTGTTTCTTCCTTATTGTGTTGCTACGCCTAAATACCAGTCTGAACCAAATCTAAAACAAAGAATAGGAACTCCGCCAAGGCGTATAGTAACAGAATCATCGGGCTCACCTGTAGATGAAACGGCAAGAATAGATTTATTAGGATTTATTCCCAATGGTATTCCTCCAATAGTAACGGAATCAGAAAGAGTATCATCGTCATCTAAAACTATTCCTAGTAAATTTTCTCCAGCATTCAATTCAAAATAAGCCATTTCAAATCCATTTAAAATTAAATAACCAGAATTTAAAGTTGCTTCGCTAGAAGCATATTCATGTACTCCTATAGCATAAGATCCATTACCTAAATCGAACGCCACAAAAGCCATTCCTCCTAGTGTTATAGTTTTTGAACCCAAATTAGGATTGTCTGTTATTGCAAAACTATAGTAATATCTTTCCTGGTCATCTTGGCTTGCTCCTATTTTATTTCCGCTTAAAATTGGCTCATATTCAGTAGATGAAACAGGCGTTAATAAGTTTGAGGAACTAGCTTCTATTTCTCCTGTTATGTAAACTCTCGTTTTTGTTCCGCGAGGGTCCATATTTCCAAAAACAAAATCAACAATTATTGATTTGGATCCGCCAGTATCTGTATCTACCACAAAAGATTTTGTATATGTATTAGTTCCATTCAAAGAAACAGATGGAGAAGGCGATTCAGAATCTGAGGAATAATCTCCAGATATTGATGCAGATTGCAAAACATCAAATGATCCAGTTGATGCAGCTTCTCTTGCAGCCCTAACATCGACAGTAATAACATCATCCTGTATGCCATCAGGAAAAGTTCCAGCATAAGATAAGTGAGAACCTGCGTCTGCTGATGTCCAGCTTCCTCCATTAATTCTATATTCTATTAATATATCAGTATAAGCTTTTGGAGAAGCGCCGTATCCTGTTGTTGCAAGCAAATCTATTGTTTTAACAAAGCTTGCATCCCATTCTGTTCCTGATGGCTGAGTAGAAGGAGCAAATATTCCCGCCCAAGCAATTTGACCGCTATATGGAGAAAGAGTTAGTATATCAGAATCATCCTGATCTCCATAAGCAAGGCTAACTATTGCTGCGCTTTCATAAAATACCGAACTACTAATATCAACAGTTGCAGTTTGTTGTACCCCGTCAACGAATCCTCTTATTTTACCAGTATCAGTATCAAACCACGCCCAAACAACATGTAGATTACCATCAGCTACAGATGCATCGCTTATATTTCCACCAACAGCCGTATCAGCTGAAGTTTGAGATTGAAGAGCATATAATCTACCAGTTGTTCCTATTGCTAACATCCAGCCGCAACCTGCTGTTCGAGTTGATATTATTGGTCTTATATTTGTTCCAGATGTAGACGTTTTTATAATAGCCATAACAAAGAAATTAGATGTTACGCTTGTTAATGAAGTATACGTTGACGAGGTATATGCTCCAGGATTACCAGGACTTGCGACTGCAAGATCCGCCATTGTTCCTCCCTCATTAATAGGAGAGGTGGCGTTTTCTAGAGATATTTTATCAGCGTTATGAACAACTATGTTCATAAGACCGTTAATAGCTTCGCCTAAATAGGCGTCATATTTTGATTCTTGCAATGGCCAACAATATGTTATTCCCCAGCTTTGAAGTCTTGTAAGGAATGTTATTCCAGAATAAGAAACTCTAGAATAGTGAAATCTTGATTCATGTCTATCTATAGAAAGAGTTTTTGACACGCCTGTTGAGTTTGTTGTAAAATATGTTTCTAAGCCTAAATTTCTATCGTAAATAAGTTGACCTATTGTTGGGATATCAGTAAGACCATAAGTTTGTCCTTGACCGCCAACTGTTCTAAGCGTTTCTGACGTTGAAATAGCACTTTGAGAATCTATCATAATTGATGCATTGCTTGCTTCAGTTTCTATTATAGAACTTAATAGTGTGTTTCTTACAGAATTTACTAAATAAGGAGATGGAATAGAACCGGCGCTTATTTTAGAATCCATTCTTACCTGAATTCCAACAATTTGACAAGAAGGTGTCGGAAGGCCTGAATTTATATTTCCGCAAATTAAAGCCGGTGGAGTGTTTCCATTTAGACAGGTGTGAGTTCCATATACTCCATCGTTGGTTGAGTTTATATTAGACAGATTTGCCCATGTTCCAGTTTGTCCAGCTGATGTATCTTCTGTTATTGTAGATGGAGCAGTATAGGTGGTTATTGAAATGGTTTTTCTTAAAGCATATCTAACTCTCATAGCAACAGAATCTATAGATAAAGTTATATTTCCTGAATTTCCCGAATCTGCAACAAAAGCAAGGGCACATCCAAATGTAGATGTATTTACTGTTGCAGCGGTTAAGGATATACCAGCAGAATCTTTATTTGAAAATTCAATATATGATAAACTGGTTGAGGGCGTATCAAATGTCGCAGAAGATATTAAACTACTTCCTGTTGGAGCAGTTAAATAAAATCCCCTTACATTTTCAAAATAAACAATATTATCTGAACTACTTTTTGATGCTCGCACAATAACATCGAAACCTAAAATCACTGAATTTGTAGGAACAGAAAAATTAAAATTTGTACAATTTAAAGAGTCAGATACTTCATCTGGTCCAAGTGTTATAGTTGTTAAATTCCCGTCATTATCAACTTTTACGTTATTTGGATTTGTCCATGCAATTCCGCCATAAGTAGATTCTGTTACTGTTCCTGGCATTTTATAATCAGATGGTATTGACATATTTCTCTCTTTATTGCGAAAATCTTATTTAAGCTTAATATATCTATTATCGTCTTAATTCCTTTAAAGAATAAGACCGAACTCGCTTTATTAGCAAATTCGGTCTCTTGATTTGTTTTTTATGATATTTAATTAATCTATGCAGCCGCATCCGCCAAAGAAAAGCGGTTCTTCAATTTTTCCATCTTTATCAATCCATTGTATTTTTAGACCAGATGCTATTTTGTGTTCATGAAAATGATATAATCTTAGAGACTGACGAATTAATGCTTCTGGAGATAATTCTTTAGATTTAGCCAACTCTTGAATGGCTTCTAATTCTTTTGGTGAAAAATTAATTTCCATTATTTAACCTCAAACCAAAGTTTGTTTTTAGATTTAGGATTTCCATTATAGTTTATAAGAACTTCTTCACCTTTTTTAATATCTCTCAAAGCTACTATTTTAATGCAATTTTTCTTCACTACATAATATGCGTTTGGATCATATGAATGATTATATAAACTTCCATTACCGAGAGCTAGTAGATATAAATTCTTACTGAATTCATAATGATAATTACCTAAATTGGTTTTATTTATTAAGTCTGCTTCTTTTTCGTTAAAAGCAAGAACATGGCAACTTTCTACTATTGATTTCTTTTTAATGTTAACAGAAGCAAAAACGCCTCTTCCAAACTTTTTATGGCTTTTAATTGTTGTTTTGTTCATACGGTGTGTCTTATGCTCATTGAATTACAAAGATCTGCATATTTTTTACTGTAAAAATACGCCAGAAAATTTAAAAGATCTTCTAAAGAGGATAGTACATAATTCAAATTGACTTCGTTTGCGTAGACGCATCCTTCTTCCCATTCGAATTTATTTCTTAAATCATCAACCATATTAATGGTTTCAAATTTTCCTGGTAAATCCATGTACGGTAAATGGCTTTCATTAACGCAAATTATAACTCTAAATTGCGGTACTTTTTGCAAATCTACTATTGTTCTCATTTTGAAATATTCTTGTCCAGTCGTTCTTCTAGAGCGGGTTCCCAAAATCTACAAAGAACAAAATCTACATTAGAAAGACCTGTAAATTTGAACTGTTCAATAGCTTCTTTAGGAATTTCTATTTTAGAACCATTTTCATAGAAATCAATATTCTCAATAGGTTCTCTATTGATTTTACCAAGTTCTTGGCGCAATGCCATTATTCGTTCTATATTAACTCTCATTGAAAATTCGTTCCATATTTAGCATTGACTCTAGTTAAAATGCATCCATTTATCTCTTTAGTTATTTGGTCTTCCGTTTCGGCATGACAATTCAGACAAAGTAAATCGCATTTATTATGTTCTATAAGAATTAAATCCCAAGATTTAGACCAAAGATTGTTAATCGATAAACCAAATTTCTTTTCAGAGGCAATTCTATGGTGAAAAGATAAAGCTTTTTTACATTTTGTATATCCACAATTTTGACATTTCCCGCCCGATTTATTGAGTAATATTTCCTTACGCTCTAAACCCCTGCGATAGAGGGATAATGTTATACATTCTTTTGAAGCAGGAGTATATGCTCTTTTATTTGCGTGTATTCTTCCATCAGCAGAAAATCCGTATTGTTTGTGTCTAGATGGTACACAGCGAAAACAAGATTTGCGACCAGGAGAAACTGTAATTGTTTTTCCATCTTGACAAATTTTAGCAGGAATTTCTGAACCACATTTTTTACAATAAGTCATATATTTTCCTTAAATATAAGGCTTATTAGATATTTTATTTAAAGTGCTTCCGACAGGAATCGAACCTGCATGGTATAGTTTAAAAGACTATTACATTACCAATCTGCCACGGAAGCGATATTTTACCATCGCCTTCCGTCTGTTTATGTTCTCTGATTCGATTCATTCTAAGTGTCCTATTTTCGGATAGTCTTACTTCCCTATCGGCGAAGAGTAGTATATGTTCTTTTTCTTTCACTCAAATAGATGGAAAATTCATTTCTGAAAGGTTGAATTTTTTGGCTAAAAAAACGTAAATATCAGGTAAATTTTCTATAGCATCAAGTTTTTCTCTATATTCAAGATAGTCTTTTTGTCTATCTTCTTCCATTTGTTCTCTTTCTTTTCTCGGCGCATTTCTAGGCACTGGATCAAAAACATGAGAATATTCTTTCTGAAGATTTTCTATTTCTTCATAACGATATTCTTTTAATAAAGCATATTCATCGTATGCGTTATTCAAATCTTCATTTGATAGTTCAACAGAAGATTTGAATATAATAAAATGAGATAATCCCTCTTCATTTCCATCTGTATATGCATACAGAAAAACTTCGTTCATATCTTCGTCAAAGAGTCTCATAGGGTTATTTTTATCCTTTTCCCTGTAAGAGCCATAACTATATCTTCTGTAATGTTTTTGAGATCTTTTTTATCTATTTTATCAGATTTCTTGTCAAACTCATATCCCATACCGCCATTTTGCTGCATACCGCCAATAATTTCAATAGCTTTATTTATTTTCTTTTTAAGAACAGATATATCTTGAGATGTGTGATCTCTTGGCGGATTTTCATCGGGGCTTCCTGCTCCCATAAAAATTTGATGATCAAAGTATTTTTCTTTTAAAATTTGATCTTCGCTTTTTTCTTTTACTTCGCAGACTAATTCAAAGCACTTTTGTTCATATCTTAATTTTTGAATGGCACAGAGATCTTTATATGTCATCTCTTTTACCCAATTATTATAACCCATTGATCTTGCCTCTTTTAGAGCCTGTAACATACCATCTTACAAATTCGTCAAATTTCTTTTTTGGAAGAGATATGCTTTCGGTAGATTTCTCTCCTTGTCTTTGTTTGACAATACTAACTTGATATCCGTCATGAAGCCCCCAAAATTCTTCTCCCATATGAATATTATCTCTAGGAATGGAACAAAGATCATTGAGAGACTTACACTGTATAGGCGTCTTCTTAATTTTTATTTTCTTCTGTTTCATTATTCAATTTCTAAATGTAAAATATGATTCTCCAATTTCTGTATAATCTGGTTTCTCATAAGTAACTTTCCATCCAGATTTTCTATAGGCGTCTTCTATATTAAGCCACCATTGTTCAAATTCTTGATTTTCTTGTAGTTTACTTTTGATTAAATTTACAACTTCTTTTTGATATACTGTTGAATAATTATTTATATAACGCTTAGTAATAAGCTCGTTAAAAGAATCAAACACAAATTCTGGTATAATTTGTGTTTTATCAATTTGATTAGGAGAAATAGGAGGCATATGTTTTCCTTGTTTATATCTTAAGAATTTTTCGTATTGATTCGTTTTCTAAATTCATATCGAAGGCCCATGGGTCGCCATTTTTATATAACATTTTTGCCAATTTTATTTTAGCTTCTTTTGTTTCATATTTTTCTACTAAAGAACGAATGTAGTCTCTTGTGTTAGCCATATAAATAGATTGTATAAATTCTCTATTAGATACATTTCCATCAAGCCACTCTAAGCCATCATCTCTTATGCTAGAGGCGTAATTGAACATGTCTTCTATTTTTTCTTTATTCATTTTATTCATCCGATAATTAGGTGTCGTGATCTCTAACAATGTACTTATAAATAGCTTCTTCCCAAAGCTTTGCTCCATAAAGTCTTTTTAAATATTTTATACCTTCTTTAGTATAGTTTTGGAATATTCCATCATACATCATAGTTGCTACAGTGCTTGCCGCATCATTAAATGTCATATATGATTTATAAGACTCATCTTGTATGACTTCATCTTTAATTGTCCAAGAGGGATTATCAAGATCAATCGGTTCATCTGATTCTCCGTTTCGTTCAGTAAATTCATAAATTGCAAATTTTATTGCTTTTTCTTTAGATATGCGATTTGATTTCTTTTTCATAGTTTTCCTTTTTTGTTTTTATAACATGTAGTTATAAATGGCGCATTAACATACGGTTATAAATGGTACATTTTAAAACATTTTTATCTGCTACTATTTTTTTAGCAAGTCTTTTGGCTTTTTCTAATTGCTTCTTAGGTACATCTGAATAATCTTCTTCGCAGCTCCAGCCAAAACCCCATCCGAATTTTATTTTATCTTTACCAAAGGTGTCTATATTGTCTGGAAAATTTTTCCCATTTTCTTTATATTTTTTACCTAAATAATCAAAATAAAATTCATTAGTAGTTTTTACAACAACTATTAGGTAGTGACCTGATGGTGCACTACTCCCATAACGATAAGGTTTTATTTCTATTTTTGATTGTTTTTTTAATTTTGGCATCATTTGTTCTTAGTTTCTATTAAATTTTTCTATAAGCTTCTTGGAAAGAATAGTCTTTGCTTCTCCGTTGCTGGATGGCATAGGTTCATTCACGAATTCATTATACAGAGTTTGAAGATTCACTACGCCTTGTTCATCTGTTACCGCTCTTTTTATTTTCTTTTCAATGTCTGACGGAGAATCATCTAAAAACAGACAACCCTCAGGATGAGATTTTGCCATTTTCTTACTAGAGTCTCTTAAGTCTTTAATTTTAACAGTAGTTATAACTGGTTCGGGACAAATATTTTTAGCGCCATAAAATTCGCTATGTCTATTCAAAATCTTTTTAGCAAATTGCAAATGCGATTCTTGATCTTCTCCGACATAAACCTTTTCATATCCCTCAACATCGTGAGCCATTAAAATCGGATAAGTTAATAATTGCGAAGTTTGAGATTTACTGCATGCCGATTTATATTGAGGCATGCGCTCTAGTTCTGGCACTGAAACAATGTTTAGTAATTCAAAATAAAATCTCGCATCGAAAACATCTTTTTGAAGAATAATGTTTTCAATACCGAATTTTTTGAGTAAATATATATTTTGTTCTAGATTCTTTTCTTCTGGCGCATGATAATTTGCAACTAGAACGGTGCAACCGCTTATACCAGGCTTTATAACTGAAAAATAGTGCCCTAAATGAAGTCTTCCTGTAGGACGAAAACCGCACAATTTAGAGCCAAAGTATCCTCCGATTCATAACTAACTCCTTTAAATAGATTCCATTTGAACTGATGCTCTCTTTTGAGGAAAGCATCTTTTTGCATTTTTCATTCCTCTACTTAAGGAATGATCATTAAAAATCGACGCTTCTTTTGAGGATTCAACAATTTTTCCATGATATACAGTGCGAATTTTTTCGCCTTCCTTTCTTAGGAAAATATATCCAATCTTTTTATTGTTCTCCCACAAAGTTAACACTGTTTTTGATTTCATACGTTCCTGCTTTTGTATCTGGATAATATTCTTTGCCCATCATGCAAAGAACTTTTCTCCATTCTAGTTCTTCATGACAATTCCTATCGCAAACTGCCCCGTCATACAACTTAAAATCAGTGAGCATTTCTTTTCCGCATGTACGGCAAAATGCTTTTTGTTTAACTAGCGGCTTCATTTTTCCGCTTTCAATAATTTCTTAACTTTTTCTATCTCTTCTTCTGAGTGGACTACCCCGCCGCTGTTAAAATCTAGATACCATTGCAACACTTCTTTTCTAGATTGTAAATCATTAATATTAATCTTAATTGTATTATTTGAAAGCCTTATGTTATCTGTAAATTCATTAAAATATGAACCAAATACTTTAACTTCATTATTTACAAAACAACGTATGGCCTCTAATCTTTGTTTTCCGTCAACTATTACTACCTCTGAATATCCAGTTTTTCTACTAGACGCCTTCTGCCAATTAGGATCATTTAAATAAATGACTCTAGCAGTTTTTCCTCCCTGCAAAAAGAATTCCAACCATGCTCTTTGTTGAGATTTTGTCCAAACATGACCCCTTTGAAAATCAGGGTCAAGATCTAAACCATTTGTTTCTACTTGTTCATCTATGAATTTAAAAACATGCGTTAAAGGAAAATCGCATTCCCAACTGCCAGCTTGCGTAAATTGCGGTATGTCCTGAAATCTAGTTATTTTATTCATTTTCTACTTCTTTAATTTCTATGCTATCAGGAGGAGAGAATATGCCAACCTTTTCTAAGTTTTTCGAGAACTCAATTCTAAATTTGATCATTTCAATCGGAGTCATATCGTCATACACTTTTATCGATGTCATATCTTTAGCTTTCTCGAATCTTTTTTTTAAATCATTTTGAGTTTCAATATCCAATTCGCTGAATTTCATTTCTTTTTCCTTTTAAAGGATTCTAGAAAACTTTGTAAAGGCTTCAATTCATTGTTATCATATTTTGTAGAAAATATTTTATCTATAGTTTCTTTGTTTACTTCATATACTTCTTCAAAATTTTTACCGTTAAATTTATAAGTTATATAAGATTGATTGTCCCAAAATCGTATTTCAAATGGGTCTTTTTGTAATGGATTGCCGCTATTGTAAATTGTATAGCCCCATCCATTTGGAATTCTATTTAAAAATTCTTCTAATGTTATTTTATCGTTCATTTGAATATTATGGTATCCCATTTTGCTTTCACTTTGTAGAACAAAGCTTTTATTATTTTTGTTTTATCAATTTACCATTTTTATATAAATACCTGTAGTATATTTTTGTTTTCCAACATTCTTTGTAATCCCCGTCAAAATTGAAATAGGGGCATTTTTTATGATCAGGTATTTTGCAGAGAGTTTTTATAGCAGAACGTATAGCCGGAATAATTTCTTTATGCCAATTAACTCCAGACCCAGGAACTCTAATTACAATAGCATTCAAGCCATCTTTTTTATTTTTAGAATATCTAAAAGCCCCATATGTCAAAAAATCAATGAATTTAGGAGGAGGCTCTTTAACCTTAACCTCTCTTTTCCATTTTTTCTCAATAGCATTCCAGGAAAAGCACTTTTTATTAATGCATAATCCTGCATCATTTTCTCTTGTTTCTGGATTTAGGTTAACATTAATAGATTTAGGCCAAGCACCAAATTTAATTTGAGTTCCACTAGATACCGGAATCTTTTCTTGTATAAAATCTATATATTCTTCTTCAACCATTTTAGCGGTTTTTGAAGATATATTTTTATATTCTACTTCGTACATTTTCCAGGACATGGCTTATCCCTTGTTCTTCTTATAAAATCTTTTATATCTTTTTGTAAAGACATTATCAACAAATAGACTCTTTCCGATCTCGTAGCCAAAATCAGTGAGATAGTTCAAAATGTTTGTATGTAATTCGCTATTAACTAAGCTATGCATTTCTAAAAAGAGAACAGGTTTATATTCTTTTAAGATATGTTGAGCTCCAAGCAGAACTTGATATTCAGCTCCTTCAACATCAATCTTCATAAAGTCTACTTTACCAGAAATCAATTCATCTAATCTCTTCGATGTGTATTTTCCAGATGGATTTTCTTTAAATTGAGCGCAAGATCTATTATCTGATATAACTTGGGCGTCGTATTTATTTTCTTTGTTACCTAAAACAAATTGATGAGCAATTATCTCACCATGCTTATTGTCTTTTATGTTTTTGCAGAGTATTTTATAATTCTCTTTCAATGGTTCAATAGCATGAACTGTCTTAGAAAATAAGCTCCAGAATATAGAATGATTTCCTATATTAGCTCCACAATCAACTACTACAGAATCTTTATTTATGTATTTTAATGATTCTTCTAAGTGTTCTAAATCATAAAAAGATTTATTAAGATAGATATGACGAGTTATTCTGTCTTCTGGATAGTCTTGATTTCGTTCTAGTCCATCGTGCCCGTGAAAAACTATAGGGTAATTATTATAAGAAAAATTTATTATCATATTTCTTATTATCGTTCATAATGAACAAAAAAGGAGAACAGAGGTCTCGATCCTCAAGCTTTTTAGGGCTCCAACTGTTTTCGAAACAGTGTCTATCCCTGATAGATTTATTCTCCAAAATCTTGGAAATCATGTTGCAACGTATCAATTAGTTCAGACAGTTGCTCATAGTGTTTTCCTATTCTTTTTATGTTGCTGGATTTTCCTTCTCCAGCCTCATGAAGTAGAATAAGTTTATGAATTAAATCTCCAAGATCGGAAAATAATTTACGAGCATCTGTTTCTGTTTTATCTAAGACTTTACTAATGGGCTTTTTTAAGACATCAGATGAATACAAATAGTCAATTTTGCAATCATATTTTCTTTTAGTTTTCATTGAATTAATAATCCGGTGTGGCTGTTATTTCAATCCTAGTTTCAAGATCAGTTATATCTGCAATCTTATGAGCTTCCATTCCGCCCATATCTGTGCCAGAATCTGTCATACAAGAAACATGAATAAATATTTTAACTATTCTATCTTTATCAAATTTGGAAAGATGATTTATTAATTCTCCAGCAGTCATGTTGCCCTGTTCTTTTTCGCGAGCAACGATAAGTTTGCAGATATCTATTATTATTGGATTTTTATAAACAAATCTTATATCCTGAAAATTTGATAAATCTTGTCCCTGTTTTTGCAAATCATCATAAATTATATTAGAGGCTTTATTTCTCAGTTCAGATATTTCTGAAGCTAGGCCCTTAGAATTGTAAATCTTCTTTGCTTTTTCAAGCACTTTAAGAAGTTTATCATTTGCTTTTTCTGAAAGATTCATCTATTATTCCTAAAATCAGGGTGACAGGATTCGAACCTGCGACTTCATGTACCCAAAACATGCACTCTACCAAGCTGAGCTACACCCTGAGATCTAAATTATCATTTCTGATAATATTTACAATATTTTACTTAAGGCTTCTCTGATTTTATCTTCGCTCTGAGCTCCAACGATCTTATCTACTACCTGTCCATTTTTGAATAATACCAAGCACGGAATAGAGCTAACTCCATATTTCTTGAGAAGATCTGCATTACCATCATCTGCATCTGCTTTTATAAACTTAACAGATGTAATTTCTTGAGAAAGTTTCTCAATACGAGGGGCGAGAGCTCTGCAAGGCATACACCATTCTGCCCAAAAATCAAGCAAAATAGCAGGACTAGAATTGGGATCAAACTGAGAATTAGATACTTGTTCCATTGTCATCTTTCTTTACAGGAGTGAAATCAACATAAAATTCATGACCTTTACTAAGGTTATTAAAAGCATTAGGATTATTAATCGTAATATTAAAACTAGCGTTGGGAGTCCATCTTGACCAGTCTTTATTTTCTGGAGTATCTCCATAAACAGCCGAAAGATTTACGTTTTCGCTTTCAGTTGATCCATCAGCATTCTTGTTGTGCGTAACCGTATTAACCCTCATTTTGCATCTAATAACTGGATTGCTCATAATATTTACCTTTCGTGAGTATTAAAAAAGAAAAGGATTGATATGTACGCTTGCGCGTTGTCTTTAGGAGTCTCACCAACCGCGTCGTTTTTCAACGATGAAGAGCATCGAATTTAGATGAGTTAGCTCTTTCTATTAACGCAAACCTTGTTAACCTATTGACGTTCGACCAATCCATTTTTTGTATCGACAATCTATTATATAGTAAGAAGCGATTCACTTAGTACAATTTAAACAAGTTTTTTGTGAGCAGGAAGATAGACGTGCCAGCATTGATAATCTCCGCATGATCTTATTCTGGGCTTAAATCTCTTTTTACAATCAGGGCATTTAAGGCGAGGAGGAAGTTTGGTTTTTCCAAATTTATCTTTAAATGTTCTGTATCCTATTTTCTGTCCAGTTGTATCATGTTTTTGTATAGGAAAAGGTTCTTCATGACACCACACTAGTTTTCTAATCTTTTTTAGTTTCATCTTTATAGTCTTTAATAATTACTTTATTTTCATCAATTAATTTTTGCGCAAGAAAATGCGCATATCCAGACGGATATTCATCTGGCATTGATATAAGAATTGAATCTACTAAATGTTGAAAACTAATATATTCTTTAGTCATAATAAATTTTACTCCTATCCATGTCATCATCTTGTGTTCTGATAGGGGAGAATGATGCGGTTTTCTGAAGAGTATGCAAAGAAGATTCGCAATCTTCTTTATTCTTATAACCCTCTCCAGAGCTTGCTGTAATTCTTCCAGAAGACCAGAACCTCCATCTCCATTCAGAGTTGTTATCTTTATATAGTTCAAATCCGTCTGCGTTCATATCTATTCTCCTTTTAAGGTCTAAACTCATTCCATCTAATCGTTGGTTCCCAGCTTACAGAGAAATTATCTAAAATAGGTTGTTCATAGTCGCCATAGTCTATTTGATTATATTGCCATGATGTCTGGTATCCTTGCGCCCTCAAAATATCTCTTGCTTTATTAATTGCATTGCGTTTTCTTACGTTCTCGATAGGTTCGATGCAGCCTGGAGATTTGCTACCTATCTCTATGTAAAAATCATATTTGCCTGAAGCGGCCTCAGTATTAATGCAATGCTTTATATAGTCCATCATTCTCTTATCTTCTAAAGACTGTAATTCTTCTTCAGATAATGTCTTTTCAATAATAGTATTTTTTATTGATTCTTCTGCGATACGTTGATTTCTGGATTTTTCTGTGGCTTTACGAATATATTCTATATCTGGTATATTATCTTTATTAGCATATTGACGATCAATATATTCTTGAACTTTCTCAGACGTTTGTAGCGAATCAAATATTTCTCGAATACTCGTATGCGAAGGCAGTTTGAGAGAAGCCACACAGACCGGAGATATGGTTAAGCAAATAAAGGCTTTGCTTCTTGCATCATACGCAAAATGCCTACGCTTGCATTCTGGACATTTGAATAAAGTATTAATCTATTATCTCCTTAGAGCTATAATAAAGTATTACCAATCATCTCTTCTGGGTAATGGGAGACTTGGATCGACCATATCTATACCGCAAACAAGAAGAGTAAGTTTACGTTTTCGCGGAAAATAAGGAATTCCAAACCATCCGCTTAATGGGAAAACCCATTTCATAAGAAATAAAGGCCTGCGAACAGTGATGTAATCTTTAATTGGAGGATCAATACCAATTGCAAGTCTTACAAAGAACCATTGAAAAATAAAGAAGTTAAGAAAACCAAGTATTGGGGGAATTTTTTCTACATCTTTTATCATAGTAATCCTTTAGAGAGTTTCGAGTAGAAAACCGCACGACCCGCAATGTAGAGTCATTCCATAAACACACAATACTTTATACCATTTGCATCTTTCAATTGCTTCTGAATTTTGCCATGTATGTATGTCAGGAATAGTTGGGGGCAATCCATTTGTACCAGGGAAGAATTCTTTTGTACAAGTTCCCACAACGAGAGGTTCAATAGCGTTCCCATTGTTTAAAAAAAGAATATCGCCCTTCCTTAACCCATGTAATTTTACATAATCAGCAAGAGTCACATCGGAATCTCGAAGATCATGCCTTATAAAGTATTCAATACCACATTTTGGTATTAATTCAACTAAATCAGTTTCGCGTAATGGGGGAGACAATTGTTCATTCATTTTTACTTCCTTTTTAGATGACTTGAATACAACATACAATTTTCTTATTTCACTCAGATTATTTCCATTTTATAATCACACAATCTGGTGGAATATCATATCCAGTAATTTGCGAAATCTTTTTTGTCACTCTTATTCTAAGATCTAGTTTTTCTTTTTCCGTGAATTTAAACAATTCAGGATTTTCAATAGCAAGACTCTCTAGGAGTTTATTAAAATCTGACGTTTTATGAGTCAGATCTATAATTATTTCTTTTATCTCATTTATATTATTTAAGAATTCATTATAAGGATTGTCCATATTTTATTCACCTAAGTCTTGTGGATTTTACAATATCAATTTTTATTGTTTTATTATATTTTTGTTCAAGATATTCTCTAAGAGATTCCATATCCTGTTTTGCTCTTAGTTTTAATTTTGAATCATATTTCATTATAGACCCATGATCATCTGCTATTTCTCCGTTATTCGTTACAACCGCCCAGTTATATCTTTTAGGAAATAACATCATTAATATGTATTTTATAATCATAATTTTTCGCCTTTCTCTGATCCAGTAAAGAAATCAATTTTCTTCGCAAAACAAGAATCGCAAATTGCTGCTCTTATATAATAAGAAGATGCTATTTGTAAATCTTTGCGATCTTTAGGAATGTTATCGCCAGGTACTGTTTCTATATCGGATAAGCTGCTAGGGTAATATGCTATCTTGCCGTTTGGTTTATTATCTAACATCTTTCCAACATCTACAGCAGTATATCCAGGTTTGTCTTTTAAGATAGGATCAGAAGGACTATATTTTGGCTTACGCAATCCTACACAATCGTATTGACTTCCAAATCCAAATGAAACATCTATTGTTCCGCCCTTAATTGTTGATGGGTATTTGGGTTCCCATGCTTCAATTTCTTTTTCGCAAATCAAACACTTAGTCATAAGTTTCTTTCGGATATTCGGATCCATATGGTGATGGGGGAGGGCTATTAGCTTGAATATCAAGGCACCAATATTGCTTATAATCGCAATGTTTGCAAATCCATCCATCTTTAGTAGCTATTAAATCAGCTCGACAATCCTTGCCATCTATTTTGCCTCCGCAGGTAAAAGGATGAACCCAACCGCATTGCTGCCATGCATTCATATTTTTAACCTGTTCATCTGTCCATGGAACTTTTAAAGATTCTGACATATTTTTCCTTGCTTATAATTACGGTTCTGGCCCAGAAAAATCTGGAGTCAAAAATCTAATTGGTTTTAATTTTTCAATTTCTTTTTCTTCTGCGCGTTCTCCTAAAATTAAAACATCGAGAACATTATAAGTTTTTCCAGAAGAAGTAGCATCTACTGTTACTATTAATTTATTATGTATACAAGATTCTATAACTTCGAATTCAACAAGATTAGCGAACCGACTACTTCCGACCCCATGAGAACATACAATAGGAGTGTCATCGGGTAGATCTTTAATAAGTTCTTTTAATTGTTTAATATTCATTTTAGGTAAAAAGGTGAAAATCTTTTCTTTTTATATGTTTAAGGCTACCTATCTCAACTTTATTAGAATTCAAAGCAATAGAAACAAGATCGCCATCTGTAAATTTAGCAGTATATTCTCTTTTCCATGGTTCTTCATCATTGTTTGTTATAAAGCCTTCTGGTCCAAAACCGCAGATATTATTAGAATAAAATCTAATAAAACCATGATAATTCATATCAACAGTTTTTTTGCTTCCTTCTTTTTCTCTTATACTACCAATAAAAGGTATTTCAGGATTTGGAAGTTCAAATTCAGGAGTATTTTCCCATTCTCTATAATCGTGCATAAGTCTTCCATAAGCAGAGATACGGTAAGTATCAAGATTATTATCTAAATCTTTTGTTTGAAACAAAATACCTGAAGGATCAAAATTGTCAGGTAGTTTATATTCGCAAATTATATGATCGTACATTCCCATTTTTTTATTCCTGAGATACAGTTATATTTTCCAAATGCTCTTCTGCCCATTCTTTTGGCATATCTTCTATGCCTATATTTTCATCATCAAACCATGATTCTTTTTCTTCTACAATATAACAAACAAATTTTGTTCCCTGTTTGGCTGTTATTTTAAAAGCTGTTGAAACATTTTTAATGAGATCATCTATTATATGTTTTTCTATATTATAGAAGCCTCTGTAAAATTGATCTCTAATATGGATATATTTATCTCGATAACATGAATAAAGATCGTGTTTCAAGTATCCAATTTTGACTACTGTACTTTCTTGTTCTTTTTTATCTGCTAATGCTCGTAATTCTTCAGGAGACATGGTTTCTGCGTATTTCATTATTTTCTTTCTGAAAGATTTACTTTGCCTCAGATGAATCTTCGTTTGGTACAAAAACTTCTATTGCTCTGGACTCATCAAGAATTCCATAATATTCCCATTTTTCTACAGAATATCTATAAGGCCCGCCAAAGCCCCAAGGAATTAATGGCCATTCAATAACCTCATATGTCAATTTTCTTTGAACAATTTTTACAAATCTAAACCAATACCATCTTTTATTATCTCTTTTTGGTAGCCAAAGAAATTTGTTAATTATTCTTAAGTATTTCATTTTTTCTTTCTAATATTTATTTAGTTATAATTATTCTTCCATCAAAACTATCTAATCTTACTCTCATCATTTTCTTTGTATTTTTATGAACGTAACGTCTGTCCAATCCATGAGAAGGAATTTTTTCATATCCTTCAGATAGTTTCTTTTTCAAAAAGACATGAAAATCTTGAGGAGTGTCAAAGAATTTATAAATGATGCAGGTATCATGCTCTTCAGTAACCATTTTGATCATCCTTATAAAAGGTAAGAAGATCATACCGAATTTTTGATTCACTTTTTTAAAGTCACCGCTCGGAATTAAACCGAGGTTTCCTTCGTACCAGGAAGGCGTAATATTCGTTATACTACGGTGACAAAATCCATTTTTACTCAGTATCCCTACTTTTCAAAATGAAGCATTATCCCTTGACTACTTTAATTTCACCTATTCCCGGCTCCGGTTGGATTATCCATCATAGCCTACTTTTCGGGTCTTAATTATTTTGTCTCAACACTTGAAAATTTTATTATACATGATTATACTGTTTATTTTTCTCTAAAGAATTAGATATAACAGACAATAAAGAATCCACACTTGCTTCCATAACATATTTCTTATTTTTTGTGGATTCTTTTTCATTGATAATATCATTAATGTTATCGCATAAATCATTTACTGCATCATAAAAATCATCGTTCTTTTCAAAAAATTTCATAACTTCTTCATATAGTCCCATATTTTTCTCCTAATTTATTGTTTATTTTCGTTTATTAAATCTATTTACTAAATATTCATTTTGCTCTAAAGTCGAATTCATTTTATGAGCAGTTACGTTTATTGAAGATGAATTAGGTCTTTCTAAGCAAACGTCATGCGACCCCACTTTAAAATATGTACGAACTTCGTCTTTTTCAAACATTTCAACAATACGTTGAGCAATTGCGTCTTTTTCAGGATGACTGAATTTTCCTTCAGGATCTGTTAAACAAAGTTTAATAGATTCCTTAGATGGAACACCTGAACCTTGACCAGATATTATTTTAATGTCTTTATCAATTTTGCTTAAATCATAAGTGTCCATGTTTTTCTCCAAACTAATGGGCCAAATTATCTAACTAATAAAAATTGTTTTGAAGAAGTCTGTTGAACCAAGTAGTTTTTGTTTTATTTCAGTATTATAAACAGATACTCTAACAATCCCATATGGATGTTTATTTTTTTTCTTACCAGATCTAACTCTTCTATCGACATCAAATCTAATATTTTTTATTCGATCTTTGGCAACTTCCAACCTAGTAGAAACTGCGTTTTTAATTTCTTCTTCTGATAATCCATTTTCTGAATATGAAGATATTTCAATATAAATGTCTTCGTCAGAACAGTTATATATTTTTTTGAGGCCTAATACAAATATTTTTAGCATATCAATATCTGTATTGGAAATCTGAATTGAATTATTATCGCTTTTAGAACCTTCAGCCCAATAAAGCATACATATCGTTAATAGTAGTGTATTATTTTTTGATGCTTCTTTTCTCCCTTCTTCAAACCATTTATCTCTTTTTCTTGCATAAAAACCAGAGCAAGTTTTTCCTCGAATTCCTTTTTTGAGTAAATCCAAAGATTCTCTTTGAGATGGAGTTAATTTTATTTCTCTAACCCAAACACTTACGCTTGATATAGCGCACGATAACGTTTTAGCTATTGTTTTAACTGACATTCCTGATCTTCGCAATTCTTTAGCTTTTTCCTGTAGTTCTTTTTTCATAATCGAACCTCCTACTTACTACATTGCAGTAGGTTCGACTAAATTCCTTTATTTGTACTAAAATTATAGTACAGGCGAGGGCTTTAGCCAATTAAGCTATGAGAGCAACGAATGACCCCGAGAGGACTTGAACCTCCAACTAACTGCTTAAGAGGCAGCTACTCTATCCAATTGAGTTACAGGGCCTAAATGGTTTTTCTAGCGACTTCTCCGTATGGATTCAGGATACCCACGTTTCTTAATCTCTCGATTTCGCTCGTAGAATAACTATCCTAGAATAAACCTAAAACTCCCGACAGGACTCGAACCTGCATTAATCATCTCGTTCGAAGCGAGAGACCCTTCCATTAGATCACGGGAGCAATATGTAAGTAGAATTCATGCTATTGTTTACATGAATTTAACGGTCTACTGAACCGTTGCATTTAAGCTGGTAACAGCCACTTGAATAGTTATGCGCAGTTCTAATTCAAGCTCTTATTGCCCATGTACGTTCTAATCCGTACTGCTACTTACAAAGCATCCTCAGTAGGAGTTGAACCTACAACCTTGTCTTTAGGAAAGACCTGCGCTGTCCGATTGCGCCATGAGGACATTATCCATTGAACCAGACTTCATAAACATAAGGATGTTTATAACCTTTTGTTATGAATATCTTTTTCTTTCTACTTAACTCTTTCTTTATATAATCAAATGTTTCTTTTTTAGAAGAAAACCAAGATACCATATTTGTTCTAAATGAAGCAACGTAATTTTGAAGCTGTTTTTCACCGCAATAAACTTCCGTTTTATTCAGATGGACTATTGCTCTTTTATAGTTCTTTTTTGATTTATTCATAAACTGCCTACTTTTCCCTTAAATTGCCCACGTCATATGGTATACTACGAGGATAATACACTTATATATTCGTTCTCTTTTTCAAGATTTCATCCGAATACACTTCTTCTTTTCTATGTTCCCACCAATTAGGCCACCACCCATTATCAATAAGCCATTCTTTGAATTCTACTAAACTATGTTCTTCGGCAACATCTATAGAAATAATATCATAATTAGGGGTTGTCAAGTATCTTGGGCTAGAGCAATCTAATGTATATAAATCTATTCCAGCCCAAAGCAAACCTGGAAACCTTTTACCTTCTCTTTCGTACCAGCCATTCATAGAGTGCCCGTCTCTTACGAAAAATCGGCAATCATTTAATGGTTGATCAAGAAAAGATAGACCAGTAACAATGTTTTTCCAGTTTTCTTTTTGACAGTCGTTGTGTAGCCAGGATTCTGATCCTAGATATAGCGTGTTCCCACCAGAAAGCCATTTTCTGTTGGGAAACAGTTTTCCATCATTTTTTACTTCTGTTTTACAATACTCGCAAGTAGACATTTTTTGTCTTTCTTAAATTGCCCCACCTGGAATCGAACCAGGATCCATTCTTTCAGAGAGAATTGTCATATCCATTAGACCATAGGGCAAACTTCACTTCGAATGAAATACATCAACAAATTGATCAAAATATTCCATTTCTTTTTCCGCATCTCGTACTATCAAAAAACTTGCATCCCATTCATTTGAATGCCATTTCCATATTTGGAAAATATCAACTTCTGGTAATCTAAATCCATACTTTTTAAGAAAAGCATCAGATAAATTGTCTATGTCTTTTTTATCGCAAATCCAATCTGGATGAATACAATATTTTGTTATTTTTTTATGTCTTAGAAGAGCTGATTGAAAGTCAGAAGGTGTATACATTTTTATTGTCCTATATTTTCCCAATTCTCAAAAATTAAATCGCTTGAATGTTTAGCGTCCGTATTGACCATTGCAAAACATCTATAATCAGGAGCGAAATTTTTTCTTATATTATCCGGTATGTCTTTAGTGGAAATTGCTATCCTTTTCTTGATATTCCATTCTGGCACAATGACTAGAGCAGTTTGAGAATTCGGAAAGACTTCTTCTACCCGAACTAATGCTCTCCAAAGTTTTGTCCCTAAGAACTTAAAAGGTAACATATCTTCGATTTCTTTTTGTGATAAAGGTATATCTATTATATTAAAAAATTCTGTATCTTTCTGCTTCAGTTCTAAAAATGGAACTTCTCTATTTAAGTCTTTTTCATTTTCTTTCATGGCAACAATCCTTTCGCTTACCCCCATCACTATAGTCGTTGGATCGATCGCCATTTCCAGAAGAAAATGAGATTTTTCGAGAGATTTACTCTATTCTGCCGATATCTTCGAATTCTGGTCCCCAATATTTCCAAAACTCTTCAAATGAAGAATAAGAATCTTGAGAGCAGTTGCAATCATGGTAACAATTTACATAAACGCCATTACCAGATTTTGATGCCCATAGTGTATTAATAGAAATGGCATCTCCATTATCAAGTGCTTTTCTTGCTTCTAATTCTGTGAGACCCATTTTGTTCCTTTAGATTTTTGCCGCACCAAGGACAAAACTTGATGATTATAAAACTGCTTCCGCCATCCCTAATAGGTAATCCATAGCCTTTATTATATTTCATAACAACAAAATCTGGACAATCAATCTTATGAGGATGCGATTCGCATTTACCCTCAATCTGATTCTTCATCATTTTACAACAAGATAGTTCAGTATTTGACAAGATTAACAACTTTCAAGTAAAACAGGATATACTCCAAACTTAGATTCGTCCCACAACCCGAATTTCGAAAGAACTTCACGAGTTTCTTCTTTCGTTTTTGCTATTTCTGTTTCTGACCAAAAAGGAGCCTTGTGTGTTTCGTAAGTTTTATTATACTGTTTCTTTTTGCCAACAAAATAAAAGGCTTCAGAACTGTTTGGCTCAGATGATGAATCATTGATAATTACATCAAGACTCTCAAATCTATGACTAGAATAAGATGTACCATCGATGAAAACAAAGTTGTCATACCAAAGTTTTTTTCCGGTGTTAGGACAGAAATTTATTGTTTCTGGATAGTCATGATAAAAAACTTTGACTTTCTCGGTTGAAACAAGTTTGTCGGCAGGTATAACAAGACCAACAATCGCGTATGAATCAGCATCATAACCCATATTTTAATCCTTTACAATCGGATAATGATTTTGAAATAAAGAAAGAATTTCATGAATTCTATCTAATGATAATGGAGAAGGTTTTTCGTGAGGAACTTCATTCATCTCTCTATTCCAAGGTTTACCTGAAACCATTACAGTCCAACAAATTGAACTAAGAGGACGAACGCTGTGCCATCCATCAGGATGAATCATTTCGTAGCAAGAACCATCTACTAAAACGATCTTACAAGCTTCTTCTGGAATATCAATGCCAGATCCATATCCAACTGCCATCTCATATTTACCTTTAACAATCCTCATTGCAGAAGGCCAAGGATGGGGATGAAACAAGGATTTACTAGGAGGGCATGGGTGGATAGCGTGAAGGCTAATCCTGTTTTCTCCCCATTGACGCCATACTCTTTCAACTCTGGGAGGATGATATGTAATATCTACGCCAGACCAACCTTTTTCAAGGAGTAAATTTGGAAGTTCTTTTTCAACTTGGAATAGAAGGTCAAGCATGATGTCGCCTTTTTAATCTACGCTACGGGGATATTGGATGTAATAGTTTCCCATTCTCCGAATACCTGTTTCTGTAATGCCCAACGTAAGGGAAGGTTATTTTTTGCATATCCATTCATATGGAAAAGTAAGCCTTCCCAATCAGTAGCTTCTGAAAAGAAACCGCAAACTTTTGCGTTTGTATCCAAATTTATAACTCTATATCTATTCATAAAGCGTTCCTGGAAGGATTCGAACCTTCAACCTTTCGCTTGAGACTTTCTATCATATTAATCCTTAAAGTTTAAACAGGGCTACCAAGATTTGAACTTGGAACGAGACATTCGTAGTGTCCCATGATTTCCGTTTCACCATAGCCCCAAGCCGATTATTCAATTTCCCAACGAACGAAATGAATAATCTCAATTCCATTAGGCAAAATGTCTTTTACCTTCTTACTACTATCTTTTACAAAATCTTGTTCCAGCAAAGACAAACTATTCTTGAATTTGTTTAATCCACCATTTACTATCTTTTCCTGAATAGCAGGCGGCTTACCGCTTTTTATTGCTTTATCTTCAAGATAAGACTTTTCAGAGGCAAGTACAGATTCAGGAATATCTTCAGGCTTAATACAAACTGGAGCAGGATTAGCTGCAACAATATGCATTGCAATATTCTTCTTAATCTCGTCGTCTACAACGCCAGAGAAGAAGATCAAAGCAGCTGATTTTCTATTGTGATGAATGTAGATTGCACCATCTTTAGCATTGAGATTTTTGCTTTCAGCTCGACGTAAGATAATATTCTCGCCAGTTATAGAACGAAGTTTATGTATTGTTTCTTCAGTAGTGTGTTTAGGGCTCATACTTACTGAGTCTGCACACATTTCAATAACTTGAGGATTATTGGAAGCAAAATCTGTTTCAGTACCTATTTCCATTATTACATAAGCAGCGTTATGATTATCGATTGATAAATTAGCAACAATCAATCCCTCTTTACCGCTATCAGGTTTGGAAGTATCTAAAGAGCCTAATCTTTCTCGTAATAATTTCTTTGCGCCCTCAAAATCTCCGCCTGAATCTACCAGGGCATTCCGACAGTCCATCATAGGACAATTGGTTAAACTTCGTAATTCTTGAACTCTACTAGCAGCAATCGTTGTCATTTTCTACTTTCCTTTTTTTAAAGCAACATAGTCATCAAACTTTAAAGGCGTCATTTTCATATAAGGTCTTTCCAATAAAGATAATAGATCAATCATCTTTTTGCAAGATGGTAATGGAATCGGGCCAAATATAATATGTTTTCTCTGCAATAAAGAATTATGGAATAGTATTTTAATAAGTAATTCAATCTGATATTCAAATAGATTTTCTACATCTATGTATATCTGATCAATTTTATTCTTTTTGTATAACTTGAGAGCGCAGTTCCATTCATCTTTGTATTTGTGGGGATGAGTAAATGTTATTAAAGCTACTCTCTCTTCTACTTTGATTTTGTATTTATGAGAAGAAGTCAATTTAGTAATCCTTTATTTACAAATAAGCAGGAGCGGATTAAAAATAACAAGAGGACTTTTATTTATTCTTTATTGACTGATGAGGATAATGTTTTTCAGCATGACAGTTACTGCATAATAAATCACACTTATCTAATTCCAATAATATTGAAGCCCATTTTCTTAATTTTAAATCATTCCAAACATAGTCCTTTTCCAAAGGATTTCTATGATGAAACTCTAAAGCAGCATAATTTTTATTATAATTACATTCTATACATTTTCCCCCTTTATATTCAACAGCTTTGATTTTGCGATCTATCCATCTTTGCATATGAAATTTAGACAAACAAATTTTACAATAAGAATGATAAGTTGTTTTATTTTTAGTTTTAACTTTATAATGAAATTCAGATATATTCTTTTCTATTTTGCACTTAATACATACTTTACTTGACATTTTTATCTCACCGAATTGTAAAAATAAACATCCCCGGCAGGACTCGAACCTGCAACTTTCGACTTAGAAGGTCGAATTTCTTCCAATTGAATTACGAGGACAAATTTTTAATATTTAATTATCTTCAGCACTGAGTGTTACAGGTTCAAGATCATCAAATCTTGCCAAAATATATTCCCTTGCAGTTGGATTGAATGGTCCTAACTTAACTCTCGCCCCTTAAAATCCTATCTAATTCATCTGCCTTCTTAAATCTTTCATCAATTTCTTCATCGCTATAGCCTATCTTCTTTAATTCATTTCGATGAAAATTTCGTAATTGTTCTTTCGTGTGCGGAATATCTTCTTTTCTAGGTACTTCATTATTTTCAAACATTCTATCTACTTCATCGCTTTCTTCTTTGCATTTATCGCATCCGCCACCATTGCATGAACTATTTTTACAACAGAAAAATGTAATGCAAGGTTCCTTGCAAGTTGTACACCAATACCATCTATTTTTATCTATCATATTTTATTCCTGTTCTTCAAAAATAATCTTTCCATTATCAAATGCAGCTCTAGCCTGATCTATTTCGGAAAGAATTTTAGCGGCTTTCCCAGAGCGAGGATCTCCAAAAAAAGATATTTCATTAAAAATACCAGAAAGAACATCATAAACAGTAAATTCAACTTCTCCGAAATCAAAATTATCTATATCGCATTTAGTATTATCCAAATCATTGACCATAACATTGGTTTTTTTATTGAGACGAAGAGGATATTTAGCAAGGTCTTCTAAGCGAATAAAGCTAGTGCCATAAAATTGCCTGTTACCATTCTCGTCTTTTCCTATTCCATGAAAATCAGGAAGCAGGTATCCTTCTCTGGTTCCTTTATAAATATCGACTTCAGAAGCCCAGGATACTTCTAAATATTCTATATCTCTCTCTTCTTCAGAATGAGATTCTTTAGCGGCTGAATCTAAATAAATATCTAGAGAATGGTTGCCAAGTTGATCAGCAAAAACAACGGAGAATATTTGTGCATGTTTTCTAAGGAGATTAAACAAATCTCCAAGGGTAGTCTCTGGAGAAATTTCTATTGTTGATCCTAAATTGGAAGCAAGAGAATCAATTTCTCTGAAAGATTTGTCTTTGCCTTCACGATTTCTGACAAATGCTTTTGGTCCATCGATTCGAACATGATACAAACTTGCCATTTTTGTTTCCTTAAAGCTCGCGACCGGATTCGAACCGGCATACCCAATTTTGCATTGTTTGATCAAACGTTATTGGTACACTACCATTGTGTTACGCTCACTACATACTTTCCTGTTGTCAATCCAGTTTAGACTTTCGCCAGAACTTGAACGGGTTCACCCTCTTTTAGTCGATCTCCGCCAAGGTAGCCTTACCAGGGGTCTCCTTAGCATTATGGAGGTCGAATTCATGCAGTATGGGCTATTGCAGGTAATTTATATTCAGGATATATAGAATGAAGAATTATATCGTATCTATGATTTTTGTCTAAAAGATTTTTCCAATACTCTTCAGAATAAGAACCTGATTTTGCAAGTTCTTTAGATAATTCTGATCGTCCTTCTTCTGAATGCAATGCATAGTTTATTAAATCTTCTTTAGATTCCATAATACCTCTTTGAATTTATTTTGCGCGCAAATATTTATTTGCTCTTGTAATAATTTTCTTCAGTGCCTTCTTAACTTCTTCTTCTGCCAATCTTTTTGCTTTTTCAAGAGATTCAATTTCTATATATTCGTCAGGAAAATCAATTTCTGGACCAGATTCCATTTGATCAATTTCTAAAGAATATGTTGAATCTTCGTCTTTTTCTATATATCCTACTACAGTTCCCAATATAGGAATGTATTTTTGAAAAGTATAAAAATCTTTATTTTCTCTTTTCCAGCGTATCTTTTTCATATTTTATCCTGCATTAAAACTTCCAAGTAGCACTTGTTCTTTTAAAAGAGAATTACCAACTTTTTTGACATCGCAAGTCTGAAAAGCAGGCTGGCGAGGAGCTTCTTTAAGAATTAATTTACGGGCTTTTTCAGGGGAAGAACTAATCACAACAAATGAATCATATTCATCATAATCGCAATCCACAGGGCCTAATAAATATACGTTTTTTTGTTTGTTCTTTTTCATATTCTACTCTTTCAATAAATATTCTTCAATATTTCTGCTGACTGATATTAAGTATTCTTCTATATACTTATGAATAATTTCTTTTGCTTTTTCTACTGACTCTATTTCGCTTTTATTTAAGCCAAATTCGCTGTATTCGTCATCTACTTTTTCAAGATAAGCATTATAGCCTTTAAGTTTATCATCTTTAGCGTACTTGTATATTTCAGTGGTGATTCTTCCAATACCAGGAATTTCGCCCTCAAAAGACCAATGATTGCCTCGATTTTTGTACCAAGGAATATTTTTCATAAACTGACGGAGGAGGATTCGAACCTCCATACCCAATAAAGGGGATACACAGGCTTCAAAGGCCTGACTCTTACCATTAGAGTATCCGTCAAACTCGAATCATACTCACTCTAGTTGAAATACATATTCACTTGAATGAAGTAAATTCAAAAATTATAATAATTCATATTTACGAGCCCATTTTCTGATTGCATTATCTGAGACGCCATACATTCTGCCAATAGCACAAAAACTATTATTTTTAATTAGAATTTCTAATTCTGGTTTCGATGGTTTATTTTTAAGAGTAGACTCTGGTCTTCCACATCTAAAACAAAGTTTACTTTTTGTGTTGTGAGATATTTGATTACTGCATTTCTTGCAGTAACTAGCCTCTCTTGTTATTTTTAGAGATCTCCCTGCAAAAGTGTTTGTCTGACTATGGCAATTAGGGCAAAGAAGTCTTAAATTACAAAGCCTATTGTCATTGTTTATTCCATTTATATGATCTAATTGTAGGACTAGTGGTTTATTATTCCATAATGTTGTTATTCCACATTCATTGCATTTTTCTTCTAATATTTGTTCTTCTCTTAATCTTCTTTTTAATGTTGAACTACCATAGGTGGAATTTTTAACTAAAACATCTTCTATTGGTATTAAAGATTTATGAGATTTAATCGACATTTTCTTAATGCAAATTTCTCTTCCTAAAGAAGCTATTTTATTGTAATTAATTCCTTCTTCTACACAACGTTTCTTAAATATTTTATAATTAGCCCCTTTGTTTTTTAAATCAAAATTAGAAAGCGCATCACTAACACTCTGAGAAGATTGACAAATTTCATAAAATTTTTCGGAAGATATTTTCCAAATAGGACTAATTCTTTTTCTCATTTAATTACTTTCATATAACTATCAATGTACTCAACGGGATTCGAACCCGCAACCTCTCGCTTATATGCGAGCGCTCTGTCCAGTTGATACAAGCAAACTTCGCTTAGTTTAATGTACAATCCGCTAAACTACTCTTTGCTTGCAAGCAATAGATTTCTCTATTGAAAGCTATGAGTACAAAATACTAATATAAATCTAGGCAAGCACCATGATCAAATTCTTCTTGTAATTTATATTTTCTTTCTATCATATTAGTAAATTCTTTTTTAATGAAATCATCGCTTGGCTTCTTTCCATAATACACAAGAATATATTCTCCAAAACCGCATTTTATAAAGGAAGACATTTTAAAAAGAAATGTTTTAGCATTGGAAACTTTTTCTATAGCTTTTGCAACAGAATTACCTTCAAAACAGCCAGTATACGGCCCAAGGAAAAATGGTTTTTTACTTATCTTTTTTAATGACATGGTTTTCTCCAAAGCGTTGAATAGGACTTGAACCTATAACCTAAAGATTTCAGTTAACCTTATCCATTCGGCTCAAATTGAGCATGTTATCTGAAAAAGGTGTTTTTCTTTTGCTCTACCAATTGAGCTATCAACGCATTATAAGTTTATTCTTCCAATCGGAATGGCAGGATTCGAACCTGCGGCCTTCTGGCTAATAGACCAGGTGCTCTTCCCGCTAAGCTACACTCCGAAAAATCACATATAACTAGCCTTACATCTACTATCTTTTTCTTCAACTTTTTTCAAGAATATTTCAATTGCCTCATTAAAAGTTCTTCCTGTAGCAGAAACTTTAGATAAGTTTCCTCCATAACCATTATCAACCCAAACTCCTGATTCGATATTCCAATCTCCATCATCAAATCGTTCTTTTGTGATTTTAACCTCGCGCCAAGAACTATCCATTCGCAATAGTTTATTATAAAGTCTATAAAATTTTAAAGCTTCTACTATCTCTTTATCATCTTGTTCTTTTTTAAGAACAGATGCTTTAATACTATTTTCTTTTTCAACTACAGGAATAGCCTCTTTTAATTCTCTTTGTCGAAGAGTTTCAGCAAACATCTCATGACATTTGGAGCAATTCGCTGTCGGTTTTCTTATAGCCTTGTACTTCGGATGTTTAGAACATTTCATATATTACCTCAATAATAAATCAAGATCGCCTTTCATGATTCCTTTTATATCGTTCGTCTTTCGACCGCTTATATGGTCTGACACGAATCCTTTATAAAAGCAATATGTTCTTCTAGCTCCGCCTCGACCAGTATTTCCTAAAATCTTTTTACGCTTTTCTGCATATTCAGTATTCTGTTCAATAAATTTCTGTTCTTGAACTCTCCCGCAAAGAAGAGAATAAGCGTGAGCCTTATTTTGTTGCGGAGAACGGTGAACTTGGGATTTAACAAAGATACCTGTAGGAATATGCTTCATTCGACATGCGCTTTTGCA
>JACCDT010320689.1_pt1 | contig 56924 bp, 53 predicted proteins | sample 7446291 | NCBI WGS metagenome assembly JACCDT01 (sample SAMN15323446, study PRJNA562643) | freshwater metagenome | isolation source: river surface water | place: USA:Blue River Watershed | collected 2017-08-17
AAACCAGCTTCTCTGGCGATCATCGCCTTGGTTCTACGACGAGGCTTGAACGGTAAATAAAGGTCTTCTAAAGCCTGTTTGGTGTCAGCGGCTCCAATTGACTTCAATAAAGTATCTGTTAACTTACCCTGCTCATGAATAGACTTCAAAATAGCCATACGGCGATCTTCTAATTCACGCAAATACAACAAACGTTCTTCAATGCCACGCAACTGAGTGTCATCTAAGCCACCAGTCACCTCTTTACGATAACGGGCAATAAAGGGCACAGTCGAACCCTCATCCATCAAATCAATAGCTACCCCAATTTGCTGAGGTCGCACTTTCATTTCTGTGGCGATTTGGTTATTAATACGCAAAGCAATCTGCTCTGCCGAAGGCAAATTTAAATCCATGGGCTTACTCAAATGATTGGGATTAATGAAAGGTGATTTAAGAGAAGTGCGACTGAATGAGTGTTAAAACTTCTTCAACACTTGGTGGTTGGCCTTTATCACCCAAGTTATGAATATTTGAAGACCAATAGCCTTCAGTCTTCCAACGAGGCGAATCACAATACAACTCAATAGTTGGCATACCTAATATGGCAGACAAATGAGTCAAACCTGTATCTACACCAATCGTCATCTTGGCACCAGCCACTAGGCCAAAAGCATCTGCAATCGAAAAAGCACTTGGCACAATCGCTTTTGAGCCTGTCAAAGAATAAGTTCCAGAGATTTTTCTCGCAATTTGAGTGCTCACTTCTTTTTCTTGATCGTTGCCCCAGGGCAATATCACTTGGATGCCCTTGGTGACCAGTGCTTTACCAACAGTCACCCAGCGATCATCAGACCATCGCTTTGATTTTCCCGCCGTCGCATGAAAACACATCACATACGGTTTGCTCACATCAAACCCCAGATCAATGCGAGTTGATGCAAAGCCTAAGTTAGCAGCATCGACCAAAGACTGAATATATGCAGCAGGGTAAAACTGAGGTGGCGAAATAATCCGATCTGGAACAGGAACATCCAATGCGGATGCAGTAACCCAACGCGAGCGATCAACGGCATGACAATGAAACGGCACTTGCACACAATCCGTATAAAACTTACGAGCCCATGGCTCGTAACCAGAAAACTCTGTTTGATTTGCCAAACCGAAGACTGAAGCAGTCCTGTTTGGGTTGGCTATATGGGTCACCCACGCTGACTTCAATAAACCCTGGGTTTCTATGATCAAGTCATAGTTAGCAAACACCCCTGACTTAAATTGTTGTTTAAAAGCGATGTATTCCTGAATACTGCGGATGAACTCGCCTCGTTTTAGAGCTTTTTTCCAACGACGAAACGCCAATGGAATGATGTTGTTGATACCAGTAACAGAATCGCCAGATGGCGTAGTAATGGTCTTCAGAGGCTCTAAAAGCCCCACATAGCCCTCTTCCACCACCCAATCAATTTGAGCTTCTGGGTACTTGGCACGCAGATCCCAAACCATGGGTAAATTGTGCAAAACATCGCCCAAAGAGGATAACTTAACAATCAGAATTTTCATGCACGCATACCATTTCGTTTTGCAAAAATCGACAAAATCAATACATTAATGAGACACAGCCACATCGGTCACATCCATCTTTTGTTGGTTTTTGGGGTTCAAACTCTTTGCTGAGAGTTGATCAATATGCATTGTACTGAGCTGTTGGTACTGCTCGATACAACGCGTTAAACTGCGAGAAACTGTTGCTAAGCTACGCTGATAAGAAACCTGGTTATAGACTTCATAGACACGAGTGGCAATGGCAGATTGCCAGTGCATGACCTTAGCCTTATCATCGGGATGATTGAGTAAATAATCTTTGGCATGGCGTTTAATGACTCTTAGCTGAACAGCGATCAGCTCTAACTCTTGAGCTGAAAGAGTAGACTCTAAGTAATCATCAATCAGCACTCCTTTTTGGCTGGCCTGCTCATCAAATACAGCTCTCACCTCAACGGGCATGAGATCAATTAATTCAGTGGCTGTGATATCCGCACCCTGCAAATAATCTTCCCATAATTCAATGGCTTTCAGAATTTTTTCCTGATGTAAGTAAGCTTGCATACTTGCATCCACATTGATTTCATATGAGATGCTCGTCAGAGGTAACACTTTATTGACTTCAAAATCACATACCCGCCCAAGTGATATTTCAACATTTAATCGACTGATCGGTTCATGACTAACTGTAGATACCTCTTGTTCAACCAAACGACGCAATCGTTTTTGCTGCCAAAGATTTTGAGCGATTTCTTCCACAATGATTTGTTGTGCTGGCGTTATGATGGGATAACTATCCATGACACTTTTCATATGAGCTCGCCATTCATGGGGTTGCTCACCAGGCATGAGCAAACTTTTAGATGTGTAACCGCCTTTTAGGGCGTTCATGGATGAGCGAGCCTTACCTTGCTCGGTAATCGGTCCTGTTTGCTTATTCATCAATCATTACTCCCGACCCAGTAGTCATACAAAGCGTCACACTCATAGGTCAAAGCCATAAGTGCAATCATGGATGAGCGAGTTTTTCCCATTTTTTTCGCTTGACTATCGAGTCTTGCCAAAATTGACTTGTTAAGACTGATATTGATTCGCTCAGACTCTTTTGAAAAAAAATCTTGGTGAATGTTCACCAAAGACCATACCGCTTCTTTTGTCGTGTTATTGACCTGCCAACGCTGAATTGAACTAGGCTTTGGAATCACCTCGTTGTTCTTCATATACTCAATCACCATCTCCTCCATGTACCGACGACTCTCATTCAAAACAGTGTCAGTATTTTTAGAGTAAATGGTGATGGTTCGACGAAAGTCCAAAAGATCCACCAGGGTGTGATCTTTGGTCTCGGAGTACGTCAATTTGACTGGGTAATGCATTCAATATCTCCTTTGATCCTAATTTGGAACAGCTGATCACTGAGTCAATCAATTCATTCACCACAAATGGCACTGATGACTCAATACTCAATGTTTTACACATAGTACACAAAATTGGATGAGATAGCCCGAAAAAACATCATCAAAGTCCAAAACTGACCATTTAATTAATACAAATCATTGATTTAAGTGAGAAATAATTTTTTGGTATTTTTTAAAGACTTGAAATCAGTCCAAAGTGGTTGGTGTTCAGGACACCTGATTTGACTACACCCCCTCAAGGCTGAGTCTAAGTACCTTCCGAGCGGTGAGCCGGTCGCTACCCGAATAAGCCCGATACCACGAGTAGCATCCGCCCCCTGCAAGGAGAGTGCTTTCAAAGTTTTAAGCAACCAGGGATTAAAAGGAGTGCATCAGCATGCAAAACATTAAAAGTAGTACAGCCCTTCACAAGTTGGCACAGCAAAGTGCCCCAATGAAAAGTGTGGATTTGGACATCTCGGTCAATACCCACGCCATAAAACAAATTTCTGCAGCAGCTGTTTTAGAGGACTCACTTGAAATCCAATCAATGGGGAGCGCAGCTTCAACCGAACACACTATGGAATCGAAGGATCCCCATGTTTGGGACAGAACTCAGTTCTTAGGTGGATCTGATCTGGGTGCCATCTTGGGGCTATCCAGTTTTCGATCAGCCGTGGATGTCTGGCTTGAGAAAACGCAAGGTATTAAGAATCAGGCGGATAGCTTGATTTTTCGATTTGGTCATTTTGCAGAAGATTTCATTGCCAAAGAGTATGAACGTGCGACAGGTCGCATCACCCACTCACAAGATATCCCCCTAACTCATGAACAGTACCCCTATTTAAGGGGGCACATCGATCGCTGGGTTGAAGATGCCCATAGCCGAGATCAACAGCATCTTTCACCTGCTATGCGCATCTTAGAATGTAAGACGAGCCACCCTCAACAAGCCCATTTATGGGGTGAGCCTGGGAGTGACCAGGTACCAATGGCGTATTACGTTCAATGTGCTTGGTACATGATGTTAGCCAACTGTCCTATCTGTGATGTGGCGGTCTTGATAGGCAACAATGATTTTCGAATCTACACCCTTCACCAAGATCCTGAACTAGAAAAATTTCTCTTAGAGTCAGCCATTCATTTTTGGGGGAAACATGTTCTCACCAGAATTTCTCCCGAACCCATCTCTGAAGACGATTGCCGCAAGCTCTTTCCAAAAGTCTCACCAACTAAAAAAGTGGAAGCACCACAGACCCTGGTCAAAGAAATTGAACACTTTCATGCAATTCAAACCACAATCCAGGAAAAAGAAGCTTTAGCTTCAGAGATCAAACAATTGATCATGAAAACTTTAGGGGATGCAGATACCCTGACATATCAAGGAAAAATCTTAGCAACTTGGAAAGCTCCTAAACCGAGTATCAAAACGAACTTCAAACAATTGGAATTAGATCATCCTGAGTGGCTCATCCCATATCAAAGCACTCAAGAAAATAGCCGTCGTCTACTGATCAAGGAGCTAATATGACATCCACCATCAACACGGCAACTAACTCTCTGAATGAGACTCATCCGCTGCCCGATGAAAAAAGCCGTCCACCGCTGAGAGAATCCACCAACATTCAACATACAGCCTCAGATACAAATACAGGCACTCATGATCCCATACAAGGATCACCCTGGGAATTTGAACTGTGGTGGTCCACCCATGGTCGCCCATCGGAATTACTGAAACACCAAGTGAAGTATATGATTGATTTTTATAAAATTAATCCATTACTGGGAGACCTTAAAATCATCTATCAACAGGGTCAATGGATTCCCCACATCACCATGGATGGTTGGATGAAAATGATCAACCAACACCCTGCATTTTGTGGAATTGACTTTCGAGATTCTGACCAATTGATCGAGGGGGTTCCAGAATGGGTCAGCTGCACCATTTATCGACAAGATCGGGTGATCCCCATCACCATCCGCGAATACTATGTAGAGCTCAAACAAGAGAGCTCCTTGTGGAATGAAATCCCAAGGCGGATGTTGCGCTTTAGAAGTATGCAACAGTGCGCCCGATTAGCTCTCGGGCTCAGCACACCAGAATTCACGCAGCCTACCCATGAAATACCTAAAGAATCTTTGCCATCATTTGCTTCGAGCCCTATTCAAACCCAATTAGAAAAAATTAAAGGACATTTGATGCCAGCTAAAAATTAAAATTCTTCAAGCCATACATTACATACGCCATTGGGTATTGAATAATTAGGAAGGTTTACAATCGGAGCATGTCAAATCTTCCACTTAATTGCCCAGTTTGTGGCATGAACAATACTTATCCCGATGGCGATCAGCTCATTTGCCCTGACTGCTCTCACGAATGGTCAGGGTTATCTGCTAAGGACGAGGCTATGGATATCAGAATACACAAAGATGCTCACGGCAATGTCTTAAATAATGGGGACACTGTCACACTCATTAAAGATCTAAAGGTCAAAGGTTCATCTTTGGTGATCAAAGGTGGCACCAAGATCAAAAATATCCGATTAGTCGATGGCGATCATGATATTGATTGCAAGGTCGATGGCCAAAGCATGCTACTCAAATCCGAGTTCATGAAAAAAGTAAGCACATGAATCTCTCGCTCACCAACCAACATATTGATGCAGTTTATGTTCTATCTGTCAAAAAGTTCACTGACAGAATCAGCCATATTCAACAAGAATTAGCTAAACATCAAATTTCTTTTGAATTCATTTTTGAATATGACTTGGGATCCATTGATCCTGTTTCAGAAACAAACATTTTTGGTTCACAACCGAAAATTGAAGCGCCTCAGCGCTCTCTAGCTCTCAAACACATCAGTGCTTGGAAAAGATGCGTAGAAAATCAATATAAAAATATCTTGGTGTTTGAAGATGATGTCGTTTTACATCGATCATTTAACCAAGAAATTGCTCTTGTAATGAACGAAGTCTCTCACAAAGATCCTGCTTATTTGATCTTTTTGGGTGGAGCTGACACCAAAGTACCTAAAGAGTACTTCCTAAGCCAAGAAAAAATCATTAGAAATCCCATCGCCACTGCTGATGGTTACATTACTGACCTGGCAGCTTGCCAAAAACGTTTGGCTTGGCTTGAAAAACATCAAGCCAGACTACCTGCCGACCATCTGTTAAAAGAGATTGATCAGCAAGAAAATATTACCCAATACTGGTCTTATAAACCAATAGTCGAGCAAGGCAGTGTTTTTGGTATGTTCACCAGCACACTGGATGGTAAAAGGAAAAATAAATCTAATTTTTATAATTTAGCCAGGTACCGCATCAAAATACTGACTCGCAGAGTCATTCCAGGCATTTACTATCGCCTGATTAGGTTTTTAAGTAACTTGATAACCAAATGAATCATACAAGATATTTTTCATGAGATTTCTGAATAAAATTTTAGACCCCATCACCACCACACAATATCTAGTGATTGGCGGCTTAGTATCGATTGCGATTTCCCCTCCACTTGCCAACCTATTCATTGCGCTATCGTTCGTTTCCACGCTATCAATCAGCACTCTTCGCGATCAATTACTTGATTTCTTTAAAACAAAATTGGGTTATGCCTGTATTGCTTTCATTTTGGTTCTTTTTTCCGGCCTGATTTACGGAATTGAAGCGAATAATGTCATCGCATCATCGATTTGGGGGTGGAGAAAATTTTTGATGCTTCCAATCGCTGCGGCAGTTTTTATGAATGCGCCTCATGCAAAACAGAATCTAATTAATGTATTTTGGTTAGTTTGCTTCATTCTGGTGATTTACTCATTTATTACGTTCATCACCCCCGCACTTTCATCAAAGCAGGATATTGCTGGTGTGGTGATCAGAAATCATGCGACTCAAGGGCTATTTTTATCAGTAGCTACCATTATGGCTACAGCCAACTTATTAAATGCATCTCTCTCCAATTGGTTAAGAATTAGTAGCGGCTTAAGCATCCCACTATTTATTGCAAATATCGCATTAATTTCAACAGCAAGAAGTGGGTATGTTGCAATCATTGTATTAACCATTTCATTTCTATTCATCTACCTTGAAAAGGTTTCAATTACGAAGAGAATGCTCATTAGCGGCGTCATTCTTTTATTGATTTCAGGGATACTTTTCAATACGCAAACCTCCAGAGATCGCATTGCGCTAGCCCAACATGAATTAGTATCTGAGATTGATCAAACTAAAGAAACATCTATTGGATATCGACTGACTTTTTGGAAAAATACCATTGAAATTCTCCCAAAGTACGCTTTACTTGGAACGGGTACGGGTGGCTTTGAAAAAGCATATGACAGTCAAGTTGCAGGAAAATCAGGGACTGCAGGCGTTGTCACAGGTGATCCACACAATCAGTATTTAAAGATACTAGTTGAACATGGAATCTTTGGATTGGCTGTTTTCTTAAGCATACTCATACTCTTACTTAAACAAACTTTTACAAACCCTTTTAAAGCCATTGGAGTTTCCTCACTACTAGCTATTGCGACCACAAGCCTATTTAATTCACACTTCTCAACATTCAATGAAGGGCAATTTATTTGGATACTCTCTGGCGCACTTTTAGCCACCGAAAGTATTCGCCCAAATATAAAAATCTATGATACTGAACGTTGATAAATTGTAGATAATCCAGAAATAGCCACAAGTTGATAGTTATGACCATTCAAATAATGATGAATTTCACTATTTAAAACAGCCGCAACACCATCCTTACAATTCCAATTCTCAATACAAATGATTTGAGGTTGATAAGAGGTTAAATCAAGTCCTTTGAGTACTTGTAAATCTACACCCTCCACATCAATACTCAATAACTCAAACTTCTTTTGAAAATTCTGTTGATTGAGAATATTGGTCAAAGTTTGAGTTTTTACTTGACCAATCGATTGCTCATTAATGTTGCTGCAGTTCTTTTTTATCGTGGTATTGGTTGAATAAGCTTTATCTGAAAAAACCTCCAACCACTCTTCAGAATCACTCACAGCCGCCAAAATTACTTTATCTCGACTTCTAATCAGTTGATTAGCTAAAACCTTGACTTTCTCTAAATCAATTAAGATTCCGGACCACCCTTTTTGGTACAAGCCATAAGTGTTAGAGCCTCTGCGTGGATGATGACAACCAACATCAACATACCGACCAGTTTTTAAATTTTTAGGAAAGTATGATTGAATGATTAAATCTTCAGCATATTGCGAATATGATTTCTTAATCTTACCCGGAGAGATAAATGCTTTGTAAAAGGCGCTTAAGTATATTTTTATATTAATCATTAATTTGCGCTGTAATTTTCTAAAATAAAAAGAAATGATATCTTTCTTGTGAGTCTTAAAACTTTGGACATAGTTCCCAAGATAATCCAGACTCATCTTTATCATTTAACAATGGTCCACCTTTAATTACTGGCCAATCAATAGATAATTTTGGATCATTCCATGCAATACATCGCTCACTGTCAGCATGCCAATAATCAGTAGTTTTATATAAGAACTCTGCCTCATTCGACAAAACTAAGAACCCATGCGCGAAACCCCCTGGGATCCAGAGTTGTTTTTTATTCTGAGCTGATAACTCAATACCCACCCATTGACCAAATGTTCTTGACGATTCTCTTAAATCCACTGCCACATCAAACACAGACCCACTGACCACCCTGACTAGCTTGCCTTGGGTTTGCTGCATTTGATAATGCAAACCCCTTAACACACCTTTCTTGGATAGAGAGTGGTTATCTTGAACAAAAGTAATTTTTTTGCCAACTGCTTTTGAAAATTCACTTTCATTAAAACCTTCAAAAAAGAAACCACGATCATCATAAAACACTTTTGGTTCAATAATCAACACATCTGGTATCACGGTTGGCATTGCTACGATGGACATTAAGAACTCTTTTGTATTTTGAACTATTAAAAATGGTTGATAAATATTATTGAAAAATTAAATGCATTAGATAAATATAAAGTTTGCAGCTCTTAAGTTAACTGTTTAATGTTTGCCCTATACACTCTTTAAGATACTGCTCCACATGCTCACTCCAATGAGGATAGCGCCCTTGGGAGGCCATTCCTGAGAGTGCTTTTTTAAGCTTTTCATTATTGAGACGTGAGTTATGTGGTCTCTTAGCCGGCAAAGGATAATCTGCAGCCCTAATAGGGTGAATATTATCTAACCTAACACCACCATAACTTGCAGCTGTTTTAGTAGCAAATACGGCTAATTCATACCAAGATGTTTCACCATCTGGCACAACATGATAAATACCTGACTCAAGTCTAGATTTAGCTATTTGAAAACCAATATGAGCTAACCAAAGCGCTGAGGTTGGAGCGCCCACCTGATCGGCAACCACTTTCAAGTGGTCACGCTCAGCAGCAAATCTCAATATGGTTCGAATAAAATTATCACCATCACCATAGACCCAAGATGTTCGCAAAATGAAATATCTAGAAAAATTATCTTGACTTGAAACACAACTGGAGTATCGAGTCATATTGAAAACTTCTTTAATAACATTTTCACCAGCCAACTTACTTTGACCATAAACACATAAGCCATCAACTGGTCCAGTTGAATCAGATTCAAGATAAGCATTCTCTTTAGTGTCTGCAAATACATAGTCTGTAGAGTAATGGACTAAGATACCATGGGATACATTAGCAATGTATTTAGCCATCAACTCTGGAGCTTTTGCATTGATGGCAAATGCAAGGTTACGCTCAGTAATATCTTCTGCCTTATCAACGGCTGTGTAAGCAGCGGCATTGATAATGATTTGAGGTTGATATCTGCCTAGAACTTCAGCAATAGATACCTCACAAGATAAATCACAATCAGATCGACCAAGAAAAAAAACTGGAACCTTGAGGTCTTTAAAGCATATTTGTGTTGCCTTACCCACCTGACCATCTCTCCCAAAAACTAAAATAGGGCGAGCACGCTCTAACAATTCAAAGGATAAATATTGCATAGGATATTAATTAACCAGAAGAATAAATGCTAACAAGTTATTTATAGACATAGTGCTTGCTAACCCAGTCTCGTTAAGAGCCTGTCAATACCTCATCGGTCCACTCCTTATTGGACAAGTACCACTCAATAGTTTTATAGATACCCGATTCAAATGTTTCAGTGGGTCTCCAACCCAACTCTCGTTCTAGTTTAGTGGCATCAATTGCATAGCGACGATCATGACCTGGTCGATCTTTGACATAGGTGATTTGTGATGAGTAGGAGCTACCATCTGCTTTGGGACGTAGCTCGTCTAAAATGGTGCAGATAGTATTAACTACATCAAGGTTTGATTTTTCATTCCAACCACCTACGTTGTATGTCTCACCTAGCTTACCAGCCTCCAATACACGACGAATGGCCGAACAATGATCTTTCACATACAGCCAGTCACGAATCTGTTGACCATCACCATATATGGGTAATGGCTTACCAGCCAATGCATTCAGAATAATCAATGGGATTAACTTTTCAGGAAAATGATAAGGGCCATAATTATTTGAACAATTCGTGGTAAGGACGGGTAAACCATATGTATGATACCAAGCTCGTACTAAATGATCTGATGCTGCCTTAGATGCGGAATAGGGACTATTCGGTTCATAAGGATTTGATTCTAAAAAAGCAGGATCAGTTGGAGACAATGATCCATAGACTTCATCTGTAGACACATGCAAAAAACGGAATTCATTTTTAGCATCAACAAGCAGTTCAGACCAGTAAGCTCGCACTGCCTCTAATAAATTAAATACCCCAAGCACATTAGTATGAATAAAGTCGCCTGGCTCATGAATCGATCGATCAACATGTGATTCGGCAGCAAAGTTCACAACTGCACGTATTTGATGCTTTTTAAGTAAAGAAAGTATTAAATCGTAATTACCAATATCTCCATGAACAAAAATATGCCTTACATCGTTTTTGAGAGATTTAAGTGTGATTAAGTTTCCAGCGTAGGTAAGTTTATCTATATTAAGAATACTCTCAGCAGACGGATTTGACAACCAGTCCAAGATAAAGTTACTGCCGATAAAGCCTGCACCACCTGTAACTACTATCATAAAAAATTAACTAAAGCTTATTGACTCGATATAGTAACAAACTAAAATCAATTACATAATACTTTGGCATTCTTCCGATTCTGAAGACAGTTAATATTGTCAACAATGAGCCAAGGAGGACCTATGAAACGAAAATAAAAAAGGTACATTCAAAACCATAAATTTACTTTTCAAGTATCAGAAATTTAAACAAAAGCACCTGAATATTATTTAAAAGGGTATGCAGTCAAGTTAATGATCACTAACTTTTATTTATTATCGTTATTTTGGTGGAATAGAGGCAGCTAAGGAGTTCTTACGGAAGCATGTGGCCCGGCCCCCAAGCTCGGTAACCAGCTGCGCTCCTGGTTTAAAGACTTTGATGCTTCTTAGGAAAAAGCGCCCAAGAATCGACCAAAACCAACGTCGAGATTCAGCAGACTTCAGCAGTCAAGCCCTCTGGATTTCGGCTTTACCCGTATGTCACCCCTCCTTTCGACCGATCGCAATATAGTTGCGCTGCCGACTCTTGCAAAATGCATTTATGCGTGCGCCTCAGCTTCCTGCTCCAGATAGACCCAATCGACAATCTCATCGCTCGGCTTATAGCCAGTGACGAGCTTTTCCATCATCAAGCGAATAACGCCGACGTCGTTCACATTAAGCGCTATTTCCAATGCTTTTAGCTTTTCCTCAAGCTCTGACCAAGGAATGAATTCCTCTTGGGCCTTCATGATTCTGGAATGTGAGGTTGACTCAGAATTATCACCGATGAGTAGCTCTTCGTAGAGCTTTTCTCCCGGCCGCAAGCCAGTGATTTTGATCTCAATGTCGCCGTCTAGATTTTGCTCATCTTTGACGCTCAAGCCCGAGAGCTCAATCATGCGCCTCGCTAAGTCCATGATCTTGACCGGCTGACCCATATCGAGGATAAAAACATCCCCCCCTTTAGCCATGGCACCTGCCTGAATCACCAGCTGGGAGGCTTCGGGGATCGTCATGAAATAGCGGGTGATGCTGATATGGGTCAGCGTGATTGGCCCACCATCGCGGATCTGCTGGCGGAACTTGGGCACCACCGAACCTGACGAGTCAAGCACATTACCAAAGCGGACCATACTGAATTTTGTGCCGGGAGTAATTGCTGCCAGTGCCTGTAGAGCTATTTCAGCCAGTCGCTTGCTGGCCCCCATGATGTTTGTTGGACGCACAGCTTTGTCGGTACTAATGAGGACGAAGTCAGATACACCGTTTTCGGCTGCAGCTCGGGCGGTACGTATGGTGCCGAACACGTTATTCTTTATACCTTCCGCTGGGTTGTGCTCAACCAGTGGAACATGTTTGTAGGCGGCAGCGTGATAAACCGTGTTAGGGTGCCAGGTCGATATGATCTCGCGCATGCGCTCAATGTCTTGTACCGAGGACAGCAGTGGAACCAAGATGATGTCACGATCAGCGAGCTTTTCCTCAAGCTCCTGATGAATACCATAGAGCGCAAATTCGCTTTGCTCTATTAGTAGCAGTTTACTTGGGCCAACAGCCAGGATTTGACGACACAATTCACTACCGATCGAACCGCCAGCCCCAGTCACCATAACGACCTTACCACGAATATTCATAGTTAGCAGAATTTGATCCGGCCTGACAGGCTCTCGACCAAGCAAATCATCAATGTCGAGTTCGCGCAGATCCGAGACACCTACCTTACCTTGAGCCAGATCGCTAACACTGGGCAGTGTTCGGACTGATACACGCGCGCCTCTGATTTCGCGGAGGATTTCATTACGGCGCTTGCGACTCAAGTTTGGCATCGCGAGCAATACATCCCTGATTTTAAGAATCACCACCACATTCGCGAGATCGGCAGGGTTGTAGACAGGTTGGCCATTCAGTATATGACCGTGAAGGCGATCATCGTCATCCAGAAAACCCGCCACCTGAATCTCAGGGCTGTTGCTAATTGCCGCCGCCAACTGTCGTCCGGTTCGTCCTGCACCATAGATGAGCGCTTTAGGACGAGAGGCAAGCTTAAGAATACCTTGGTACTGATCACCTAACCAAATACGAGCAAATGCTCTAGATGCTCCAACGAATAGCAAAAGAAGTATAGGTTGAATTATCCCGACAGTGCGCGGAACGTTTTGAATACCAATCACCGTAATTACTAATGAGTAAACTAGACCATAAATCGCAATCGCCCTAGCGACCAACAAAAGAGCTGGCCAACCGCTGTATCTAAAAATGGCACGATACAGCCCCAATATAATGAAAATTGGCAAGGAGAAGCCTACTGAAATCACAGCCGCCAACAATGCATTTTCCGACAAGGCGACAAATTCGCCCAGGCGCAGATAATAGGCCAACCAGACAGCCAATATAGATAAGGCGATATCAACCGCCAAAACAACAAATCGTTTAGCCCATCGCGGCAGAGCTAACATAGGAATCGTAAAGTTTTGCAACAGCATTCTTACTCCAGTCTATCAAGCTGCTTAGTGTGAAACTCCATCTCGACGAAGAACTTTCAGAAGCGTAAGCCAAAGAATCCACAGGTCAAATCCGAAGGAGCGCTTTTGAAGATACTCAGTATCCAGCCTGACCTTGTCGGGAATAAGCAATTCATCCCTGCCGTTAACCTGGGCCAACCCCGTAAGACCAGGCACCAGCTCGTGGACGCCCGCACTAGTTCGCAAGGCGATCAGATCATGCTGATTGAATAGAGCAGGGCGCGGCCCTACAAAGCTCATATCGCCTTTTAAAATACTCCATAACTGGGGTAATTCGTCAATACTTGTCTTGCGAAGAAATGAGCCGATCGGTGTCAACCATTGATCGGGGTTTTGAAGCAGATGAGTTGCCACCTCGGGGCTATCGATACTCATACTGCGAAACTTGGGCATTTTAAAACTACGATTATATCTTCCAACACGTTCACTCCAATATAGAACTGGACCTGGGGACGTCACCCGCACTAAAAAAGCAACGAACAACAATGGGAATAAGAGAATGGCAAATACTACCAACCCTAGAGTGAAATCAATAAATCGCTTCATATATGCGTATAGTTTACCGCGATCTCGATCGATTAAATTGCCTCAAAATAGCTCGCCATAATCCTGAGCTACTGATAAGGTGCTCCGCCAATAACAGATAAGATATACACGCTTTTAAATATAACTACCACCTCAATAGTTCCAACTTTTAAAGCGCTGCCAGGCGCCAAAACTGCTAGGCCTCTGATTTTACTTAGATGCGGTACATAATGAACCTTCTAAATCGACCGATTGCAGATAGTGTCGATTCGATGGTCAAGCACATCATGATATGTACCATCTCCTATAGCAACTATAGCTTGGCATTTAGCCAACAGGTCATCACTAAAGATCGAAAACTTCTGTAAGTTATAAATCAAATACTCAGTAACAAATGCTATAGATAAAAGAATTAACCCTATCAAGGAAATGTCAATTAAAAACTTTGCCGGCCGTGGTTAATAACGAAAAAAGTAAGTCTGCGAGAGCCAAGAAGGTCAACTGGATGAAGGCCATCACCAAACTCAAGATAATCTTTTAAGAAAAACATGACACCTACTTTTATTTAGCGACTGCAAAATTCGATGTCTGCAATATCAGCCATTGCAAACGCGCCATTATTACAAGCCCAATAACCGCGGCGACCAAAGCTGCGAGACTCGTCGATAGTAGTCCAACACATAATGCTACCCAAGCAAACCAAGAGGCTATAGCGACCATTATTTCTTTTGGCACGAAGCCAATTTGACGATATATACCTGTCAATAGCATCATCACATAGAGCACTCCGCCGGTCAAAGCACCGATCGCTACGCCCATGACCCCAATATGCGACACCAACAGCAAATTAACTGCGAGGTTGCCAATAAATGCAACTATTGAAGCGAACATAACCCGAGAAGTGTACCCCACGGCAATCGCGAGTTTGCTGGCGAGTGCACCAACGATGACTATCGGTATTTGCATCAAGCCAATTTTTACAATTCCAGCCAAATCGCCAATTTGTGATGCTGAAAGATATTTACCAAAAAGAATCGCCACTAATGGCTTTGCGAATACAAAGCCACCTAACATCAACACTCCACCTAACCATACACCGATGGCTATCAGTCGATTCGCATCTTGGCCAACCTCTCTTCCGCAAGTCAGCATTAACCTGTGCGCTATTTGAGGCAACACTAGGGTTGTAGCCCCTACGCTAGCTAAGCCAGAAAACAAAATGACAATTTTTGATGCGAAGGCCCAAGCGGCAACCATGCCTGCAGTCACAGTTGAGGCAAATGCATAATTCATTGGAATCAGGGCTGCTGGCAGAATTGCCGCTGCAACAAGCGGCCAATAGAGGTGTCGAATCTCAACGGTTGCAGTAAAACCAGCACTCGTGGGCAACAGAGTCAGCCCATTCGCACGCAATCGCCAAAACAAAATCACTGCGTTAATAAGTGTTCCAATAAGCATGCCAGCGATACTGGCATCAATAATCCGGCCGCTTGGCGACAGCATCAGAGCGAGCAAAGTCACGACAGGAACCACAAGCTGCGCCATTGAAGTGATTTGAGGTTTTCCCAGTGAATTCAGCGCGGCATTACCAATAACCGTCCAGGCAGATAATAGTATTATTGGGGCAAAGCTACGCAACATCTTGGCAGCAATCGTTAGACTTTCTTCGCTTGCACCATGGAATATCAAGGTAACTAGCCAGGATGCACTGACCAGAACCAAACACATTGCGCTGACGAGTAACAATAGCGCAAACCCCAGTGTCCCTTGAAGCAACCGTTCTCGTTCATGCGTAGCAACATTCGTGGCTGCAACAAAAGGCAAAACCATAGCATCACCGAGAGGAATTGCTAGACAACTAACAAAAAACATGGGGATGATTACCGCTGAAAAAAAGGCATCTAACTCGAATCCCAAACCCAGTTGCCCAGTTAATATCAGATCACGCGCAAAAAACCCTAAGTAACATGCTAGCGTCATAAACATCACAACGGCACCGGAGCCTTTCAAACATTCTCTGGGTGAATTTATACCCAGATTCTCTTCACCCATTTTTGTAAAACAAGTGGAAGAAAATTTTAGCAATGAGCCTTGTCTCAAATTAGATCGCAGCAAACTAACCCATCCAATACAGCCGATCAGCATGAAGAAATGCCAAAGACCAAAGCGTTGACGATACAAGGTACCGACATTGGGGTGGATATAGGCAAGCGTGGTAATCAAGGCAGCACAAAACACAACTCCTGCAAGCAACTTCCGGCTTTTATGGCGAAGGACTGCGACCACAACACCAAGAAAGATCAAATACCAGCAAGCTGTCTCTATTGCTCCAATCAAGCGAGGCAAGGTAACCCTGTCACCCCAAGTGTTTGGAAATGGTGCGAAAAGACCAATTACCAATGCTCTAGGTAAGTACGCAATGGCTTTCCATGCTTTATCTGGGAGGTGATCACCATCAATTTCTGAGCCAGAGGCTACAGAACGACCAAATAATAGGAAATGGGCACGAAGCTCAGATGCGCGTCGTAGGATTTGATCAAGAATTTCAGGAACAACTTCACTCTCCTTCCATTCAAATTGTTCGGATGAAAATTCACTATATGCACTAATATTGCGCATACTCAGGTTTTCCCCAAAGACCCCAACAGCTTTACCTACCTGTGCAAAGCCAATAGCTAGCCCTGCAAGGAATACGATAAACATCAATCGGACTGTAATCTGGCGAATACTACTGAACCAGATCGATGACACTAAAAAAGAAGCTACAAAACAAACCACAACAACCAAAACGTAATAAGGTCGTACTAAGCCTATAAGCAATGCGCCGGAGATACCAACAACAAACACCTTACATACGTTTTGCCAATCAACCCGAAAGCGTTGATCATGCAAAGTCAACCAAGCGCTTAACACCAACAAAGAGCCAACGATTGCAAATGCATCTTTGTGATTTTGTCCGTACCACTGCAATCCAGAGGGGAAAATCAGAAAACATATACCGGCCAGCAAGCCACCCAACTTGCCAACATCACTATCAACAAGACCTGATCCAATTCGATAAATCAGCAAAGCCCCTGTTGCATGTGCTGCTGCATTAAAGGGTATGAACCATGCCGGATTAGACCCCAGAAGGGAATACAATGCAGAAAGAATAGCAACATTAGCTGATGCACCTTGTGGGTAAAGTCGCCATTCAATCCACCCTGACTCATGAATTCGATGCGCTATCTCTACGGCCATATTGTGAAATACGATCGCATCATTCGTAAGCAAACCATGTCCGGCATGAATATCAGGAAATAACGGCAGTACTGCCTTTTGCAAAAGCAGCGCCATGAATGATGCGTATAGAAAGCTTAAAAACCAAAACAAATGAAAAGAGGGAATTGCTGAGCTACTATCTAATTGCATCCCAAAACTTAACCGCCACTTCATACTTCATCCTGAAGTACAGTTGAGTAAAAATCTAACCATGCCGAGCTTACTAATACGCTTGAAAAGTCAGAAGCTCGGAAATGAGCAGCCTCCCCTAATATTTTTCGCGTGCTACGTTCAACCCCAAGTCGATTCATTGCATCTAAAAGGCCTTGAATATCGCCCTTATCAACAAACAATCCCGTGCAACCGTCAACAATTGCATCAATAACACCATCGATACGATAGGCAATCGATGGAATTCCACATGCCGCTGCCTCAATGATCACGGAACCAAAACCCTCTCGGTAACTGGGGAGGACAAAGACATCAGCCGCCGCCATGTAACGCTCAGGCGTGAGCGTCGGGCCGAACCAACGGATGCGCCCCCCGAGTCTCTTTCCCTCAGCCTGTAGAGTAGTCTGCAAACCGTCCTCATCGGGACCGACCATCCAAAGTTCCCACTGCCCATGCAGGGCATTCAGCGCAGCGAAGGCTTCGACCAGATCGAACACCCCCTTGTCGCGCACCAGGCGTCCTACGAAGAGGAAGATCGGCACTGCGTCGTCAACCCCGGTTTCAGCGCGTAGTGCTGCACGCGCCACTGGGTCGGGACGAAAGCGGGCCAAATCAACGCCGGCCACCGATCCCTGACCTAGCACCGTCAAGCCGCCACGCCGCACCACACCTTCTTCTTCCAGAAAGCGGCATTGCGAAGCGCTGTCGGCAAACACCCGATGAGCGCACAGCGCAATCAACCGGTCGATGCTCTTGAGCAAGAACCTGCGGATGCCAGTGCGGGTTGCCCACACCTGCCCGGTAAAGGTATGAAAGCGTAACGGCACGCCAACCAGATAACCCGCCAGCATGGCCAACAAACCGGCCTTAGGCGTCAAGCTGTGCACCGTTACCGGCCGGATTTCGCGAAAACAGCGCAGTAACTGAAACAGCGCGCTCAAATCACACCAGGGCGCAATCTTGCGGGAGATATCGATATGGCGGACCCGCAAGGCACGCGCCAAATCATCAACCAAAGGGTACGCCGTGGTGTTAACACATAGTGTGACTTCGTGGGTTTCGGCAAGCGCAAGCAAATGCGTGCGCAAAAAGGCGTTGACCGCAAAAGGCGTGGTGGCGACGAATACCAGCGAATGTCTCATGATCGATGCCGCTGCCTCAGGCGCCCTTGCGCGCCACTAACCAGTTCACCACCTGCCTCAAGCCCGGTAGCACCGCCCATTCCCACTCGCCGAGACATTCGACTAGACTGGCGCCGGTGCCGTGCTTGAAATCAAACACGCCCTTGTTGCCGACAGGATCGACGCCGCTCAGATCATAGTCGCGCAAACCGAGACGGCTGCAGTGATCGAGCAGTGCCCACAGCGTTGCATGCGAGGCATACACCTTACGCGCTTCGCCACCAGCCACCGCCAGCAGATCCATTGCCGTCAGCCCGCAAAGGCCGGCCGCACGGATAGCCAACAAGCGTCCTTCGGCATCGATGCAACGGTAGACGACCAACTGTTCCCGGCATTGGGCGAAAATCGCAGCCAATTCGGCCTCACTATGTTGCTCAGGCAGGGATTTGAGATTTTCCATCTCGCGATAGAGCGCCGAAATGGCGTTGAGATCAGGGTTTTCCCAATGCTCTATGCGCAGACCATAACGCCCCGAGCGCTTTAGATTGTGGCGCCAGTTGCCGCTGGTCCGCTTTAGGCGCTCGGCTTCGTCACCAGCCAGCGTACAGGACATAGTAAGGCCGCTGCTCATGGCCACCGCCGGTCGCTGCCAGCCGGCACCGGCCAGGAAAGAAGCTTCATTCTCCAGATCGACCCGTAGCATACTAATCCGGCAATAGAACAATTTAGTGCCGAGCGCGCTGCCGAGCGCCGCCCGGAATTCGCCATCGAGCACCTCACTGGCGCCAAGCGGACCGCCGGGCACCCAGCACACGGCCAGCCCGAGTTTGCGCTTTACCAGCACGCTGGCCGCAGCAATGACCTGTCCACCGCGCCGGGCTAACAAGCGCAGGGGCTGCCAGCCGACCACCCGGCGCACTTCGCCCCAGCCATAGGTTTGGTAAAAACCGCCGGACAGATCAGCCACATGTCCGTTCCATTCATCCGCCGAGCCGCGATATTGTTCCCAAGTCACCATAAGAAATTGACCAAAAATACATTGAAATAATGCGCTGGCGCCCGACTAACGATCTCAGTCGGCAGATCGGGCCAACTCACCAGATCGAAGCCATGGCAAGCTGCATAACGTCGCATGCCAGCCAGCGCGACGGCGTCACCACGAAAAGCATAGGCATACGGTGCACAATACGGCGGCAAGGCAGCGAACACGGGCACCACGCCGACCAGTTCGCCAGCCGCTGCGCAACGGATATAGGCCGCGCGCCGGCGCTCGATCTCTGCCGACACAGCACTGTTGGCTAGGGCGGGCAGCAGCCCAACCCACGGATGCGCCGACGGCGGCAAAGTATATTCCGAAGCCGGATCAGCGGCCGGAACATCGCTCCCCGTCCGCCACTTGCGCAGCACTCGGGCCAGTGCGGTGGATAGTCGATAAGCCCACTCGCCCGCCACCGGCAAACCACGCAGGCGTGCCTTGATCAGCTGCACCGGATTGATCCCGGCACCGTCGAATGGCACCTGGGCAGGCAGTTCTCGTGCAGCAAAGGCCTCACCAAGCCACAGCACTCCGCCGTCGGGAATGCGCAAGGTCTTGCGCAAGCTGAATACTCCGAGACCTGTTCGACAGCCCAGCCACTGCCCCGCCTGATCGCGGCTCAGGTAACCGTGGGCATTGTCCTCGATCACCACGGCGCCAGTAAGCTTCGCGTAGGCCCGAAAGGGTGCTAAATCCTGAGGAAATCCGAAGTAATTAACCGCCAGGACTACATCTGCTACTGGCCAGTCCGCCGGAGGTATGGCCGGAGTAAAGTCTGATGTAACCGCATACCAGCAAGGAATCGCTCCCAAGAGATGCACAGGCGCCAACAGATCACGACAGATGTATTCCGGCAACATAACACGACTTCCAGGCCGCACACCCGCGAGGCGGAGCGCATCGATCAAGGCATAGCGCGCAAGGCTGTAATAGCGAATCTGGCCCCCACTGACAAATGCCGGCTGCCAGGTTTCAGTGATCGACATGCTGCCCTCGAAAAAAAGTGTGCTGGGCCGTCAGCCTGATGCCAATCCCTTGCACGATCCCCACCCATTTGGCGATGTCAAGCACCACCACCAGCGGCAGCGCAATCAACGCGGCTCCAGGCTGGCGCCCCCACCACGGACGATCCAAGCTACGCCGGATTGGATCGATCACGCCACGGAAAAGAATATAGGCAAGAAAAATGGCACCACCAAGTCGGCCGCTGTTGACCGCAACAATGTATAAAAGTGGCAGGCCGAACAGATAGGAAACATGCTGCGTCTTTCTCACCCTGGCCAGCACACAGTACAACTCAGTCACTCGCCACTTATGAAATGCCTGGCGCCATCTCGTCGGAAAATTTGTATAGTTGACGCGCGCTGCTGGACAGATTTCGCGTGCACCATAGCGCGCCTGAAAGTCAGCCATCCAAACCAAATCCTCGCCGGCCCGTAAGTGCGAAGGAAAGTCACCAATTTCAGTGAATACATCCCGAGCAAACAAGGATGCGGGAATCACCGGATGCACCGCGCCGTGGCCGTAAGACAAGGCACAGATCGCCTTGTCAAATGACTTTTGCGCCGAGAAGTGACAGACCCCAAATACTGCCAGAGCTTGGGTCGCCTGGGTATGTCGGCACAGTTGCTCCAACCAATCACATGCCGGTATGATACCGCCGTCGATAAAGGCGATCCATGGGTTGCTGGCGGCATGCACTCCGGCATTGCGCCCAGCACCAGGCAACGCGCCCGGCCTGAAAATGACGCTGTAGCTTGCGTTATCCCACCCTTTCTCCTGCCACCAGGCATCAATCAGAGCAGGGCCCCCATCGATCGAACCTGCATCGGAAAAGATGATTTCGTTTGGACGATGGTTCTGCGCCTTTAGCGCCTCCAGCAGCTCTGGCAACGACTCGGCCTCATTGAGGATCGGGATGACCAGGGTCACTGGAAAATTCAGCGACATGCTCGATTCTGGCTGCGCCAGCGATACCAGTCCCAATCGCCATGCAATTTCTGCGCGAAGATGCGTTCACAGTCAGAAGACATGATTTCAGTACGGGCCAGGAGCAGCGGATCACTGATGTCAGAGTTAATCCCGGCCTGGCTACAGGCGCCCAAGGTATATCCAGCAGCCAGGGCAGCATCTCGCACCCGGCAATCAGTTGCACCATACGGGTAAGCCAATGTCCGAACTTCGCAGCCCAGCACATCCTCGAGATAACTCCTACTAGACATCAGCTCGTTACTCAAGATCGCATCATCACATTGCGTCAGAGCAACATGGTTAGCACCATGAGCGCCGATTTGGACACCGGGTAATGCAGCCAAGACGCGCAGGGCGCTGGGGGAAAGAAAACCTGCCTTGCCACTTCGCACAAATTCGGAAGTCACAAAGACAGTGAACGGTAACGCAAGTTCGTTCAGGATCGGCGCTGCCACCTCCAGATTATTTAGGTAGCCGTCATCGAAGGTAATCGCCACCCGGGATCCTTTGCCACTGAGCGCGGCAGCATCAAACTCGACGACCCGGCCTTGCTTCCAGTCAACCAGCCTTGTCATATGCTGCCGGAAACGCTCCGGGGACAGTGAAAAGAGGCCTAGTTTATCGCCGAGCGCTGGTGTCCCAATGGAATGATACATTAGTACGCGCAAACCCTCTGCTGGGGGACGCAGTAAAGAAACCCCAGCCATCATCTCAGAAATTGTGCGAGCCAGAAAACGACGTAAATTCATAGTGTTGACAATTCAGAGCCTATATCCAAACGCGTTAAGCAATATTGCTGGATAAAAGCGTAATACCCAAGGGTAATGCATCACCGCCTTTAAGAAGTATAACCAGGCCTGCTGATGCTGACCACTATTTTGCAAGATACGGGCGCCGCCGTAGATGATCACCGCCTCGCGCCGGCGGAATCTACCTGCCGATACTCTTCCTTTCAATGCTGAGCGATGATGCTTGAAGACCGCCATAACAGCCTGCATATTTCGCAAGGCAGCTCTACTCTCATTGCCTTCATGAATCAGGTACTCACCGAGTACTTCTTTAATAAAACCAATTCTGGCGCCATTCCATGCAAGCTTGAGCCATAACTCGTAGTCCTCGGCCGTAACGTAATCTGGTTGAACACTAAAATTACCTACACGCTCAAGCCATTCACGACGCACCACTACCGCCGAAGTGGAGATGCAGTTTCCATCCAGCAGTAGGCTTTGGTAAGTTGCTCTTGTCTCAGGACCGTAGCTCATAACACGTCGCCTTTCGCCTGGCCCCACCCAAACTTCAGCATGGCATATTAAATCGTATCCCTCTTCCAGTTTGTCCATACAACATTGAAGTTTTTCTGGGTACCATACGTCGTCTGAATCAAGAAAGGCAACAAATGGGGCCTGCGTAAGCGACAAGCCATAATTGCGCGCCGCAGCGATGATGTCATTATTTGCAAAATTGACTAATCTAATGCGTGGGTCGTCGTAAGAATCAACCACGGCAATAGTGTCATCAGCAGAAAAATTATTGACAACAATCACCTCCCAGTTAGTAAAGGTCTGAGCGCGAATAGAGTTTAGCGCAGTACGCAAAAAGTGGGCGTGATTGTAAGTCGGAATAACAATTGATAAATGGGGCTTGATCATATCTTTGATCACTTTCCAAAGGCCTTCAAGCAGAGTTTCAGCGTGTCATCAATTTCACGGTTAACCTCCGAAACTAACTCAAATCCAGTTGCGACCAGCTTGTCACATCTATAGTTCAATTCAGGGGGAGGAATGCTGACATCCGCATGGCGCACGATAGGAATTTCACGACCAGTCAGGGCCTGCCAGCGCCCTGCAATCCTTTTGGTCATTTCAAGAATCGACATAGTCTTACCACTTCCTAGATTGAACAAACCATCGGCAAGTTGAACTGTGCTGATTTGCAGTAAATGATTGACCGCTCGCGTGACATCATCAAGCGTAATGAAGTCGCGCAGTTGTGCACCCGAACTATTTAAATGCAGCTCGCCACTCTTTGCCGCCTGACGACACAAATCATTAACCAGCAATGTCCAACGATTGATATCAGGTGTAACCGGCACTCCAAAACTATTAGACAGGCGCACAACTATACCTTCGATCTCTTTGCGCTCATGAGCTGCTAGCACAAAATCTTCAGCCACCTTATGACTAATCGCATAGGGGTGCACGGGTTTTGGTAGCGTTGTCTCATCAATATTACCCTGCAGCGGAGATCCATAAACATGTGCTGTAGAGAAATAAACGAACCGCCTGACACCTGCCAACTTTGCTGCTTCGAGTAGACGGAGGCTAGCGAGACCGTTCACCTTCAATGCACCAACTGGGTCACAAATCGATTCAACCTCGTTCATCGCTGCGAGGTGGATTACTGAGTCCACCTCTTGACATGCCTGAGTCAAAGATTCAATCGACTCCCAGTTGAGATGTACAAGTTGCAGGCCTGGAAACCATGCCGGCGCAGATAATCCACTCCGTCGCGTTCCACAACGCACGACCCATCCTACCTTCCTAAGTGCCAACCCTAAACGTCCACCAACGTACCCTAATCCACCAGTTAACAATACTCTGTTATTCATTAATATGTGGTCGTAGAGTCATAGATAATTGAGGGATCAAAGAATTTTCCGCTTAATCTATTTGGAATCATGAGGAATGCTCACGCAGTTACGAATCACTGACGTCTTAGCGCTGATTCCCTTGAAGCTATTCCAGATGATTGACGGAATATCAACTAAGTTGCAATTGTTCGGAACGTGAAAAATCTTTTGAATCATCTCATGCACTCCAATTCCAACGCGCAATAATGAGAAATAAACCTCACCAAAGGATAAAAAATGGTTAAGGTTGTAACCCAGCATATGTAAAACTTCGCCACATTCGTCTACGATCTGTCTCAACGGTGTATCAATAACTCTATCAATCACAACTGACCTCCTTAACACGTAGAAATTCAACCCTTGAGAAAGCTTCCGCGAACCCTTCATTAATAGATACCACCATATACCAACCATTCGTGGCAGATATTGTTTGGTTTAAATTCCAAAAGACACCGTCAAAGTTACGTCGCTACCCATACAGAATGGCCGCTTACATGAGATAGTCAGGAAACAAAACATCAAAAAAATAATATCGCAAGGTTTAGCAGACGAATACGCTGGCCGACATAACCTGCGCCAACCGTAACCAAAATTTTACGCGTTTATTTTCTTAAATGCTACCAACAATAAGGGATGTTAGAATCGAAAGTAGATTTCCTCTCGGTTTCAGCCGGGTCATGCGGCACATCAGTACAGTTAGCCAATAATGCAGGCATATTGCCTATGCACGAGAAGCCATACCAAAGCCCTGGTGGTATTCTCACGCGTAAATAAGCATCTGGTCGTCCAAGCTCTTGAACCAGTAAATTTCCCCTAGTGCCTGAGCCTGGACGGTCATCATAAATTGCCAATCGAATACGGCCGACCGGCACGGCGAAATTTTGTGTTTGTTTATTGTGTAATTTCCATGCTTTAATTGAGCCAGGCAATACTTCAGAAAAATAGCACTCTCCAAACCTTTTGAAATCTGCAGCATCGTTACGTAGCATGTGCAACACTGCACCACGTTCGTCAGCTAACTCGCGCAATTCAACAATGGTCACACCATCTATCCCAATCAAATCACCTAGCACTGACTCCATGCTACACCTCCCGCCTTTGCCATTTGACAATACTGCTCAATTTGACTGACACTGTAACTATACATATTTCTCTGGCGCTCATGCCAATAACGATACCAATCTACAGTAAAAGCTACAGTCTCTGGAAACTTCATCACAGCCCGCCAGTTCAAATGGAATAGAGCCTTATCACAGGAAAGCTTAAGCAGTTGTGCTTCATGGCCGCTATCCTCGAACCCTGGTGGAATTCGCCATTGCACACCAGGCCAACGACTGGTCATTGCATGCAATAATTCAGCTACCGTTTGATTAATATTGGCATCAGGCCCAAAATTAAACGCCTGGCCATTAATCCCTTCACTTCGTTGTAAAAGTTTTACACCTAGCCAAAGGTAGCCGCTTAAGGGCTCCAATACGTGCTGCCAAGGGCGCGTTGCTTGCGGGCTTCGCACAACAACCGATTCACCTAGCGACCATGCACGAATACAGTCTGGAACAATACGATCATCAGCCCAATCGCCACCACCGATCACATTACCTGCACGCGTAATAGCAATTTGTATAGGTGCATGGCGGAGATAACTATGAAAATAAGATTGAGCCACAATATCCGCGCAGCTTTTTGAGCCACTATAAGGATCATTACCACCTAAGGCATCGGTCTCACGATAGCCCCAACACCATTCAACATTGCGATAAGCTTTATCGCTGGTAATTAGGACAGCCGCACCAATCCAAGGCCTGTTGCGAACACACTCAAGCACATTGACCATACCCATAGTATTTGTTTCAAAGGTGATAACTGGGTCTGCATATGACCGCCGCACTAATGCTTGTGCAGCTAAATGAAACACAACATCGGGCATAAATTCATCAACTACTTGCTCAAAGCGAGATCTATCACGAATATCACCCATATAGTGTTTAAGATGTTGCTCAAGGCCTAACAACTCAAAATTAGATGGTGTACTAGGCATGTCAACAGAAAAGCCTGCAACTTCCGCACCCAAATGCTTAAGCCATAAAGTTAACCAAGAGCCCTTGAAGCCAGTATGGCCTGTCACCAATACCCTTCGACCACGATAAATATCTTCAAAATAACTCACGTAATCAGCCCTTCCATGGTGCTTTATCATTCATCCACAGATCTTCAAGGGTCGCCTTATCTCGTATAGTATCCATGCATTGCCAATAGCCTGGATGTTGATAAACCATCAACTCGCCTTTTTCGGCAAGCTGCTCAAGAGGCTCTCTCTCGAGTAGAGTGGAATCATCATGTATGAAGTTGAAAACATCGGGTTCAAATACAAAGAACCCACCATTAATCCAGCCTTCCCCCGCTTGAGGCTTCTCCTGGAATTTAGTGACTCTATTTTTTTTAATCGATAATTCACCGAAACGCACTGGTGGTCTGACCGCCGTTACCGTTGCTAAACGGCCATGGGAACGGTGAAATGCTAGCAATGCTGTTAAATCTACATCAGAAACTCCATCCCCATAAGTTAGCATAAAGGTCCCGTCCGATTGAATATAGGGTTTCAGACGCAACAAGCGACCCCCAGTCATTGTGTTGCTGCCAGTATCAATCAGCGATACCAACCAATCCTCTGCAGTAGGGTTTGTGTAATTGACCGTGCCACTTTTTAGATGCACCGACAAGTCACTAAGGCGTGCATGATAATTAAGAAAGTAGTCCTTAATTACATCCCCCTTATAGCCCAATGCCAGCATGAAATTGGTAAAGCCATGGCGCTCATAAATTTTCATAATATGCCAGAGGATGGGGCGTCCACCAATCTCAACCATGGGCTTGGGTTTGATCTGGGTTTCTTCGGAAAGACGGGTGCCTAAACCACCACATAGGATTACTATCTTCATTATGTACCTCGCTTCTGTATAATTTTATAATTTTTTTAAGTATGTTTATGCTGGCCAAGCAGATGAGAATAATCCCCGCCAGCGCGACAGTTCTGGATCGAGGAAAAAGAATTCATTGTGATCACGGTACTTTACTTGGTGCTGACCTCCAGTTTTTAAAGCGGTTGCCAGTTGCTCGGGTGTACTGACAAAGTGCACACCAGACTGACCGCGCAGGGGGCTAAAATTCAGCTCCTCCTCTTCTAGCATGACTACCACAGGCAAACCAGCAAGGTAAGCATCTACTGCCCCTGAAGTCATATTGCTGGAATAGGCAATATCATACTCATGCATTATTTCGCCTAAAGATTCCGTAACAACCTTGAGATGCAAAGAGGGATAGTCCGCTGACTTGACCAAGTAGTTTGGATGAGGTTTCACGGAAAAAGAAACAGGGCCAGGCATAAATGAAAGCGATACCTCGAGAAGTTTCAACATTTTGATCGTACTCGAAGGTTTGTAATCACCAAGAATCAGTATTTTGATTTCACCTTTCTTGATTTTGCCGGATGGATGCCCAGCCCAGTTACCACTCAAATACCCAAAACGTAGCGCCTCACATTCAATAATCCGCTCTTTAGGGTAATCTATTTTGAGGTAAGCATCCAGAGCCAACCTGCCGTTAAGCGCTATAAGATCCGCTTGCGGCATCGGATAGGGATCTGACAACAGCAGGGTACGAGGGTCAGTGAAATGACGCAGGTCCCAGAACCTCACAGTAGAGTGAACCACAGCGACCAACTGGCCATGGTCGTGCTTGCGCCAGGCGTGGATAAAGGCGCGCTCCCAAGCTTGGTTTTCACTCAAATATAACCCCATTTTCTGACGTGGAAGATTGCGCAACACCTCATTAAAGAGTTCGATCCATAGTAGGTTATTGATAGCAATCGGCCCTCGCATCGAAGCCAGCCAGGCTGCTCGCATTACGGGCCACAGTGAGATTGCCGAGCCCTGTGGACGAAATTGGTGTTGCATCTCTCTTAAGCTTCGGTTGATTAGTGCAAGCCTGACCCAATGCTTCAAAACACGCAGCACGATACCCCAAGATAAGTATGCATCAAGAAAGGTGTGAAAACCCTGGTCTTTTCGTCGCTGGTTAAAACCTTGCAGCAAATCCAGTCCAGCCCCGGGGTTGGGGACTGCATCGTGAGGGTAATAGAGTTGAAGCCAGTTCTTAGAAAGCTTTAGCTTCGTAATTAAGTCAAGTAGATTCTCCCAATATCGGGATTGGAAGCATCCTTCTTTCGCAAGTTTTAGATCTACATTAAAAAAATAAGAGCAGAAAAAAAGTGATTTATCACCATTAAACCAGCCTGTCTTATCTGCTTGTCTAAGCGACCAGCGAGCACGCAAGAGACGAGCCAAACTAATTAGCGCCTGGATAGACTGCGGTAAGGAATGATAAATATTTACAACATTAAATTTTTGCCGAGTTTTATCCGGAATCCTCTCCCATTCATAGGCAATACCTAGGTTCTGACATAAACCATAAAGCGCCTCATGCAAACTATGTTTAGCGCTCACCAACCGAAGTTTGCTTGGTCTTTGCTGAATAATAATCTCTTCAAGAGCCAGGAGACGAATAGCATCAGTGATGCAAGATGACTTCCATGGATCTTGCTCAGCAAACACCGTCATCCACCAGTAGCTAAACCCATCCCCCAAGGCAAGGTGCTCGATAAGACGCTTACAATCGACCTGGCTTTGACCGAGATCATGGATCCAAGTTAAGTATTTGAGCCGCAGTCGCTCCCCATAAATCTCGACATACCTCAATAGAGAATATACGGAATCCGTCTCCGCGTACCCCCTCCAAGCATAGACCAACCCATTACACTTAGATGGCTCCTCACTAGAATCCCATAGGGTCATTGTTTGCTCTATCAAGTTAAGTCAGCCATCAGTTGTTCATTCTCTAAAAATTGCTTAATTAGCAGATCAAGCGATTACACATATTTTCTGTGTTGATCTAATAACTGCCACCCGCAATAAAAATAATGCAATATTTCGCGGAACATTATTTGTCTAAAAACATAAAAAATTTAATAAAATAATTCCTTAGGTTGTTTACGCATGAAATTTAGATCATCATATGTATCTACACTTCTCTCAGTATGCTGAGTTATTACTCCAACTAACGGTATATCATTCTCTATGCAGCGCAATTGCTCAATTGACTCTACCAACTCCAATGGCCCCGGGGTTGCAGAAACGAAAGTTTCTAATACATTCCTAGAATAGAGATATACCCCATGTATTTTGTATAGTTGCGTTGTCCCGCTCCTCGGAAAAGGAATTAAACTACGCGACGCAAATCTTATTCTATTATCAGAAGATAGGGCAACTTTGACTTCGCTTGAATTATTAACATTATTGAAGATTGGAGATATCGCCGTCTTAAACACATTGTCACAAAACCCACTAGCAACGACATCCCTAATAACGCATGGATCTAGAAGAGGCTCATCGCCCTGAACATTTATAAAGTACTGTATATCTGCATACTTTTTAGAAACCTCATAAACCCTTTCGGTACCATTCTTGCAGTTAGGGTCGGTTTGAATATATGGTATGCCCAAGCCTTTTAATGTCTTGAATACTATTGGATGATCAGCAGCTACGACTACCGTACCGCATTTAGCATCTAGAGCACGACGATAAACCCAATAAATCATAGGATAACCGTGCAATTCCTCCAAAACTTTGCCCGGCAAACGTTGAGACTCATATCGCGCCGGAATAACAATTAAAGTTTTTTCCATTTTTAACAGGCAGTCCATCCGCCATCCACTGGAATCGACGCGCCATTTATATAGCCTCCGCGAGCACCCAATAACAATTCACAAACACCAATAAGCTCATCATCAGTACCCCATCGCTTAGCCGGCACCCTGTTTAGAGTCATCTCATATAGATCGTGATTAGCTTTAAACTTGTCAAAGTATGAGGTTTTGCAAAATCCAGGCAGTATTGAATTACAAGTAATGCCTTGCTTAGCAAATTCAACAGCTATGCTGCGCGTGAATCCATCCAACCCAGCCTTACTTAATGTATAAGCAGATAAATCAGGTAACGCATCAGTCGCGAGTATTGAGCTCACATTCACTATACGACCACAACCATTATTAATAAAATGTGGGATTACAATTTTAGAAAGAAAAATTGCGGCAAATAGGTTTACTTCAACTACCTTTTTTATGTCGGCAATTGAAAGACTAAGAAAAGGTTCTCTGCATCTAACACCGGCATTATTAATTAAAGCGTAAACAAATTCAGACTTATTTTTAAGGGATGCCTGAAGTTTTTCATCTAGAAGCTCGTAATTTGTAACATCACACGCAATTAATTCATAACAACCCGCAGCATAAGTAATTTCACTCTCTAGAACTCTAATATCATCCTCGGACTTGGTAATGCCAATAACATAATAATCTTTTACAAAATATTTCAAGAGCGCATTGCCAAAACCTTTGCCAATTCCAGTTATTATAATTATTCGCCTCATATAATTACCTCCATAACCCCTTTAGCAATCAATTCTCTATCAGATGTTTTATATATAAAGGGCTTTCCAATACCATCCAATAATATCAATCTCAGGTCAGTTTTAGTGCGCTTCTTGTCTCTGAAACAAAGATCAACAACCCGATCCACCAAAGACCCTCTTGACAAACCAAGCTTACTAGCACTGAACGATATGGGCAAAGCAAACTTGGAAAGTAAGGTTTTTAACATTTCCAAATCGTTTTCAGATAGATACCCTAACTGAATACCCACCCTGAATACAGCTATCATTCCTAACCCAACACCTTCACCGTGACGCAAAGATTCTTCCCCATTGAAAATGGTAGAAAATTCAATCGCATGCCCTATTGTGTGTCCGAAATTTAAATAAAGGCGATTAGAAGACTCTTGTATATCTCCTTTTACAAACTTTTCTTTCTCTTTTAGTGATAACTCTACCAACTTACCAGATTTATTAGAGAAGTCAAAATTTAGATCTTGCAATATTTCTATAATTTCATTGCAACCTAGCATGCCATACTTAATGATTTCACCAAATCCAGACGCAATTTCTCTCTGAGGTAATTCTGATAATACTTTCGTATCTATTAGAATTGCCTTAGGATGATGATATGATCCAATTGCATTAACGGTTTTCCGAAAATTAAGTGCAGTTTTCCCACCCAAACAGCTATCCACTGCAGAAAGCAGAGTAGTTGGCATGTGGATAAGATCAACCCCACGATACCAGCAGCTAGCAACAAATCCTGCCAAGTCCCCAACAACGCCACCGCCTACAGCAACAATAGTTGCATCCCTTGCAATATTATTGAAGTCTAAGAACTCAAAAACCTTCAAGGCAGAATAAAACGTTTTATTTCCTTTTTTACCCGGCAACACATAGAAAAAGAAGTTTGAATTTTTGCGTATTGGTGAATCTTCTGGGAAATATTTTTTTTGTATGTATTCATCAATTATAAAGACAAGGTCTCCCCGTGGCTTATTCTGAAAGAGATAGTCTTCCAAATTTAGAAAAATATTATCAGCAACTTTGACGGAATATTGTACGCCACCTAAATTAACATTAAATTTTTTCATTAAATTAGTCCAGAGTTAACGACTAGTCCATATAGCTCATAATCTTCCTCGGATCTCAATGAGATGAGCTCCAACGCGTTTAAGCTTACAGTATCTGCGGGCGAAATTAATCGAGAGCCCTGGCGAAGAAATTCAGTTTTATTTATTACCGAAAATATTCCAGGATTACTACTTTTGTCTATATTTTCATCACATAAACCTTGAGCATCAAAATACGAACCTATACCACTATTTGCAAATCCGCCACTAACCCTTTGAAAGAGAAAATCTATCTTTTTAATGGAAATAAATGGAAATAATGGATTATAAATTACGATAGCTTCTTGATTACATTCGGTTACCGAAATGTAATTTAGAATAACTTCTTCAGACCTGGTCATTGCTTCCGTATTACTTCGAATAATTTTAATCTTTGAACTTAATCCAAGCTCTAAACCAAAATCTACGTCAGAAAAAAACTCTATCCCATCAATCCGACTATCCATTGATAGTCTTTCTAAAAGCATAGGAAGCACCTCTGTTGTCAACCGTTTTATATCTGAATCCTGCATCTTATATTTATTTTTCAGATATTTTGAATTGAATGGTATTGTTATTATCAAATTAATTCTCCATTTTTAATTAGTTCCTAAATATCCTATCCACTTGAGATCATATGGTCGCTTTTAGAATTTACAATGTTTAGATATTTAAGAAAATTAAGCTAACAAATAATGCTGCGGGGGTTTCAGATTACAGATTGGATATATGGTTAATAACTACATCCCAGGATGGGATTTCCAGACTACCATCAATTTTTACATATTTATTTCTGTACTCATTATATTTTTCGGAGTCAATAGACAGCTCCCTTTCCCAATTCAATCCATCCAAATCAGCATCTAAGTTAATCACTGATTTACCAAGCTCGGAAGCGAATGCTGATATTGATTTCCCTGCAGGAGATAAATCCAACTCATTTGTAGTCAAGAAAATTATAGGCTTCCAAAATAATACGGCGAATTGAACAGCTGTGCTGTTGTGACACAGAACAACTTCGCAATCTCTAATCAATTCGGCAGTCATTCCATACTCAATTGGAATCCCTTGGAAGCAGCTTGGACATCTAAGTTGATAAGATGACCGGGGATGTGCGGCGACCTTCAAGTTCACATCCAATGCATGTGAAATCCTTCTAAGCCCATTACAAATGGCGGGGAAATATTTCTCAGGGGTAGCAAAAAAAGGAATTTCTAGACACACAAAATCAGGGTGAAAGCAATAGTCCTGATCTATAAAAACTGCATTTTTCTTTGTAGGCTCACTTACAACCCCCTTAAGCCGCATAAAAATGTCGTAATCAAAGCTATGCGCCTTAATTATTTTTGTTACATTCGCCCTTGTGGGCATAGACTTTTCACCAGAAGTTACAACGAAATTTGGCCTGATATAGCGTTCAGTAATTTGTCGAAAGAAAATTTCACCCAATCGTGCCACAGAAAGTTTTGAAAGTTTTAAAGTAAATTTTTTTAAACTGTTAAAGAAAATTGATGCTAGCTTAAATCTATTAAATTTATTCACCACCCCGTCAACTGCAGCAGGATGCGACCCAACCACAAAAACCACTCTCTTAACGCCAAATAGCTTGAATTTAATCTTAATCAAGATTTCATAAAAGCTATTGCCTGTAAAGTCCATGACATATTCAAATTCCTTAATCTTTGAGTAATAAGTTTTCATTTGAAATTTAGATGCTATAGGACAGTAGAGGGGATAGGCTTTTAAAACACCTCCATTTTTTAAAAAATTCTTCCATACCGCAGGAAGTAGCCACGGTGTTAAATCCCACACTTCAACATGCCAACCTTTATCCACCCAAGCTTGGATACCAAACCGGTCATAGTTGCGCTCATCGAATGGCTGACTAATAATGTAAACTAATTTTCTCATGCAGCACTTTAGGCATTTATTGCGAAAACTGTCTCAGCACATAAAAAATCCCACTCCGTATCAATATCTATACTTTCTTTAGGTTCATCCATAAGTAATGGCACTGTATCTTTATCGTAAAAAGATTTGCTAACTCTTAGTCGATCAGGCGCAACCAGGTAGAATGCGCCGTTTATCACATAAGCAGGCGTTAAATCTTGTGATCTTAAATTTAAATCAGAACCGTCATTAATGAAAGGCTGCATTACTTGATCATTAACCCTAAAGCACCACATGGGGTGAGACTCGGCAGGTGAAAGGCTGATTACAGGGCTCCCTTGGTTTTCCATGAAAATAGTTATCCCTCGCAATACGGTTTCACGAGTACGAAATGGTGACGTAGGTTGTAACAATAACAGACCGTCAACTTTGCCATTCTCACGCTCATACCAATCAAGCGCATGCAACGCAACATCTGCGGAAGATGCTGTGTCGTTAGCTAAATCGGCTGGGCGCAACCATGGGACTGAGGCACCAGCACTACGGGCAACCTCGGCAATAACTCCATCATCGGTCGAAACCAAAATATCGCATATCTCAGGGATATTTTTCACGACATCTATACTCCATACAATTAAGGGCTTGCCACCTAATAGCTTGATATTTTTACCAGGAAGTCTTTTAGATCCGGCGCGCGCAGTAATTAAAGCCAAAATTCTCATATCACACCCCCGGGGTAGTTGCTCGTGCTTCAGCCAAATCTACAGGTCTACCCACATCTAACCACGGCTCATGCATTGGGTATGCCACAGTGCGCTTACCCTTTGCATGCAGTCGCTCAAATAGCATAGGCATATCACATGGTGCCTCTGCTATCAATTCGCTCAAAACTTCTGACGATAGAACATAAACACCTGCATTAATATGGCTTCGTGCCACTGGTTTTTCTTCAAAGCCAACAATTTCAACCCCTTGCATTTGCACTACGCCAAACGGGTGTTGCCATTCGTGGATGCGCACCGCCATGGTGGCACTTGCTTGGTAGCGATTGTGAAAATCCAACAATTCACCATAACGTATATCGGTAATTACATCACCATTGGTCACCACAAACGGTGCATCTGGTCTAGGGTTCAGTAAACTCAACGCACCAGCAGTGCCGAGTGGTGATTGCTCACGTAAATAATTAATCTTTACGCCTAACCGTTCACCATCCCCAAAGTAAGTTTCTATAGTATGTCCTAAGTGATAAATGGCCAACACAAAGTGATTAAAGCCTTCTATTTTGGCACGTTCTATGATGTGCTCTAGCAGAGGTTTACCAGCAACTAGTACCATAGGTTTTGGGCAGTTTTGTGTATGCGGCATTAATCGCGTCCCTTTACCACCCGCCATAATCACCATTAAATTGGCACGCGATGGCGATGTAGTAGTAACTTCATCCCACAAATGCAGGCCAACAAGATGCTGACGACCATCAACCACAGGAACCTGCTGAATTTTATTGGCGACCATCAACTGCATAACCATATCGCGCGCCATCTCAGGCGGCACTACCAGTGGATTGTAACGAATAATCCCTGCAATTGGGCTATTGAGATCCAAGCCCTTAAGCAAACCACGGCGTACATCACCATCTGAAATAGTTCCTAACAGTTTATTAGCTTTATCGACCACCAACACAATCTTGATTGCAACTTGATCAAGGTTGCGTATCGCTTGCCCAATAGTTGAATCTTTTGGGAGCATAGCGTTGCGCCATAATTTTTCAGAGACACTCATTTATCATATCCCAAAAGTAGAGTCAGGTAAATCATAAAAAGCTTTCTTAACGATGCTTTTAATATTAATGATTTTTAATATATTCACTACTTTTTCACTGGCCCCACCCTCACCATAAGGATTGCATACTTGACTTAAGCCCGCTTGAAAAGTTGTTGAATATAGTGTGTTGATTGCTTCAGCTATACTCTTTCGATTAGGCTCGCAATTAATGACACTAGTAGCGCATAACCGACCGCGCTGACGATCCCCGATATTAATAGTGCCTTTTTTAAAGCTAGGCGCTTCCCCCAATCCGCTAGACGAGTTACCCACCACCCCATCTACTTGGGCCATACTTGACAAGTAACGCAATTGCCCAAGCGAGGTAAAAACATGGGCATTAGAATGTTGCAATGCAAATTGCTCTACCATTTTAATCAGCGCTCTACCATCAGTATCGGCATTCGGCATGGTAAAGATAAGTTGTGTATCTTTTAATTCAGCCATTACAGCTAATAGTTCCTGCATTTGCATGACTGCACTGGCATTTTCGAGTGTAACGGGGTGAAAAGTGATGAGCAGGTTTTTTTTTCCAAACTTAAAACCCAAATCTGTTTCTAGCGAATTGCGGTCGAGCAACTGTAGTCGTTTAATGTTATCAATACCAAGCCCGCCAACTAAAAACACATGCTCCGGTTTTTCACCTAATTGAATCACACGCTGCTTGTATTTATCTGCAGCCACAAAATGTAAGTGGGCCATTTTAGTAATTGAATGCCGAATAGCTTCATCAAAAGCACCTTCGGTAGTCTCACCACCGTGAAGATGAGCTACCGGTATGCGAGCTACTAGTGCTGTTGCTACAGCTGCAAAAATCTCAAATCTATCTCCTAGCACCACTATCAAATCAGGCTTTAATTCCTTAAAGACGTCTGCAAATCCAATCATACCCAAACCCATTGACTTAGCAATACCGGCTGGCGTATCGGAACTAGTAAGCATTTCAACCTTGCGGTCAATCTCAAAACCATCTGCCTCAATTGCCTTATAGGTAAGGCCAAACTCAGGCGATAGATGCATACCAGTTGCAATAATTTGCAAGGTTAAATCGGCATCATCTTTAATACCCTGCATTACCCATCGCAATAGGCCATAATCGGCACGAGTTCCTGAGACAACACATATCTTGCGAGTCATAATTCGATCAGTTCGTCAACTGCAAAATCTCGCGATGCTGGACGCCCTATCACTCTGTCCCAGCTCATTGGGGAGATGCCTGTGCCAGGACGCTTGGCGGTGATATTATCAACGCTAAAAAGTTCCCCAGCATGAATAACTCGGCTAGCCACCAGAGACCTGCGGGCAATAACTTTATTCTTCATCTCACTCGGACTGGGCCGCTTAATGCCGTCGCCTAGCGCAGACTCAACATTGCGTATAGCGTCAATCATGGTCTTGAGTTCATGAGGCTCCAAGCTAGCTTGATGGTCTGGGCCAGGCAATTTGCGGTCGAGGGTGAAATGCTTTTCAATCACTGCCGCACCTAGTGCTACAGCAGCGACCGGGATTTCGATGCCGACGGTATGGTCCGAGTACCCCACATCAACGCCAAAGGCTGCCTTCAAATTAACCATCGCACGTAAATTTACGTCACCCATGGGCGCCGGATATTCAGTTGTACAGTGGAGAATCGTAACCAGACTACGCGGCGTTCCCGACCGCTCTATCACATCTAGAGCGGCTTCTATTTCACCTAAATTCGCCATCCCAGTGGACAGAATCACGGGCATGCCCAGGCGAGTCATATAGCGAAGCAGAGGCAGGTTAGTAATTTCACCAGAGGGAATCTTGACCCTGTCGACACCCAACTCCACGAGCAGGTCGAAACTTTCAGCATCGAAGGCTGTGGAAAAAAAACCGATGCCGTGGTGCTGGCAAGCTTGAGCTAAGGTTTCATGGTCTGCGCGGGATAATTCAAGCTTTTGAACCATGTCATACTGAGTTTCATTCGGATCCGTAGAGCCTTTCTGATATTCAGCCTTGGGCGCGTTTTTGGAGACGTTCTTGGCTGTGATAAATGTCTGGAATTTGATTAGATCAGCCCCAGCATGTGCCGCTTGCTCGATCAATTGCAATGCTAGATCGAGGTTGCCATTGTGATTTACGCCAGCTTCAGCAATTATTGTGACCTTCATTAAAGTTCCTGTTATGCACAAGTTAATTAATATAAAAATTTATTTAATTTGAAATGGTTGCCTTTATACCCAGCCTACCATCAACATCCCAGTTTCTTTACCATTTTACGCTTGTCGATTCGGAAAATTTTAATTCGACGCAAAAGCCCATATATACTTAACCTGCCAGCAAACAATAGCATGAGTTATTCATGAGACCAAGAAAGTTAACAGCTCATGACTTAGCTGCGCCAGGTGATTCGCCTAGTGAATGAAGCAATCAAATCTTGCCCATCCCATATCTGCTCAAACCTTAATGCCTCACCCACTGGAACCACTCTATCAAGAGCACGTGATTGCAGTCTATCTATGAGACTCAAATAATCTTGCTCCTCGAACCCAAAGACGGATAGCGTTTGCTCTTTGTCAGTTAATTTTGACCCAAGTTCAGCCAAGGTTTTCATCTGCATTTGCAAAAAAAAACCATTGCCACAATGAATTTCTCTTACCCTACTCAAACTACCAGTAATCATTTCCAACCTGGCTGGAAAGTCCTCAAGGCCATCCATAATCGACAACTCAGCTAACCCATGCGCTGCATATTCAAATGCAGCTCCTAGCCGGGCCATCACCATCGCCGGTTCATTTTTTGTACCACGGGTTAGCACCTCCCTGGTCAGCGCTGGCCAAAACCTCCGCTTAGCTTCTTCAACCTCTACCTCATTACCAACCCACACAATCATTCTAGGTGAGGAGCAAGCCTGTTGTTTAAACCAAAATGTATCAACAAAAAATCCTTGAATCAATTTATTAAATTCAGGGCTGTCAGCCGCGACAACTGCGGATGCCGAAAGAGCTGCAGCTGAAAAACGATCAGGGAAACAGAGCTCAGTCGCCGTGGGACGTAAGGGTATAGCGCGGATTTTACGAACAGTTTCATCCCCCCCCCAAATCACGCGCACCATACATGCATTCGATATTAGCTCCGTAATTTGGTCATCATGTGGATAAGTTAGCAAAACAATTCGATCCGCTACTTCTGCGTGGTCAGGGATTCTGGAAATCTCTTGCAGAATGGTTATGAGCAACTCCTGTTGCTGACCTCCCTTTTGCGATAATCTCACCAAATTTTGGTTACCAGCTAAAAGTGAAATCAACCAAGAATACATGAAAACTGAATCGACATTGGACGGTGCCAAATGAAAGGCTAACCCCCTTCCGATTTGCAACTGACCTTTAACAGGAACACAGTAATTTCTAGCCATCTCGAGAACTCTGGCTTTACGAAACCAATGACCAAGGGCAACCAACTCGGGAAAATCACGCACCCTAGGTGATGTCAAAATTTTCTGCGAAAACATCCCGATGAAATCGACAACCCTTTCGTCAAATGGTCGCCACGCAGGAAGGGTGTTAAGTCGCTGAAGAATAATGGAAAGATCCTCGTTCGACGAAGTATCAAGAAAAGTTTTAATTGTTGATGTTGGTCTCATGGCATAGCTCTTGTATCACTACAGCCACGCACTTCCACATTCGGCAGTCGCCCTGAAATTGTAAAATATTTACCTAATCGTCCACAAGGACAGTTATCTTCACCATGGATCACACCAATGTCTTCCGTAAGAAGAGCGTGTCCTGGATAGCTCAGCGGCAACACACTAAGCACCTCTACAACGCCTATTTGTCCAAAGGGTATTTGCTCAAGCGTAATTGGATTCCTAATTATAATGTCCGCGAACACCGGGCTATGCAAATACCCATTCTCACATTCCATAAAAATGGAGCCCACCTGTTCCACCATACCGTAATAGTTAAACACATGTTCAATACCCAACTGCGCCTTTACGTTCTTCTTAAAGTCTTTGTTTGATACTTGCTGGCCAATTAACTTTTTCCAGCCCCCACCATGAATTAAGGTACTTTTTTTTCCAAAGTTGAGTCTAACTCCAGCTTTCAGAGCTTCTTGGTAAAGTCCCTGCCAGACAATATACGTAAAACCAAATATCAGAATGGGATCATTCTGATATTTACTCAAAAAGTCCTGCAAGCCCGCCAGCTTAAGCTCCAATTTTTCGTCAAGACAGTAATAATGGTTCCGCCCAAAAACTGAAAAGCCAAGAATTGCGGAAGCTCGGGCGCTAAATCTAGTTCGGTCTTTGAATAAATCAGAACTATCAACAATCACCATTGGCAAGCGCTGCGCACCCAGAAAGTCCATCATGATAGCCGCGAGCACCCGTGTTTGACGTATTGATGTTTCTCGATCAAGATAGATTTTGGAAACTGATTGTCCTGTTGTTCCACTTGAGGTCATAGTTTTAATGATATCTTCCTTCTTCACACTAACCAAATCAAGGGACTTAAATAATCTGACCGGAAGGAATGGCACTTCATCCAGTTTTTGAGCATCATTTACTTTGAAGACCCCATCAAGTATATTTCTATAGGGCTCGCACTGTTGTTGGTGCCATTGCGTCAACATATTAAGCGTGTGAAGCAAGAGTGTCTGTTTGGCTTCCTTCTGCAGCCCGTAAGGCCGGGACATATTGAAGGGCAAAGATGGTGCCTGTATGAACATAGTATAGTTTGCGAGTATCAGATCATAGTTCGTCGACTAGACGAGTTGTTGTGTCAGGGCTGTATAGTCTTTTTTGCCGGTGGGCAACAGAGGTAAAGTTTGCAGCAATTGAATACGAAAAAGCGTGTGGTGAAGTCCATATTTCTCCTTAAGAAAGACTTTGACTTGAGTATGTAGGTCAGGGTCAGCACCTTCAATCCAGATCCCCAGCAACTCGTCTCGTCCTGCAACCATCAAAGGGGTTTTCGTAAAAGTTGTCAATTGTGCCTCGATTTCATCGAGGCTATAGCGAATGCCTGAGAGCTTAACAAATCGCTTCAGACGTCCAGTGACCTTAAAGAAACCTTGCGCATCTACCGATCCAATATCACCGGTCCGTAGCACACCTCTTAACTCATCACCCTTACTCAAGTCTTGTTGACATTCTGCGTAACCCATCATCACATTTGGGCCACTATAAATTAGCTCAGAAGTTTCCCTGTCTAACTCCAGTTTACCCCCAGGAATAGGGATACCGATTGAATTGATATTAGTCTTCAGCACCTCTGGCGGTACATAACTGATTCGAGGAGAGGCTTCGGTTTGTCCATACATCACGAAGAAGCGTACACCTTTGGAATCGGCAAAATTCAGGATAGCCCGCTTAGTGCGTTCATCAAGCCAACCTCCGGCCTGCGTGAGAATTCGAAGGCTTGGAACTTCAGCTCTATCAAAACCCGTACGAAGAAGCATTTGATACCAAGTTGGCACACCGGCCAAAGTTGTAACGTGCTCCTGCTGCACAATTCGAAGAAAATCCCGACTAATTAAACTGGTATTGTGCATGACTAATGAGGCTCCAGCGGCAATGTGGCTGTTGATAACTGACAGACCGTAGGAATAACTCGGAGGCATGGTAGTCAAGGCTCTGTCTTGCGGCTGAATGTTCAGGTAGCTAGCAATACTACAAGCATTAGCTGCTAGAGCTCGATAGGAAAGACGGACTAGCTTGGGGCTACCTGTCGAACCTGAGGTGCTAAGCAAAAGCCCAAGGTCCGAGTGCAGCGAAGCACGTTTGCTGGGTTGGCGCCAGACAAAGGGAGCTAGCACTGATGCCAGTGTAATTTTGGTACTTCGATACTGAGTTTCTTGGCTGAGCGAAGACCAGACCCAGTCAGGCTGATAGATTTTAATCAATTGCTCTACGAAACTAGACTCAATATCAGCAGGTAATAGTAGTGGCACATGACCCGCGCGCAGGCAGGCAAGATACACGCACAACCACTCCTGAGTGTTAGTCGAGAAAATGAACCCAAGTTGCCGCAACCCCCTTCTTGTTAGCTCAGCGCTAACACCATCGACCTTCTCATCAAGCTCTTTGTAAGTCAATGATCTGCCTTCGCCGTTGGTGCATATAATGTGGTTTTCCGAACGGGAAGTCTGTAATTGCCAAAAATCTAAAGTGATGATGGACTTCATAATCTCAGTCAAAATTACGCGCCGCCAGCCTATTGTCGAGCACTAAATATGGCCCTTTGATCGAAATGATCTTGTAGTCACCGGCAGAGGCTTTTACTGCCGTGTGAGCGTCCACCATACAACCCCTCCCAAGCACTACTCTGGGAAATAAGGTCGCTCTAGTGCCGAGAAAGCCACTCTCCCCAAGAGAGGCGTCACCATTGATCACACTGTATGGGGCCATCACAGAATGCTCACCCACTCTTGCGCCATGCCCCAATCCACAAAAGACATTTACCGCCACATTATTTGCAACCTCCGCAAAAGCGCTAATAACACAATTAGGAAAGATGATGACGCCCTTGCCAATCCTGGCGTTGTGGGCAACCCAGGAACTTGGGTGGATATAGGTACCCAAGGGAATTGCTCGCTCTTGGATAAGTTTGTATACCCTCTTTCTACTAGCTACATTACCAATCGCAATCAGAGCCTGATCTCCCTCTGATGGCACAAATTCTTGTTCTCGACCAAGATAGTTTGCTCCAGGGATTCTAGTCATTAATTCACAGTCAACTGTGTCATTCAGAACGCCAATAGTGCAATTTTTTGGTAAGCGACCCGACTGAATATCTTGTGAGATGTAGGTGTAAAGCTCAATACCGAATCCTCCACCGCCGATGATTATGAACCTCATAACAATGCAGATAAAATATCTTCGGTAATTGAAGCAGCATCAAGTCTACTTTGCTGAATCAAGTAGTTATAGTCGCCTGGGGTGAAAAATTGATCTTTGACACCCAAGCGAAGCAACCGGGGGTGAACATGCAGACCAGCCAAATGCTCGGAGATGGCCCCACCAAGCCCACCGATAACGTTATGCTCCTCTACAGATACTAACAACTTATGCTGCAGGTAACGATTGATGCACTCGTTATCAAGTGGTTTAATTGTATGAACGTCAATAACCGCTACCGAAATACCCTTTGCCTCAAGTGCGTTCGCCGCCTCAAGTGCGTTCGCTGCAACAGTGCCTGTTGCAAAGATTGCTACGTGTGAACCTGACTTTATTTCAACCGCCTTTCCGATGACAAAATCGTAGTCGGACCTATAAATGGATGGGACATTTAGCCCCCCCGTACAGCGGATGTAGACCGGCGATTTCGACTGCAATGCGGCCACCATGGCTTTGGCTGCTTGACCGGCATCTGAGGGTGATAGAATTGTCATTCCAGGTATCGTTCTTAGCAAGGCAATGTCCTCAATAGCATAGTGCGTGTTACCCAAGAATGTAAGTGCAAATCCAGCACTCACGCCAACAGTGACAATAGGCAGACTCATATAGCCTTGGTACTGCCGGATCTGCTCGAAACTACGCATCGAGATAAAAACTGCTTGCGTGGCAGCCACCACTGGGTGACCTTCCGATGCCAAGCCTGCAGCCATACCGATGAGGTTTTGCTCAGCGATGCCAACATTGACAAAGTATTCAGGATATCTATTTTTAAAACGACCCATACCAGCCGGATCCCCCATGTCTGCGGTGAGCACAAAGGTACTACCGACAACATCGATAGCCTCGAACAAGCCCATGCCGAACAATGCACCAGATTGCCCTAGCCGCGAGTAGGAGCGGTTAGTAACTGCATTTATGGTAATAGCCATTAGACACGCCCTTCCAGTTCGGCCACGGCAGTCTCGAACAGGTTCTGCGTAAGAATCCCGTGATGCCAGAGCGGGTTGCCCTCCATGAAGCTGATGCCCTTACCTTTCACAGTCTTAGCAATGATCGCAACCGGCCGAGACTCGTGACGAAGACGCAAACTATCCTCGATGGCCTCGTGACAATGTCCGTCAATTTCGGTGACTTCGAAGCCGAAGGCACGAAATTTATCAGCAACAGAAAAGTGATTCATAATTTCTGACTTCCTTCCGTCTAACTGCATGTCATTGCAGTCCACAATAACCGTCAGATTAGCGAGCGAAAAGTTGGCTGCAGCCATGGCGGATTCCCACACCAAACCTTCATCGCACTCGCCATCCCCAACCAAGACTACGATGCGGTTATTAAGACCAACCCTCTTGGAGGATAAGGCCACACCAATACCAAATGACAGACCCAAACTCAAGCTACCACCTGAGAACTCGATGCCCCGATCAAGATCCCGATGAGCGTGGGCGTAGTAAGAAGTTCCATTACTTTTGAAGGTGCCAGTTTCTTCCTTGGTCAGAAAACCCTGTTGCTCCAAGACAGCATATAACGCCATAGCCGCATGACCTTTACTGAGAATGAACCGGTCTCTCTCTGATGAAGCCAAGTTTTGTTTGTTAAGGTTTAAGATGCCACCGTAGAGTACCAATAGAATATCAACTATGGACATGCTACTACCGAGGTGGGAACCATTTTTTCCTGCGACAAGGCCCAGTTCAAGAACCCGGCGCCGGGCTTTTAAGGCAAGGTTTGAGAAATCGCTCATGTCTGTTTACATTCCGCCATCAACACGAAAGACCTGACCGGTAATATAGGATGATAAATTGGATGCAAGAAATACCGCCACATCAGCTACCTCATTGGGAGAGCCAATTCGGTACATATCTGTACAAGCCACAGTCTCGGCAACCACTGCATCCGTCATACTTCCGATCATGCCCGTTTTGGTGATGCCAGGGGCAATGACATTGGCTCGCACTCCCTGCGCTCCCACCTCTCTGGACAAAGAACGAGTGGCACACAATAATGCAGCTTTACTGGCCCCATAAGCGGCGCGACCAGAGATACCATCAATCGCTGCAGAGGAGGCAACGTTGATCACTGAGCCTGAGCTGTTTCGAAGCATTAATTTAACAATGTACTGGGTGAAGAGAAAGGGAGCGAAAAAGTTGACTTCCATCTGCTCCCTTAGAGCTGCCTCAGCTGTGAGTTGGTGGAGCGCGTTGTAGGTGATACCGGCGTTATTAACGAGAACATTCACCTTGAGATCGCTTTTCATCACTACCTTAATAACGTTCTTTACCTCTTCTCTATTTGTCATGTCAAAACCAAGGGGTATGATTTGGACATCATACTTACTAGCTAACTCTGTGCAACCCGCTTCAAATTCTGGAGTGAGGCTACGGGCGCCTGCCCAAACGTTGGCGCCGTGCTTAGCAAAATTCTCCAACATCGCCTTACCTATTCCGCGAGCACAACCTGTGATGATGGCATTTTTACCACTAAGCACCCTTTCTACCGTCATCTCATTCCTCCATCAACCCGAATAATTTGTCCGGTCATATAACTTGACATGTCAGAGGCCAAAAAAAGGATTGCATCAGCCACTTCACTGCTTTTACCCATGCGTTTAATGCTCATTCCTTTGATATGATCGGCTATGACGTTTTCCGGCACCAGTGAGTTCATGTCAGTGTCAATTACGCCCGGCGCAATGGCATTGATGCGAACCCCTTGTTTTGCAAGCTCACGTGACATTGTTCGGGTGGCGCCTATTAAGGCTGCTTTGCTTGAACTATAAGCAAGTTGACCAGAACTGCCATCCAACCCCGAAACAGAAACAATGTTGATAACGCTCCCGCGTTTCTGCCGAACCATGAGTTTGGTGATGTACTGAGATATAAGAATTTGGGAAAAATAATTGACCTCAAAAATGATCTTGAGTTGTTCTATAGAGGTCATGTGAAAAATAGAGTCTTTTGTGAAACCAGCTACATTCACCAACACATCAACTACCTGCTTGTCTGCAAAGATGGTTTTTAAACCACCTTTAACTGCATCCGAGTTTGTGAGATCGAAATAAACAGGCTTTATCCAAGTGCCCGTACGATTAGCAAGGTCAGCGCAAAATTTCTCAAATTCTTGGTCAGCGTACTGGGCGCATGCCCAGACATTAGCACCTTGTTCGGCAAATACTTCAAGAGTCTTCCTGCCAATACCCCTCAGACATCCGGTAACGACAGTATTTTTTCCACTGAGGAGCATTGAAATCCTTTAAAGAAGGTACTTGGCAACGATCTGCTTGGCTTTTTCAAAACTACTCATATCGATGACGTCTTCTGTATCGATCATGATATCAAAACCTACTTCGATGGCGGCTACAAGTGCCATGTGCGCGACTGAGTCCCATTGTGGGATTTCAGCATAGCGAAGATTGTCAGTTACGATACTCTCATTAATATCAAGGCTTTCGGCAAAAATTATCTTTAGTTTGTTTTCCATTTTTTCTATTAGTTTGTTTAAAATTGTAAGAATGATAGGCGTTACATACCCCCGTCTGCGCGAATCGTCTGCCCGTTTACGAAAGATGATTGATTAGATGCTAGATATAGGGCGAGATCAGCGATTTCTTGGGAACGCCCCAAACGCTGCATTGCAGATCGCCGTAACATGCTTTCCGTGGCCTTATCTTCCATCTGTTGAGCCATCTGGGTATCGATTAAGGCGGGAGCAATCGAGTTGACGCGAATACCGTAAGGTGCTAACTCATTCGCAATGATTCGAGTGAATTGCATTAACGCGGCTTTGCTCGATCCGTAAGCTGTATAACCTGGAAAATTATCCAAGCCAGCAATGGATCCCAAATTGATGATCGAGCCCTCGCGCTGCTTAATCATCAACTTGGCAATGTATTGAGTAATTAGAACCGGAGCAAAAAAATTCACTTGGAACGTGGATTTAATTGTATCAAGCGACGTCATCCCTAATAACCCCCCTGTGGCAACACCTGCATTGTTGACCAAAATATTGACTTGAATCTTTCGGTTACATAGTTGTTTCATTGCTTGCTTGATGGCTGATTCATTCATAAGATCAAACACCATCACCTCAGTATCAACACCATACTGTTGCGTTAAAGCTGCCAACTTATTGCTCAACACTTGACTTGGCGAGCGCACACATGCTATCAAATCAGCCCCAGCCGCTGCAAAAGTATTTAGTATCTCAAACCCAATGCCCTTGCTAGCCCCAGTCACCAATGCGCGCCTGCCCGCCAACAACTTAGAGTTAGACACTGTTATTCTCCTTCAGGATTCCCATGTCTTTTACGCTAAAATAATTTAACTATGCCATTAGCATCTACGAATACGTTACATATTAAATTTTTGCAATTATTTCCGAGTCCACATCCAAATACTAATTATCTTGATATTTAAAATGATTCGACGAGATTTCAAAACAATCAGATAATGCCACCATAATTTTACTCCCAAATTTGCGAGTAAACATCATAAAACACCAATCTCCCTATTTGAAATGATGCATTTGACTTGTATGTCGAGCAACCTGTAAAAGTGAGCTCAGTATGCTTGCTTTACTATCAATAATGACTAAAATCTAACACCCAACTCTTGGTTGGCTGACACCTCATACTTGGAAGTCTTTTTGCAAGTTAGCTGGTTTTACACTGCTCGGGAGATTAATCAATCTTCCCTCCAAATGTTCTGAAACTGGCAAGGGTGCGCGAGGACAGTGAGCGTACATTTGCAACTTGTGCAATGGCGTCCAAATCGGCCTAGTCATTAACCCCACATCATTGGTAGCAGTTAGAATGGCATTACGCTGACCAACCGCAGACTCATCCAGCAGTAGCGTCTGTAGCCAGTAGTTGCTACGACACCCGGCAGGCTCGACAACCATTCTAGATTGCGGCACTTTGGCAAACGCAACCTTATAACGCTCAAACAGATGGCGCTTCTCTAGCAGAATATCAGAAAGTTGTTCAAGTTGCGCACACCCCAGAGCAGCATTGATATTCGGCAAACGGTAGTTATAGCCAATTTCGTCATGCACATAATCCCAGCTATGGGGAACTTTGGCAGTAATCGTGAGATGCTTTGCACGGCGAGCAAGGTCCGGATCATCAGTGAGGATGGCACCGCCGCCGCCTGTGGTGATGGTCTTATTCCCATTAAAGCTGAGAATTCCCATCAGTCCGAAGGTACCGGTATGACGCCCGTGAACAAAACTACCCAAGGATTCCGCCGCATCCTCTACCAACACCAGGTGAAAATCTCGGGCAACTCCCAGCAGACCTTCAATATCCACAGGATGCCCGAATGTGTGCATGGGGACCAGGGCTCGGATAACCCTTCCTGTAGCGCGATGTACACATTGCCCACTAATTATTTCTGTGATGCCTTCTAAATATTCACGCAAAGCTTGGGGATCTAACCCGAGAGTGCGCTCCTCGTTGTCCACAAAATGCGGCGTCGCCCCACAATAGCTAATGGCATTAGCGGTGGCAACAAAGGTTAAAGCTGGGATGAGAACTTCATCGCCACGCTTAACGCCTGCCAAACGCATAGCCACATGCAGAGCAGCTGTGCCATTCATGACAGCTACCGCGTATTTAGCGCCAGTATAAGCAGCAAGATCAGCCTCGAAGCGATCAACGAATTTACCTACAGAGGAAACAAAAGTTGAGTCAAGGCATTCCTTGAGGTAGGCCCACTCGTTGCCAGCGAAGCACGGCTCATGAAGAGCTACTGGGCCGGAGCCAACCACAGAAAAAATAGCGTCAACCACTTGACGGGCTAAAGTAGATTGAGCAGATGCTATGCTCATATATTGTAGACGTCCGATTTGTACGACGCCAAGTGAGACGGCTTAGTAAACCAGGTCACAGTTTCGGCAAGACCGCGTCGGAAACCATCCAAGCAACCGTAAGATGGCTGCCAGCCTAGCAATTCTCGGGCCTTTTCATTTGATGCCCATAAGCGCTCCACTTCGCTTTTTTTCGGGCGAAGGCGCTGTTCGTCGGTGACGATCTCGATCTCCACCCCCATTACTTCGGCGATGGTGTGCGCAGTCTCACCTATCGAAATCTCGAAGTTACTGCCAATATTAATAACTTCGCCGACACCTCGATCAGAAATCAGCGCAGACATAAAACCAGCCACCGTATCAGCCACGTAGTTGAAATCGCGCGTGGGGCTCACCGCACCGAGCTTGATTTGCCGTGCTCCATTGGCGATCTGAGTAATGATAGTAGGAATCACGGCACGAGCCGACTGTCGCGGACCGAAGGTATTAAAAGGGCGCAGGATGGAGATTGGCGTACCAAAAGAAGTGAAGAACGACATAGCAATCTGATCCGCGCCAATCTTACTGGCCGAATACGGCGACTGACCTTGAAGCGGGTGATCCTCGGTGATTGGCACAAAACGTGCTGTGCCATAGACCTCGCTGGTCGAAGTATGCACCACCTTAGCAACACCCAAATCTCGAGCTGCTTGAACAATATTCAAGGTACCTTTGATGTTAGTGTCGACGTAGGTGTCGGGTGAATGATAAGAATAGGGAATCGCAATCAAGGCTGCTAAATGCAGCACCACATCACAACCCTTCATGGCTGAGCGCACGCAATAAGAATCACGGATGTCGCCGGCAAAGACCTCGAACTTTCCCTTCACATCACCCCTACAATGATCCAACCACCCCCAAGAGTTGTAGGAATTATAGAGCACGAACGCGCGCACATCATACCCAGCTAAAACTAGAGCTTCAGTAAGATGTGATCCGATGAACCCGTCGGCGCCAGTGACAAGAATTTTCTTCACTCTACCCCCCCCACAAAACTTTCTAAAGCTGATCGTGGTACACCGCTCAACGCGTCTGCAATTAACTCTTGAACAAAAATATGGGTAGGCATGTTCTCATCATACCCAATCAAGTAATCAGGTGTATCACCACAGCGTGAATTAAACTCCTCATCAGTCATATTAAGGAGCCACAAAAGTCGTTGCTCAAATGTCTCATATTGCGTGTCGCTCATAGACCAAGGACCCTCAACTTGAAAATCATAAAAAGGGTGTCCAGAAAAATTACATGAGAGGATTCGATTTCGGCGACCGAAACCCTCCCTTAACAAAGTACTAAACATACCAACAGAGACTCGGCTCGAATCTATCAAGGAATAACTTGTGTATTCTTCTAATATATTAGGGATGATTTGAGGTAAATTCCCCAAGCGCTCGCGAAACCATTCAGCCTGCCACTCAAATTGCACCTTATCTCTATCGGGATGTAGGCGCGAAGCAATACACAAGGTTGTGTTGTGTCGCCTACAAAATGTCTTGAGATGCCTCGCTAGCAGGTCCATACTCTCCATCACCATTGGATAAGTTTTGTAATACCCAGGGCCGATTTGAGCGACAAAACACAGATCAAATTTTTTTTCAGTAAATTGTTCAGACCTCCGAACGCGATGGTACGAATCCTTAAGAGATCCCGCTGGATAAAACCTCTCTACAACAGCGCCACGCCTCGTGTATTGATCAATTTCATATTGACTAAAGCATAAAAACTCTGAATGGTAAATAGCTGGCGATCCGGGTGGGTTTTCGATTTCAAAAAATCTACTCCCATTTTGTATAGCCAGAAATCTTGCTTTTTTATAGTGCCTCGCAATCTTTTGGAAATGACCACTATTATCTATAAAAGTAATCACAATCGAAGGCTCGATACGATCTAGAACAGCAGTAATGTAAGATCTTATAAGATCTTTCGTTGTAAGCACACATCGAAGTGTCGAAAATAAAATAGCAGGAGTAATATATATTTCCTCCTCTGGGCTACACACTATTTCGTAATGTTCACCCTTAAATAAAGGAGTGAGAAGATCAGTGTGCATATTATGAAAAATTACAATTTTTGCTCGCGAGGGATTCGACCACTTTTTTTGTGCCCGAGCAAACTGCAAAAATTTCTTCGCCATACGCCTTAAGGCTTCGCGCAACACTACAAAATACATTTCATCCTCTATTAATTAGACCTTTAAAGCGTGGGGCAGGCATCCGAATTCTGCTCAGGAGATAACAGATTCGAATTTTGACTACAGTTTAAAGTATGAGTCTTCGTCGTTGAAAGATTTTTTCACTAGTGCAGCTCATACTCGCGGCTTTCCCCTAAGATGTGGTGACAAAACTTTGGAAAATAGCAAGGGAACAAACCAACAACTACTCGAGAAACTCAATATTTAGTACCACAATAAATTGTCAGTGCCGTATAGTAAAAAGCTTTTCATATTGCAGTAGCCATTCGACGGAAACTAGGGCTGTGCTCAAGTAACTCCGCATAAGTACCTTGTGCCACTGCACGCCCCTGCTCCATCTCTACAATAATGTCGCAGCGTTGCACGGTGGAGAGGCGATGGGTGATAAACAAGATAGTGAGGTCACCACTAAGCCCTTCGATCGCATCAATCACTGACTGCTCAGTGGTGTTGTCTAGGGCACTCGTAGCTTCATCAAATACAAGCACGCTGGCATGCTTATAAAGCGCGCGGGCGATACCAATTCTTTGGCGCTGACCACCGGAGAGACGGATGCCACGCTCTCCCACGTAGGCTTGGTATCCTTCCGGTCGGCTTTCAATAAAATCTGCAATCTGAGCTTGACGTGCGGCCTGCCGCACCCGATTAAGATCAATGGCGTTGGAGGGCACACCGAAGGCAATGTTCTCGGCCAGGGTGCTATCGGACAAATAAATACTCTGAGGCACGTGGGCGATACTTCGTTGCCAGGATATGACGCGAGGTCCTTTGATAGGCTGACCATCCACCAGGATCTGGCCCTCAGTGGGGACCAACAATCCCATTAACAGATCAAGAGTAGTACTCTTACCACTGCCCGTAGTGCCAACGAAACCCACCCGCGAACCTTTGGTGATTATTAAATTGAGATGATCTAGCACCCAAGGTGAGTTTTCAGTATAGCGAAAACGCACACCCTGAAATTGAATATCTTTTTGGAAGAGCAGTGGCGAGATATCAGGTTGAAGTAATTCGGAAGGTATAGGTTGTTCAAGTCGTGAGATAGTGTCAGCTAGTGCGGCATTATTACTGGCAATACTCGCCCAAGCACCATAAGCCTGTTGCATGGCTGGAAGAAGGCGTTGCGCCCCCAGTGCCAAGGCACCGAGAACTGGTATGGCAGTTGCTATACCTCCGATTTGTTTACTAAGAGCATAAGCCAATGCGGTGATCAGAACTATTCCTATTGCCTCCATGGCAGGGCGAGGGCTTCCGCTGATAAAGGCGTTGGCCCCCTGCGCCTGCCGCAAAGGATAGTCAGCCTGGCGATAAATGTCACAATATATTGACTGAGTCCCATCCAGCAGAACATCTCGAATACCGCCCAAACCTTCTTGCAGAGCCTTAATAACTTTAGTTTGTTTATGAGTAATGAGCTGGCTGTTACAATACAGTCGTCGGCGAGATGTCCATGTTATCAACACGTAACTAGTTCCGAAACCGAGAGCCGCCACCAAGGCTACCATAGGATCAATTATGATCAAGACGAGGATAGTACTAACAAGCAGCACCATTGAACTGACCAATGTTAGGAATGGCAATAATACTCCGAATACCACGCTGTTAATCTTGTTAGTGATGTTGCTAATCACCCCACTACTGTTGCAAGCCAAATGCACTTCGTACGACTGGTAAAGGGTGCGACGATATACCTCGGTGCTGAGGTCTGCGCCACTGACAACCGCGAGCCGTATATTGGCCCACAACAATAGGATGCGGATCGCTCCCGCTACTATAGCTGCAGTTATAAACATGACTGTCAGAGGAAATACCAATTGATCTGCTGAGACCAAGCCTAAAGCATGCGCCAAATCCATGACAATCGGGTACCTAAATACACTTTCAGGAACAACCAGGATACCGAGGAAGGGTAATACGGCACCAAGAGTGACAACCTCCGCGAACGCGCTGACCAGCACCAATCCCATTAGCAGGATGAATTGACGCTTACGGCGATGACTCAAATGATGCCACAGTAGCATCAACAGATTTGGGAGACTGGCATTAGAGATGGCAGCTTTCACTAGATAAATCCAATAATTTATGTTGGCAGCCTGACTGCAATTTATATGAAGGAAGTATACGTTGGCGATAGTGGTGTTAGGCTTTTTAAATTACCTTCTGTACAGCATGAATTTCCTCGATGCAGCTCATAATGAGTACTCTTTTGTCTGTAGATCGTTGTTATCTAAAGTTATAATCTTCATAAATTTAAATTCTACCCTAATGGTAGACCTGGTAAATGTCCAATTTGAGCGGAGTAGCGACACCCAAATAAGCTCCAACATACATTGAAAACTATGAACTACAGAAAAGAGATCGACGGACTCAGGGCGCTTGCTGTGTTAGCGGTCATATTCTTCCACGCTGGCTTTGAGACGTTTAGGGGCGGCTTTATAGGTGTTGATGTCTTCTTTGTAATCAGCGGCTACTTGATTACCACAATCATTCTTGCTGAACTTGAGCAGGAAAAGTTCTCAATTGTTAATTTCTATGGACGACGTGCTATGCGAATTTTGCCAGCGTTGTTCCTAGTGATGCTTGTCTGCATTCCGTTTGCTTGGGTTTTACTGACACCTGCTGACCTGAATGGCTTTGCGAAAAGTTTGGTTGCCGTCTCTCTATTTGTCTCTAATATCTTTTTTTGGAAAGATGGAGACTACTTTGAGACGGCAGCAGAACTAAAACCGTTGTTACATACGTGGAGTTTGGCAACAGAAGAGCAGTTTTATGCTCTATTCCCTTTATTTATGATGCTATTTTGGAAACTGGGTAAGCGCTGGACGATTGTAACGCTTGGATTTATATTCGTTCTAAGTCTTGCTTTAGCCCAGTGGGCTGCTTACGCTAAGCCAGCCGCAGCCTTTTTTCTATTACCCACACGTGGCTGGGAATTGTTAATTGGTGCGTTTGCTGCATTTTACTTATCACAAGTCAATCGTAGAGATTTCGATAAAAGCATAAGCGAAGGTGCAGGCTGGTTAGGTGTTGCGCTGATTATTTACTCTGTTTTCACTTACAACAAAACAACGCCATTTCCTGGATTCTATGCTCTTGTTCCTTCGTTAGGTACGGTGCTGATTATCTTGTTTGGTACTAAAGAGACTACCGTAGGAAAATTTTTAGGAAATAAAGCATTTGTCGGTGTTGGCTTGATAAGCTACAGCGCATATCTTTGGCATCAACCTGTTTTAGCTTTCGCTAGACATTGGTCTAAGGAGCTAGATAAATTTTTAATTTTTTTGTTAGTAGTTTTCGTGCTTACAATCGCATACTTTAGCTGGAGATTCATCGAACAACCTTTTAGAACTAAAAAAAGGCTTTATGGAAAAAAAATCTTTATCGCCTCCTTTGCGATTGCATTTTTATTTATTTTTATAGGATTTTTTACTTCCAAAATTGACTTTGCTAGAGAAGAGTTAATGGCGAAAGAGTTGGCGACTCACGATGTAATTTATTCTTCAAACATTAATGAACGTATTTTTATTAAGCATAGAATTAAGTACGAAAATATTGAGCCAGAAGCGATAGCCATTGGTTCCTCTAGAATAATGCAAGCAAGTAGCAAGGGAACTAATTTAGAGTTACTCAATCTATCAGTGAGTGGTGCCTCATTAGAAGATTTGATCGCTATTTGGGAGTTGAGTTCGAATAAATTTAACCCAATGTATGTTCTCTTGGGTGCTGATCCCTGGATATTTAATATCAATTCCGGTCAATCTCGTTGGAAATCTCTAGAGGCTGAGTATCTTACGGCTCTCTCCAAACTTGGGTTAGCTACTAAAGACGTTACTCATAAACAAAACGCTTCTACTTCGAGCTTAAACTATCTTGCCATCAAAATTTATGACTTTGTCAATCATAGCAAAATTAGAACTGATGATGACTCCCCATCATTGACAGACAAGATACGTAAGGACGGCAGTCGTGTTTATAACTTAGCGTATGCCAATAAGTCACCTGAAGAAATTAAGCGTAATGCGTTGAGTTTTATTTCTTATGCTATGTCTAACTATGAGTACTCGAAAGATGTTAGGTATATTTTAGAAAAATTTGTGTCTAAGCTTAAGGCGCAGAATCGTAATGTTGTGCTAGTTTTATCGCCTTATCATCCAAGCTTATATGATCAAATGCGACTTGAAGATAGAAAGTTTTTGGAAATTGAATTAATCTTTAAAGATATTGCCATGACTCATGGAATCCGGTTAATTGGATCCTATGATCCTACTAAGGTGGGCTGCTCTTCGGAAGACTTTTATGACGGTATGCACCCAAAGGACAAATGTTTGGAAAAGGTATTTTCTGAGTTGAGTAAATGAAGTTGCTTTAAACATTGTCGGATTTTGTGTAATTTAGTCAATCTTAGGTCTACATTCCCCCCATATCGTAGACACTTTTCATAAGGCTAAGAACACATTACGTTTGATTATCTTTTAAACTTCAAAAATCAGGAATATCAATATGTTTTTATATAGAGTTTTACACATAACACAGGCGTCAATAGTGAACAAGCTGCGGCCAAGAATGCGGCACTTGTGACCGAACTGGGAATTGATGCAAAACTCATCGCGATGATCACAAATATATTGAGTTCTTATGATTAATGCATGTCATCACCATGATTGGTTATGACGTAAAGATTTCATTAACGCCCTCTGATTTTTTTACCTCATCAAAGCAGATACTTGCTGATTCAATGAAAAATGCCAAGGGGTTTTCCTTGGGCATCTATATTTATTAATTTTTTCCATCTCAATTATTTTTCTTATTTTTTACTATACCCGTCTACTTAATTTCTTTCTTTTTATTTTTGACACCTTGCTTTTGAATTTACAGATGGTTTTATTTGTTTACTCTTTTATTAGCTTCCGGCCACAATCGACATCACTGCCATGCGCACCGCAATACCAAAGGTCACCTGTTTGAGGATTACTGACTGAGGGCCATCCGCCACATCACTAGCAATCTCTACTTCACGATTCATAGGTCCCGGGTGCATCACAATGGCATCAGGTTTAGCTAACTTAAGTCTTGCTTGAGTAAGGCCCCATTGCTTAAAGAAAGCATCTCCTTCAGGTACTTGTCCTGCTTCCATGCGTTCTTTTTGGATTCTGAGTGTCATCACCACATCAACATCTTTCAAACCTTCTTCAATGTTGTTGAAAATTTTGACACCCATCATATTGAGGTCTTTAGGAAGCAAGCTCTCAGGACCAATCGCACGAATTTCTTTACAACCCAAAGTGGTCAGCGCATGAATGTTTGATTTAGCCACACGACTGTGAACGATGTCACCAATGATGGCCACCTTGATCTTGGTGAAGTCCTGTTTGTAGTGACGCATGGTGTACATATCAAGTAGACCTTGCGTGGGGTGCTGATTGGTACCATCACCCGCATTGATCACATGAACGTATGGTGGCACATGTTGCGCCACTTCCACTGCAGCACCCGTGGTCTTGTGTCTCACCACAAAGATATCAGCTTGCATCGCTACCAAGTTATCAATGGTGTCGAGCAAAGTCTCACCCTTGGCAGTCGATGATGTCTGTATGTCTAGATTGACCACATCAGCTGATAAACGCTTAGCAGCCAATTCAAAGGTGGTTCTGGTACGAGTGGAGTTTTCAAAGAAGAGGTTAAAAACGTTGGTGCCTCTTAACAAAGGTACTTTTTTAACTTCTCTGTCTGAGTCGCTGACTGCCACAAACTGTTTGGCAGTATCTAGGATATGAAGAATATGCTCTTTAGACAAACCCTCTAAAGTCAATAAATGGGTGAGTTCACCTTGGTCATTGAGCTGAAGTTGGCTTGGAGTTTTAGTCATCTTGGTTCGGTATTTTAATCTGTTTTAAAGTGTTTTAGAGACTTGATTTTTAATTTGTTTTACCCTACTTAATCAACTTTGTGAACTAACTTTGCTTAGCTTCAGTTGTAAATCCAAAACGCCCATCTTCAGCCTGTTCTAGGACCAAGATCTGGTCATCAGCCACTTTAACTTTAGCTCCCTTGAAAGTAGCATCGACTGGCAATTGTCTTCTGTGGCGATCGGCTAAGACGGCTAAATCAACTTTGGCTGGACGACCATAGTCAAATAACTCATTCAATGCAGCGCGAACTGTTCTGCCGGTATCCAAAATATCATCAACCAAGATGATGTGAGCGCCTTCTACTTCAAAAGGAAGTTTGGTAGACATCCCCTCTGAACTGTTCAGGGCTTTTACACCCTTCTCTGAGTAATCATCGCGGTGGAATGAAACATTGATAACACCATGGCTTGGCAACTGAAGATCTTTGGCCAAACGCTCAGCAATCCAAGCGCCGCCACTGGCTAAACCAGCCAATTGAAAATCAGGGTTGATGGCCTGCTGTTCTTTTAATTGTTTTAAAAGAATTTGGTAAAGGTCTTCTGCGTTAGGAATGGATGACATAAGCTTTCATTCAAAGT
>JACCDT011633177.1_pt1 | contig 56914 bp, 77 predicted proteins | sample 7446291 | NCBI WGS metagenome assembly JACCDT01 (sample SAMN15323446, study PRJNA562643) | freshwater metagenome | isolation source: river surface water | place: USA:Blue River Watershed | collected 2017-08-17
CAAATCATGTTTGCTGCTCATACTTGGATGCTAGCCATGGGTGCCACTGTGATTTTGTCAAGTAACGGAACAACAGCGTCAGCAGCCGACAATGTGGCATCTACCGCCGACATTGTATACGCAGCCGCGGGCACAGCGCACACATGGATTGCGTATTCGCTGCAAGGTGAGTATTTCACGTTGGAGTGTAACAATGCAGCAGCGGACACAACACCACAAGCCATGGGCTTATTTTTGTCGGGGTCAGCCTATACAGGAGGCACGACTGCAAACAGAGCCACTGCGTCTGTTTTAGGTACTGAAACAACGACAAATGCCAGCCGCAACATCATAGGCTGGGCGTCTCCTGGCGCAGGCTACATCAGCTATGGTTATAGCGCCTCGGCGGGTATCGGGTGGTTCATAGTGAAAGCAGCTGGTACTGCGTCTGTATCGTCTATGACTGTCGTAGATAGACCTGCAGCTACGGACTCTATGCGGGACAATGGTCCCGGTAGTTACTGCGTTGTAGCTACTACATGGAGCACTGCAGCGTTCTCAGGTACGATGTCGACGCTGACTGCCGACCGCTTGACAAACACAGCGTCAAGTGTGGGTGCAAGCTGGATATGGAACTTTTCAGCGATTCCATCCGGCCAGTTTGCTAACAGTTTAGGCGTTGTAAGTCCTCTGTACGTAGGTACTAACTCCTCGATTTCGGCAGCTGCACGCATGTTTGGAACGTCACGTATTTTGGCTGGTGTGCCTACGACAGCTCCATGGAATGGCCGGTCGCCTACAGACCCCGTCCTTGACCCATTTACATGGTGGACAGTTACACCATTTGCTGTTCTATGGCCGAAAAGTGCCGGTGATATGCTGTAATGCCCGTTGACTGGGGAAATAACGTTGACACATCAATAGCCATTGATGTGTCGATGCGATACCAAGCGGCGCTCGACACAAGCGCGGCGATACCAGCGTCAAGACGCTATCAGTACAGTTACGACTCGTCTGTTGGTATTCGCTTTTCGTCGATTGTTATCACGACGACCAGCTTAGCCACAGGTACGGTAGACGTTGCATACAGCGAAAACATCACAGCACGTGGCGGCACAGACCTTGGTTATACGTGGTCCGTAGTTAGCGGGACATTACCGCCAGGCCTGGCCCTTGCTACGCCCAACACGCCTACAACAACGCTCAGCGGTACACCGACGGCTGCAGGGTCATACACATTTACCGTGCGCGTTACGGACTCGGGCGGCAGCACAGATGACCAAACATTTCTCATTACGATTGCTGCGGCACCGACGGTTCTTGCAGGGTACACAGACACGCTGCGCGGAGGTCGACGCTTGGCAATTATCGATAGTGCGCTTGCTTTTACATCTAGAAACGACACGTTCTTGAGCCGTGTGCTCGGCGCCGCGTGGACGCCTACATTGACGACGTCTGTCATTACGCCTACGCCCGCGGGGCTGCTCGTGTCTGCGAGTGCCACGGCAAGCAGCAGTGCGCTTATTACGCAAGCGGTAACAGCCGCGTATGGTGATGCTCAAGTTACGCTTGACCATTTACTACCTGACGTGCCGCCCGCCAGCGCAACAGACCTCGGTATCGAATGGTTCAATGGTACAAACGCAGTTTCACTAGTTATTGATTTTGTCAATGGTGAACGACGGGCCGTTTTACGCACACGTGCCGGAGTGACTGTCACGCTGTTGGCCTCGATCGAATGTCAGGCTTCTGTCAAGCTTCGTCTTGTAAAAGCAGTATCGGGTATTCATGCTTACGTCGACGGCACGTTCCTTGCAAGAACGGGCTTCTTGGGCGCCACGGCAGGTAACCTGCGCTTAGTCGCACGTAGTAACACGGCCGGCGTCGAAGTCGCTGGACTTTTCTATGATTTTGTGCTGCGAGGTGGCGTGGCTATTGACGGGCAGCTGGCTCTGGTGCCTCTTGTGTCCTCCGACAGTTCATACATGGAATTCGTGGTACCTGCGACAACGCCTGCGCGACTAGGCGTTCGCAGTATTGAAGCTTTCTCACCGACAACGGGTGTGTATAGTCCAACTGGATTCACGTACACTATGCCTTTTGAGCGACTATATCTCAGTCGCCGCGGTGGCGGCAAGCCTAGCAGCTCAGTTTACGGTAGGCGGTCATTGAAGTCATGAGCATATATACAGACCTAATTGCCCGCATTCTACAAGGCCCGTTCTATCAAGCGGACGGACGTGTCATTCCTTTTCAAGATGGCTTGACAAGTTTGGTATATGACACCAGCACGCCGCTTCAAAGATACGGCGTCTATCTGGACGACGCGTTCAGCGGCGAGGCTGTAGCCGATGCAGACGGCACCCTAACTGTCGAATTGCAGCTAACTGCAGGCAATCACACGATCATGGTCGAAGACGACTTGACAGGACAGCGCACGTATGACTACGTCGCTGTGCAAAATCGTGCAACCATCATGAGCGCGATTGCTGACATCATCACAACCTACATCAGCGATCAGACTGAGGCTATCTACAATGCACGTTCGTTGCGCGACGTAGGCACCGACTACATCGATACGGTATACGGACGCCTTGTCGACTTCGGCAACTCAAGTGGCTGGTCGCTAGAATCCTATCGCACAGCACTGCGCGCTTTCCGTCAAGCTTACCGTAATTTCGCTACACATCCGCGCGGTACGACCGATATCCTGAGCGCGACATTGGGCGCACGTCCACTGCTCGTGCCTAAAAGCTGGCGCCCTAGTTGGCGTTTGAACCACACGTTGGCGGACAACGGGTCGCTGTTGGCCCGTACGCTCACGAGCCCTCGTATGGGCGACTTGAGCATTGCCGGAGTCGACTGGCCTACTATCAACGCGCGCAGCCTCACGTACGTAGCTACCGGCTTCACAGGCGCTGCACTCGTTTTTGCAGGCACCATCACGCAGCCGGCATCGGTAGGTCGTGCTGAGCGCCTGTCGGTCACTTTCGGGGCTGGTTGGGACCGCGGAAACGTCGTCATTACCGGTCGCGACGCCGGCGGCACGCTCGTCAGCGAAACGTTTATCGCAGCTGTGAGCACGACAGTCGGAGGTTTAGTATACTTTCAGTCGATTACGACAATCGAAAAGACTCTCGCAGGTACGACAGGCACAGCAACGGTTGGACTGCGCGACCGACGCTTCGTGTCGCTCGCAGAAATTAATGCAAACGAAGCTCTGTCTGGCGAGACGCTCGACTACACCATTAGCCCAGCCACGCTCATGTGGGGTACGTATTCCGTCAGTCCTGTTGACGTAAGCACAGTGCCCACGGCACCTGCGACGACGATACGATACGAGCTGCCAGGCAATGCTGAGACTGCGTTCTTCACTGGCATCAACTCAGCACCCTACAACACCGTCGGCTCTACACGCGCGCGGCTGGCGTTTGATGGACTGCCGCCTGTTGACGTTGACATCACCAGTGGCGCGGCCGTCGCGGCAGCCACGGTCGTGACTGATATCAACACAGCCATCGGCGCCAGCGCCCCCTATACTGCCGCGAGCGCGTCGTATGCCACGATCGCCGGCACGACGAGTGCCGACTACGTACGGTTCCGCACGACGGCCACGCCTATCGTTCGTGGAGCCACAGCGCGCACAACCATCTATCCGTCTGCTTACGCCACGCCAAACGTCGGAGATGCAGCACGAATCATCTTTGGTGTTCCTCGAAACTTAGGCTATTTGTCTGCGAACTACTCCGCTGGCACGTCAGTGTCTCTGTCGTCAAGCACCAGCCTCCCCGAAGCGCCGTTTCAAGCACGCATAGGTCGAGGGCGCCGGCTCAATGCGTCGCTGGCTGGTGCTGTGGTTGACGCCTCAACATTACTTGCTGAATTCACGCTCACTGGAGCTATCACCACAGTAGGCGACGTCGGCGGCTACGTGCTTATCTCAAACACGGCGAGTACGAATGATGGATTGCATCCAATCGTCTCGGTGGACCGTGGTACTAACGTTTGCACCCTGCGACATGGCACGGGCGGACTCTTCACGGCGGGCACGTTCCCTGTGGCGTCTTGGGCTATCTACAGCATGGGCGAGCTTGTCAACGTCGTCGCAAACAATCGAGGCACTGGCGTTTTGACGCTTGACGCAGCGGCACCCGACGTCGTTGCTGACGGCACAAGCTACCAGCTTGGCTCGATGTTCGAAATCGCAACGGACATGCCATACACTGTACAAGGTACGGATGCGTTCGGAGGCATCACGGTTGACGTAGACCCGACGCTAGCACCAGCGGCGCCCACCAGTGACACCGTCGCTTCGTGGAGCGGTGTGAACCTCGCCGACCGTTGGCGCCCGTTGAATGCACCGACCGTCGTGCGTGTGTATGGCGGTAGCGTGTTCAATGACTTCCGCACAGTCGCCGTCGTAACGGCAAGTGGTGAGCCGACGTTTGAAGTGCAGCTTGAGCCCGAGACGGTTGAGCGCTTTCGTGGTTGGCGTATGCGTGCAGCGTTCGTAGTACAGAACCACGCCGCGACAGCGCAGAACTTCCGCATTGACCGCGCCCTCGACGGAACAACATTTGACACAGGCGCCAACGTGTCTGTCGCTTCTACCGCAATTGATATTTCGACCGGATTTGGTCCTATCGTACCGTCTATTGTCAGTCGTGACTTTGAAATACCTTACGACGCTACAGACGTACGCGTACAGTTGGTGTTTGATAACACTACCGTAGGCGTAGCGATGACACTACACGCGTGCTATGCCCTCGCGCTCACAACGCCCGAAAGTACGACAACGCCAGACGAGACGGTCTTTGGTTATTTCCTCGGCAATGGTACGGTGGTCCGCAGCGTGCGCCGCGATGTGTTCGGGCAGTTGGTCTACGCATTCTCACCAGATGACATGGACGCACTTACGGAAGACTTGCTACGCGGGCAGCTAGGCCTGCCGCTGCGTACGTCTGACGCTACGACCATCACGCCGCAGGGACACATCAGCACAATTCAACCTGTACAAAACTATGTCGAGCGCATTGGACGTCCTCCGGACGCCGTAGTCGGTTGTTACGACCCTACTGAATGGGCAGCAGCAACGCTTGAAAACATGGAGTTGACAAGCGACAATCCGCTGCGACTGTCTCGGGTGAACCCAACGCAGCCGTCATTTGTGACGCGCGAATACGTACAATTCCCGACTATCGCGCCGTATGTAGCTACGTTGGTCTCTGCGAGCACACACGACACGTTCCCTGAGAATCCAGACACTACGGATGTACTGCTCGCAGTACCGCGTAACCAACAGAGCGGCGACGTACAAGGTGCTACGATTCCAACGAGCGGCGCACCTGCACCTTGGGAGTGGTTGGCTGCCGACCAAATCGAGCTTGACTCAGCAGAATACAGTGCGGCGTCGGACTATTACGTTTCGTACACGATTCCTGTACGGGCCACAACAGACGTCATTGACATGGGCGTAGACTTAGGTGCAAACTGGGATGATTTTCTATGGCTTTTCGACTGCCCGTTCTTTGCTCGCTGCGAACCGGAACAACGCAATAGCGCTGCTACGGTCGGCGTTACGTTCGACGCGCAACTTATAGCGCCACTGCCGGAACCTGCTGACCGTACGATTATCGGTGCGAGCCTCGTGCGCGACAATGGACGCGTGCGCACAACGCTGCCTTCCAACGCTTGGCGTTTCGTGGACGATGATAATGTACAGCTTGTCGATCGCAGTCAATATGCGACTGACAACATTTACGAATTGACTTATACAGTCAAGTACGCAGTTCCTGTGCAAGTACCACAATTCGTCTTCGAAATTCGTAGCGCAACAAGTGCTATTGGCGTAGCAGCCGCGGTCTGGGAATCTATTGAGCCTGATGCTGTGGTCAACATCGCACGAAACGATACGACACAAGCGGGCACTTTACGTTATCATCAATTACGAGTCACTGCATCGAATGTCGTGCTCATAGATGACTTTGCGTTGTATGGCTTGGGCTTCCGCGGCGTGCGTCTTCGTGGTACAGCGCCAGATGCGCCTGGAATTGTGCAGGTCGTGTGACGTCAGGCGTATCGGCGACATACGCGCGCACGATTATAGCCTGTGCAACGACCCTTATGGCCTGATGGCATCACAGTTGGTACCGACCAACTCGACTACGCGACTGACACGACTGTCGACGAAATCCAATCTCGAACGGCGGCTACGCAGAGCGCTGGGCGCCTATCAGGTGGCATCGTTACGCCTGGGGCTACTGCCGGCACGGTCAACATCACAGCGCCTGTAGCTTTTACTTCTAACGGCTCACGTATCGAAGTAACGGCAAACGTCGCGAACGAACCGATGGCCGACAGCACGCTCGGCGAATTGAACTATGTATGCGCCGTCTATGCGGAGTCGTATACGACGCCGTTACCACACGAAACGGACGGCACCGACCCCAACACCCGTGCCGTTGACGACCCCCGCATTGTCGTACTCACTGCCGCTGAATATGCGGCCCTGCCTGCAACAAGCACAACACAAAGCGTCAACGCCCTCGACCGCTTGATTGTCTTAGCTGAAGTCGAAGCCCAAGGTTCGGGTGTCGCCCTGACCACGGCTGACATCTATCAATACCCTGCGCTCGACCAGATTCGCGCTATTACGTGGGCGACATCGGGACTTGCTATTAGCGGCATGCAAGTCACGGCGATTGGCGCAACAGCACCGTTTGGTGCTGGCACATTGGAGTATGTAGCATCCACCGGTGTAGCACGCGTTGAATTTGCAACCGGTAGCTACGGCGCTGCGTCAGCCGACATTCGAAGTTTGTCAACAGTTACGCTCACCGCTGGCAGCGGCGACACGATGACGCTTTCGATCGTGGGCAGCGCGCTACCGCAAACGGGCACAACTGTCGGCGAATTCAACATTACCAGCACTTATGCCGACGCTGCTTTACGCGACGGTCCCGTTTCTACCGCACGCGACGTCACAGTACGCACTATGTTTGGGTCTGGCGTTAGGTCGTTCCGAAATCCTAACGCGATCTCTTTGAACGATATGGCGTCTGGTGGCCGGCTGCTCAGTTACGGCGGAGCCCTAGACCTCGCAGGAGACCTGCTCGCGTCTGACGTGGATGCGGCGCTGCCTCGCGTGACAATGACAAGTCGCGCCGCTACGTTTACCCAACGAGGCATCACATCGATTGTTCTTGTAGGCCCACCGGCCGTGCTGTATCGAGAGTACGTCGGCCCTGACGGGTCGCTGTGGCGTACAATCAACGCTCGCTACGACGCGACCGCGGCCCAATGGGCTCGAGACTCGGCAAGCTATGATTCGCTGGCTGAAGTTTTCGACATGGTCAACAACCAGATCCTTCAGCGTCGCCAAAACTCCGCCACCTGGGCAAGCGCCGCATGGACCAACGCTGTTTACTTTGACGGCGCGACTGGGGGTCTCAACGCCACAGTCATGACGACGACAGGCTTGATGACTGCAGGCACGGGTCTCGTCGCGACCACAGGTAACATCGTTGCGACTACAGGCAACATTACAGCTACTGCAGGTAGCATCACAGCAGCAGGCAACATGACCGCTGGCGGTGCTGCTGTGGCGCAATACATGGCCCCGCAAACCGCCACGTCTGGTACGCCAATTGCCAACGCCGTGTACGCCAATAGCGGCGTGAAGGTTATTGGACGCATCGTACTGGACGGTGCTGGTGGCGCGACCTTCACCGGGTCGTTCAATGTGGCCAGCGTAAGTATTGCAACCACGACGTTGACCGTCAATTTCGCAACACCATTCACCAGCAGCACCATCTGGTGTTGTGTCGCCCAAGATACGCTCTACAGCGTCTACGACCCGACATACACGTCAACGTCGCAGCTCAACCTTGAAGCCGTAGACGTTGCAGGCATCGCACGCAACTTTGCGACCATGTCGGCAGGCACGGTCGTTACGGTCATTTGTTTCGGAGCCCAGTAATCATGAAAGATTGGATTGTCGATAAAAAGTTCATCAAATACGCCAAAGAAAAGGCGTATATCGCGGGCCACGCGCTCAATCAACCATTGAAGTGCGTGGTCATTCACTACACAGCCGGCGGGTCAACGGAAGGTGCACTACGTACACTTACCGAAACTTTCATCGACAAGAAGCGCGTCGACGCCTCGGCTCACTTCGTTCTTGGCCGTGACGGCGTGACCTGGCAGCTGGTGCCGCTCAGTGAACGCAGCAAACACGCAGGCAATGGCTCTATCGACGGTGTTCGTAACCTCAATCCGGTATCGATAGGCATCGAGCTTGTCAACTGGGGCGTGCTTACACCGCGCAAAGATGCACAGGGCATCGTGACACATTACGAATCCTACGTGGGCACAAAAGTCAACAAAGAAGACGCCGTCGAAGCTGCGGGTCAATTCTGGCACAAATTTCCTGACGTGCAGATTAAAGCACTTGACAAGTTGCTCACCGACCTGGAAGCCGAAGGTGTACCTATGCGCTTGACAGGCCACGCCGATGTTGCACCGAAAGTCAAGGTCGATCCGGGCGCGGCCTTTCCATGGTCTCAAATTCTCACCGGTAAGCGCCATAAAAATCCATGAATTCTATTGACTCTGACGCGGCGGCTGTGCGTACAGCGCGCAAACGCGAACTTGATGCCGCCCGAGCCCGACGATACCGTGCCCGCAAACGCCGCGATTTTGTGGTGGTGGGCGACGTTGTTTGGACGCTCGACCAATCGCAGCCTGTCGAAGACCGCCAAGAGCCTGATGTTGTTGACGGCCAAGAACTTTTAGTTCTGGTGTCGGCCAAATCGGCCTACTACATGATCTGTGCCTGTGGCCGCCGCCGCTACGCCCCAGCACAATGCCTCCACGAAGTCAAGAGCTGTCGTGTGTGCCGTGCGCAGCGCGACGATACGCCGTAACCACTGGCCTGAAACTTGCTGCCTGTACGCGCATGGCGACCCCCATGCTGTACGTCTTTGTCTCTCCTACCGATGGTCCAGCCTACGCGCTGGCGCAAACAGTACTTGACAGCGTGGCCGACGTTGTAGTAGGCAGCCGTGTCAACCGTACAGCAAGCACCGAGTCCTCGTTAGACCTTGTTGTTGAATTGGGCGTGTTGAGCGGCCCTACAACTATCCTTGCTATACGGCAGAAAGCAACGAAAACTTGGCAGGTGCTTGCTCGGTGGAATTCACTACCTCCTGTTGCTGATATCCGGCGTGTACTCCGCGCCATTGGAGAATAGACTATGCACGTTCCAGATCCCAAATCACAAATTTCAACCACCGACCTCTGCACCAATGGACTTGCGCATGAGTACCCACCTACGATGATCGAGGTCTCGATTGCGCGCAAGCCCGGCAATGCGCGCATGGTAAGTCGCGCCCCGAGTCGCACAGTTTGCCGCGTGTGTGGCAAGCCTTGGACTGAGTCCACGCAAGTCGTGACGTTGGCTAGCGATACAGCTCGATGGACTGAGGCTCGCACAAAATTAGCTCAAATGGGTCCAATTCCAGCTGAAGCATCAACGCTTTTAATGGCAGAGACACTAGAACTTGACTCAACTGACGACGAGGCCGATGAGTCATGAGTCAGACAGGGCCCTACTACGTCTGGGTCGAAGGGCTCGACGGCTCGGGCAAGAGCACATTATGTCAAGCGCTGAAGACGCACTACGGCGAGTTGTGCGACCTGCGGTGTGAGCCTACAAAGGATACGCCCACCGGCGAGATATGCCGTACAGCACTGAAAGTCAACCCTGACATATTTGCGACGTTCGAAGATAAAGACTTGTGGCGCTCGGTCCTGTTGCGCTGTTTTCAGCTTGACAGAGTCGCGCACAACGAAGAAGTTTCGAGCTATTGGACCACATGGGCCTCGCAGGGCTGCACAGAGGCCGTCATCGTGCAGGACCGGTCGATTTTGTCAACAGCTGTCTACCAGACAGCTTCAAGTAACGAAGCCACAGAGCTGCTGATCGAGTCCCTACCGAAGCTGCTGCGTCCCACGCACATCGTATACCTCGACCTGCCGCCTACAGAGGCCCGTATGCGCCTTGCAATGCGGGGGCAGGCCATAGAGCCCCTTGAGCGTATGCACAGCCTGACGATGGCTTCGGCGCGCTATAACGACGTGCTGGCCGTCCTACCCACGTTGCTGCCAAAAACGCAGATCCTACGCCTCGATGCCGCACAGTCCATCGACAAGAACCTTGACATTGTGCGCAAAGCACTGCCGGGCCTCCCATGAAAAAGCCACGTAGAGCATTTGTTGGCCGCGAAAACCCCGTTCAAACGTTTGAGATCAAACCGGCGTACGTGTCCGTAGTGCGACAACTTCTGTTGTTGGTCGACACACAGACGCGTAAATGGATAACCATGCAAGACAAAGGTCTGTCGAAACTTGTTGACTGCATTCATGACAAAAACAGCCGAATCCTTCAAATAAGGGTCGTCCATTCATACGACACTAGATCCACGGTCGCGGTCGTACTCGCTACGATGTATGGCAGTCAGCTGCAGATTGCCGTACGCTACTACAGAACATCAAAGATACACAGTAACTACATAACTATGTACGATGTCATCACTACTGTAATGGTCATGAAAGGGTTCGGCACCGCAGCAGAGACGACAGAGGTGCCAATGGTGCCAATGTCGCCAGAGCTTCTACAACTTCTCAAACAGTCTCTCAAAACGAGCATGACCACGCACTCACGCATGCAAGCACTTTCTTCTATTATCGTAGAAAGTGCCAGTGCGCTGCGACAAGAGTGGGATTGCTATCAAGCGGGTCCCGTCTATTTCATCGTCGATCAACCTGTCATACCCTGGTGATACATGAAACGTTGGCGTAGAAATTATCACGTCGGATACGAAACGGCGAACACCGTCTACGAAATCAAACCGGCGCATGTAGGCGCGTTTCGTGAGCTGCTGCGCTACGTAGACGCCGAATTGCGTAAAACCTGCGAACAGCAGTACAAAGGTCTGTTGTCAGTCATAGATGACAAGAAACTTGCCGTATATATCAACGGGTTCTTTAATGGCGGTGTGCCTTTCGTACAGCTCTGCTACTGTAAGGTAGTTGGTACCCGCGCCATAGTGTCGCGCAAGATGTTTCGCAGCCCCATCGCCCTACGCCCCGGCGACATGTGCGCACTTAATTGGTCAAAAATCATGCATCGTGTGTATTACCCAGAGTATCAAAAGATAGTGAAAGAGCGGATAGCAGCTAGTTCGCCTGCGCTGGGTGCTATATTAAATCAGGCGTTTGGAGAAAAACGAGGTCCTGGCGTTACTGTCGCACAAGCACTCTCGCAAATTTTTCTCGCAGAGGAAGGTAATGAGTGTCTCATTCTTGGATGGCACGAGGACGTCTGGTGCGCATGGTACATCTATGGAAAGAGAACATCTATCTTTTTCTTCTAATATAGGACGTGGCACGTCCAGGACTTCTTGATTCACTCGTACAGCGCGTACGCACAACGCTCGGCAACCCCACTCCTACAGCACCAGGCGTTTCTGGGCAACCGCCAGAAGGCGGCCCCAAGGTCAATGAGCGCCCAAGTCCTGGCTTGCTTTCACGAGTCAAAGACCGCGTCAAGTCTTTTTTCGGCAACCAAGAACAACGCGAAGATGGCACCGACACAGCGTCGCAGCTGCCCATGGGCAAGCCGGATTTGGCCACGGCAAACCTCATGGTGCGCCAGGCCGGTAAGCAAGCTGTACTCTTGGCCGTCAAATACAACGGACAGTGGCGCCACATGGAACCCTATTCTTTTCGTCGCCGCAGCGCCGGTGGCGAGCCGCTTTTTTACGCATTCTGCCGGCTGCACGACGAAATTCACAGCATCTATCTTTCACGTGTTGAGGGTCTCATGGTAACAGACATTCCTTTCAGCCCACGCTGGCCGATCGAGTTGGGCTAGCGGCATGCAGATTGCAGACTCACACTCCGTGACGTCCGACGAGAAGCCGCGCCGACGCCGACGTCGCCAATACGAAATTGGTCGTCGCAAAGTACGTGAAAATTACTATCGGTGGAGCGCCACACGAGATAGCGCCGAAGCGACTGCGCAAGAGATGGCTGTACTAGCCGCAGCACAGAGAAATTCAGACGGCACATACGCGGCTATCGATTTCCTCAAGTACAGCCACGGGCGTCTGTCACGTCGGACACGTACCTATCTTGCTCGCTGGTCGTTGCGCTTACTGCAAGAGCCTTTCTTGATGTCTGTCGTGTGGGCGACGCACGCACGCGACCTTCAAGTAGCAATCTGCCGTGCTGTGGCGCTCGAAAGTCTCGATCCTGTGCTGGTTGAATACCTGCAAGCGTCGTGGGCGGCTACCGATGTACAAGCGACTCCTGCACTTGCGCCTGCATACGAAATCTCCGCCGAAGACCTCGCGAAACTACAACAGGCCATAGCGCCGGAAGTCGAATCAGCCGAATCGTCCTCGCGCATCGTTGACAACATAACCATCGAAGAGAGCACTCCGCAACCCGTCGATTCGGACCCTATACTTGCCCACGGCTTTAGTAAGCCGCCTCCAGTGGAGACCACAAATCTATCGGACGTAACACAACACTGGATCTACGTTTATCACGTGCACGACATAACACTGCGTCCTGTACGTCGTCGACGCAAGTTCAGAAAGAACGCCTAACATGTTACTACAGACTGCCGTCATTTTCGGTCCGCCGCAAACAACAGAGGCACTCATCGCGTGCTGCCGACTGGCCGCTGCGGTCGAGCCTTCGAAAATCAAACTCGTGGCCGACACAGTACAAACGGCAAAAGAACTCATCAAGCAACTCGACTCTACAGACGTCGAACTTGAAACGCCAGGAGTCTGTGCGCTGCTGCCCTGTACGATCGACAGCGAAGACGACGTGCAGCTGTTCTTGTCCTCGCGCTTGACGCGGCCCAGTGAGGGCGCATTCATCCGTGTCTGGCATTCGAGCTTTACTGGCGGCGACCCGACGTGGAATCACAAGCTCGGATACGTAGAACAGCGCATTCGATTTCTAGGTATGCCGTACTACATGGTCGTACTCGACGACCCCGTCATGGCGTGCGCAAACTTACTCATGCGATTGGGGATTACATAAGTGACCTACATACGTGAAATTGAAGCTGCCGAAGAGGCTGAGACATTCACCGCCACGGAGGCAAGAACCCGTAGTGAAGACGACGTCATGGCAGCTGCTATCACAGCAGCCCGACGCGACACAGACAGTTATATTGAACGGCAGCACTTGGGCGTGCAATCCATGAATACAAACAGCACGTGGGGTATTCAATGGTTTGGACCTAACCACGCCGTGCCGCTGGAATGGCCGACGTACAGATATATGACAGGCACGTACTACGTGACTAGTCCCCCAGAATACATCGGGCCTTACACCACCACGTCTGAACTTTTCAGGACGCCACTGCAGGCACAGACGCAGGTAGAGCTGCGCAAACGAAATATCGAGCATACGGTCGCCGCGTTGCGCCAATACAACTTAGTTGACCACGAAGCGCCGCTGTTTGTCGTAAAGAATACGCAGAGATACACGGCTTATCAGTGCCTCGCCACAGAGGCCATGTTGCATCACGGCATGTCTATGAGCGTAACGACGTTCGACCATCGCGACCATAGGTCTCTGTACCTCTGCCTGTTCTGTACAACCGCACAGCTGCGAAACACTGTTCTAGCATATCGCACGTACCATGACCATGAGAGCAACGAATACTGGTTTGCTGTTGACGCATCAAATTCATTTGATACCAATTCGCTGAACGATTTGCGCACATTCTTGAGGTCATTATGACAAGCGTTCGACAGTTTGTGGATTACGAAAGTTGGTCGCGACATCTGTACAGGCCTCAGCCTGCGTGGCGCAGGAGTGGTATACAAGAAAGCGCCCACGGTGTGCTAGGCTCAAACTCCGAGCCGCCGCTACAGGCCAACAGACACTGGGAGCTGGGACGATTGATGCGGGCGTTGAACAAGAGCCAACTCTTTGCCGAAAACGAACCGATTTTGCTAGTACGAGTGCCACATATCGATTTCATGTGCGCCGCGACGCAATCGATGCTCGAACGTGCTATGTTCTTGTACGTCGGCGCTGATGAGGACCAACTCATTTTCGATTGCGCACGCAACGGGCCGCAGCACCCAGACATTCCACAGTTGTTTGGTACAAGTCAGTACCAAGTTTCAGGGCTGCACGCGCCCTCTCGCATGAAGACCACCGTGGACGTCGACTCTGCCTATATAAGCGACACAATCGAACTGAATTTGTTACGTCGCATCGTGAGGAACGAATCATGAGTTTAGGATATTACAACATGAGAGTCAACGGATTCGAATTCACAATGTCCGACGGGTTGTCCAACAGATACCCGCAAGCACGGTACCCGCTCAGTTTTCCGGCCGGTTCTGCGTGCTCAATGGGTTGGGCGTTCGATAACTCCAGTGAGTGGACGTCGCGGCGTATGCGTGCGTCAAATGACGAGCACAGCATGCTGCTAGGGTGGCTCGTGAGACTTCTTGCTGCTAATGGGTACCTTTATGGCGATGAATGTACTGTGTCTGTTTCATTGACGGGCGTGCAGCAACGGTTGCCCATCATTAGTCAACCGTCGCTTCTCGCCAAGGGGATTTCTTTCCTACTCGTCGACGAAACTCCTAACCACAGACCGACGATTCTCATGCTTCGCTCAGCAGGCTACCCACACCCACACGACAGGCTCTTAAGTAACCTTTTTCAGCGCCACACTTTCCCGATGAGCGGTTGGTATGGCTGGGACTGTACGTGCACAGCGTTTCAAATTGGTGATGGCCGCGAACGCTACTTGCCTGAGATTTTATCTGATATCCGTAGAAGTTAGGCACAAGTTGTGCATAGCTGCACAGCGTGGCTACTAAAACACACCGGCTGCCAATTTTAACGCTGACGCAGCCCCCTCAGCCCGCGTCACCGCAGCAAAGCGATACGCAAAAGCGGCAGGATTGCGCTCGTTGCGCTCACGTGCGGCGGTGCTGGGACGCCAAAGCCGAAGCTCGCGTTGTCGCAATCAACCTGCTCGTGTGCCGAATACAATCGGGAACAGATGTCAACCGTTCTGTGCGGTTACTGCTCGCCTACGTACGTCCTAAAATAGCAACAATCGGCGAGTACGTTTTTGCGCAATTGCGCGGCGCCTGGTCGCGTGACCAGATCATACACGAATTGGAAATGCAAACCATTTTGCATGTCAAGAACACCTACAAGATTCCCAGCATCGGATATCCACTGCACTACCTATTCGGCCCTCACGGTGCTGTGACTTTTGACGCCCGTTCCATCGTGCGCCGCGTGCTACGCGACCCAAACAACCTAACTGTTGACATTGACCATCAAATCGACTCAGCAGACGACGAACGTCAGCTGACCGAAAGCGAGATATTCGTTTGGGACGCTGAAGCTGAGCTTGACAAGTCACGGATGGCCGAACGTCTCTACGAAACGGCGCGAAACTTGCTCACAGTCGACGAGTGGCGGCTGTTTAGCTATTACCACGCTCATCTGCAGTGGCGTAACGACGTGTCTATTCGAACAGTCGGTAAACTCATCGGATTGAAAACCAAACAAACCGATGAGTTGTGGGCGTCGATTTCTCAAAAAATTTCCCAGGAGTTTGAACAGTGAAACGGAAGAAGAGTAAAGGACCTGTGGCTTCAAACCCAGGTGAAATTCACACAATAGAGGGAGCTGAAGTTCTACCACTTGTCGCAGGCAACTCGCCTGGCGAGCAAATCGCACGAGCCTTTGCGGTCGTAGGTTTTGAGCCCCGACGCGGCGGCGACTACGAGAAAGTGTACGTCGATGCCTCGACTTTTGCTCGCACGCTCGTCACGGCAGTCATCGACCGAGGCTTGAGCGGTATCGACCCGCCGCACATACGCACATTCGTCATCACGACGCAAGCGACTGTCGAGCCCGAGCTGGAAGTTTTGGACGAGATGGTCAGCTGCGAACCCGTCAATGACATGAAAGCATTGACACGGTTGATCAATCATGCCGAGAAGATTTCGGCTATCGATGTCATTACTTGCGAAGAGCCCTCCTGTGGAAAAACCACATCAGAGTACACAGCGGTTACGGGTGGGCGCTTGCTCTGCCTCGATTGTGCTCAAGTAGTCAAGACGAATATGGCAGAGGAGGATGAAGAAAATGAAGCCGAAGATGAGTAAGGATACCTCGACAATGGCCACAATCCTGCGAGACACGGTCGACGTGTGTGCACGTGTACGCGTGGCTTGCTCTCACGGCGCTGCAGGGGCCCTCAATGCCGAAGCGACGGCAGCCCTCAATGCCCTGAGCGAGCGCCTAGAAGCTCGAGCCTACGCGGCTCTGACAGCGTTACAGACCCCACCGGCAGCCGAAGTGCCCGAAGCGCCAAGTCCGCCTGCCAAAGCCCCCGCCAAAGCCCCTAAGCGTTAGACACCAGTAGCCATCAACTCTGCGAACTTGTCAGGACCCAGCAACGCTCGGGTCTGCACACGATCCATCAGATGTCGAGCTTCGCCGCACGAGAGCACGGACTCTTCGCCGCACACAGAACGAATGCACTCAACAAAAGCCGTGCCGTTCTTCAACTCGACAGTCACCACGAGGTGATTAGTACCTTCAAGGGCCGCAGGCTCGCACGTTTTACATGTGCGCTTCAAGATGTAACGGGCTTCGCGCCCAGAGGCGAGCTTCGGTGGGTCAATTTTCTTGACTGATTCAGACACAGGCTATAATGGCCCGCGCTGGTGACGTCACGTTGTGACGATGCGTCCTGACCAGCCCGCGCACACGGGGCAACGGCTGTCTTCTGGCAGCCGCTTGTGTCGGCACGACCACCGCACCACCAGCGGCGCCGGAGGGTTCTTGGCCTGGCACACGATGTAGTTGTATGGCATTACACGGTAAGACATACCAATGGCCATTTGCCTGAAGTCACCATTAACGTCAAAAAATCCCCACTTGCGGTCGAGTTTTACGTCTTGCATCGCGAGGACCAGCTCATAGCCCTCAGGGACTTCCTCACCACGAGCTGCCAACCTGGGCATGTAGCTGTGCTCGAACCAGCTTTTTTCGTCGGGCGAGCCTTGATAATCGGGATGGTCCATCCCGTATCCAGCACGCTTGATCATGTCAGGAGTCAGACGTTGTGCCATGCGCGCGTTCTACTGGCATTATAGCATGATGTCAAGAGAAAAACTCACAGCGGTGTGGGCAACAGCCAGCCGCCCAGAGCTACTGAAACTCGGCATGCGCGAAATAGAGATTGACATCGGCGATTCACTTGTGCAGCGCCCGGCGTCGAGTTGGTGCGTAGGCTGCGACATGTTGGCTCAGAATTTGCTTAAGCGATTAGAGACCTTGCAGCAACAAGCTGCGTGGCGCGCACTGGTACATGACTATGCAGGCACATAAGACTGAAAAAGTCAAAGCACCCATCGACTCGACCGAATCAGTCGTCACGATCTTGCGTGCCGCTTGGGTGTGGCAAGCACCAACATGGAATTTAGAGTGGAGCTTCGCACCGAGGGGCGTGCAGTTTCACGCCAGGTGTTGGAAGCAAGACGACGAATACCTGTGGTCTGTACGATTGCTGCACAAATCCACAGGTATTCGCGTACTATCAGGGACGAGTACTCAACTTATTTGGGCGCTCGCGGGCGCCGAGCGCGTCATCGACCGCTTTAGCGCGTGATGAATTCGACGCCGGCTGCCGTCAGCTGACCATCCGCCGTGAGCGACCCGAACTTCTGCGCCAGCGTGCGGTAGCCGTTGATCTGCTGCGTCGTCACCGAGACGTCGCGGCCATACAGGTCCCGCAGGGCAGCCTGCAGTCGGTCGAGCGTCGTCGGCTGCCCCGCGGCGTAGAAAGCCGTCAGCCACTCGCGGTAGCTCGCCGTCCGAATCGCGCTGCTCACCACCGCATCCTGCGTCTGCGCATCCGGCGCCTGAGAAGGCGCGAGCACGGGCGCCGCGGGCGTAGTCGCAGCGGACGCACGACCACCCAGCGCCTCGTACGCCGACAACGTCAGCGCATACACGCGCAGCACGGGCACGATAGGATGCGGCCGGCGCTCGATACGCTCCAGGTGTCCAGGTCGCACCGCCAAGTTGTAGAGCGCACGCGAGAGCTTCTGACGATCGAGAGCCTTGGGCTCGGGCATCGTGTCGTAAATCTGGCTCGTCGACGCGCAGGCATTGCCATTCGTCAAGCACAAGCTCTTGAGCGCCTCATACGCGTACACCGTGTCAGGCACGTGCTTTGCCGTCTTGGGCACTGGCGGCTTGGCCAGCGCGGCCGTGGCCAAGAAAGCCTCACCCTTCTTCGTCAACTTGTAGATGTTCTGGCTCTGTGTCACAGACATGGGCCGCAGAGTGCTCGTAATGTAGCCGGCAGCTCTGAGCCCAGAAAGATACCGACCCCACAGCACGGCGCCCTCGCGCTTCGACCGAATAGCCAGACTGTCCCAGCTTTGCTGCTCCTTGAGACGGCTAACAATGTTGTTAGCCGAAATGCCCTCAGCCGACGAAAGTGGAACAGCCGCCAGAAGCGCCTGCATGCGAGTTTTCGCAGGGAGTTGACAGCGCCCAAACGACTTGGTGGGCTGCCCCGCCGCCACCACAGGAGACGCAAGCGCGGGCGCAAGCGACGTCGAAGCCTGCGAAACAGGAGCCGCAGGTGACGTAGCGGCCGTGGCCACGCGGCCGGGACCGGGGCGCAGAATCACGCGGCGAGGACCGGAGGGCGCCGTCGTAGACACGGCAGGCGTCGGGACGAGGAGAGGATTGATCGTGGTGTTGGTGTTCGGGTTGTTCGTAGATGTCGGCTGAGACATGACGGCCTTCTAACCGAAGACCTTGTTGACGTCAACACGAATCGTACGATCTATGCAGTCTTCGGCGCAGCTTCGGGCGCAGCGGCGGGGTTGACAAGTAGTCGCTCGTGTGATAGAGCTGGTAAACGCGCACCGTCATATACACGACCGTCAGGGCCTACGAAGCGATGGTTGTTGATCATCGTGAGATGTGCAGTAAAACTTCCACGTTCCGACTCGGGCAGCGATTTGTCAAATAGAAAGTCGAGCACCAGGAACGCCTGCTGCCAGCCGAGCGCCGGATTACCCATTGCATATTTCAACCCGTTGTGCTCGCCGTGCCCGGCATACGCAATGTGCGGGTCACACAGCGACCCGATGTTGAAAGCCGCAATCGTCTTGTCTGTGCCCAGCATCGACTTGGTCTCGATGGACGTTCTGTGTGTATTTTGCGTAATGGTCACCTTGCCATTACGGCGTACCATAACTGTTCCATTAGGCACAGTCACACACCACACGGAGCCCGCATAAGGCTGTACTGAAAATGCTCGCTTGGTGGACACCATTGACGCCGCTTCCATCGTATTGACCGCGAGTGTCCACTCTTCTGTGTGCTTACGCTTTGTTGCATTACACCGAATGCCGTTCGTCACAAAAATGGTTTGCAATAAATCCGCCTCTGCGCGCTTTGCAGTGCTAATCTGCACGGCGTGCTTGGAGTAGCGATGACCGTCTGTTGCTACGTAGGCTTCAAGTACGACCCGAGCTTGTGCTGCGTTGCAGTCAAGCAACAAATTCGGCAAAACCTTTCGAGCTGTGCCCTCATTCCAAGTAAACAAATTAGCAACTCGATGGCCGCGCATATTGACATACACCTTCACACTGCCGCTCTTTTGCGGACGTACCGAGTGCCAAATCCCCATGCGGCTGAGTAGCGCCGTCAACTCGTCAATCTTTCTTTGCTTCTTGAAGTGCCAACGTACAGGCTTGGCATCCACTAACCCCTTCACCTGATCAAGTGACCCATCAGCAGCAATCCAAACGCACAACCGAATCTCATCATCGGTCAAATCGACACCCGCGCGCGGCAGCATGCCGGTCACTGGTATTTGACGCCGTTCAATAGTTGTGAAGTCTTCAGCATTAAATCGCCGCAACTTGCCACCACAGTAATCAACCATGCCGTGCTTATCTGTGAGCATCAGGTCGACATTTCGGCTCTGAATAGAGCACAGCTCTGTATAGACACCAGCTGGAATATCGGTGATGTGCTGCAGCGCCTGCATTTCGAGCTGCCCTGTGTGCTCGTTCAGCGTGCACACGCTATCAGTCGGTAGCAGGTCAGCTCTTAGCAGCCATCCGCGCTGCGTCAAGATTTCTGTTGTCTCGTCGAAGCAGTGACCAAATGTAAGATTGCAACCGAAACGGTCCAAGTGCTTCTTGGCTGCGTTGGCGCTGTGGAAGGCGCCGTGGACGAAGGTCATTTTGCCTATTTGCAGTAGCTCACCACGATCGTAAGAATGCACAACCTTCCAGCCTCGCTTGGCGAAATTGAGCGTATTTTCAATCTCGATCATGCCGCGCAATTGCGGCACCTTATCGACGAACGTCTGTGGCCGAATGTCGTGGTTGCCCAACGTGATGGCGAATTCGCAGTGCTCATTACGCATGCGCGCGGCGTCTTCGATGTCGTCGAGAAAGGCGTTACCGATTTGATTGTCGTGGTCAAGTGACTTATTTTCAATAGCCCGAATGTTTTCCGCGTTGTGCCTTGACAAAATGTCGTAGTCCATCAGGTCACCGATGTGCACAACGCAATCGACGTAGTTGGAACGCATAAACTGCAGCACCGCTCGGGTGCTCAGTACGTCGTGGTAGGGCACCTGTGTGTCGGGGATGACAACCACCCGATAAGGGGCGTCGAAGGGCTCAATTCGAGGGGTTTTGGCTCGTGACATGCGCAAGGGTCCTTGCACAGAGAATGCCAACGTGCGCAGAAAATAGCAGAAAGGTGCGAGAGGCCGCACGGCCTGGAGTGACGCGGTTCGGCTACCTCACAGGCAGGGCGGAAACCGCAAAACCGCAAAAACGCTATACGTGCGGCCTCTCGCGAGGAGAATCAGCTCGCGACGGTCAGCGGAGCCACGCCGTCGTCCGCAGCGTTGGAGAGGCGCTCAGCCACCGCCAGGATGCCGGCGTCGGCCGCCAGGCTCGCGAGAGCGCTGGCCAGGTTGCGGGTCAGGTCGTAGCTCGCGCCCGCGATGGCGCGCTCACCCAGCTTGCCCACGCCGGACGGAGCGCCGAAGCCCTCCGAGGCCGTCACGAGCGCCGCGCCGACGAAGGCGACGACGAGGGGACGCGTGGTGGGGTCCTGGGCGAAAGACGCCAGTGACGGCACCGACTCGCCCAGAAGGGCCACCGTGCGCTCCACCGCCACGTCCACGAGCGCCGTCGCCGCACCCGTCTGCACGCCTGCGACCGCCGCGCGGAACGCCTTGTTGCCCACTACCTGGCCGCGGGAGCGGATCTTGTCCACCGTCGAACCCTCGCCACCCTTGGCGGCAGGCGAAGCACCGTTGCTGATCTTGTTGTCCGTCGTGTAATTGCTGGCCACTGTGGCCTCCTTTGCCGCGGGCGCCGAGCCCGCAATGTTGTTCGAAGCGCTGTTGTTGATGGACTCACTACCCGAAACCTGCGGCGTTGTCAACCGGTTCTGTTGTAGCAACCGTCGCATAGCCTTCAAATCATCCGCCGACACATTGTACCCCACAAGGTACTCGTTACTCGCGTCCAGCGGCATGATGCGCAGGCCATTGAAGGTGTCGATGAGCAACTTGTTGAAGGTCAGCACCTTGGCGCCCAAATCCAAGGCATACACACTACGGTCTACATAAAAGCGCGTGGTACCCAACTCCCAGTTGACACACAGGAAGTCAGTTGGGATGCCTTCCTGTCTACGGGCCACAATCGAAGCCTCAGCCGTGGTCAGTGACATGTCCGAAAGGCCGGTCCAGTTGACGTTACCCTCGACCTTGATGTGCGAAATGAACGAGTTCTTCGCAGCGTCGACGAGAGCGTACTTGACAAGCACCTCGGGTGCTGCTGCGCCGCTCGGCACAGGCGCCGAGGTTGTGGTGAGAAACTTGTGGAGTTCTTCCTTGCTGTTAAATTTCATGGTCTCCCTCTAGTGGATGATACGGACGAAGTCAATCGAAATCGAAGCACTGATCTACTCTGCACACACCGTACCAGCCCGACTATAGGACATGGCAGGCGGCTACTTCCCAGGCGGCGTACAACAATGTTGCAGCTTGACATGGCGCGGCGAACAATGCACGCACGGCGGCGTTATTGAACAGATGGCAGATAGCCCTGACGGTTCCAAAGTGCTGATTCCCCTCTGTAGTCGCCACTATAAGCTTGCACAAACGGACCGTTATGCTGTATTAGCGCACGCAGGCACGCTCAAATTCGCCCCAAAGGGCCGCCGAACCAAAAGTCTGCCCGTCATTGAAGACGACGAAGAAGCCGTCGAGTAATCAGCCAGTGTGCGTCTCTCTATCCTGAATTTGGGACCTTGTCAACAACTTCGTGTGTCAGTTTCAAGCGCACACGGGCGTACAGTTTGCCCGACTCGCGGCCCTTCCAGCAGCGCACGGAGTAGCAGCTTTCCACACAGTCGATGATGGCCTGCCGGTCTGACTGTGAAATTTGACCTTGGAAAAACCAGGAAACGCCGTCGATGATGTCGCTGACGATGTCGTCGCCGTCTGGGTACACGCTCGGGTCCTCGTCGAAGTCGTACGTGACCTGTGCGTACACACGCCAGCTGTTCCCTAGCTCATCGTAGACCAGTCCTGGCGCCTCGTCACGGGGGCCTTCGGCTACCGAATTCGACGTCCAGTGAAGGCTGTCCCAGCTCAACCACTTATCGATGTTCAGCACCTGCCCACGAGGCGTCGGACCCCACTTCAAGCCCATAAGCGACGGCAGGAGAGCTAGGAGGATGCCGCGCTCCAACGTGTCCGCTTCGACAACTTCGCCCGTATCACAGTGCATGTACAGCATCACACCAGCCTGTAGCACAAGAAGTGCGTCGCGTCAACAGGCGTGCCGCCAACACCACCAAAGCTCGAGCGCAGTAATATGGGGTCACTCAGCGCGTCTAGCTCTGCTAGAGTCGTCTCCCATATTAGTAACGTACTCGTCGTGTAGAATTTTACATGGAAGGGATGCTCGAACTTGATGTACACCATGTACAATTGATCAGGAGTCAATAAGTTGTCGGCTAGCGGCTCTCCATTCCGTCGCCAGGGATTGACGAATAACCTGATACGCACTCTGTTCATGGACAGCCAGAAACGATCCCCACTTTGTGTGACGCGCACGCCATGCGTGATGTGTAGGCGCTCCAGCGCAGGACGTAGGTCGCACGTATGGTCATACCACAAATGGTCCCGGTCAACAACAGACATCACATCACCTCTCTAACGGCCGGTTGAAAAAGTGCGTCGCGGCAATAGGCGGTTCCAAATTACGCACAGTATGTATTGACAATGGGTCTAGACGTTCTACAGCCAGAGAAACAACAATGTTTGGCGCTTGTGTATAAATACGCACCGTATGGTCGTAGGCTACCGGCAGATTTATGTCCACATACAGTAGAGCTAGAGAATTTGACGATTCTAGCTCGACAGGCTCACCGTCCACATTCCACGGATTAACCATCAACAATTCACGTGATCGCTGTGACTCGTGGAAAACACGATTCTCTATCCTCGCGGCATGCGTCACACGCAGCGTGCGCAGGATAACCGCCAAAGTTTCGCTGCTAGGCCAAAGGGCAGTAGTAGTATTTTCGTATGTCATAGTAACCTCAGTACAGCGTGCGTAAGAGGAAGTGGGTCGCGCCGAAAGGTACTTCCACGCCCAGCCTTACAAGGGAATTTATAGAGCACCGTTCGTCATGCTCGCCCATGCGAATACCTGTGAGAGGCTGACTCTGTATGTTGAACACCTCTACGACGTCGAAGGCGTGCAGCTCGATATACAGCATCACGAGACTGGTATGACTAGTCAACCTGTCCTCATCGATAGGTCGGTCTCCGCACCGCCACGGATTGACAACCAGCTTTACGCGCGACGTGTCCATGTGACTGTGCAGCCGCGCATCGTTTGGTTCTTTGATACGCAGAGCCAGCGGGAGTCCGAACCGCGACAGCACACGGTTCACAGCCTGTTCGCGGGTCCATACGGGTAGCTGAGAGTTACTTATGATCATGGCCAGGCTCCTTTGAGGGAAAAGAATCGTCAAGCGCTGCCAGCACGGCCGGCATGTCTTCGATACTCACAGCCTCGATTTGCTGCTGCAAATAGGCCGCTGCCGCGTTATGCCAGCCGTCACACCACACGTCGTACGGGATAGCCTCGAAAACTGGTGCGTACGTGATTGTCTGTGGCGTCAGTATGATCCACGGAGCCTTATTTCCTTTTGAACATTCGACAGGTATGAATTCACGACTAAGCAGCGGCCTTTTCTTTAGTATCGAATGCGCTAACATTATGGCGCCGATAAGAACACTAATGCCTGAGGTCCCTACGACGATGAACGTCATAAAGGAGGACAAGTTCAAAAGACACCAAGTGGTAAAAAGCGCCAATCCCACCAACAGAATATACGAGTTTTTGAGGCACGTATATAGCCACTCCCGTCGAAATTCCTTCCGCCGCGGGTGCATATTAGGCATGGCGATTCTGTGGTCCTTTGGCAGAATCGAGAGATATTCAGTCGCTGCGGCATTGTAACGCGTCAAGGTCTCGTCGAAGTCTCTCGATTCTTGTTCAGTACGAAGACGTTGGGCCTCTGCGCGTCGACGGTTAGACTCCGCCACCACCGCCTGCACGCGCTTGACAGCGAGCACTACGGGATTTGCAGGCTCGGGCGCCACCTCAACTGCCTGCGCTGTGGGCGTCTTTAACGCGTACGTCTCACTCGAAACGCAAGACTTATCGACGGCTAGTGGCGTTGGTGGCGGCCGAGGCCGAGCCGGTGAAGGAGGCTTTGGAATCAGAACTTTTCCCATTCAGCGTCTCTACACCATGAAGCACGGCGTGTCAAGGAGTTGTTGTCCACTGGTGACACAAGCGCGTACACAGCAGCTCGTCGTGCGGCGCAACTTCGACTTGGAAGTCAGAAAGCACCGCCAACCGATTCCTGCTGGCGCGAGCACCATCGGGATTGTGCGACCACACGACCACTGAGGGCTTCGGCCGATGGCTGGACGCATACACGCCAGCCAGCATTGCGGCTGCTATTTGACCATTGTACGCTGCGTGCGTGAACGACGACAGTCCGAGGTCGTGATCGAGAACGACGACGTCAAACACGCGACTCCTCGGTTAGGGCGTTCTCTTTTCCATGCAGAGCCTGCAAGTATGTCAGCTGCTCCAGTTTGCTGAACGTATCTTCACGATCGAGCTTTTTCATATGCCACTCTCCACTTCATACATTACAAGCGCCTCGTAGTCTTTCGCGCGCAAGTACTCGACGAGCGGCTCGCCCGAAGCCCACGGCGGCAGGGCACTCCAATTCAAATACTCGCTGGAGCCGTCTTGATAAACCGCCGCCGGCAACTCACCGGCAGCTGGGCTAAAAACGATGCGTGTTGCGCGCCATGTGGGCGCGAAGTCTTTCAGGGGTTTCGGAGCCGGCGCAGCGACTAGTGAACAGACCAAAAACACCAGCAGGCTGAGGAGTGCGAAGTCCCAAACAAAAAGCGCGACCGTGGGGAATCCTGGAGATATTACTTGTGAAATTACAGTCAAAACCCATGCGGCTATAAAACCCATAAACGCACAAAATAACAGGAACGCGACAAAGCCGTTGTCGTCCCAACCCGTAGTCCATTCGCGCCAAACGTGCTTGTTGCGTTCGGCGCGCAGCTCCGAGGCTCGGTAGCCCGCGGGCGCCGGTGCGTGCACATCGATGTCACTCGGAGTACCACCACAAGCTTGGCGATATTGACGAATGATTTCCTCTGTGGAAGGCGCTGGTGGTCGGCCGGCCGCCAACTTCATCTGTTGTAGTTTGATGCGCTCCGGAAACAGGACCGGTGTGGACTGCGTGCTCATAGAACTCCTTGTGTGTCAATCCCCAAATAGTGTGTCGCACCTGACGGCCGAGGCCAAACGCTTTGGATTCCGTTGCGTGTGGCTGTTGATAGCGGTGCGTATTGTGTTATTGTGTCTACGTCGCCCCGATAGTTGCCCACAATATCGTAGTGCTTGACGCCGAGACTATCGGACTCCCGCCAACGTTCGAATCGCAGAAGCACCAGTTGGGCCGGCATATGACAAGCGACAGGGTTACTGTGCCCGTCACTCCAAGGATTGACAAAGCAACGAAGAGTCAGCAGCCGCGATGGCTCTTCGCAGATGTCAGCTGTAACAAATAAGACAATGAACAGCCTGAGCCTGTGCAAACAGGCATTGACCTCTTGCATGAACGCAGCGTCGTTGGCGTCAAGCACGTTTTTTAGTGTTCTCATAGTCGTATCCCCAAAAAGTGCGTCGCGCCGGGAGGCACGGACAACGATGATGACCCGTTACGCAAATGCTGCGAGAATTCTGGTTCCCCATGTAACACCCTGACCCCCGCTTCAAACATGCCCTGCAGATTGTATACCGAAATGTCTCTAGACACAAGAAATGGCTCCATGTTGACGTACAGCATCACAGGGGCTGTACGCCAGATCACAGGGGCTATACGCCAGCCATCTTCGATCTCTCCGTTTGCATCTTGCCAAGGATTAACCAGCAACTTGATGCGGGCATCGATCAAAGTATCTTGCATACTCAGCGTGCGCTGATTGTTGGGACCTTCAACGACCCGCAGCGCGTACTGGACCCTCATGGGTTCCAGAACATGAGCATAATTCCGCAACCAACGGCAAGTAATTGGCGACTGGGAAGGGCGCGACATAAGAACCTCCTAGATCCAATCGCTGCGCATGTCAAGCCAAACTTGATCTCGGGTGTCGCTAGCCTCGGGTGGCCCGTCGACGTCGAGCCTCGGGTAACCATACACAGCAAAAGCCATGACAGTGTTGACGTTCTTGCCTTGCCACTGGGCAGACAGTACGAGTGTTCCCTGCCGCCAGCGGTAGATGAACCCGCCGAGCACGTGCACGCCGTCAGGCACCATGAGGGGGACCGGCACACCGCGCGCTCCAGTGCCTGCGCGCCACACGCGCGTGTACCAGTGCGCGCGCAGGACGCCCCACCACATCACCAGAGACCACCAGAGGCGCCGCCAGACGCCCATGGCCATCACGACCACCATCACCTCGGCCTGCGTCAAGAGACGCGCTCCACGCGGCGCAGCAGCCTGCGCTTCCAGGCCAGACGTGTGCAGAACAGCCGGCGGGGCCGACAAATCAACGAACAGCCGAGACTTGTATCCATTCATAGGGGCCCTCTACTGAAGTTATGAGTTACTTGTCAAGCCGAAACTTCTCGACGCCAAACAACATCTTCAACCTTGACTTCTCTGTCCCATTGTGCGAACCTGCGCGTTAGCCAAGACGACCAAACTTTTGTACCATCAGGCAACAATTCTTGAAGATTCTTCAAATCACTTGGCAGTGGGTCAGAGTGCTGCATGTTTGACGCCTTGAAAAAAGCGACAGCGGCTTCTGTATCGTGTCCTCGCTCGGACGCCCACATTTGAAAAAGAGATAATTCGCCTTCGTATCGAAGCTCACGTTCGTTTGCGCGCCATGCGTCGATGCGTGCGGTCCACGATTTGATGTGGCGCTCGTTGCAGCCGTGAAACGTAATCGGCATGTCAGGGTCATATTTTATGGCGTCTTCGACCGACAACGTGTGCAGATCGATTTTCGAGCCGTCGCGGCGGATTTCAATAGCCGAAACATTGAAACCCTTTTTCTCATGGTCTAGCACGAGACGCTGAAAGGCACCGTCGTAGTACCCTTCTAAGCCTTCGACATAGAAAATCGGCAGTCCACCGACAACCACGTCAACCTCGCCAGAAGGGTCAAGTTCTTGTAACAGGGCAATCAGCTGCGAGCTTTTCATGCCGTCGCACCTAGCACGAGTCGTGCCCTGTCGTCAAGCGTACAACGACTCGCCGAAGACGGCATTGCGGTCTAACTCAGGGCCGTGCACAGTCCACGTAATGCCTTTCAAATCCAGCGAAAGGGATTCGTACAGGGCGATAGTGTTCATACCGAGCGTCCCAGGCGCGGCGATAGAGCAGTCCGCTGCAAGTCTTGCGCGCCAAATAGCACGGTACACGCAAGTCAGCCACAAGAGATAAGCTTTTCGCCACCCAGGCGTCGCAGGCTTAGGCAGAACGCTCCATGCGTACAAGTCCATTTCGGGCTTGATAGCGGACTCGAACCACTCAAGCTCTGCCGGCGTAGGACCTTGCATGGGGTCTGGATCCGTCACAACGTCGAGCAGCTGCAGCCCGTCGCGCATGATTTGACGCACAAGAACCAGCAGTCGCACGTCATCAGTGCTAAAAACGCTGTCGATGGCCTTGAGGATGTCTTTCTCAGTCGTCTTGAAGCTCATACACAGGACCTTATACTAAGCTCAGCGCCCTGTCAATGAAGAAGTGCAGCGTACCCAAGCCAACGTGCGACACGCCGATTGCAAGGCACGTCACCACCTGTGCGGCGCAGCGGAGGCCCACTTGGTAAGCGACGTACCCAGCCATGTTGTGTCGCTGGTCCATGGGACGTCTCGTGGCTTACTAACGCCCGACGACCAGTATTTCTCGGACGTGCGCCAAATTTCTGCGAAATCGCGACGACCGTCCGAATATCTACGGCCACACGCAATAGCAGTATTACCAGTGTCCAGATACACAGCCAAACTGTTGGGTGAACAGCCAAATGACAAAATCACCCAGTGGTCAGGTGCGCAGTCGTGTATGACACCTGACACCTTCCACGGATTGACCAAAAACTTCAAAGGATCGGTGGCCCTGTACGTGAATTGATTCATGTCTCTAGGCCAGCGCCTATAGTCTGCTGTGCGAAACACAACACGACAGACGTGCCCTTGGTCTGCTACGCCTAGGACGTCGAACACCTCGTTGACGAATTTGTGAAAGTCAAGATCGACGACAGTCATGGGTGCCTCAAGCGTGCGACGTGATGTAGAGATACCGCTCGTACGCCAGCTGGTACTCATTGTTCATTTCCGCCGCGTGATTCGTCGTCATGCTGCACACCCTAGCCTTTCGCGCTGCAGCTGTCAACAACTATTCGTCGTCGTCGATCTGGTACCCGAGCCAGGTCACGGCACCTGGTGGCCGTGGCTGCGGTATTCGAATGCGCGCGCGCTCAGGCTTGACAGTGCTGTCAATGGAAACTTGCAATGGCGCGCTTTCATGACTCTGAAACACCCGCAAAAAATCTCCGTTTGCCCCCAGTGCGTGCACATAGTAACTATTTAAGCCATCCAAGTGCGCACCTATGCGAAGAAAAAGCAACGACTTTTCGTCGCTTAGGGGTACTGTGCGGTCTTCGACGTCTTTCCAGGGGTTCAACACCAGTCGCACGAAGCTCTCATCGTCATAGCGCAGAACCATCGAGAGATGCGTGATGCCAAACAACTGGCAGAAATGTTGCACAATTCTCGCAACTTCTGGCTTGCGGCGTAGTAGGCCCTTAGTGTAACCACTCATCGCCACGCCTTAGGATGCTTGCAGTAGAAGCAGCCTGTCCGCCGCGTGAAATGCCGCCCGTGAGCAGGACAGAACGGCACACCATCGATGGTTGCCGGCTGCCCGTCCGCGCCGACAATAGGGCCAACGTCGTCGACCCTATCGGCATTATTCCAGTACATTCCAGGGTCGGTCTGCCACCAGAGCCTGTACGGGAATTGACAGACGTAGTCGTGCCCTTCCTTGTCACGCGCCAGGGACCCCGTAGACGCGTCATAAGAGCCCTGCATTTCGCGCACTTCATAGATGGTTACGGTGCGCGATTCGAGAAGTACAGAGCCAGGACGTGCGATTTGAAACTGGTCGCGGTACGCGTTCTGCTTGTACTGCGTGCTAATGAGCGTCAGCTCATCGCCGACCTTGTAGGATACCCAAATCTTGTTGTTCGTCATGGCATACTCCTTACTTGTGTAGACCTTCTCATACTCGCTGCTCGTGTGCAAGCCAAAACTACCGACTGAGGCCCTCAAACTGCGCCTCGTACACGGCCTTGTGGTAGGCGTTCACAAAGCGCGTGGTGCGTAGCTTGCGGCTGGTGGGCGTCAGGGCGTCGAAACGCGCCTGCGAATCCGACGCCGGCCGCGCAATGAAACCCCACCGGTGGTTCACGCACACACCGCAGTTGTCGATGTGCGGATTCGAGTGCGCCTCGCCCGTGCACGCGACCCAGACGAACTCGATCTTGGTGGACTTGGACTTGGTGGACTTGGTGTTGTTCGTTGCGCTGTTCATAAAGACACCTTCTCATATCTTCGTTTCGCGTGCAAGAAAAATCGACAAGCTCAGTGACCGTAGTTAAACCCGATCAGAAAACTCAGGCCCTGAAAGACCACGGTCTCGTCGTAAAACCCACAACACCCGCTTCGCTGGGCGCGATAGTAAGCCTGAACTTCGTAAGGGTCCTCCTCCCATGCGACGCGCACGTTGTCGACGTACTCGTACCCGGAGTCCTCGTACGTGAAATTGCGAAGGTAGTCGTTGATCTCCCGCCCGAGGGTCTCTCCATAGCGCTCAATGAGCATATTTTGGTACGTCATGCTGCTCCTACTTTTCAAGACTCGATTGCGATGATCTCGTACGCGAGGTAGGCTTCTTCCTTAAGTGCCTCGCCGATGGCCATTTCGCACAGCATACGAGAACCTCGACAGTAAGTTACCCACTCACCAGTCTCGCACCGCACGGACAGGTAGTGTGTAGGCTGCGTCGTGGCGACGTTCATCTGCTTCGTCATGCAGATACCTTCTCACGGTTGCTTTTGAAGTACAAGAAAAATCGTCAGGCGCCATGTGCCGCCTGACGATTTTCAAAGTGTTCACTTCGCGGCGAGCTTGGCAGCCTTCTTCGCGGCGGCCTTGGCCTTCTTGTCGTCGAGCGCCGCAAAGTGGCGCTGCTGGGGCAGCGTGAGCACGTCCAGGCGCCCCAGAATCGTGCTCGGCTCGCCCTTGTAGCTGTCGTGCTTCTTGGGCGTCCCGCGGACGTAGTAGAGGCCGCCGATCTTCGCACGGTAGCCGATGCTGACACCGTCGGCGTGGATCTTTTCCAGGCGCGGATAGCCCGAGCTAAACACCGTACACTTGCGGCCGTCCTCGGTCTGCCACACCGACCCCCAGTACGACCCGAAGCTGCCCTGACCCTCCCAGGTGCGCAGGAGGCGCGCGCGTACGCACAAGCGTCCCTTGATCTCGCCCACGTGCCCCGTGCTCGGCACCTCACGGTCCTTGACGCGGGCCGCGGTGAACCGGTGGAGCGCGCCGAACGCCGAAGCCACCACGCCGGCCGAACGGAAGGTGACGTAGTCCGTCTCCACGATCTGCTTGAGCGTGTATATATAGTCACCGTTCGTGGTATCCGCCAAGATCCACGCGACCACGCGCTCCGTCAAAGCCTCATCGGGGCTCACGTTGGAGGCCTTCATCGCCTGGGCCAGCTCCTGGGCGGGCTTGGACCGCGTGCAGGCCGCGAACGCCGCGTCCGCCGTGGCGGTGAGATTCATGTCGCGGGCGTCCTTGCGGCTCACGAAACCATTGATGGCCGCGACACACTGCACCGTGTTCAGGAACGTGCGGAGACCGACGACATACGAGCCCGAGCCGCCGAAACCACCCATCGAGCACTCGTCGATGATGCCGCCGACAAGCGCCGGCAAGGTCGCGCACCACACCAAGGCCGCCACGTCGTGGCCGCCCACGAAGTCCGCCAGGCAGCTCGACCCGACGACCTTGACCGCGCCCGACTCGTGGCGCACCAGGTAGCTCAGGCTGCGGCGGCGGGCAGTGTTGCAGTGATCACACTGGGTGCTAGGGACCGTGCGGTAAGCTGCGGTCGAGAAACCCTCCAACACGGTGTAGATGATGGGGTTGGTGGTCTGCTCGTAGTCGAGCGTAGCCGCCACCGACCAGCCGTTCAGCTGCACGGTCGGGTAGGTGATCACCACCTCCGCGCTGAGCATCGCGGCGTTGGCGCCCGAGTAAAACATGGGCTTCTGGACGCCGGTGAGCGTGTAGCCCGGCACGGGCAGTCCGAGCTTGGTCGCGCGGCGGGCGAGAGGGGCGAACACGCGGTCGAGCTGCGCAAGGCCATCGACAGGAACGAAGAGGGTGACGGAAGCGGCGGCGTTGTTCATGAACACACCCTACCGCAACTCGACCTCGCCGTCAACATCTTTTGTTAGTCGTCGTCTACGCGGCTGTAGCGACCCTCAGTGTAGCCCTGTTCGAAGGCGTCTAGGAGCAAGTCGGAGATTGCCTCACTCAGAGGATCATCTCGTGTCGCCGGATCGGCCTCATCGTCTACGTGCTTATACGACTCCAGGGCCTCTTTCAGCTTTTTCATGTCTAGAGTGCATCTGCGTTGACGCGTGTGTAGAATGTACTTATCCGCAAACATGGCTACTCCGCGCAATTCTCGCAGTCGCAGAACCCGATAACGCCTGAGAAATCGTCATCATAGGCGTCCTCTTCTTCTTGTCGCTGCTTCACCCGTACGGGCGCTTCCGCGTCGCGTTGCTGCCGATTGCGCCGCGACTTACGCGACCGCAGCTCCTGAGGGTGCACGGTCTTACCGACCCACTGGTCGGGGATTTCGACCTCTTTGCCTCGCCGAATCCGGTAGAACTTCCCGTTGCGCTCGATTCTCTTTGCCATGATGACGCCACCTTATCCGTTCGTGTCCGCGCTTGTCAACCCTGATTTTGCTCTTCGGCACGCGCCGCCAGACCGCGCTCGTGCGCCAGAAACGTCTTGAGCGTCATTTCGTACGCCGACATACCCGCGATTTCGGCGCGCTTGGCGATGAATCGCCCCGACCGCAGAGCCACCTCGCGCGTCAGGTACCCGATGATAACCCGCTGGCTGTTGACGACCGCGACGTAATCAAACTCGTCTCGCACGACCACGAGCGTGTCGTCACCGTGCGTCCCGACGTCGCTACCTGCGTCCTTGTTATACGAGAAAAATCGGCGCGCAGGAACCATGTTGGAGGTGACCGTGATGAACGTGCTAAACTTGATGACCATGCAGTGACCTTACTTGACGCTTAACTTACTGTCAAGCGCCATTTAACTATCAAACTACGTTGTTGCGATTTCCTTTGAGGAAGTCGCTGAGAGCCGTCCAGTGGTCGCTCGACCCCCAAACAGTATTATCGGTCCAGTACGAAGCACCAGCGTCCCAGGACGTCTCAATCACGCCTGAGTGCCTGTTCCAATCGGTCCAACCGATGAGCACTTCGCCACTCACGTACAGGTCTATGTCCACGTAACGCCCGTTGTCGTTTTCGACTACGAGTGTGATACAGGCATTGTCACCGCTGCGCTTGCCGCTGTGCATGATGTGCGCCAACTTCGAAGTGCTGTTTTTGCCGTCAAGCACAAAATTGTCCAAACACCACAAAACGTGCGTTACAGGTACGAATGGGTTGTAGCGCCCGCGCAGCTTGCCTTCGCCCTTATCATCGACGACCGCCAGAGTGTGCGTCATGGTGTGAATGCGGTCCTCGTAGAGACGATACAACCGGTCATCAGCGCCCAAGTTGGTCCAAGCCAGGCTTTTCAGCTCACCAATTTCGTGCAGCGAAAGCTTGTAGGTCTTCACGTGCGGCCGTCCTTTCGTTCGGCACCGGTATAGCAGATGAGGTAATAGAAGAATTCGAAAGCATCGTCCAAGTCGACGTCGCTCTTCAGCGCCAAGGTGGCGGCGCCGCTGGCGGTGGGAATGCGCAGGCGCGAGGACGCACGCTCGGCATTCCACAGCGACGACACGTCGATACGCACGATCCCTTGGCGTCGACGCACACGCACGTAAGCCAGCGCCCGACCGTCGCAGTCGAGCCGACGATACGGCGGCGGACCGACCGTCAAAACCCGTCCTTCGGTTACCCCAGAGATCGTGGTCATGCGCTCCATAAATGCGTTCATCAGCTGCGTCAAGTCCGACATGCTATGGTTATACAGTCTCACCATCTTCGATGTCAAGTGCCGTTTGTTCGGCTTCAATGCGCGCTACGTTTTCTTGCGCTAACCGTGCAAAAGCAGACAGTAGTTGCTGCGCCGTACGATAGCGGTCGTGTCCAGAACCGCCAGCATTCGACGGACGACAAACCCAGCGGCGTGCATGGTCCATTACACGTGACACCCACACAGCCTCTGCTGTGTCAAGTACGATCTGCTCAAGCTGCTCTTGGTGCAATTTACCGTCCAAAAACATGTTGACTGCCCACGTAACATGGTCAGTTAGTCCAATAGTGCTCAATTCGCCTGCAAATGACCGGCGATCATACAAGATGCCCGTCAAGAGGCCAACTTCTGTGCTGCGGAGTGCACGCACACGGTCGTTTCGCTCGTTTTGCGTCTCATACCATTTGCGGCCCGGTGCGCGGTCGCGTTGTTGAATTTGTACCAATGCTCGCAGCTCAGAATGGAAATTCTGTGCAACTTGGTCAAAAGACACATTTGGCGTCTTGTAGTCCAGATCGAGCCGTGTTTCGAGACATGCTTGCCAGACATCCTCGCGCACCCATAGAGCCCGCACGGCTAGTGGTGGACTCTCGCGTGATTTGATGGGCGCCGTATAACACAAACTTTTAGTCGACTTAGTTGCCAGCGTTTGCTGCTCGACCTCTTGCGTCCACTTTGGAAACACCTGCAGCTCTGGGGTCGTGTTTAGGTCTGATGGCGGCGTAATAACAACACCGTAGCGCTCAGCCAGATACGTTTTTAGGCTTTCAACAAGAGACCAAGGGTCTTGAATTGCTAGATAGTCACTACGATTCATGTCAATTACAACACGCCAAGGTCCTTCGTTACGTGCGCGAAAATCAATAGCAGCAGCCTCAGAATGGCCCTCTGCGATGCTCAACTTCCAGACCGCCACGTGCATTTGCACTTCTTGCAAAAACACTTGACTGCCGGGTGTTTGTTGCTCCTGGTCTACCATCAGGCCGCTGTCGATACGTCGCAAAATGGCATCAAGGCTCATGCCTCTGGTCATGGGCAAGTCGTGGTATTGATTTGGTCCCGGCCCGACGACATGTGTGTCAAGCGAAAAACCATACTCAATCGCAGCAGCGGTAGCCGCAGATTTGCGAAGGTCGACATCGAGATTCCCCGAGTCAGCATAGGCACCCCGCAGTGCAGGTGCACGGATGACCCATTCGTCGAATGCGTGCACTGCGGTTGCTGTGTCTTTTGCTGCCCAGTGTCGGGTCATAGGCACATAGCGTACCGAAGAACCAGGCTCAATAGCCAGTCCGGAAAACCCACAAGTCAAGTCCATAGATGCCTCCTACTTTATCTGTGGGCAGCATGTCAAGCACTATTTATAGGCGCCAAATTCGTCGAAAGCTTCGGTTGCGGTGGTTTGAAACTGCGCGGTGACACCGAGCATGAGCGCTGTGTAGAGGGCCACAGGGTCGGCGCTGTTGATACCTGCGTGCATGCCGCAATTCAGCTCGATCAAGCGCCAGCGCCCGTCGGCTCGGCGTGCTACGTCCATGACGGCCAGGGGGCTTAGGCGCCCTACGCGAGGCGCTAGCTCCCGGGCGAAGGCTTCAGCGTCGACCTGGGAGTCGGCAGCTTTCTCTTCGGCGTCAGGATGGCTTGACCAGTAGTAGCTTGTGTGGATCAAGTGCCCGCCGACGAGCCAACAGCGCCACTCGTTCGTAATAGGCAGACCGTGCATGCCTGTGTCAAATGTTTCTAGCTGCTCGTATTGGCGCACCACGATACGCTGGCTCTCGAGCAGCGAGTCGTCCATCAAGTCAACAGCAATCTCGCGCGCCCGGGTCACCGTCGGTGCGAACATCAAGTCAGACCATTTGTGCTTACGTGAATTGACTTCGCCCTTGACAATGAAGGGCCCGTCGCTCTCGGTCAAGTCACTCAGGCGCGCGTGCAGATACGTACGCGGTGTGACGTCCTCAAAGTCGTGGTACCAGTTGTAGATAGACGAAACGGCGCGCTGCTGTGCAGGTGTTACGATAGGCGTTGCGCCGGTATTGACCAGGTCGGCGTACAGGTCGGCGTAGAATGGCCAGGCCGAGTACCGCGGAATGACCAGGTCGCCCTTAGCAGCCTCTGTGCGCAGGCGGATCATATTGAATCCTACGCTGCGCGCAGCCTCGACTTCATGCTCGTCTTGGAGACCGCCGCTGCGAAAGAGAATTGTGGGCTGTAGATTGGTCACGGGCACAGCATAAGCACGAAGCGTGCCGCGTCGACTCAGTGCTGCGTCGCGGCGTGCAGCTTGAACGCACAGAGGTTGAGCAGAGCGGTCAGGAGGCCCATGCCGACCATCAGGGCAATGCACACTCGGGCAAGACCCACGTCGTTGGGCAGGGCGCCCATGGTCAGCTCGGCAGCGATGATCGCGCCGTCGAAAGCCATGGCGAGTGCGCGACTGTGGGCAAGCGGCGCCTTGGTGAGTGCACGCACAGCTTGGGCGACATGTGAGAGCGACACTGCGAAGATGGTCAAGGCCACCACACCGGCGACCGACGCCACAAACCAGGCGTCCGCCCGCACCAGCGTCCCGGTCAGTCGCGCGCCAGCAACGCTCAGGAGGGGCATTACGGCCGCCATGGCGTAGGTGAGGGTGACACGCAGGCCGTCGGGGATCGTCGCCTGGCGGGCCCTCCCAGCGCCGCTGGTGCGATTCCGCTTGCTGGTGGACGACGGGCGCGAGGTCTTGCGAGCAGGAACGACGGTGAGGGTGTTGGACTTCGTGGCGCTGTTCATGTTTTTGTTGTACGCTAAGCGTTCGTTGCCGTCAACAAGAAAAATTTGCCAATCGACAAGGGCAGCGACAAATCAACGCGCGGCACGAAATCAAACACATATACAGACAAACACAGAGACACAAAGACAAGTACATATATCTATCTCTCTATAGAGTTATATATCTATATCCTTATAAAGTGTCGTGGTTACGCAGGGTTAGAGGCCGCGACATGAGGGTATGTACTTGTAGCGATGTCGCTGTGCTTAGCGGGAGTCCACGAAAAGAAAGACTTGACTCCCAGCGGCGCACCATGTCTGAGTATTGTAGCAGGTCGTGATGTAGCTCATCGCCTCTAATCCACCACGCAGCACGCAAGTCGTTTAGATCCTCAGGAACGCTGTGCAGCACTTTTGTGTAGTCCCAGCGAAAGATGAAAACCTGTACGCGGCCCGACAACACAACCGCAAACCGCGACACCTCTTCTAATTCTCGAAATCGTCCTAATACGTCGCGGCTGTACAGTTGCACACAGACCGAGGTGTCTAGCGCACGGCACAGCTGTTGCACACGCATTCTTTGGTAATAGTGCGTGAGTCGAACATAAACAGTTGCAGTCGTTTTCGCCAAATGACGTCGCCTGAGTCAAGCAGACAGGCCACCCGCCACATGCGTGTGAGCCCACGGCGCTGTAGCAGCACTAAGCGCTGCACGCCTAATGCCCGTGCGAGCACAGAAACGACAACGCCAATTTCAGACCCAGGGTCTATGACTGTCATACCGAAATACCTCGGTATGTCAACAGCCTCTCCCATCGTGCGAGATGGTTTAACACATCCGCTTGTTGTGCTGTGGCCATACTTTCAAAAACGTTCACAGACGGTTCGTGATACTCCGCCTCGGCGCGCCAATCACTTGTGAACGGCCTGGTGTGGTCGTAAGGCTCTAGGTGGTCGATTCGCGTGCCATCGTAACCTTCGAGTGAGAAACACTGTATGCGGCGGTCAGGCAACAAGCAGGCGAATCGCATGATCGGTGCTTGACGTACTCGGCCAATTCGTGCCAGCTCTTGAACGTCTAGCGCCTGCACGAGTATGCGCAGCAAAACAATCTGATTGTAGACCTGCACGTTGAAGTGCGTACGTGCGTCAACAGTAGTCACTTTTGACCTCCGACAGCCACAAGGGCCTTGCGCACGAGAAGAAGCGCCGTGGCGTCCTGGTGCTCGATGCGCTGCGCCTGCAAGGCGAACGTGATGTACTCCAGCGCAAGCGCCACGCTATCGGCTGAGTACATGCCCGCCATGGCTACGAGCTGCGTCGTGCGCTCGAACAAGTCAAGCGCTTCTCGCTGCGTCTGCGTCGTATCTGTGTTGGGGTCACGAGGTTGGATTTCAGCCGTCATTGAGGCGCTCTACTGGACTAGGTCTTAGCTGTCAAGTGCTTTTACAGCGGAATGCCGAAGAAATGCGAGGCGTAGCGCCTGTGCTCTCTGAACCAAGAGTTGTGCCGCCAGTTATCGGCCAAAATGATTTCAATAGACTCATCAGGGCCCATAGCTTGCAGAAGTTCTAGCGTGGGGCGCGAACGTGCCAACATGTCTACGCTATTTCCAGAAAAGTCCAACATAAATATTTGAAATATTGTGAAAGCTAAAACCACCAATCCGTCGTTACGAGTACTCCAGCTCGGGTCTCGCCAAGGATTGACGATATAGCGGTCCTTAATCGGCTCACCAAGATCTGGATGACCGTTTTGATAACTAGCTAGTGTTACGCACGTTACGGGAAATTTGCGTAAGAGGTCAGGTACCGAGTAGTGTGGTTCATCTGCCGAAAAACGTGGAGGGAATTCTATTGTGTCCGTCATAGGAGCCCCGATCTCGACCAAAGCTGGAGTCTATCTACCGACACCGGAGAAATCTCCGGCGTGACGTAGTCAAGCCACTCACGCAAGGTTTCCGGCTGTTCTCGTGGCGCGTGGTCGTGGTAGAACACGTACGCACGCAAATTTGGACTGAGCCCTGGACGGGGCAAGATATCATTCTCCTGCTCCGGTTGGCAAGCGTACACATAGACGTAGTTACGATAACCGCTGTGTAAATCTCGGTCGGATACTATAAACCGCCGTTGAGTGACCGCGAACACACGAAAGTGCTTTTGGCTATTATACACGACTGCAAACCGCTGATGCCCGCGGTCTATTTCTTGCAGAACTATCACTAAGCCGCCAGGGGCATCTAGAGCGTCGCTGTAATAGTCGACGATTCCCCGAAACAGCTCTTTCAGGTGAGTCACTTCTGTAGGCATACGACAGGGTACTCCGTAAAGACGCTGTGTGTCAAGTGCTATAGCGCCGTGAGCACAGCACCAAAAAAGTGCGTTGGGCGCCAGGCTTCACTAAAACTGTTGACTTGCTCGGTGAACCAAGCATTCGTTGTCGGCCCATGAACACTGGGCTGCCAAAAGTTTGGACGACCAAACAGCGTGTTCAGTCGTGCAGCTGGCGGTAAAGTGAAGTCGAGCGGTGTGTCCTGGGTGTAATTCAGGAGCAGGGTACCTACGCCTATTGTGTCCATGAGTATAGCAAGCCCATGGACACGATGATAGCGCATGATAAGCAGACTGGCGTCTGTTGTAGGGGAGCAATCCCAAGGGTTGATTAGCTACCGTGCGTACGACGAAGTCGATGACGTCAGGTCCATTGTCTTGCCCGCAGAAGCCGGTCTCGCCGACGAAATATCCCCCCTCGATACCGACTGGTAGCCCTACAGCTGTGCGCACCGGATCAGGGCGTAACTCGGTCTTACTCGACTCGCGGCGTACGCGCCGGGTTCTTGCGAAGTCGTGCAAATACGCTGCTTCCTCGGGTGTTAGTGGTCTGTCAAGCGAAAAGTGGCCTCTGAAGACTGTGGTGTACCCCATTCGGCGCCTCTACACCACTGGGCGCTAAAAGTCAACGTGTGAAATTGCAGGCTTCGATGGCGTGCGAGTAGGCGACGGTCAGCTCGTTCTCTGTGCGCTCTGGCGCGTCGTACCAGACCTCAGGGCGCTGCACGCGGTCCATGGGCCCTGGACCACTGGCGACGAGCGCTGCGCGTCTACAGACCGCTTGGACGTCGCTCCAGATGACGGCTCTGACCGCAGGGTCGACATGCGCTGAAACAGCACTGCCGAGCGCTGTCAGAAACGGCCACCGCGTGCCGTCAGGCTCGACAGGTTCCAGCGCGAGCATCATCATGTGCGCCAGGATCGCTTTAGTTTCGACGGGGTGTGCCACCGCGTCGGTGTCAGGTCCGGGTGTTATCTTTTTTACCATAGTTTTCCTTTGTGTAGTGCTAGGCTACGTAACGTGGATGCCTGGGAATGCGGTCGGGGTCGGTGACAAGGCGCACGTCGATATTCCATTTAAACGTGCGCCACATGGTGTCCACATCAGGACCACTCAACAAAATGTCGACGTACTGCGTCTGTGTCAAGCGACCTCGAAGGTTTTGAATGTTTATAGGAAAGCCACCGTCGTCAGGCCGGCCCCACGCGTCGCGCAGCAAGTCGTCTTGTTGAAAATACGCGCCGCCCGTCGTCCACAGCGTCGAATGGTGGCTGTTACCCACAGCTCTTCCTGAAAACTCTGGGTATTTATGCACAGCCACGGTCACCTGCCACTGCGTCAACTGTGCTGTGAGTGTAATAACGACACAAAACCGAGAATCAGCCGACACAGCCATCCAGCGGTCGTCAATCACGCGTACGTCGCGTGAATCAGCAACAGCGCTCCAAAACGGTTGATTGTGCGTATTGACTGCGCTGCGCGTAATTGCCGTCAGTCGACGAGGTTCTAATGCGCTGCGCACTTCGAGATTGCCGGGATTATAGTGCAGCGTCCGCTCGACAATTCGGGGCAACGCACTGCGCAAGATGCGGGTCGTCGCGACCATGAACTTGTTTGTGCGCGCGTCGTCAAGAGTTATAACTACAGCGGTGCTCACGAGTTACTCCTTCCGAATTTGAAGCGCCGGCACGACTACAGTAGGCGTACGCGAGTCGTACAAGTCCGCCAAGCGAATGGTCAAGGCGTCAGGAATCGCATCGCATGAGGCTCTAGACGGCCTGGCGGCGTCGCTGTGAAACTGTCGCGACCGGAGAGTGGCGTTTCGGTGACGGCCTCGTAGGTCGGCTGCGTGTTGGCGCGAGCAATGGCGCTTCGACGTCGCGAGATTCCGCGTACGCGCCAACGAATTCCGGTGGTTACCGTGGCGGCGACGCGCGTCACGCAAGCAGCGGCAATAAAGAAGATGAGCAGTACGAGAGGGTGCATGGCGACAACCTTATACGACACAACCTTCGAAGTCAAAGCATTCTTCGACATTATAGGTTGTGTGCGCGGTAATTGTAGGCTGGATTGCCCAAATCATCCTAACACTGCTGGGCGCTACTCGTCAAGCAACGCCTGCAGTTATTTTCACAGCAGGGTGTGGCACTCGAGCCGCTGCGTTTCTCGCGCGACACGGAGCTGCCGGTGCTTGTTGGGGTAATACCATCTTGCTTGCTGACCACGCGTCTGAATTCATTCTGCGCCACGAATTACTACACGTAGAGCAGTGGCATCGTTACGGTTGGCGGATGTTCGTGATTCCACGCGAATTGTTGGAGCTTGAGGTGCATCAACGCTTGGAGTCGTCGCCTTCTTTGTCGTCCTCCTGGTTTTCTGACTCTTCGATGCTCTGACGAAAAATCGTCCAACCAGTGACGATAGTACCGCCGATCAGATACGTCACGAAGGCATCAGGCGACCACAGCGTACCGTCGCCAAAGACCAGGCGCATAATCACGATGACAGCACAACAGACGAGCAAGTCGACCAAGTAGGTCATGACGGGGTATTGCCTGTGGGCAGATACATCTGAGGTTTTCATAGTTAGGTGCTTACCGATTAGCCGATTGCCTGGGGAGCCGCAGCCACCCACTCTTGCAGGTCGTACTTGCTGCCGGTCAAGCGCAGCTGAGCCTCGTAGAGCTTGGAGATCCAAGCGAAGCTCTTGGTGTGCTCGAACTGGCGCAGCTGTGACAACACGCTGAATCGGGCGGCCGTATGGTCCTCGCCCGTGCCGTGCAGAATCTCGACGAGCCCGTGACGATTAAAGTCGCGGGTGATGGTCATGGGGCTCTCGCTGTGCAGCGACACGGTCGTGATGACACATGTGTCCGGGTCAACGCAGCCCAGAAGGTAGCAGATCGTACGGGAGTTCGACTGAGTCATAGACAGACGATACACGGTGCGTGACCGTCTGTCTATGACAATCGGCAGGTCAGCCCAAGACGGTGTCGATAATGCCCAGTGCCTTGGCTTCCTCGGCGCTCAAGAACACGTCGCGTGTGCCCTCGCCGGTGCGTCCGTACCACTCCTCCGCCGAGCGGCCGGTCTCGTGGGCCAGAGCATTCCACATGCGGTTTTCCAGCTCGATGACGTGGTTGATGGTGGTCGCCATCTCGCGGATCGTGCCGCGGGCTCCACCACTGGCCGCGTGCACCATGATGCTGCACGAAGCGCTGGCGGCACGATGGCCCTTCTGGCCACTCGCCAGAATCAGCACGCCGGCCGACATGACCTTGCCCAGACCGAAGGTACGCACGGGGGCGCTCGACAGCTGGATCACGTCGTACAGCGCGTACATTTCGTGAATCGAGCCGCCGTAGGTGTTGACGATCAAGGTGATGGGCTCATTACCCTGAAGGTTGAGCGCCATGATCTGCACGCAGGCATAGGCGACAGACTCCTCGGACACTTCGCCGATCAGGAATACGACGCGGGGGTTGGTGGAGTCGATCATGGGGAATCCACCAGGCGCGTCTTCGCTCTTGGTGCCACGGGCATTTTCGGGGGCGCCGTCGAACATGGCTTTGATGGTGCCGGTGGAGAGCCCCTGCTTGGCAAGTGTGCGCTTGACTTCGGCAGCGGACAGAGACGGGATGTTTTGGGTGTTTGGCTTCGTCATGTTGCCGCTCTACTGCAAGAACAATGCCGTGTCAAGCACTATTCGGGGTCTTTTTCCGAAATTCGGCAGGTAGCGTTTACCAGCAGAACCTGCCGCCCCGTCGCTGCGTCGATGAGCGTCACGTAGGGCGTGCGCTTCGTGACCTGCGCCTCGCCGTCGAACAGCACGTCTGGACGCCCGTTCTGCGCCGTGCAGTACACGCGGTGGACGACAGCATCGCGCTGGTTTTTGTCGCGAACAACAATAACACAGAGTCCTACGATGCATAGAATAGAAAGTAGCCAGAACACCCAGTCAATCCATCCGACGATGCTCTCTAAGGCGTTTTCAATAGCCGATTCCGACTCGAACTTTTTCACTTTGAAACTCCGTCCTTTTGTAGTTGCTGCAGGTTGCTCATGCGCGTCGCTAGCTCGCGCAAGCTGGCGAGGAGAAAGTCACCGACGACGCTTACGTGTAGGTAGGCAGCGTACTCCCACGTCGTGTGTACGGGTCGCTCGCACGCCAGGGCGATATAGCGTGGTGTCGAGACTTTGGTTTTGACTCATGCACCGACCGTAGCGTCTCTTGTTCAGGGCGTCAAGCTATTTATCAACTGTCGGCGAGCGCTTTGATCACGAACAAAAAGAGCCAGTTGACGACGGCGACACCCAGCACGACAAGAGTGACCGTCCAGGGCGACAGTGTTAGACCGAACGCCAAAGACGCGGCGAAAGCGATCAGATGTACGCCGAGCATGAACGAAACCAGCACTACAGCCAGCGCGAACACAAAATAAGTGAGAGCACAAAGGACAAGTGCGCCACTCGCACCGGTTGGAAGCTGGTAGGACTTGTAGGACTTCATGCCCGTGACCGTAGCAGGTTGACAGCGCGCCGTCAAGTCAATTCGACGTAGTGGTCTTGCGCGAACGCAAAAACTCGGCGTAGTCGGGGTCGCCGTCGTCGCCGTCGTCGTCGTCGCCGATGTAATTGCCGTTGTCGTCGTAGTCGTACTTCTCGGGTGTTTCGTCGAGCAGCTGCCAGTCGACGCTCTCGCTGTAGTCGCCGTTGCTCTCACCCAGCCATCGAACCGTGACGTGACCAGCTGCGGTGTGCATACGGTAAAACGTCCATGTGTAGCTATCGCCACTGTCGCGGCGGTCGTGGTCGCGATTCGAGTCCTCCGACATGCTCAGCAGGGGCGCGTACAGCAAGTCGTTGACGTCTCCTACAATTTCCTCGATGGACACGTGTTCGCAGCAGTCTCGTTCGTGGTAGAAACGCAAGACCGTGTTGTCGCTGAAGTGCAGGAACAGCTCGGTGTCGCCCTTCGACCCCACGAACTTGACGATCGTCTTGCCGACGACGCAATTGAGCGACGACGAAACGCCCTCTGTTCCATAACCATTGTTTGACGCGAGAATCTTCTTGTTTGCCATGTTATCTCCTGCCGTCGCGACAAGCAACGCGCACCCATCACAGCACCGTGAGGTTCAGGGTGGTCTTGACAGGGCCCAGGCTCATGCTGGTGGCCGCCTGGCGGATCGACCGGAAGTGCTCCTCCACGCGGGTCTTGATGACCGGGGATTCGCTGGGGCTACCGGCCACGGACAGGCCCGCGTCGACGAGCGCCGCGTTCTGGTTGGCCACGTTCAAGCGGCTCATGGCCGCCATGGCGAGCGCCTGCCACGGCACGGACTGCGTCTTCGCCGACAGATAGGGCTTGCCAACTCTGACTTGACCCGTGATGTGTGCGTCCATTGCGACTTCGTAGGTACCGGGCACGGCGAACGACTGCGCGCGCTTGGCGACGGGCTCGGACACCAGACGCGACAAAGCCAGAATCTGGGGGGCATTGAGCGTGTTGAGCGAATTCATGCTGGAACTCTATCTCGTCGTAGTTGTTGTGTCAAGGACGATTATGGGTCGTGATCAATTACTCACGGCTCCTAAAGCGCCAGGCACAGCTCGAATCAACAAATGACTTGACAAGTCGTGTCCGAGACGTCCTGGACGACTTGGCAGTCGACCCAGGATTTTCGGTTCTGCCCGATTTTGTCTTGACAGAGCCGGGGCAGCTAGCCCTGATGATTGCACGATCGTGTAGTGGTATGTGCGATGCCTCTGCGTTGCGTCACGCTCTAACCGAGAAGTTCCACAGCCGCCAAGACCTTTTCGGGTCCATGCCGTCGAATGTTTCGGACGATCAGGTGCGTTCGGCGCTCGATGAGGTTATTTCAGAAGCGTTGGAGCAAGTCCACAGTCGTGAAGCCGGTGTCGGTGGCGCCAGTGATGAGATTGCCGGCGACGTCGTAGGCGTTCCCGACCAGGGGATGCGCGGGCCCCACGGCGATGCCATGAACCGCATGTCTATGGTGCGCGTAGCTTCAAAGGCTGACGCAGTTGCACAGGGCTACACAGCGGTAGGTTCTGGTATTTACAAAAAGGGCCATCACCTCTGGCAGTTTCGTACAGCCGAAGAGCTGGACGGCGGCAGCTTTGTGCTTGTACGTATGTACGAAGACCCAGACCCCACGATCGCGCGTCAAGCAAAGACCGCCGCAAAGACCGCAGCACCGCAGCGTTGGACTCAGCGCGACATGGTCAAGCAAATTCGACCTGAAGATATGGCAGCTGCGTCTCGCAAGCCGGCGTTGTCTTATAGCGAAGAACAGTCGACGGCCGATGAGCTGGCCAAGAAGCGGCGTCAAGAACGCAACAAGGGACAGAACCCCTTGCGCGACGATCGGCCATCTTGGCTGACGGCTGATAGCGAAGGCGAGAGTGAGTACGAAAACGAAGAGGTCGAAGAGGCACGGAGTTTTTTAGCCGCTAGACGCCTGCAAATGATTGCAGCGACTTTGACGCCGGGAGCGACCGTAACTTCGACCACAGGCTTTCATCCTGAATTCATGGACGAATACGGCGTGTACATTCCGCCAAATCAGCAGTTTCGTGTAGACGGCGCGCACCGCGCACAGGACGACATGTATTACGTGCCGCTAGGCGAGAACAAGCAGCCGATGCAGCTGGGCTTAGTGACAAACGACCGTAACTCGCACGCAAACCAGCGCATTCGACTCGTGCCGATGGACCCGAGAGTTCAACACATTACGTTTTTCGTAAGTCAAGACGAGTTCGCGCACAACTTCGCAGACCCGAAGCAGCAAGCACAGGAGCGCAACGACACGATGCCGGATCGGCCGTCGAACATGTCGGCGTTGCAGCAACCGGACTGGGGCAGCGAGACAATGGAGCCCATCGACCCGAACGACGTGTACGGCGGTCCGACCCGCATCCAGAACACCCAGCTAACACCATCGAACCGTAAGCAGGGCCAAGCAGTGCGTTGGCAGCGTCTTATTGGAGATTCTCAGTACGAATGGATGGTGGGTAATAACAGGCTGTATTTACGTCAGAGAGGCGTACCAGGCAGCGTGGGTCAAATTACACGAGCACAAATAAAGGGCAAAGTTCCACAGGAGTTGGTGCCTAAGCTACGTAAAATTCTGGAAGAGCACAGTCGCTAGATCGCGGCGCCGCGCACTTCCCATGGCGCGGTATTGCTAGCGAACGGACCTGTTGCCGCGTACAGCTTCCACATCGGGTCGCGCAAGTTGAACAGCTTGATCATTCCGGACACAGAGCCGTACATCCCAACGAGCCGCTGCGCATAGTCTTGAATAGCGTCGTGCTCTTCGCAGTCAAAAGCATCGGTATACGCTACATCCACAAATGACGGCGAGTGCTGACCGATCACATAAGCTAAACTGACGAGAGCCTGCTGGACTGCGAACTTCTGGACGACTTGTCGCGCAACCCAACGTGCAAACAAAGCGCCAGACCGATCGACCTTCGTGGGGTCTTTGCCCGACCATGCGCCGCCACCGACAGGCACCGAAGGCCCGTAGGCATCTGCTACTATCTTGCGCCCTGTCAGGCCTGTATCGCTCGCAAAACCGTACTGGTGCCAAGCGCCTGCCGGGTTGATATCAATCTGAGGTGTTGACTTTGCGCACACACGCGAATCTTTCAACATCTGCAGAATGCTAGCACGCAGCTCCGTGTGCACTGTCTCAACAGGAATGCTCTTGTCATGGCTCGTCGACATGACGATATGCAAAGGCACGCCGTCCGTCATAGCGTCTGTTGTGACTTGTACTTTGAAATCGAGGCCCAACGCGCGCTCGTGGGTTGTGAGCGTGCGTGGGGTCAAAGACTTGTTGACGTCCTTGTGTACTTGAAGTAGATGCGTGCACCAGCCGAAGTCCGAAGGTAGATAGTTGAAGAAAGCTTCGTTGCTGGCATAGCCGACGACAATCCCCTGGTCGCCGGCACCCAGCTCTGTCTCGTCCGCTTGTCCTTCCGCAAGAACCGCTTGCGCAATCTCTAGACTTTGTGCTACAAAGCGAAATTCGATGGGCAGTGTGTCGTAGTAACCTACGTGCCGAAGATAGTCGTTGATTTTGCTGCGCAAGTAGTTATGCGTAACGGGCATCTTGCTTGTGACTTCGCCTGCGATGACGATGCCCTCCTTGCTGCCGAGAGTTTCGACGGCTACGCGCGCGGTAGGGTCTACTGTGAGGTATTCGTCAAGGACAATGTCGCTGATCGCGTCGCAAACTTTATCAGGATGCCCTTGACCGACGCGCTCTGCTGTGTAGTATCGTTCTGTTCGCATTGTTGGCGTCTACTGTCACAGCAGTCGCCAATTGTCAAGTGTCAATTCTGACAACTTCGATGTTGTCAAGCGCTAATGCGCCGGCGCTTGCGGCGCGATGCGATGCGCGGGTTGAACACGTTGGCCACGAAGCGCATCAACCCCTTGCAGCGGTAGCCGAGCAGCTGCGCCGCTGCGATCGGGTTGATCTCTGGCGCGTGCTCGGGCGGCTTGCCGTCGCGACCGACAGCCATCACGCTGCGGATCTTCTCCTGCAGGATGCTGCGGTCCTCGCGCTCCAGAGCACGCATCGAGCGCACGAGATCTCGAGCCGCCTCGCCGTGCGTGATGAGCGTGTAGCGTGGCGCGCGCTGCTTCTGCTCGTGGGCCTTGGCAGCGGCCAACGCACGCGCGGCGCCTGTGTGGCGCCCCTGCCGCCTGGAGAATCGGTCTCCAGGCGCCACCACTGCGACGCCCACCGCGACGTGCTCACCGTCGTCCATCGGCACCGTCACAACGGTGATGCCCGCGACCACGAAATGGGCCACGCTCACCTTGGGCTCCACGATGTCTGTCAGGTCAATGACTGTTTCAATTTCTGTACTCATGATTACACGAATCCTTTCTTGCGCGCGATGGCGCACTTGCCCCACAGAACGAGCTTCATGCGAAACTGCGCAATCTGTCTGAAACGCTCCGCCGCCAGGCGTTCGACCAGATCGTCAATCGACAGCGCCTCCTCCTCGGCAGACAGCGTCACGCCGAGGTTGCCGCCATCCGCAAGCAGCGCGTTGACGGCTGCGTCATCGTCCGCTGTGTTGATATCGACGTCGTCCGCAACGGCAGTCGCCCACTCGAGGATTTCCTCGGGCGTGGACTTGACGTACAAGCCGACGTCGATTTCTTCGCCGTTGTCTTCGTCCTCTTCCTCGTCTTCTGCGTCGAGGTCATCATCTGCGTCGAGGCCGTCATCGTCCTCTTCGTCGTCGAGGTCGTCCTCCTCCTCATCTTCGTCTCCGAAGTTGTCCTCATCATCCTCATCCTCCTCGTCGTCCTCGTCCTCGTAGTCGTCCTCTTCGTCCTCATCAAGATCGTCGTCGTCGTCGTCGTCGTCGTCAGCCAGAGGGTCATAGACCAACGTCTCGCCATCTTCGTCGACGAGGATTTCGTACAGGTCCCCATCCTCGTCGAGGATCGAAACCTGGGAAGGTCCCTGCGTGTCGTCAGGATTCGGTCGGACGCGCACAACCTCGTAGGTCGTGCTGGCGCTGATGCCGTGGTACTCAGCGACGTCATCCGAAATGGTGATCTGTGCGCCGGTCTTGATATACTTCGGTGCGGGCATGGTGCCCCTTTCTTTTACGCTAATTTGCGTATGTCAAACAGAGAGGTGAATCGAGAAATCAGCGCTTGCCGCGCGATGATACGACGAAATCCATGTTGGCCAGGTCGAGGTCGAGGATGCGTGCATACTTGCCGGTCGTGACGAATCCCTTGACGGTCGCCGCCACGAGGCTTGCCATGGTGTAGGCACAGTACGACGTCGCCTTGCCCGTGCAGGGTTCCTGAAGCGCCTGTGCGTCCGTGTACAGAGTGTTGCGATACGTCTCCTGATCCTTGTCGTCGAGGGGCTTGACAGCATACAGCGTGCCGACCTCGGCGCCCATGCGCGCGTCGATGAACAGCAGCGTCGACGGCGACTTGGTATGCGTTTCAAACAGGGCCTTTCGCACCTCCATCTTGTCGACGAGCGCGATGACGATGCCACCAAACTTTTCGGAACCTGTGGGATTGTAAGCGCGATTCTGCGCAACAGCGGTGACGTTCGCATAGTCCTTGAGGATCTTGGCGAGCGCGGTCACCTTGGGCTGCCCGATGGCATGCCAAGGGTAGCTAGAACAATTCATGTTCTCGATACTGACCTCGTCGTAGTCGATCAGTGTGAGATTCCAGAACCCCATCTTGGCCAGCGTCATGGCAGCCACGGAACCGATGGCCCCGACGCCCACGATCGTGATAGGTACGTCCAGCGCCTTGCTGGGGATCAGGTCAAACTGCCGTGTCAGGTGCGCGTCCTTGAGCAGCGCGTCGCCCGTCAAAACGACGTCTGGCGTCTCGGGCACCTCAACGGCAGTGACAGAAACAGGAATGGGGGCGGTAGAATTTTGTGTCATCGTCATAGCCGCCGTCTACCCGACGTTCAGAAGGCTGTCAACTGTATTTCTGCGTTTGTGCATGCTGTTGGTTGCCGTTGTAGCTCCGGCTACACAAGCAAAAACCCGCCGAGCGCATAAAGCACCCGGCGGGTTTCGTATTTCGCTATTGTCGTCGTTAGTGCTTTGTGCTAGCTGCGTCCGAACTTACGGATCTCGTCCGCTTCGGCTTGTGTCAGCTGTCCGCTGTTGTACAGCGCTTGGATGTCCTCTTCTGAGAAGACTTCTGCCGCGTCTTTCAGCGTGTTCAACTCCTCAGCTGAGAACCGCGACGACAGCGCGGGCTCTGAGGGCGACGTCACCGGCGTGTCGTCTTCGTCGAATGACCGCGACCGCTGCCAGGCCGCGTACTTTTCTTCGTCTTTTTCGACTTCTCGAAGAGCCCGTCGAGAAGCTCGATCTGTCCCTTTTTGGGCGCTGTGTGCGGCGGCTGCCGTTGCGTGAGAGCGGTACACGCCGATTTCATCTTCGGACCAGTAGTATCCGCCTGTCCCTGAGTAACCTCCCCCTCCGCCCACTTGGAGCCCCCGCGTCGCCGCAGGGGTTGAACAAAATTTAGCATATTCTGCGTCGCACTCGGCAGCCAGCGACGCATCTACGTACTCCTCAACACGCGTCGGCACGCTGTTGAGGATCATGGCGAACGGTTTGCCGACGCTGAGCGCAGATAGCACCTCACCCTTCTTGTTGAAGACTGAAGCCGCGAACCATCCGTGCTCGCCATGCTGCTTCATTTGTCGAATGTCCTGGCCGGACCAGAAGACATTCATGTTCGCGTGGCTGTGCCACCACAGCCGCATAATACCTGTCTTTTCGACCTGTTCGATGCGATACTCCGCATCGCCAGCGTCGGATTCATCGATTTCCGTGGTGGCACCGGTGTTGCGCTGCTTGGCCATCACAGCGTCGACGACGCGCAGTGTGTAAAGTCCATTCTGGACCGTGAGCTGGCAGGACCCGAAGCCCGAGCACTCACCTGGCGCCTTCTGTACCCAGTGCTGAATCTTTGCCCACGCCTTGCGGTCGTAGACGATCTGCATACGCAAGCCGTATGCGTCATTTTGTGCGGCAGCGCCGACTGACATATAGCTACTCTCTTTCTCTTTGTGGATGGTTGGTTGGTCAGACAGTGGTCGGCGCCGGAGTGGTGGCCGACGGCGTTACCGGAGGCCGAAGCACGATGGTCTCGTGCACCACGTAGTGACCGATCTGCGTGCCCGGTCGAATGAACGGCGTACCCACGTCGGCCCAAGTCTCGCCGTTGTAGGTCAGCTCTGTGCCCTCGGGCAAGAGGTCGGTCGGCTCAGGTCCCGGCGTGCCGATCTCGATCGGCGTGTACGTCAGCGGTGCCGCTCCGGAGCTGGCGCGCGCTGCTGCCGCTGCCGCACGTCGAGCTTCCATGGCCAGTCGCCGCTCTTCTGCCGCTGCGCGCTCAGCCTCGAAATACGGGGCCTCGTAAGCATCCGTCTCCCACGCCTTTGCCGGAATGTGCGGAGCCTGGGACGACCCGGCGCCAGCGAACACAGGCACCAGTCGCGCATTCTCTCGCGCAGTGAACGCTCCGATCGCTACGTACGGCGACGACGGGTTGTAGCCCGTCAGAATCGCGCCGACCAGCTCGGCAACCACAGACAGAGTCTCCGCCACGAGGGCGTCATTGACCGCGACCTGCGCAGTACCCAGGCAGATGCCGCCGTCTGGACGAATGTGCGGGTGCAGGTAGCCGTCACGGCTTTCCGCCGGCATACGGTTGCGCCGGTAGCCGAACACCGACACGCTCGGGTGCTCACCCAGCGACAGACGCATGGCGTAGCGACCCATTTCGGCCGTCACTACGGTGTCGCGCGTCTCGCGATTCGTCAGCACCACGTCGGCGGCCGTGACAAACCAGATCTGGTTGTCGTTCGTCGGCTGTCCGCGAGAGTCCAGCTTGACACGAGGATCTGCCCAGAAGCCGGCGTCGACGATTTTTTGAATCTCGGAAGTCAGCTTGGCTTCGCGCACGGCGGGCGTCACGCCCGTCATCGCCTCGATACTACGCTGTGCCTGTGCACGGGCATTGAGTCGGTCGACGATCTGCTGCGCGAGATTCGCCTCATCCTCGCGGCTGCGGCGGACCGTGTTGCGCAGGGTGTTGAGCTGTGCCTCATTGGCGATCGTGGCGCACCGTGTGAGCAGCGAGCGCACAGCCGGGGAGATCACGCGCTCGGGCGGTCGGGCTTGCGTAGCCTCGGTGACGCTGGCACCTGCGTCCGCGGTGGCCTCCTTCTTCTTGCCCTTCGCCGCTTGTGCGAAAATGATCGCGTTCAGTTGGTTCTGACCGTCGACGATCTCGCAGTCTGAGCCCTCGACGAGGAAGGGGGTGGCCGTCCACGCGTGTGGGTTGACGCCGAGGTCAGCGGCGATGCTCAGAATGTAGTCGTAGCGTACAGAGTTACGCCGACGCACGACGTCGGTCGTCCAGAGAGTGTGCAGGTTGCGCAGCAATACAGCGGCCATGGATAATTCCTTTCGTGGCGGTTGTGGTTGACGGAGGCATCTTTGACGGTGCTCAAATTGAGCGTCGAGCGTCGTCAAAGATGCCCCCGAGGGCGTGCGGAATAATCCGCACGATTCAGGGGTCCGGGTGTCCTTACCGGACGTTCAGATCAGGCGCCCTTGGCAGCCTTCGAGAACATGACGAACTGGTCGTTCTCCAGGCGGAACGAGCCCACGGCCTTCGGGTCGATGGTGTTCCCGTTCACCTTGACCGCGTACCCTTCGAGAGACGCCGGCAGGCCCAGCGCACGAGCGGCCTCGGCGAGCGACGCCACGCGCATATCGACAGCTTCGGCACCCATGATCTTGGCGGTGATGTTAAACATTGTGTTGACTCCAGATGTGCAGGTTGCTGCACGGTTTTAGCAGAGACGTTGATGTTGCACGGTGTGCTCAGCGCGTTTGTTTTTGCGTGTGCAGCACCGTTTGTGTAGACGCCCTCTACCCCAGGACTGCGTTTCGTGCAAGCGAAAAAATTCGGTCCGTGGTCGATTGCGTGGACACAGCGCCAAAAGCGCGAATATAGCTGGTGATTTGGCCCTTCAAGCGCAAGCCAAGACCGACGCTCAGGGTAAATCCTGAATCGGCATACCATCCAACGGAATTGCTGGACAGCGTCGCAGGGGACGACGGCGCCGTGGCGTTTGGGCCGGGCGACGACGTACGAGTCATGGCGCAGTCAGACAGTATAGCGGGCAGCTGGGCGGTAGCGGACAGTAAGCATCGAGCGCTGCCCATAGACGGGCAGAAGGGCTCGGTGTTCCTCCACGACGGCCTTGTGGGGCAAGTGCGCGCAGTAGGTGATAAGACAGTCATGGTGAAATTTCCCGATCCCATCGGTCTTGTGCATGTCAAGCGCGATGATCTGTGGAACAGCAAGCCTGCTATGGCTAGACCACGGTGGGCCACACGTCAAGCGCTTTCGCTGCGTGTTGCACAAGCAATTGCCGTGCCAGAAGGGCTGCCGCAACTGCTCGTAGATTGGGTTGACTTTGCGCGCAAAATCTGGAGCAAGAGCCCAAAGGTGCAGAGTACCGCGGCGCGCCCGCGCGTGGGATACTACACAGTTACGAGCGGCGCAGCACCGACCATGGTCGTGCGTATTCCGGGCAACGCTTTCGAGTGGCCTTACAAGATCGAAACTCCACGCAGCATCGAAGTGCGTATTTATCATCAGAACTCTAAGGACCCTGAAGCGCCACGGCAAAATGGGAATTTGGCCCATGTGCTGATTTCTGGTTCAAAGGACGTCGAAGTTTTTATTTCGATACATAAACAGTTCCGGCTTGACATCGCGGAGCATGAAGTGCAGCACATGGTGCAGTCACTGCTTTTACGCCGCGTGCAGAACCGCGGGGATCTTGGACGCCCTGGTGAGCCTGACGCCGGGCTGTTGAAGCGCAAAGACGGCTTGACGGACCCACGCGAGATTTATCCTTATTTGTCGCAGCAGGTGGCGGCTTTGACGCAGCTGGCAAAAAAGAATGGACTGAACACAGTATCATTGACGCCACACGAAGTCGAGCAATTTCTGCTGTCTGACACGCACGGACGCTACAGGGCCTACAAAGAGGCTCACCCTGAGCTGTGGCCCCGAGTTTTGGCACGATTCATGCGTGAGCTTGTAAGGGCAGGACACACACCTGCTGGAATGGGTACTGACTCCTTGACAATCCCGATCACCGAGCGTTATAAGCGCGTCGCTATGCCTATGCCCACCGAGGCTGACTTACCGGCCTCTTGGTACGTCAAACAAACAACAGGCGTTACCGACGATGACGAACCTGAAATCATGTGGCGGTTGTACGACCCTGAGTACCGCTACAACGGCCAATTCGTACCTGTCGCAGCACTCACGATTGTCGAGCGCCGTCCCAGTGTCTGGGCCGTAAGCAGCTCGTTTTGCGGTATTCCTGGCGGATGGGGCGCGTTTCTGTATGAGAAGGCGCTGAAGTTCGTTACAGACCGTAAAGGATGGCTCGGGTCTGACATTACCGTAAGTAACAGCGCACGCAACGTTTGGACTAAGTACATGGATCGTAACGACGTTGAGAAGAGAAATCGCCCGAAAGAAATGTTCCCCATCGATTCAAAAGACACGCCCGCAGTGCGTATGATGTACCGCTTCAAGCAGAAGGCCTATTTGCGTGAGGAAGATAACGACGGGCAGTCGGCTATCGTCGCGATTCGAGTGCCCGAGTTACTCGCCAAGGATTGGCCTGACGGCCGCGGGGGCCACGACTCTTCACCGCCGCATGTATCTGTGGTGTACTTAGGCGACATGCGTCACATTCCCGACGCACGCGACATCGTATCTCGCAGCGTGTTCGAGACCGTGAACGCTTTGCCTCAGTTTGAAGTCGAGCTTGAGAAGGACGTGTCGTTCTTCAATAAGGACAACGGAGATCATGTTGCTATCAAAAAGTTCGACGCAACGTCAGCCGAGAATCTTACGAAGCTCCACGACTTGGTGAAGCGTAACTTAGTGGCTGCTGGCATACCACTGGGCGAGGTCTTCGAATACACACCGCACGCGACGCTGGCGTATCAGTACGAGCCTGTGTGGCCGCCAGAAATGCCGAGTCCTCAGGGCTCGTGGACAGTCGACGCCGTCGAAGTCTGGGGCTTTGATGGCCCCGATCTTGTGTTTCCGCTGCGCGGTGGTGGTGCAGCTCGCACCGCGCAGGTTATGCGGACGTCGCCGCGTTACGAGCCGTCGCCTGCGCCGTATTACGTACCCAGCGATGGCTACTGGAAAGGCGTCGTCAACGGCCTCGGTGCTGTAGTATACAACAGTGCTGAGTGGCGAGCCGGATTCAAGTATAATGAATTGGGCGAGTGCACTTGGTACGTAATCTACCGACTACCTCGTGGAAACTTCATTGAAATCGACGAAGGCTACGAAGTATCGATCGCGGAGGCACGCATGCGCGTCAATCGCGTGCTAGCCAACGTGCAGCACTATCGAGATGAGAGCTTGCCACCAAATCGGGCTGTACCACCACCGCTCCCTGAGGGCGAGTGGAAGCTGCCACAATGGGAAGACGCAGCACCCGTTGCGTTTACAAAGCCTGAGTACACCAACGTCAAGTCGATCTATGAGTTGGAGTACAAGTGGTCGAAGTTAAACGCCGTCCGTGAAAATGGCCCACTGGCGGACCGCGCTGAACGTGCCTTGGCTCTTTGGACTGGACAGCTCGACAAGGCCCTGAACAAGGAATTGGCGCTCATGCAGCGCATCTTCAGAGCGTGGCTCGACGCACGCCCAACCGACTCAGACGACTTGACGATCAACACGCGGCTAGCAGATAAGTTGCGCGCTGTCATGGTGACGCACGCAACGCAGCCAATACCACCTGAAATCGTATCAGGTATTTTTGCATCAGAACCAAGAACAATCGATGATATTCTAGTACAACTACCACCGCGCAGTCCTATTCGTCACGTCATATCCTCTGAGTATTACACATGGCTAAGTCGTAATAAGGCGCGCGGCGACACATGGAAGTCGGTCGAGAGCATGTTGCGGTTGATTGACGATGCACAGTCGTTGCCGATTAGCGAGAAGATTGTCGTGTTCCATCGCGCACTGACGACGGCGCACAATAACGGACGTATGCCAGAGCATCTTTACGGTGGTGGTGACGGTATGAACGACCGTAACCGTGATGCAGACCGCGTTTTGACGCATTTGTCAAACATGAAAATCCCGCCAGAGTGGGACGCAGAGCTGAAGGAGCTATTGAGCCTACCTCGCGGTGCATCTATGCGCATGCGCACGGCCGGCGGCATGTTGACGTTGTACCATTACGCACCGGACGATTTCGAAGACGGTGTGTTAGACCCGTCGCGATTCGGGGCTGGGACTTATACGTCTCGTGACGCGCGCGCGAGCGACGTGCCGCGTGTGTTCTTTTATTTGAATCCGGGCGACCGCGAACAGTGGTTCACGGGACGCCGGTTATTTTCTGCGCAAGTTCCCGCGTCGTCGATTTTCGATATTGACAACGGCGACCCAAAGGTGCTCGACGCGTCTCGCACATCGAGTGGTCGTATCGACCCGCACGAATTGTTATTAAATGTCAAGGGTGCAGGCTACAAAGGTATAAAGTACGACGCCGGTGGCATGCCGCTCGTAGCGTATTTTGAGCCGATTGCCGTTGAGCCTGTGCAACAAGAGAAGGCCGCCCAACAGCAGCAATTCGGGGCACAGCCTCCGCCGCTGGGACAGTCGCCACAGCCATTTCCACAGGCACAGCAACAGGCGCAACAGCAGTCGCAGGCGCAGCAAAAGCCTGCGGACACAGGGCAGTCGAGCGTGGGCTTGCAGCCCCTAACGGACCCGTCACAGAAGGTCAACAATCCTCTGATGGATGTTGGACTTGACTCGGGCGGGCAAGTGCGCGTGGCACCGCCAGGTAGCGGACTCGTAACCCAACAGGTTGGCACGATTAACAATCCAGGTCAACAGCTTTCTTTGAAAATGCCAGCGACGACACCCGCCGCGCAGCAAGTCACGGACGCTTTGTCAGGCGCTGACGTAGGCGACTACCAGGTTTTGATTGACAATGCACAGTCCGGTATGGATGTGCAGCAACTTGCGAAGTCCAGTGCCAAGGGTAAAAAGAGCAACAAGGCGTACTTAGACCACGACATCAACCCGATCACGGGTGCGTTGGAGTGGGTGCTGCGGTCGCCGCACGGTGTCGACGTTCG
>JACCDT011202187.1_pt1 | contig 56686 bp, 76 predicted proteins | sample 7446291 | NCBI WGS metagenome assembly JACCDT01 (sample SAMN15323446, study PRJNA562643) | freshwater metagenome | isolation source: river surface water | place: USA:Blue River Watershed | collected 2017-08-17
GCCATGCCGAACTCCCCCGCGGAGCCCGCGGGCACCCCCACGAGGAAGAACCCCCGGAATTCGAGGTAGTCGAACGCCGTGCGGTGCCGCCGCGGGTTGTAGCTTGCGCTGGTGTCGATGACTGCATCGAACAGCCACGACGTGCCCGTGCGCATGCCGAGCAGGCGGGTGCCGGCGGTCACCGTCCCGTACGGCAGCCGGTTCACCCCGCGCCGCGCCAGGCTACGGCGCGATGTCGCGCCCGTCACGGTGACGTTCCCGTAGTACCCCTGCGCGAGCAGGGTGTTGCTCGGCGAGCGCACCTCGACCGGCTCCTGGAACTCGAACCCGGTCGAGCTGGTGTCCCCTTCGAGGAGGAAGCCGTCTTGGTCGTAGTAGTCGCGGGTACTTGCGGCCGCCCCGACCGCCGTGTTGCCGTCGAAGTAGGCGCCGCGGAGCTTCGCCGTCCCCACCTCGCGCAGGCAGAAGTTGTCGGTGCCAAGGAGCGCGGTGAGGGCGCGCGCCACCGCGTTGGGGCTCACCGTGTCGGCGAGGCTGCGAATGCGGAATCGGAAGCTCGTGTCACTCTCCCCGGGCGCGCGCACCAGCCCCCGCTCCGCGCCGCGCCCGTCCAGCGCAGCCTCCACCCCACCGGATGTCGCGAGCAAGTTTTTGACCGTGAAGGTCGCGTCTCCGTAGGGCGGCGACTCGAACAGGTCCCCTGTGGTCGCGATGTCCCCCGGGAGCAGGTCCCCACCCGCGCCGGTGCTCTCCCCCCGCACGTTGTATTCGTACCCGGGCGCCACTGCCTGCACGCCAACGGAGAGCGGCCCAAGTACGCCACCGCCGAATACCAGGTCCGCCGTGGTTGCGAATCGCCGTCCCTGCCGCCCCACCACCGTGGAGCCGCGCAGGATGGTCACGGCCCCCGCTGCCGCCGTGGGGCGAGTGAACCACACGGTCCCGGTCGCCTGCGAACCGCCGCGCGCGAAGAACAGCACGCCGTCCATCTCCAGACGGTGGACCGCCTGTGCGACCCGCTCCCCCATGACGGACGCGGCCTGGAACAACTCGTAGCCCGCGTTCGGGACGAGCTTCATCGGGTACACGTACCCGAGCGGGAGGAGGCGCTCGATGAGCGCGAGGAAGTGCGCGCGTAGCAGCGCGCTCCCGTCCTCCGTGACGGCGAGGACTCCCGCTACCGGGTACTCCGGGGGGGTGGTCATGGCCTACACCCCGTCCGGGTTGGTGCTGCCCTGCAGTGCTGCGTCGGGCTGCACGGACATGGCGTTCACGAGCCCCAGCTGCGTGCGCAGCACCTGGAGCGTGCGCGGCACCACGTCACCCGCGGGGCTGACGACTTCCGCGCCGCTCACAACGAGCCCGGGCACCGACTGCAGCGACACCGCGCAGTCGGCGCGAGAGAACCGCTGCCCCGGGCTGAGCGAGTTCATGTAGCCCACCACGCGCTGCCGCGCAGCGAACGCAGCCTGGTCCACGTCCGCCCCCGCCACGAAGGTGAGTGCAAGCTGCACAGGTTGCAGGACTACCTGCGCGACGATGGCGTAGACGTAGATGCCGCACGCGCGCGCCTCGCCGAGCGATGCCACCACCTGGGCGGCGAACACCTGGCTTTGCGTGGAGTAGGCGCCCGGGGTGGGCTGCCCCACAAGAGCGTCGGTAAACGCGTCGGCGAGCACCAGCTGCACCGTGCGGGCGGGTCGCGCGTCCCCATCGATGATTTCGAACACGCTCACGCGGCGTACCCCGGGGTACGCCGCAGCTGCTGCCTGGATGGCGGCGAGGGTGCCCCGCTGTGCCGTGGCAAAATACTGCCGCGACCGCCCGCGGTAGTCCTCGTCCTCCTCGGGGTTGTCTGCGCCGGCGCTCGCCAGTGGGTTGGTCACCTTCAGGTCCGCCGCGGCGCCAACAGGCATGTCGACGATGTTGGTAATCGTCGTTGGCTTCGCCTGCTGCGTGAGCCCGGCAGAGAGGGACCGTGCCGCGGTGCGGATGGGTCCGGTGCTGCCCGCCGGGAAGTTCGTGTCGGTGAGGGTCGACCACTGCGCCCCGTCCGCGGTTGCGCAACGTGTCTCGGCCGGGATGGTGAACGCCGCGGGGTTGGCTACGATCGTCGTCCAGTCGAGCGTGACGAAGCCCGCAGCAGCAGGCTTCCGGAACATGTTCAGGCGGTCGATGAGCAGGCGGTCGAGCGCGGTGCCGGTCGCAGAGTCGGAGAAAAGCGCGGCCTCCGCGCGCGCAAGTGCGCCGACGCACTCGTCCCCCACGGCGCTCATCGCGGCGATGAGCGCGTTGGCATCCGTCCCCTCGCGCTCCACGGCGTCCTTCGTCAGCGCGCTGTTGCGCGCGAGCACCTCGTCGCGCGCGGCTACGAACAGGTCGTCGAATGTGGGCAGGTCGGCCATGGTTACAACCTTATCTCGGCAGGCGCCGTCAGGATGTCGAAGTCGCCCGTGTCGCCCGTGACCGCGATGCGCACGCGCACCTGAATCAGCAGCGCGCCGTTGCTCGTGAGACGCAGGCGCACCCGCACAGCCTCGAACTCCGGCTCACGCAGGAGCTGCTGGACGATCTCCACCTGCAGCTCAGCAAGTCGCCCCGCCGCGGGCACATCCTTGACGCGCAGACCCAGCCCGTACTGGGTGGGGCTCAGGTGGAAGAACTCGCTGGGCAGCGACGAGAGGCGTCGGATAGTGAGCTTCCGCCACAACGGCACGCCGCTCTCGTGCTGGTAGTCCCCCGACGACCCAACGATGAGGTGCGCAGCGGGCTCGTCCCCCACACCCACAAAGTAGGGGTTGGCGATGTCAACCGTGCCGCCGCTGTACTCGGCCGGCGGCACGTACGCGCAGCCCGCGAACGTGCGCGAGAGCGTGACGGCCCCCAGCGAGAGCGCATCGAGCACGTGCGCTACCAGGCTGTGCGGAACCAGGAACGGCGCGAGTTTGCGCAGCAGGTACAGCTCGAACGTGTTCGGGGTGATGGAGCGCACGCCGATGACCAACAGGGACTCCCCCGTGTCCGAGCGCGTGACCGTCCACGAGGCGGGGTTGAGTGCGTCCCCCTGCGTGATGGTGCTCTTCGCCAGCGGGGGGGACGCGAACGTGGCCCACACCTGCCGCTCTCCGATGGCCCACGCCGCCGGGCTCAGCGTCGCGCCGCCGAAGCCGCCCCAGTAGGTGCCCCAGAACGTGCCCCAGCTCATGCCCCACGCACCTTCATGGTTGGCAGTGTAGCCGCCGCGGTGCCCAGCGTCGTGGCCATGGTGGCGAGCGCGGTAGACAGCGTGGCGAGCGCCGGCGCGAACGCGCTCGCTGCGGTCGCGCCGGTGAGAGGCGCCGCCCCAAGTGCCGCAAGCGCCGCAACCGCCGTTGCGAGCGCCGTCTGAACCGCCACGATGCCCGCGGCACCCGCGGCACCCTGGGCCAACGTCTCGACCGCATGCGCGAGCGGCATGGCCGCGGGCCCCCCCAGCTCGATGGAGCTTGGCAACGTCGAATCGACCGCCACCCCCGTGGGCGTCACGCTCACCGTGCCCGCGGTCGCGCCGCCCGCGGCCTGCGAGGTGCACTTCCACTCCGCCGGTGCAGTCGTCACCTGCGTGCCGCCCCCCGCAATCGCGCCTGCGACGGTGGCGAGCAGCTCGAAGCGCCGCCCGGGGCGCACCACCCGCCACAGGTCCTTGCTCGGCTCCTCCCCGTCCCCAATCTGCGCGGGGGGCGGGTCGCCAGAATCCCACCAGCGCGCGATGACGACCGGGCCGCGGTTGGAGTCCCCCCCGGGGATGCCGACAAGCACTGTGTCCCCCACATCGACGGGGCACCAGTCGCCGAACCCAACCTCCCCATCGACACTCCCCGTGTAGGGCGTCGCCACGCAGCACGTCTCCACGTTGCCGTTGGGCTGCATGACGACGTCAGCGAAAATCCCCTCTTTGGCGTCGAACCCAAGCTCGCGCACTACCCCCAGCTCCAGCCACACGCGCGGGTCGATGCCCGGGCGGGACACCGCCCGGGCGAGCCTGCTCGCGTCGAGATTGCGTCTCACGGACATGACACCCTCGCGCGCTTGCGTGCTGCCGCCATGTCCGCCAGACGCGCCAGGAGACGCTCGCGCCGAACATCTGCGGGCAGCGTGCTCATCACCTCGCCGTCGCACGTCGCGCACAGGTACATGGAGACCAGGTACTTGGTCCGCTGGCAGCCGTAGCAGGTGTCTGGGCAGCGCCGCTTCATTCGAGTGCCGGAAGGAGCTTCTTGGGGATGCCGACGGAGACCGGTGTGCCACTAGCGCTGCTCATCGGACCGGTCTCGTTGGTGGCCACCACGTAGTTCTGGAAGTCGAACGAGACCTTCAGGCCGCTGGCCGCGGCCCAGTCAAACTTCACAGTGCTCACCCGGAAGAACCGCTGTGCGCGCGCAGACCGCGCGCCGGCCACCACCGCGCGCGCTAGCATCCTGTCCCCCAACGCCACGGTCAGCTCCGACACCATCTCCCCCATGGGGCGCCGGATGGTGTCCGTGAGCGTGCTGATGAGCGGGGAGACCGGGCCGAGCACGCGCGTGTCCACGGCGAACTCCACCCCATCCCCTGGGCGCAGGCGCAGCAGGTCCGGGTCGTCGTTGTCGCCGCCGAAGCTGCTGAGGTTCGGCGTGTTGCATGAGCCCCCCATCTCCCCGCGGCCAATCTCCTCGAACACCGCCCGCGCGATGCGTTCGAGCTGCTTTTTGTCGCGCACCCCCGCCACCGGGATGTTCAGGATTTCCTTCTGCGCGAGCGCCTCCCCCGGTGACGGCTTCGTCCCCGCCTTCTGCTTCGCGTCCTCGGGCGGCCACCGTGCCACGAGCAGCCGGTCTTCGCCGCGCTTCGGGGAGCTGTCATCCACGGTCACCACGCGCACGATCTTGGGCTTCTGGTAGCCCCCGTACTTGCGGTCGAAGTTCAACTCTTTCACGTCGCGCCCGTACACCAGCTTCCGCACGGCGAGCGGCGGCATCATCTTCCCGCTCTGCGCGTCGAATCCTCGGGGGCGGCCGTTCTTGAATGGCGTGGGGCGCCCGCGCGGGTTGATGCCCTGGCGCAGCTGGTCGAAGATGGCTGCCGCGGGGCGGATGAGAATCTCGAACCCGACCCAGTGGGGGATGGCACCGACGAGGTAGCACTCGCGCACGATGAGGTCCCAGTAGCTCAGGTGGGGCACCTCCCCCTGGCCGCTGCTTACCTGGCGCTTCTTCGTCCCCTTCGCCCCCTTGCGATGCCGCGGGGTCGCGGCGCTCGACGCAGGTGATGGAATCTTGCCCCCGTCCCATTCCTCCTCGTTGCACACCACCCGCACGTCGGCCATGAGCGGGTGCTGCTTGAGGATGGCCTGCACCACCCCCACGATGTCCTCCTCCATGTCGATCTGCTCGAAGAAGTGGTCGGCTTCCCCCGGGAGCAGCGCCACCGGCGTGTCGATGAGGATGGCGCGCATGTCGCGCCCGTGCAGGTGCGCCGTGCTCCCCTCCCCCCCGTGCGAGACCTTCCACGAGTCCACGATGCCCACGAGCACGAGGTTCTCGTCGATCGCCCGGCCCAGCGTGTCGCGCACGCGCAGCACTGACTGCCGCCCGAACAGCCGCACCGCCTCCGACGCAGGGTTGGCTGCAGACGCCATGGCGATGGGGGACACCGTGCCGAGGTAGATTTCGACCGCGGCCGCCTTCACCGTCTGTGGGTCGATGGGCAGGTCGCGGAAGGGGAACTCGCAGTCGAACGTGGCTGCCTGCCTGTACCCGGAGAGGTCCACCGATGCCTTCACCGGCACGCGCCCCGTGATGAACGAGTACGGGGGGTCCACGCGCAGCACGCGCGGCGCGTCTCCTGTGGGGGACGTGCTGCCGTCCGCAGCCTTCGCCATCTGCTCGGGGGTCGCCCCCGCGGCGTCGGCTTCCAGCGTCTTCAGGACGTCTTGGTCGAACCGCATCTTCAGGTTGACCACGAGGCTCGGGTAGAAGGTGGCGCTCATACGCCCCTCGCTCCGGAGCCGCCGCGCCCCGAAGGCTCGCGCGGGATGAGCAGCACCGTGCCAGTGGCGGGCATGGACGACCGCAGCCCGTTGAACAGCATGATGTCCTGCCAGTGGTCGTTCGTGGCGTAGTACCGCCGGCTGACCGCGCGCAGCTCCTCCCCCTCGCGCGTCATGTGCAGCGCTTTCACCTCCGTGCGGATGGGGATGAGCAGGTCGGAACGCATCTGCACCGCCAGGCGCCGCAGCAGCCGCGCGTGCCCCGACACCGTGCGCGTCCACTGCCTTGCACGCTGCAGCTCCCCGAACCCCCGCGTCGCGGGCGCAGGGGGCGCGCCGAACCCCCGCGACGCAACGTCTGCGGCGCTCGCTGCCGCGTCCTCGGGCGGGGCCGCCCCTGCCGCACCGCCTCCGCCCGCACCTGCGCCCACGCCGCCGGAGAAGGTGCTCACGCCCCCTGCGCCGTCTACGGCCCCACCGCCAGCGGCGGTGCCACCCACGAACCCGTCGCTCTGCCCGTCGGTCAGCCCGGGCGGCACGGCGGCCCCCACACCCATCTCCCCGACCGCGGACGACTCCACGAGGCTGGCCACGTCGTCCGCGCCCGCAACGAGCCTGGAAAGGATGCCCGCGGCTTGCTGCGCGAGCGCCAACGGGCTCATCACGGCATCCGCGATGGCGCCGCCGAGCCCCTGCACCCCCTCCACGAGCGCGCCCACCTTCAGCAGGTCGGACTCCAGGTCCTTCACCAGCTCCGGCGTCAGGCTGAACTTCGGGTCCTGTGCCGCCTTGAGCAGGTCACCAAACACCTTCCCCAGCGACGCCGCCTTGGGCGCGGTCGGTGCCGTGAGGCGCGGGAGCGGCTGGGGCTCCCCGCGACCGCTCCAGCTGAACTTCATGCTCCACTCGACGTCGTGGGCGTTGTGCCAGGTCTTCTCGAACTCCTCGAGCATCCCCTGGCGCGTGGTCACGCCCCACTTCACCGTGAGCAGCTGCCCTTCGCGGCAGATGTCGTCCAGAACGCTCACCAACTCCTGGACGTTGTTGATGGGCACCCCGTCGAGGGAAGCAGGCTGCTGGGACGCGGGCGCCGCCGGCGGGTCGCCGAACCCGAGCGCGCTGCCCACGTCCGACACCAGCCCCTCCAGCCCGCCCGACTTTTCGGCCACGGTGATGTTCGGGCCGACGAACTTGTCCTTCCAGTAGCCGGTGACCGTGGTCGGCTCCTCCGCGGGGCCGAGCACGGTCACCGTGGCGTCCGCGTACCCGGGCAGCCACACCAGCTCCATGCGCTGCTTGGTCGAGAGCTTGAAGGGTCGGTACGGCAGCGCGCGCCCAGTGAGCACGACCTTGCGTTTGCGCCCGGTGAGCTGCTCGATGACGAACGCGCTCGGGGGCGCCACCTGCTCGAAGTTGCCCGGCTTCGACTGCCCGAGTACGGAGTCCAGCGCGTCGGAAATGAAGCTCATCGGACACCCATGGCTGGCTCGAAGCCGCTCTGGAGTTTCTGCTCCCCGATGCGCTCCACGTCACGGGCAAACGCCACCGCCACGCGGTCGGGGTCGAACCCTTCCGCGAACTTCTGCGTGATGTCGAACCGCGAGCCCCGAAAGTCCTGCACGGTCTTCCCCCGCGCGTGAGGGGTGGCGCGGTGCGATGCGTTGGCGGCGTTGTCGCGCGCGGCCGCGGCCTTGTTGCCCGCCTCCAACGCCTTCTTGATGTTGTCGAGCACCGACCCACCCGCGCCATCGTCCGTCTCGGGGCCGAGCACCCGGTCCGCGAACTTGTCGAGGGAGTTGCCCATGTCCTTGCCGACGAGCTTGCCCACCCAGGAAATGATGGCCGCCAGCGTGTTCACGAACGCTTTCAGCCCCTCGACCAGCTGCCCCATGAACGACTTGGCCACCCACAGCGCGGCCGCGCCGAGCAGGCGCAGAGCAGGGTGGAGGAACTCACCCGCGCCCACGGTCACCTCCGCGACCGCCTTGAACAGCCCATCAAGTGCGGGCCGCAGCTGGTCCAGCATCACCCCCGCGAGCGTGATGATGCCCACGGCGAACGTGGTCATCGGCCCAACCACCGCGTCGAAGAGGAACGACATCGCGGGCATCATCCACTCCACGAAGTCCCCGATGACGCCCTGCATGGTGGCGAACAACCCCAGCAAGGGCTCGATGACGCGCGTGAGGCTGAGCAGCGCGTTGGCCGCGAAACCCCCGGACTCCCGCGACACGTCTTTGCGCGACAAGCCGTCCAGGATGCCCCCCAGCGGCCCGAGGAATTGGAGCCCGCCACCGGCGGCGCCGAGCGACTGCCCGGTGCCCAGCCGAGCAAGCTTGTCCCCACCCGTGGCGAACTCGTCGAACATGGCCTCGATGCGGCCGAAGCCGGGGCTGCGCGCGAGCGCCTCTCCAGCGGCGCCAAGGACCGCGCCAAGGCGCTGCGCGACCGCGAACCCCCGCGTGAGCCCGCCCACGAGGTTCTCAGAGACCCGGTTGCCCAGGTAGACGATGACCTTGCCCACGCCCTGGAGGTTGCCCTCGATGTCGAACATCTGGGCGTTCACCCACCCAAGGGACGTCTTCATCGCCTCGAAGATGGGGGTGGTCGCCTGGCGCAGCAGGGAGCGGGAGTTGGACGCCAGTGCGCCCGTCTGCGCGCTCCACGTGTCGCCCATGATGGTCACCATCTCCGCCAGCTCTTTGCCCATCAGGACCTCCTTGAGCAGCGCGCCGCGCGCCGTCTGGTCCATCTGGTTGAACTTCTGCGTGGTGATGTCCGCGTATTTGGGGATGGCCGTGATGAACGGCTGGAGCTGTTGCCACGTTTTGACGTGCCCGCCCGCATGCCCTGTGCCGGCTGCGAGCAGCAGCTTCAGGTCGCGCCCCGCCTGCGCGGAGTCGATCTGCAGCGAGCTGGTGATGGCCGCGTACTGGTTCGAGAACGTGTACAGGTCCTTCAGCGACCCTTTGATCGCCCCCTGGATTTCGGGGAGCCCCTGCTTGAAGATGGCGACGTAGTCCTCCGCCTCGCCCGGGAGGCGCGCGGCCGCCACCGTGATGGCCTGCTGCACGTCCGCCGCGTCCTTCAGGCCCTCGGTGAAGTTCGTGGACAGGTGCAGGGAGCTGAGGAAGCCCGCCATGCTGATCTTCGTGTCCTCGAACGAGGAGTGCACCTGTGCCAGCCCCTTCATGGCCTGCACCGACAGGTACCCGCCCATGACCGCGCCGGCGGTCTGCGCCATGCCCTGCACCGACTGCAGCACCTGCCCCAGCCCCGACGCCTGCATCGACATCGCTGACACGGCGCTCGCGTACTGCGCCGTGTTCGCGATGAAGTTGGTCTGAACGGTGTTCGTTACGTCGGTCATGGCTCCTCAGGCGCTGCCCCCCCGCGAGGTGATGACCGGCCCGCGGGCGCGAGAGGCGGAGACCACCAGGAAGTTGCCCCCAGGCTCCCGCACGAGCACCAAGCGCGACACCTGATCGATGACGCGCGCCTCCGCCTCGGCGTGCACAGCCGCGATGCGCCGCGCATGCCGGCGGTCCAGCAACACACGCACCGCGACCCACACGGCAACCACCCCCGCGCTCACGGCGACATGCTCGAACAGGCTCATCGAATCAATCCTCCGGGGTGCGTGACTCCGCTTCGAGCAGGTCCCCGACGAACTCCGCGAAGCGCATCAGGTCGGTGATAGGGAGCCGAAGAAGCTCGTGGATGGGTTGGTGCCCGTACCGGGCGGCGAACGCCACGAGACGCCAGATGGCCGCGTCTCGTGGTCCGTCCTGGGCGCACGCCGTAGCGAGCGCCGCCAGGGTCATCCCACTTGGACCTGGCGGCTGCCGAGAAAACTCGCCTGCTCCTCCTGTTTCGGGCTGTGCAGCACGTTGTAGGCCGACATGACGAGCTGCCGGAGCTTCGCGCCCATCTTGCTCCACGCCACGTCCGTGGACCCGTCCGCCGCCGTGAGCACGCGCCCGTCGATGGAGCGGAGCGCCTCCTTCGCCAGCTCGTACGCGAGGCGGAACGCATCCCCCTGCGCACGCTTCGTCGCCATCAGCTCCTCCTCGGCCGTCAGCTCCACGAGCCCGACCTGCTGCACGCCGATGGCCTCGCCGATGCTCTTCGGCACGTCGAAGAGGTGCAGCGCGCGTGGGGCGTGCACGACGCCCGAACCCATACCAGTGAACGACCTAGGTGACACATCCATGGCTCTCTGTTCCTTCCCCACAACAGCCTCCAGGTGCGCTCCCAGGACCACCCCGTGAGCACCCAGGGGGGCTTACGAAATCTGGGCCTCGCTGGACTCGAACTCCAGCTTCACACTGCCGTAGTCCGCGCGGCTGCCGAAGCTCACGGGGATGGTGCCGAACTCGACGTCCGGCATGACCAGCCTGGGGCGGTCCCCGTTCGGGAAGTTGAAGGTCCCCTTAAGGTTGATCTTGGTGCCCGGCGTGCGCCGCCGCGCCTTGTCGACGACCGACTTAAAGAGCTTGAAAACGTCGGCGTTCTCGAAGTGAATCTCCATGCTGCCGCGCACGCCCTTGAAGACCGAGTCCTTCCGGTCCGTGGTCTCGCCGAGGTAGCCCTCGCTCAGGATGTCGAGCTGGAAGGAAACCTCGCAGGATTTGATGTCCGTGATGGTGTTCTGCGGTGCCCCGTCCACGATGAGGAGAAGCTCCAGCTCTTGACCCTTGATGCGCTGCGCCACGGTGACCTCCGAGAGAACGTGCGAAGGGCTCGGGAGGGCGCCGCGGCATGCGAGCACCTTCGCCGAGCCCTATCCCGCGACAGCTGCCGCGGTGAAGCCCAACACACCCAGGCCGGCCCGGGCTTCCGGAAGCATGCCCCCGCTGGGACGCGCCGTCAATCAGTGGACGGCGAAGCCCACGAACGCAGCACCGCCGCCGTTCACGGTCACGCGCAGGTAGAACTTGGCGCCGTCCGGGATGTTCGTGATTTGCGACGCCACGAACGCCGTGAGCGCCTGGCTAAACAGCTGAAACCACTTGCCCGTCTGCGCGTTGAACACCCACCCGGTCACCGTGCACGCCGCGTCGGAGCACAGCGTCAGTATGTGGTGCAGCCCGTCACCCGTCGGCAGCTGGCAAGTGCGGATGGGCTCCGGCTCCGTGGTGTTGGGCGTCACGGCGTCGACCGCGAGCGCTGCGCCACCGACCGTGCCGAGGAGGAAGCGGAAGTCGAACCCGTCCGAGGTGCTCATGCAGGTAGGCTAGCAAAAAAGCGTCCGCCCCCTTCACGGAGCGGACGCTTTTTTGGGTTTTTGGCTTCCTCGCGTTGGCGCGCTCAGTCCCCGCCGTTTTCAAGGCACGTGCAGTCTAGCACCGCGAGCCACGGCGCGCCTACCCCTCCTCCGTCGCAGCGGGCCACTCGGCCGGCCACCACCCCAGGGGGATGTCCACCAGACGCCGTGGGTGGGCGCCAAACGCGTCGTCGAGCGCCTCCTTGACGACGCCTGGGGGGAAGTCCCTGCACGAGAACACATCGAGGACGAGGAGGCGCCGCGCCGGCCAGGTGTGGATGGCGCAATGCGAGGTGGAGAGCACCACCACACCGGTGACGCCCCCCTCATCCTCGAACGGCTCCACGTGGAGCTTCGCCAGCTCCACGGGCACGTCGTGCACCACGGCGTCGCCGAGCGGGCGCATGCCCAGCGACGCGACGAGCGCGCCCAGGAAGCTCCGTACGCGCTCGGGGTCGCTGAGCCGCTCGGGGTCACCGAGCCCTACCGCCTTCACGTGCCGCCCGAGAGGGCGCCACGTGTGCCCGGTGTTGCCCGTGGGTGGGTGCATCACGCCGCCAGAATCCGAACGCCCTGGCCGACCTCCGCCTGCAGGACGATGAAGTCCGCCGTCGGGAGCATGCGCACCCGCACGATGATGACGAACACCCCCTTGGCCAACAGGTCGGGGGTGTTCCCCGAAATGTCGTCCACCTGGTACTGGAAGATGCGCTGCGCCGCGGGGTTGCCGGGGCTGAGCAGGTCGTTGAGGAACGAGTTGACCTCGGCGTACGCGGCGTCCTTGAGCTGGTTCGTGAGCACCTGCTTGTCGAACGGCATGAGCAGGCGCGCGAGGGAGTCCTGCACGAAGTCCGCCATGCGCCGCCGGTTGATGGTCGTCAGACCGCTCACGAGCGACGTGGTGACGCCCGACTGGATGATGGGGCCGACCGTTCGGTCCATGCGCAGCGCTGCGATGCCCGCGGCGCGCAGCGCGATGTAGTCCGGCATCGCGAGTGCCGACACCCCCCGCTGCACCCCCACGACAGGGGCGAACACCTGCGGCACCGGGGGGCTCGCCTGTCCGGGGTTGCACTCGGGCTTCAGGTTGCTGAGCAGCGACATGAGCCACGAGTCGTAGGTCTCGTCGAGCACGCCGTCGATGGTCGTGAGCCCGTCCGCGGTCTTGAGCCGGTAGTTGACCGCCTCAGGCACGAACGCGCGGGCACCCGGCCACGAGTACATGACGCGCTCGTCACGCTGCGCCCCGACACCTGGGGCGGCGTCCGCCACCGCGCTCGAAGTCGTGAGCGTGGTCAGCTGCGGCGAGATTGCCGCCATGCGCCCCACGCCCACCCCCGATGCCGAAAGCACGTGGGTCTTGAGGGCGGCGCGGATGTTGTCGCTCTTCCTGGCGGCCCAGATGAGGTTCACGTCGCGCACCGGCGCGGCGTCGGACAGAAACGCGTCGATCGCCGTCGAGTAGGCGGCGTCGAGCGTGGCGTCGTTCGCGGCGTTCACGCCCTGCACGGTGGCCGTGAACGTGAACGTGCCGGAGGGCATGATGCGGCCGCCGAGCCCGGACAGTGGGTCCCAGCTCGAACCGGTCATCGCCGTTGGCACAGTGGCCGGGGTGAGCAGCGCACCCGCGGTCCAGTTGCCTGTGGTCGCGCCACCGGTGAAGTTCGTGATGGGGCGTGACGGGATGGTGTACCCACCGACATCACCCGCTGCGTACCCACCCGGGGTTGCTGCACCAGGGACGAGCACGGGAGAAGAGTCGGCATCGGAGGCGAGGTGCAGACGCCACGGAACCGTGCCGGCCACACCCGTCCAGGCGAAGTTGGCGCCATCGAGGCGCTCGACTGTGATGGCCACGCCCGACGCAGGGTCCGCCTGCACGCGGTAGGTGCCGCCGTCGGTGCTGATGGCGCCCGCGTTGTTATGGCCCACGACGAGGATGTCGCCCTTCTTGGCGCCGAGCTGCCCGTCCTGGCGCACCACGGTGGTCCAGTCGAACCCACCCGTGGCGTTGAAAACCTGCGTCGCCGCGGCGACGCCCGCGACAGTCGTGCCGTTCAACCCCGTGGTGATTTGCCCACCCTGGGTGAACACCGTGCGCGCGCCGATGCGGAGCCGCCCGAGCCCGTTGCGGAACTCGCGCCCTGCCGCAATCTGCGCGCCCTGCACGGGCACCACGGGTGCCGCGTTCGTGGTACTCGTGCACATCGGCAGCGATCGGAAGTACCGCACACCGAGCGCGGAGCAGAGGTTGACCGGTGCGACCACCAGCCGGCTGAAGCGCTTGTTGCGCAGCGCGTGAAACCCGTTCCCGAGCGCGCGGCCGAAGTCGCCGAGGGTCTCGTCCCAGCCGCCCACCTTGTCGAGCATGTCCTGGGGGGTGAACACCTCCACCGGGCGAACGTTCGTGGTCACGGCCCCGCTCGAATCCACGCTCGTGGCGTAGGTCATGTCGCAGAACTCGCCCACGATGCCGCAGGTGCCGGTCCCCACCCCCGACGCCGTCCCGGGCGGGGGCGAGTCGACAATGATGACACCCTCGATCTGCGTAATCTGCTCGGTGCCCGGGAAGTACCCGTAGCGTCGCACGAATCCAGGCATGGCCGTTCTCCTCTGGCTTTGCGCCTACCGTAGCACCCTCAAACCCACGGCTCTACCCGCGCACGCGTCTGCATGAGCGGCAGCTTCCCGACCACCCGAATCTGCGGCACCGTGACCGCCAAGTCGAACTGCACCCGCCGCAGGCGCCGCTGGGCGTCGTCGGCCGTGTCCACGTACCGCGTGCCGGTTACCTCCCAGGTGCTCCGCGCGCCGTGGTAGTGCGGCAGCTCCAGCCGGAACCCGCTCATCCACTCCACCGGGGCGAACGCGTCTTCCAGCATCGCCGACAAGCCTGCGCGCTCCACCGGGTCGGTCGCCCACGCCTCGACCGTAATCTGCGAGGCGAACTCGGACACGACCGCCACCGCCACCCCGTCACCCAGCTGCGTCACCCGGGGGGTGAGGCGCGCCTGCTCGCGGTCAGGGTGCGCGTCCCCTACCGCGTGGACGATCGCCATGGGGTAGGCGGCCGACTGCTCGGGCTCTGCCCACGCCTCAACCACGCGCGCGAACCGCAGCGTGCGCCCCGCCCAGAACAGCCCAAGCTGCTCCAGGTACTCACGCATCCCGCGCGTCGTGGCCGTGCGCGTGTCGGTCTCGCGGTGCGACGTGAGGCTCTCCTTGTCCATCGCCTCGACGATCAGGCGCGTGCCCCCCGCCGGAACACGCGGCAGCGCGTTGGGGTGCAGGTTCGGGCCGGCCTCCTGCGTCACGTGCCACCCCCAGGCTGCTCGATGGTGAGGTGTGCCGGGTCGAACGAAACCTCGAACCGCTTGGAGCACTGCGGGCAGTCGAATTGGCACTCTACGTTGGGGTGGGGGTCATCCCCCACGAGCCGCACGTGGGGCGCGCGCACCTCCACCCCGAAGCGGGTGGGAAGGTGCCACCCACACGCGCACACGCGCCGGTTGCCCGGAAACGGCACCACACCGCTCATGGCACATCCCCCCCAGCAAGCAGGGCGTCCAGCGCGCGCTTGACCTCGCGGTCGACCACCACGCGGGTGAAATCCCGCATGTTCGGAGCGAGGAGTAGCGGCCGCGCTGCGATGCCGCGCCGCGCGATGGCGCGGGAGAGCATCCAGGCAGCCTCCATCACAGCGTCACGGTTGGACCGGAACTTCCCCCCCTTGCCACGCAAAACGGGGCTCACCCCCCAGTGTCGGATGACCCAGCCCGCGAGCGCCGCCGCGGGGGGCTGCCGCGCGCCCGGGCGCCGCCCCCGCTCGACGAAGATGGCGTGCGGGGCGCGGTTGCGGATGACGACGCCCGTGGGGGTGGACATCGCTGCCCACCCAGCGGCGTAGCCACCCAAGTCTCGCGGCTGGTTCGGGACGGACGCGATGGCCATGACTGCGGCGCGCGCGCCGCGCCACATCGCTGCCTTGATGGCAGCAGGAAGCGCCGCGCCCAGGCGCCGCTCGTAACGGCCCAGGTCGCGGACAGAAATCGTGCGGGTGACCGCTACCATGGTGGATCCCCCGTGGGGGTGCGGTCGTCGCGGGCGCGCGTGAGCTGCAGCACCCATTCGAAATTCGTGGGGTCGTACGACGGCACACCCGCCACAACGAACCGCCGGCGCACCTCGCGCAGCGGATCCCCCAGCGCCATCCGCACTTCCCAGTAGACGCTCTCGTCATCAGGCACCGGCGCGCCGTCGGGGTCGAGCCCTGACAAGTCCGCCTCCGTGTATCGAGGGCTGACCTCGGTCACACGCACTGAGCCAGCCTCGCCGGTGCCCCCCATCCCAAGCTCCTGCCGCAGCGAACCAACGTCCTGCACCGCGGGTGTGGGCAGAATAGGGCGCTCCCACACCACCCCCTCGATGCCCACACCCCGCGCGCCGCCACCCCACTTCGTGCGCACCTGGTGCACAGTGTAGGCGCGAAGGCCGAGCTGGGAGACGATGTCGCGCGCGGCGTCCACCGCCCCCCACAGCGGGCGAGCCGCGCAGCGGTCGGGGCTTGCGGTGAGGTTCGCGCACGCGCCGTCATCACACCCCGTCGCCCCACAACGCACGCAGGCGGTGGGGGCGCTCACTTCACCCTCCACTTATTCTTCGCGCGCCAGATGGCCCAGCCCGTCGCCCCCTTGCCAGCCTTCTGCTGGCGGACCTGCTGGTGCCCGGAGAGCTTTGCCCCCGCGACCGCACCCGGACGCCTCGGCGCCTGCTGCGTTCCGATGTAGTCCAAGCCCTGCCGACCACGCCGTCGAAAGGTGGCGGTCTTGGCGCGTGCGACGGGGCTCGGTGCCGTACGAGGCGCAGCACCACCCGCGGTTGGAGGGGTGGGTTTCGACGCCGTTGCGCCGCCTGCACCTTTTGGTGCGTGTGGTGCCGCACCCGGCGGCGCGCCGATTCGGGATAGTACACCCCGCGGGTCGCGCTTCGCCCACGCGCCGAACCCACGCACATCCTTGAGCATGGGCGGAGCCTGCGCCGCCCGAGTCGCGGCGCCTACGGGGGTGCCCCCAAGACCGGACCTGCGCATGAGCCGCCCGGTGCTGATTCCCGTGGCTGTGCCCAGACCGAGGGGGCTGTGAAACGGGTCGCTCCGCAGCGACCCCGCAGCGACCGCCAGCCGCCCACCGATCGACGAGCTGACGCCACCAGCGTGTTTCCCTGCGAGCTGCGTGAGGACGCTCGCACGAGGCATTGCACGGAGCCCGCGCGCGTCCCTGGTGGATGCTGGTGGCACGTGCGTGACTCGCACGGCACGGGTCACCTCGCGCGGCTGGACACGCGCAGCCTCCTTCATGTGGCTCTTGGCCGCAGCGAGGCTCTCCGCAGTTGGGGTGGAGAGAAACCCCGCAGCTTGCGCGGCACGCGCCGCGTGCGCGGCGAGCCCGTGCATCTCGGCTGCGTGCATGTGCGCGTCGCGCGCCGCGCCGGTCTGCGCGGTGCCGTGCGACGCTGCCGCCATCGACGCGCCGCGGGCGGCCTTCCTGATATCCGTGAACCTGCCGTACGCGTCGGTGTTCGGGTGCTCCTTGAGCGCGGCGTCCCAGCGCGCTTCGTGCCCGGGCGCCAACGCCAGCTTCTTCGCACTAGCCACGGGGCACCATCCCTGCGGCGGTCTTCGGACGGAATCGCGCGCTGTAGGGGTAGAGGGGGATGCCGAACACATCCGCCAGGCGGCCCGCCCAGCGCACGTACTCGCGCTCCAACAGGTCGCCGTGGGTCTCCCCCGCCTTGGCGCCGCGCATCTCGACGTTACCGACGCGGGCGGTCCCGGCGGTCTTCGTCGCCAGGACCATCTGCTTTTCGATGCCGTCGAGCACGTCGAGGATGCACCGCACACGCGCCACGGCATTGACCTCCGTGAGCAGCCCCATACCGTTTTCGAGCAGGAACACCGTCTGCACCGGGCGCGGTATGCCCAGCTGCAGCGACGCGGCGAACGACGTCTCCATGTACCCCGTGTGGTACCGGATGCGCTCCTTGTCCTGGTCGGTCAGGGCGGCCACGGGCTACAGCTCCCGAAGGGCCGTACCCGAATCGCGCATGCGCGCCACAGCGCCGTCGCCGTGGGTCTCGTCGCTCACGTGGTCCCCCGCGGCCAGGCGGATGAACCCAGGCCCCCACGAGAGTGTGATGGCGCGCAGCACCTCGTAGGTGGGGGAGCGCTTGGGCTGCGCCCCCGCGCCCACCGGGGGGAGAACAGGCTCCTCCGGGGGCGTGCTCGGCTCCTGTCGAGCCGCCCCCGGTGCGCTCGATGGCGCCGTGGCAGGGGCGACCACCGAGGGCGCCGCCACACCGGGGGGTGGTGCGGGCGGCTGGATGGCAGCGGAGGCGAGGGGGTCGAACGTCGGCTTCTTGGTGCTCATGCTCTCCACCGTAGCAGGTAGGAAGTGCCCCAACCCCTCCTCGTGGCACGTGGGTAAGGCTCGGGGGGGAAGGACCCTACCCCGCTGAGCGCCACACGATGGGGCCAGGGCGGTTGGGGCGCGCGGGGAACGACCCCACGTGACAGGTGCCGAGCACCCCGCCCCCGGGCGATTACTCGCCGTGCTCGACGACGAGGAAGCGCTTCACGCGCGCGGCGCCGCCGGTGCTGGCGTCCGTGCGCACCGGCCAGTCGCCGATGAACTTCCAGCTGGTGCTCACCTGGTCCTGGAGCCGGTTGAGCGGCCCGCGGATGATGAGCTGGATGCGCTCGGAGAGCACCTCGATGCCGTTGTTGACGATGCGCGGGTCGCCGACCTTCCCGTTGATGCCCGCCTCGCTCACGAGCGCGGCGAGGTCCGAGTAGTACTCGAAGATGCCGCCCTGCGCCGTGAACAGCATGCGGTGAATCTTCACGTTCGTGGCGTTGAGCAGCTCCCCGCAGAACGGGTCGCGCGCATCGAACGTGAGGCTCGCGTTGGTGGTCTTGCCACCCTGCCCAACCACGGTGTCGGTGGTGGGGCACTCCGAGTTCCGGAAGAACACGGTGTTGAGCAGCTCCCCGAGCGCGAACTGCTTGTACATGTAGTAGTCGGGGAGCGAGGTGAGCAGGCGCTGGAATTCGCTGTCGGCGAAAATCTTGGCCTGCGAGATGGGGTCGAGGTGGCCGTGGAAGCGCCCGTCCGCGTGCTCGGGCACGTTCTGCTGCCAGAACTGCGCGACGGCGCTGCGCACGTCCGCGAGCGTCGGGATGTCGCCCGAGCCCACGTCGTCCACGCTGTTGCCGCCGCCCACGCGCACCATGGAGGTGCGGTCGGAGGCGAGCACGTACCCACGGTCCGCCACGTTGGTGGTGGCCGCGCCGAGGGTGAGGATGCCCGGGCCGTACTCGTCACCCGGGGTGTCCGGCGTGAACGCGATGACGGTGTTGGCCACGTCCGCGCCGTTGTCGCGGAGGGTGACGGCGAGCGGGTTGCTCGACGACACCGACTCGAACCGAACGGGGGCGCCCGCGGCGAGGTCGGGGCGGCGCGCGCGCGTGAACCCGTTCAGGCGCTTCACGCGCAGGGCAGTCGACGCGATGCACGCGCCGTCCGCCACGGTGTGACCGCCGAGCCCGGCGGCGAACATGCGGTTGCGGACGATGCGGTTGATCGTCTGCGCGCCCATGAGGCCGAGCTGGTGGGCGTTCCGAAGGAACAGGTTCGCGATGGCCACCATGGAGGTGGGCATGTGGGTGTCGATGGAGCCCGCGTACTGCTGGAGCTGCGAGGTCCACTGCTCCACCGAGTACGTGACCGGGTTGGGGTCGACGCCCGGGCGGAGCGGTTGCGCGTCCACGGGGATGAGCCCGGGGGCGCTGAAGATTTGCGTGTCACCCACCCCCGCCGGCCACGCCTGCGGGGTGGCCTCCTGGCGGAAGAGCAGCTTGGGGAACAGCGCGTCGTGGAAGGCGCGCTCCAGGAAGTTCTCCTGGACGATGTTGCGCACCTCGGGCGATTGCAGGATGACGGAAAAGTCGGGCATGGCGGGTCCTCTTGGGGTCCTTCTGGTGGTGGAACTCTAGCTGAGCGCAGATTCGCCCGCCAAGCCCTTCGGCTCAGAACGTGCTTGACGAGCCGACTGCGGGGTTGAGCAGGCCACGCTCGCGGAGCATGCGGTCATACTCTTCGCGGGTGAGCTTCTTCGCGTCGACCGAGCCGGGCGGAAGCGGTGCTCCATCCGATGCGCGGGTCGTCGCGGGGGTGGGCGCGGCACCGTGGGTGCCCGTGGTTGCTGGGCGCTCCTCGACGCCGAAGAGGAACGGGTGCTCCTCACGCAGGGTCTGCGAGAAGAACTGGTCCTCGTCGAAGGTGTGGAGGTCCTCCTCGGTCATGGCCTCCATCTTGCGGCGGAGGATGGTGAGGGAGTAGTCCACGTCGCGGACGCCTGCGCGGGCCGCGGCGACGCGCAGCGCGGTCTCCGCCTCCTGCGCGGCGAGCGCCTGCTCGGCCGCGACGCGCTTGCGCTGCGCGTGGGTGACCGAGCGGTTGAGGCGCCGGCGGTCGTCGAGCAGTCGCTGAACCTGCTGCGCCTGCCTGGAGCGCGCGTGCTGCGGGGGCTCCAGGTCCTCCGAGCCCAGCTCTCCGGGCGCAGGTTGCTCGTACTGCGGTTGCGGCTGCGGCTGCGCCTGTCGCTGGGGTTGCTGCGGGGCACGCTTGAGCGCGGCCGCGGCCTCCCGCATCTCTGCGTAGCTGGCCCACCCGAGGCTGCGCGCCTCCGCCTCGAGTGCTTCGAGCGCGGCGCGCTTGCCGCGCTCCCGCTCGGACGCCTTCAACTTGGTGAAGGCGGCCTGCGGGAGCTGCACCATGAGCGGGTCCCTGGTGGGGGCCGCTTGCGGGGCAGGCGCGGGCGGGGTGGGGGGAGTTGCGGGCAGCGCGTCGTCGGCGCCACCCTCCTGTTCGTCCAGATTCTCGATGTCCATACGCGCTCTTTTCCTGTGGGTCTCCGCCTAGTTACCGACTGTTGCCGCCGTCGTCACGCGTGAGGACGGCGGAGCCTGCTTAGGGTGGAGAGCCGTGATGGGTTGGGGGTTGATGTTTCGGGGTGAAGGGGTGCGCTCAGGTGCTGGGCGCGAAGTCGGTGCTCAGCTCCACGTCCGCCCGGGGCAGGTAGTGGAGGACGAAGCCGGTGACGGTGTTGGGGAACGTGATGGTCTTGCCGTCGTCGGACAGCCGCGCGATGCCCACGGCGGCCGCGGCGCCGCCCGGGGGGATGATCATCGTCGAGCCCACGTCGCCCGCGATGTAGTTGCCGAGGGAGGCAGCGGTGCCCGACGCCGTGATGCGCAGGCTCTTCACGTCGTTGATGGGGGGGAGGTTGGTCTTCGACGCGATGTACCCCTCCGGGATGTCGCCGTCGTTGACGGTGGCCGCCGCGCGCGCCGTGGCGCTGGTGACGTCGAGCGACGCGGTGGCCGTGAGCCCCGCAAAGGTCACCTTGATGGGGCGGAGCATGGTGCCGAGCTTCGCGCGGCGCGCCGCGTCCCCGATGGTACCGGGGTCGCCGTCGTTGAACGCCTGCTGAATCGACTTCTTCTTGGTGGTCGTGACGGACATGGTCTGAACCCCTTCGCGGGTGTGGGTGGGTGCCTGAAGCTAGAGCTTCTCGGCCAGAAACAGCTTGACGGTTGTAGCAACCCCAGCAACGCGCGTGAAGTCGATCGCCGTGACGTACACCGAAGACGAGACCAGCAGCAGGCACCCGTCGACGGGCACCGCCTGCGTCGCGCCGTCTGAGGTGGTGATGCGCACGCGCACCTTCCCCACGCACTTCACCAGGATGAAGTTGGCGCCCACGCGGAACGGGCCACCCCCCGCGGCGAGCAGGGGGACGGCGAGGGCGGTGTCTGCGAGCAGGTCGAAGCGCGTGTTCAGCTTGGCTCCGACAAGGAGCCGCTCGTCCAGCTCACCCACCTCGCCCAGGTCCCCCGACACGGGGGACGCGGCAGTGGGGGGGAGGGACGTAACTGCGCCGCGCGCCTGAACAAGGTCACCCACGACGGCCCCCATGGGTGACCGTCGACGGGTCCCACGGCCACGGCGCCACCGCCGCGCCGCCGCAATCCTTCACGCTGCGCCACTCCAACGCCTTGTCCGTGCGTGGGCGCACGTCGAGCGCGTACCGCTCCCGCTCAGGCATGGCGAGCACGGCGTCCCGGTATGGGGTGCGCTGCTCGCTCACGGGGTGCGCAGCACGAACGGGACGGTGCCCGCCGGCTGCCCCACCCCGGGCGGCGACTGCTGCACGGAGTCCCGGTACGAACCCGAGACAGCGGAAGCCGGGGCCCCCGCAGCCGCATCATACGGCAGGTCCGTGGGGAAGTTGGCGGGGGCGTTCCCCGCCTCGGCGATGCTGCGGGCGCTGCGCGGTTGCCCCTTGGGGACGGCCTGTCGGAACTGGCTCATCCCCCAACCGTACGAGACGGGACGCGAGGGGGCAACCCTCCAGTTGCTGGACTACTCGTCCTCGAACTCCTCCGCGCCCTCTTCCTCACCTTCCCCCGCCCCCTCCTCAGGGAAGAGCGTCTGCTGCACACGCCACAGCCAGCCCGCCAGGAGCGCCCCCTCGGCGGTGTGCCCCTCGTCTTCAACGTGCGCACCAATGGCGTCGATCGCCTCCGGCGGCATGCCCGGAAGGTCGGCCGCGAGCTGCTTCTGGAGTCGGCGGTCGAGCCCCGTCACCCCCTCCTGGAGAATTTGCTCGTCCGCCGGCTCGATGTCCAAGTCCGGGTCCTGCAGCATCTCGCCGTCCAGCTCGTCGATGCACTCCTGCACCTCCTCGCTGAACTCTTCGAGCAGGTCGATGAGCGGTGCGTACGCCTCCGCTGCACCCAGCTCCTCCCCCGCCTCGGCGTCGGGCTCCGCGTGCTCCTCCTCGTACCCCTCGTCGGGTGCCTCGCCCTTGCCCGCGAACGCCTGCAGCTGCCCTTTGTCGATGCCCATGTTCATTTCTTCCTTCCTCGGTGTGCGCCGGTTTTACCGTTACAGCGTGGCGCGGAGGCGTCAAGAGCGCGCAAACCTCCGTGCACGATGGACAAAATCTTCGGGCTTGAAGGCGCGTACCCACCACGGCACACCGGAATCATCGTCCCAAGCAAGCTCACCGCGGAAGAGGAGGACCGGCTGTGGTGGTACCGGTACGCCAATCTCGTGGCCGTCCGTCTCCCCGAGGGCACCCTCCTGGTGGTGAAGCACCGCTTTGGTAAAAGGGGGCACATCGTCACGCCCACGGAATTCGACGCAGTCGCGCGCGCGAACACGCTGCCTCGACCGGGCGGGGAGCAGGAGGGGCCGCCGTACGCGGTGCCGCGCTTGGGTAACGACCAACCACGCCGTGGGCGCGACGTGATCGTGCTGGAGTGGGACACCGACTTGCCCACCGTGACGTCCATCCGACACATCTGGCGGCCACTGCTTGACGGCATCGACGGGGTAGCGCGGCTGGAGGTGCTCGCGCGCATGGTCACGGAAGGAGGGGTGTAGTCGTGCCGCGCTTCTTCGCCGCGGACGGCCTCAAGTTCTGGGTGCCGATGGGGCCGAATGCCGAGCGCGCAATGTCGCTGCGGGTCGGCCGCTACCGTGAGGGCAACGGAGCGATCGACGTAATCAGCGGTGGTGAGGTGTACCAACACCTCACGGTGAACCTGCGCCCATGGGGGCTACCCCCACTGGGTGCCAACGAGTTCTTCGTGCTCCCCGACGTGGACATTGAGGCCCGCGCAATGTCCGGCCCAATTGGGGGGGCAGTGCCCGCGCGAGCACTGCTGCGCCTCGGCGTCGTTGAGCGCACGGACTGCGCCATTTTCGCGTCTCCTGCGCAGCAACGCGCGGCCCGCGACATTGACCCCATCGCCTGCGTGTGGCGGTTCGCGCGGTGCCAGGAGTCACACCGCGCCGCGGTCATGTGCGACCACTGCCACGAGCGATGGCGTCGGGAGTACGACGAGGGACTCGTGCGTTGGCGCGCCAACGACGCAGCCAACCGCCTCCGCGGTGGGGTTGAGCTGTGACGTCTGGCGACCGCATGTCGCGGTTTAGTGTGGACGGCCAGGTGCCGTCAGCAGTCGAGCGCGCACTCGCCCGCGTGCAGCAGACAGACATCGTCGGGGTGGTGCTCCCGGAAGGCACCGTGCTGGTGATCAAACGCCCGGACACCTGGCGCGCCGCGGTCGCTACCCTCGCTGAGTGGCGGTACATCACCGGCCCGGCTGAACCCGCGTTCGGTGATCTGTCGCACCCCTACGACACGGCCTGGACCGGTGCGACGTTCACCAGCTGGCTTATCCCGTGCGACGACGCCCACCTGCTCGGGGATGTGCTGCGCACACGTTTGGGGCAGGTGCTCCCGCTGGACCGCCTGGCCGCCGTCAGCCGCGCGGCTGACGGCTAGAACCGCGCGCGGTGTGAGCCGGTCCACACCCACCCAGGCTGCCCCATTCCCGGCAGCCACGGGGTGAGCACGGCGCGGTCGTGCGGGCGGTTCGGGGGGTGCATCCATGACCGCCCCGCGAGCCGCCCCACCTTCCGCGTCACGTCGGGCGGCATGATGAACCGCCCACCCGGCGGCGCGAGCTGCCCGTGCAGCTCCAGGCTGTCGTCCCCCACGCGCCGGTCGAGGGGGCGTCCGGTCAGGTCGTCGACCAGCTCCGTCCACCGCATGCGGAGCGAGCGCAGGTCTGGCTCGGTGGCCAGCGCGGTGAGCGCCCCCGCCTGCGCCGCGTTGTGCGTGAACGCCGTCTCGGTCACCACCAGCCGCCGTGCCCGCCACAACTCCCCCTGCATGGCAGCACGCGCGGTCTCGGCGGCCTGCTCGGGGGTGAGTGCGGCCACCCCCACCACCTGCTGCGTGAGCGTGTCACGGAGCCTCGCGTTCGCGGCTGCCGCCGTGGCAGCGGATGTCTGCCGCCGCGCGTGGTCCAGGTAGCCCATGCGTGCCGAGCTTGGCTCCGCGTGGTGGGATGGCCGCCACAGCGGCTGGCCGAGCACCTGGCGCGCCTGTTCCAACGCAAGCGGCTGCGCGTCCCGGAACACCCGGCGGGTCACCCGGTGCATCTGGGTGTCGATCGCCGCGTACATCCGGGCGGCGCGCCGCCCCACGCCGAGGAGGAGCAACGCGACGAGCGCCGCGGCGGTGGCCGTGTTGTGGTCCCGCGCCACCCGCGCAGCATCCCGCGCAGCCGCCTCGGCTTGCGCGGTCCAGGCCGAGTCGAGCCACGCAGCCGACGCCTGCTCGGCGTCTTCCAGCTCCGCCCGTTGCTCCTCCGCTAGCGCATCCCAGTCGACGTAGGGCGTCTTCACGTGCGGCGCTCCGCGCCCGTACCCAGCACCTCCGACATGCCGCGAAGCGCACGCATGGATGCGTCCGCCTCCCACTGCTGCATGCAGTGCGCGAGCCATTCCGCGAGCGCCATCGCCTCGTACGCCTCCCCGGAAGCCAGCTGTTCGGCTGCGTGCTCGTCGCAGGCGTACCACATCATCGCGTGCGGTCCGGGGTCCTCGCGCATCACGAATGACGCCTGTCGCGCCTGCTGGGCGGCCCCTCGTTGCAGGCAGGCGGTGCACAAGCGCAGCGGCATCGCTGCCCTATTTTCCGCCGTGCGCGTCAGGGCAGCGGCACCACGTCTCGTTGTCGCGCACCTCCGCGCGGGCGCCGGCTGGGCACGGGTTGAACCCCAGCGCCTTGCCCTCACGACAGGGGGCGCGACTGTCGATGTAGGTGTTGGCCGTGACAGCCCCCGCGATGATGGCGATGGCGACCACGGCCGCCGCGATGGCGAACTTTTCCACAGCCCACGGGTCCTTCTGCACAGGCGCATCCTCCTCGTCATCGACCTCGACATGCCCCGGTGTTCTGTAGGGGCTCACGCACGCCCCCGCAGCGCCCAGTGCCACAGGCGCAGGCGCAGCCCGCACCAGGTGGCGCATACCCCCCAGCGCCACAGGAGAAACCAGGCGAGGCGGAACGCGGTGCCCGGCGTCAGGCTGGCGCTCTGGATGTCCTCCCTGCCGAAGTACAGGTCGACCGCGTCCCCCCGCGCCACCACCGCCACCTCGGCGCCGTCGGGCTCCACCCACCGCGCGCACGGCTCCCCACCAGGTCCCGCGGCGAGCACGCGCCTCTTGATGTGTTCGATCGGGCTCACTTGAACTTCCACTTGTTGAGCGCCTTCCAGGCGGCCCACCCGGACGCGCCCTTACCAGACTTGCTCGGTTGCGGTGCCGCGTGTGCGGTTTTGGGGGCGGTCGCCACCGCCACCCCGTTCGCGCCAATGCGCACACCCTTCGGCATCGGGGGCTTCGGAGTGCCCGCGGTCTGCAGCCGCTTGGTTGCGGCAGACTGCGGCGCGACCGCCGCCAGCTTCGCACGTACCGCCCCCACCGCGCGCTGCGCCGAGCCGCGCAGCTCCCCCACCGCGTGTGCCACACCACGTGGCACCGCTTGCCCTACCGCGCGCGCCTTCGCCCCTTTCGCCCCCTGCTTCCGCCAGGCCGCCCAACCAGCTACAGCGCGCCCGCGCTGGGCCACCCCCGCGAGCTTCGCACCACCCTGCGCAATGCGCTGCGGCCCCGCCCGAAGCTTCGTCCCCGCCTGCATGCGCTTGGGCGGGGTGGCCACCCCAGCCTTCTTCTGCGCGGCGCGGTGCTCCCCCAGGCGGTTGATTTGCGCGCGGACGCGCCCCATCGCCTGACGCCGCTGCGCCTTCGCCGCGGTGAGCTGCTGCGCAACATGCTGCTGCCGTTGGTGCTCAGCGTGGAGGTGGGCGTTGGTTCGCGTGGTCTGCGTGGATTGCGCCACCTGCCGCGCGATGCGGGCCTTCCTGCGCGCGTGTGCAGCAAGGAGCGCGCGCAGGAGTGACCCAGCCCCGAGGAACATCGGCCTAACCCGAGGTCACGAGTCGTTCAGGAGCCGGCCCGCGGCGGATGTCCACCACGCACCAGCTCGGCCCCTTGGCCAGCGCGCGCTCCAGGCTGGGGGCGCACGCGTCACACGCGAACGCCGAGGAGATGCGCACGTGCGGCACGGGCTTCCCGTCCGACCCCTTGAGCGGCACCAGCATCGCGAAGAACTTGTTGGCCGCCTCGGGGTTGGTCAGCGCCAGCTGCGACACCTCCTCGAAGTCGGCGTCCCGCCGCTTCACCTCGTCCAGCGGTGCGAGCACCTCGGCGCGCACCGTGGGGCGGCGCGTGCAGCCCGAGCACTTGGCTCCCGGGGGGAACGCATTCGCCGCGTGGAACTCCCGCGGGGTCACGCGTCCGTCCATGAACTTGCGCGTGTTCGCGCGCGACCGTCGTGCTTGTGTGCTGCTGCTCACTTCACCCTCCACTTGTTCTTCGCGCGCCAGATGGCCCAGCCCGAGACGCCCTTGAGCGCAGGGGGCATTTGGGCGGCGCGGGTCGCCTGAAACCCTGGGTTGCGCGCCTCCCGGTGACTCGCCACACGCGCGTCACCACGCAGCGAGGCAGCCACCTTTTTCCCGCTCCCACCGCTGAACAGCTTCGCACGCGGGGCCAGCGCGCCTGCGGCCGCAGCCACGCGCGCGCCTGCGCTGGGGCTAGACCTGTGGGAGCTGTAACCCCCCGAGGCGCGCAGTGTGCGCTCGGCCAGGACCTTCGCGCGTGCGTTGCCCGGCGCAGACGCGGACGGGACACGGGTGATCTTGACACCATACTTGGCGCGCCGTGCGGGGTCCTCGTACGCGATGCGCTGTAGAGGCCGTTGGTGCGCACTCTGCTTCCCCGCCTCGATGGAAGCGGCCTTGTACCGGGCTTTACCCGCAGCAATCTTGTCGCTCATCGTCTGCGTCCTTTCCCTTTGCCGACAGGCACCCGCGCGCCTGCGACACCCAGCCAGGCTAGCACGCGCTGCTCATCCCGCAGGCGGTAGCGGCGCGTGGGGCTGCCCATTTCCACGGCGGCGTCGAGCCACCCGCGGCGTACCCACTCCGCCACCGCCTCCCACGGCACCTTGTACCGCTCCATCCAGAAGCCGGCGGTGCCCCACCCCTCGCGCAAGTCGAGCCGGCGCACCACCCGGAAGGTGATGCCCAGCTCGGTGTCCTCGAACGGGAGCCCCGCGTCCGGGGGGGTTGGGCTTGCGATGGCCTCGACTGGGGCCATGCGTCCGTCGGCGAGGACGGGCACCGGCGCATGCGGCGTCGGTGCCCGTGTGCCCCACCCGGCCATCACCACGTTCCCCCCGATGAACGCGCGCGTGCTCACTTACTTCACCCGCCACTTGTTCTTCGCGCGCCAGATGGCCCAGCCCGTTGCACCGTTGCCCGCCTTCGCAGCGTGCATCTGAGAGTGCCCCGAGAGCTGGGCGCCACCAGCCGCGCTCGGGGCGCGCGCCCCGCCACCGCGACGCCCGATGTAGGAGATGCCGCCCTTCCGGATGGTGCCCGGTGCGACGGGCCGACCCTTCGGGTTGGACGCAGCCTTCTTCGCCGCGTCCAGGTGTTTCGCCTGCATGCGCGCGTGACTGTGCGCCTCGGACTCGGTCATGCTGGGGTGCTTGGCGAGCGCCCCGTACGCTGCCGCAGCCGCGTGGTGGTCCCCAGCATTATTGGTGCGAACGGCGCGCGACCGCGCAGCCGTGGCGGAATCGAGGAGCTTGTGCGGTGCGTGCTCCCATCCTGTGGGTGCTCCAGATGCTTTTCCCATTGTGCCTTCCTTCGGGGTAGTCGCAGCTTTCGCCGCTTCCAGGTGCTTCGCCTGTCGACGCTGTGCCCCATACGCGTCGGAGTTGGTCGTGCCAGGGTGATTCGCGAGCGCCCCGTACGCAGCGGCCGCCGCGTGGTGGTCAGCAGCCGCGTTGGTCTGCGTGGCGCGAATGCGCGCGGCTGTGGCGGCCGCGCGCAAGTCGTGCGCGGCGAGGTGGTCCGTCGCGATGCCGCGCACGACCGCGGGCGCCGCCAGCCCGTAGGTGCCGGGCGCCGCCTTGGGCACCGCGGCTTTGGTGGCCGCGCGTGCGGAAGGGGCGTGGGGACCCTTGCGCGAATGGTGCTCCTCAAGTCGTCGGGCCGCCTCCGTCAGCTGGGTACGGATGCGCTCCGACCGCGCCTTCTTGCGCTCGGCCGGCGTAAGGGGTTTGCCCTCTTCGGTCTTTTTCACTTCTCTGCGTGCGTCTCTATCCATCGCCATCTTCCTCACCTCCGAAGTCACTGTACCCATCGTCGGCGTCGTCGCCAGTAGAATCCACGCTATCCGTGCGATTCGCGCTATCCTCGCCGTCGTCACCGCGCGCCGCCAGCTGGTCGTCCATCATAGCTTGGGCGGCCTGGGCCTCGTTCGCGAGCTTCGCCACGAGCTGTTGCACGTTCTCCACCTTGAAAAAGGGGGCGATGTGCCGCACGCAGTGCTCCAGGTCCAACAGCCCAAACGCCTTCGCCTGCCCCGCGGCGGCCACCGCCTTCCCGGTGTCGTCCCCCGTGGGCGTGTCGAAGCTCGGCCACACCAACTCCACCTGTTCCCCACGACCGAGCACCCGCGGCATGCGCCCGGTCACCTCGCCCGTCTCTGGGTCACGAATCTCCTTGGGCGGTAGGCGCACCACCTGCCGCTCCGCAACCTGCCGCCCGTCGCGCGCCACCAGCACGGGGCGTTCGAGCGCACGGGCGGCGTCGACCACAAGGGACAGCAGGCGCTTCACGCCGCGCTCCCCGTAGCGTTCACGCAGCACGTCCGCCTGCTCGTACATCGCCGAGTAGCTGGCGGCGACCTCCGTGGCCGTGCGCACCGGGCCGTCCCCGGGGGCGTCCAGGACGCAGCGGACGAGCTTCAGTGCGCGCGCCTCCAGCCGTGCGGCGCTCGCCTCCGCGGCTTCCGCACCTGAGCCGTTGATCTCCAGGAAACCCGCGCTCCCCCCTTTTTCGAGCTTGAGCGCAGCGCCGGAACCGGTGCGCACGCTCTCCAGCTCGTGGTCCGTCGACACCTGCAACGTCGGGTCGCAGTTGGCGATGGTCGCGCGGTACGCCTGGCTGCGCAGTTGGTCGGCGCGGTCGATGAGGTCCTCCGCCCCGAAGGTGTCCGGGTCCCCGTCCAGCTCCGAATCCACCGGACAATTCTGCACCCACACCACCGGGCACGCGCTCAGGCGGTGCGGCACCTGCGTGTGGCGGCAGCGCTCCCAGTCGGGCTCCGCCCCGTCCCGCACGGGCACCTTCGGCCACACGGTGTCGAACTCGTCGTCGATGACGCGGCGGTACCAGAACTCCGCGTCCACCCACCCTTGCGAGGTGCGAATGCGCTCGCGGAAGGTGTACCGCTTCTCCAAGGAGAGGAGCGTGCCCTCTTCTCGGTCCAGGAATTCCGGTGCACACCACCGTGGGTCGTGCACCTCGAAGCGCACGGTGCCGCGCACGAACTTGAAGGAGATGGCCACGGAGCCCATGGCGCCGCCGAACGCGCGCGCCTGCTGCATCGCGTGCCACAGCCGCCCCTGCTCCACCACGGCGTTGAGCCAGTCGTCCGTGTCCGGGTCGTCGGCCACGCGCACCGTGGGGTGCCGCCCAGCGCTGAAGAGGAGCCCCGTGAAGCGGTTCACGATGGCGCGGTCGAGGTAGAACGGCACCGTCGGCCGGCGGAACTCGATGGGCAGCGTCGCGCCCCCTGCGTCGTAGAACCCCGGAGGGATGTACCCCGCGCTGACCACCGCGTCGCGCGCGTCGTCCCGCACCACGGGCTTCCCATCCCAGCCGATGGTGCAGCGGTCGTACTTGGCGCAGCGGTAGCGCGCCCACGCGCGGCTGAGCGCGCGCTGCCTGGGGGAGAGCGCAGCGCCCGTGTCTTCCCCAGGTCCGCCCGTCATGGCCTGGTCCGCCACGCCGCCGCCCGCGAGCAACCCCGCGCGCGCCGCACCCACATCCGCCCTGGTCGCTGAGGACATGACCCCGATGCTAGCATGCGCCCAGCGGCTAGGCGCGCGCGGTGCTACCGCCCCCTCACCGCCGCACTTCGGGGAGCAGCCCGCGCGCGATGAGGGATTCGAGCGCCGCCCCCTCGCGCAGCGACATGACGCGCTGTGTGCCACCGCACTTGCACGGTCTGGTGTCCCCGTGCCGCAGCCCTGCTTGCGGTGTGTCGTCGCCACACGACGCGCAGTGCCACCGGAGTCCGTCGCGTTCATCGGGGGCGCTCACGAGCACACCTGCCCGTTGAGCCGCGAAAGCCACCTCGCCCACGCCCTTTGGGCGACGCGGCACCATGATGGCTGCACCCAGCTGCACTCCCCCCAAAGGAGGGCGGGTAGGTTGGCGCCAATAGCGGCGAATGCTTGGTCCAGCCGTCCGTGCTCCACCATGCCCTGTCTGACCACCCGCCCAACATCGATCTCGGGTGTCTGTTTTTCACACAGCCACCAAGTGTTCCTCCACGGTAGCTGCCTGCCTCGCCCGCTCGTGGGCTGCGCCTGCGCGCCAGAGGGCGCGGACTGCCTCGGAGAACGTGTTATTCCCCTCTCCCTCCCACGCGGCACGAAGCTCCTCGTCCGTCGGCTCCCCCTCCCCCGGCGCGGTGAGGCGGGTGAGGTCGGCTTCGAGCCGGCACGCGTGCTCCGATGCCGCCTTGCGATTCGCGACGATGTCCGCGACGACCTTCGGCACGTCAGCGACCTTCGTCGCAATGCCCGTCGCCTGCCGCGTCGCTTCGAGCAGTGCCGCGGCGTCGGCTAGCTCGGCGCGAAGGGTGTCGCGCTCGCGGACCGCCGCGTAGGAGTCGCGCTTGTGCTGGGCTAGCTCGGCGCGAAGGTCGGCTAGCCGGCCCAGCCGCATTGTCGCCTCCTCGCCCTGTCGCGCGATGAACGCGCGGGAGGTTTCCAACTCCACCCCAAGCACGCGGGCAAGCTCCTTCGCCTCGTCCCGCTCGGTGGCGAGGTGCGTGATGAAACCCCACACAGTCTTCGGGTTCTCGGTGCCATTCCAACCCGCAGCATGCGCCGCCGCCGTGATCCTGCCGATGGCCCGCTCCGCCGTCTCGGCACGAGCGCGCGCCTCCTCAAGCCGCCTGCCGAGATGCTGCGTCTCCTTCTCCTCCCCCATCAGGAGCTGCGCCAGCCGCGTGACCATCACCTCCGCGCTCTCCTCGGTCTCGGCTAGGCCGAGAGCAGGGGCGAGCACGGCGCGAATGCGTGCGTCCGCCTCGCGGTGGTCGCGGAGGCTATCTCGACACGAGCCCTCCCTCCCCCGCTCGTACGCCGCGCCCGCGCGCCACTGCTGCAGCGCGAACTCGGCCACACGCGGCGCGGTGAGTGCTCCGGGATGGTGAAGCCACGCCTGCAGCAATGCTGCGTGAGACGGCTCCCCCTGTATGACCACCGCCTGGAGCGCATTCACCGCGATGGTGGACACCACTCGCGAGGCTGCGGGGCAGTACCCGGCCTCGCGCAAGTCCGCCTCCGTAGCCTCGCGCGCCATGTCGGTGTGCACGGAGAAGCACTGGGCCTCGACGCCCGGTTCGAGCAGCTCCCGCGACACCGCCGCGGTCGGCACCAGAACGAGCAGCGCGTCCACCGGCGGTGGCTGCAATTTGACTGTGATGGTCATTTGCCTTCCTCCCAGCCAGCCATTGTGGGCAGCCCGCGCGGGCTGGCGTCCCGCTTTTGCGGCGTCGACGCCAAGGTCCCGGCACGCACGCACTCGTCCGCCCGGCGGTACTCCGTCACTGGCTGCCCACCCGGCGTACGCTCTCGGACCCACAACGGGCCGAAGAGCTGACACCGCACGGCGCCGTGCGCCGGGTCGAAGCTCAGGTTGGGGCACCCTCCGCCCCCGCGCCCTTTGGCACACAGCCCGTGTTCGGCGTCGTCTATCTCGGCCTCGCGAAACAGTTGGAGTTGAATTTTCATGACCCCAGGTTTGCGCGCTTGTGTCCACCACCTCGAAGATTGCACAGAGCCCGGGCTGCGGGTTTTCGCGGTGTACGCCGCGCGAAGCTCCTCGACCGTGTTGATGCGCATGCCCCCAGGTTTGCGCGCCCCTCAGCGGGAGAGCAGGTCCACCGAGCGCGAGCCCGTGCGGATGGTCACCTTGCCCGCCCCCTCGCGCGCGAACCACGACGCCATGAGGCGGTCGCCCGCGTGCGCCTTGGGGTCGTAGTACAGCAGCTCCTGCACCCACGCAGCGACCTCGGGGTGCATCACCCCACCCGAGTTCGGGATAATCCAGCGCCCACCCGCCATCTCCACGGCCATAGACTCGATGCCGAACTCGGGCGAGTTCACCTTGCCCGTGGTCGTGTACGGCTGCACAGGCACCCCCGAGCCCGCCTGGGTGAAGTCCACGATGAATTGCTGCGCCGCGTTGTTCTCGACGAGCACGATGCTGCGGTAGCGGTTGTGGACATCCACGATGCGCCGCACGATGTCCGGCCCCGCCCAGCGCCCCGACTGGATGTCGAGCACCTGGCGGTCCCCGTTCGGAGAGATGGCGATGGTGAACAGGACCGTCAGGTCTGACCCCTCCTTGCGCCGCACCCCCAGGTCCACCCCTGTGAACACCCGGTACCCCGGGGGGATGGAGGCGAGCGCGTAGATGAGCCCCTTCCCCTCCCCGCGCGCCAGACACACGTCCACCCAGGCACGCTTGAACCGCGCGTCCTCGTCCGACCGCGCCACGCACATGAGCTGGCGGCTGAACTCTGCCGGCCCCAGGAGCGCGCGCTTCTCCAGGATGCGGTCCGCCCCCCAGCGCTCGGGCCAGGTGGGGGTGCCGTCGGGGCGCGCGACCGGGAAGCGCCGGAAGTGCCACATCGGGCTCTTCGCCAGCGTGTGCAGGAAGTCGTCCCGGTGCCACGCCATCCCCACCGCCCACACCCGGGCATTGCGCGTCAGGCGCCCTTCGAGCGTGGACATGTACCAGTTGTAGGTGTCCAGCCGCCCGTGCTCCGTGCGCGTGGACTCGTAGTCGATGAAGTCGTCGAGGATGAGCAAGTCGACGCGGGCGCCGAGGATGTTTCCGTGCAGGCCGCAAGTCTGCACGCTCGGGTCCCTGGCTTGTGAGACGCGGCGCACGTTCAGTTGGTGCCCCGTCCACGACCTGTTTCGGTCGCGCTGCAGGTGGGGGAACACCCGGTGCAGCTCCGGGCTCTGCTCGATGTACCTCCCCACCGCCCCGCACACCTTCTGCGCCTGCGCGTCCGTGTTCATGACGACGACCACGCGCAGGTTCGGGTCCTTCCCCAGCTCGTAGAGCACCCGCCCCACGCTCACCTGTGAGGACTTGCCCGCCTCCACATGCGCCCAGATGCCCGCCCGGCGGTGCTCGGTGAGCATCGCCTGCCACTCCTCGTGGATGGGACTCTGCAACACCGGGCGCCCCGTCCCCTCGTCCCGCAGCACGTAGGAGATGAACGCGTTCGGGTCCCGGCGCGCCAGGCGGCAGTGCAGGGCGTCCACCTCCACCAGCGTGCGCCGCACCTCCGGGGAGGCGAGGCGCTGCACCGAGTCGAGCACCGCGAGGTCACGGTCCATAGGCTAACTCTTTGATATCTTCGTTCTTTGCGATGTCCCACACCACCGCGACCGGTGTGCACCCAGGCGGGGTGGGGTCCCACGGCAGGTCGCGAAGAGCAGCGCACCCGACGGCGCGAGCGAGCGCCTCACCCCTGCGGCCGAGCGGAGTGTGGCGTAACCCCTTGATATTGTCGTTTTTCACGATGGTCACGCCTCGTGCTGCAGGGTCTCGCCGAGCGCCCCGAGTGCGTCGTCGGCCTCCGCGGCGTGGGCGCGCTCGGCGTTGGCGATGGCCGCCGTTGCTGCGGCGAGGCGTGCGCGGGCATCGTCGAGGGACAGGTCGTCGGCGTCCACCATGGCGATGACCTCCGTGGGGCGGCCCAGGTGCAGGCGCTCCATGACCATGGCCTGGTGGGCGGCGCGGTTGATGGACTCCCCCGCGGCGGCCACGCGCCCCAGCAGGGTGAGCGCGGGTCCGAGCGCCATGCGTTCCCCCGGAGGGCGCTTGGCCTCGGCTTCCAGGGCGTCTTTCACCTGGGCGGCCAGGGCGCGTCCCCCCGTGAGCAGGTGGTTCGCCAAGGCCAGCGCCTGCAGGCTGGTGGCGCGCGCCACCGTCACCATCTGTCCCTCCTGCACCCGGGCCTGCACCGCCTGCGCGCGTGCCGCCTGGCGCTCGTTTTCGGCTCTTTCCGCCTGGGCGCGGGCCTCCTGTTGCAGCCGTGCGCGGGCCTCCATGTGCTCGCGGATGAGCAGGGACCGGATGGGAAGCATCCCCTTGGCGCTCCACCCCCGCTCGTACCCCCGCTTGGCCGTGCGTTGGTCGCACCGTGCCAGGCGAGCTGCCGCAGCCATATTTACGCCCTCTTCCCCCTTATGTGACTCCGCGTCCCGGAATGCTGCGACGAGGGCCTCGTACAGCTCGGGGGTGACCGCCTTCCTTCCCATACCCCCGAGTATACGCCACCTTACCCCTCGGGCGAGCGCCAGATAGGGTGGTTCACGCGCGTTGCACCGTTCGCATGGGGTGCGCGCATGGCACAGGGTTACCCGTCCCGTTCCATCTCCACCACCAGCGCACCCACCCGCTCGGCCACCTCCCGCGCGATGTGGGGGGAGGCGTTTTGGACGAGGCGCACCAGCGCGAGCGCCCTGGACACCCCCACCTCGCGCCACCGGGCGGCTTCCGCAGCCTCGGTCATGCTGGAGAGCCAGGCACCCACGTAGGCGCCCTGCCCGCGGCCCGTCCACCGGTTGATGCGGACGTTCCCCCCTGGCACGGGACCCACCCAGACGTGCTTGGAGTTCACCCGCACCACCGTCACCTGGAGCGTCAGCCCCTTGCGGTGGAGGGCGAGGGGCTGCCCCACCGCGGCGTCGCGGAGGCAGCTCACCGACATGCGGAGGGTGTCGTCCGGGGGCGTCACGATTCCCCCAGGGCGGCGCGGGCTGCTTCGGCAGCGGTGTGCAGGTCCGCGGCTTGTGGGTCGTACCGAACCGCGTCGTCGGCCGCCTTGAGCAGGTTGCGCAGCGCGGCCTCCACAACCCGGAGACGCCGCACGCTGGGTGCCGACAGAACCTCCGCCGCCTGCTGGCGCAGGAGTTCGGTGTCCGCGAGCTGCGCACGAAGCTCCGCGTTCTCGGCGTTCATGGTGTCGAACCGCTTGGCGCGCAGCGACAGCGACCACCCGCACGGGCAGTAGCTGGTAGCCAGGTCCCACATCGCCCCCATGGGCACCACGGCTTTTGTGGCGATGTTCTTCTTGGTCATGGCTTCCCTGGGGGGCGCTTGGGCAGCTGCGTGGGGTCCGCCTGCCAGGCTGGGCGCGCGGGTTTCGCCCAGCGGTGGGAGCGCACCCGCGCCCGACCCGCCGGTTGATTGGCCGACCAGGCGGGCTGCCCGGCAGCGACCCGCTTCCGCGTGTACGCCAGGGCGCGCTCGTACCGCACCAGGCGCGCGGCGATGGTGGGCACCAAGCCGTAGGCGGGGTGCGCCACCAGCCACGCCTCGATGTTGGTCAACCACTTGCGCATGGCGTCCCGCACGTGTGCGGGGATGTCGGATTCCGGTGCGAGGTAAGGGTCGGCCAGGCACGCGCGCACCCGCCCCAGCTCCGTGGCATTCGCTGCCCCGCCAATGGCCACGGTCAGGGGGGACTCCTTCGCGCGGGTGATTCGGGCGGCCCGCTCCGAAATGGCGTGGGCGCGCTCCCACTTGCGCTGGTTGCTCACGCGAGCACCGCAGCCAGTCGGGAGCACGCCTGCCGCACCCGGTACTCTGCCAGGACGGCGCTACGAGGGAAGAGGCACGAAATCTCCACCGAGTGGGAGGGCGCGCGTTCCCTGAACTTCTCCTGGAAGCACAGGTAGACCAGCTGCGCCGGAGAGCGGCTTGCGCCGGCCTCGGTATCCCCGCGCATGGTGGGGAGCGACCAGCGCACCTCGAACCCGCGAAGCGCATAAGCAACCCCAGTCACCGCCATCAGGGTGGGGCAGACGTAGGACGTCTGCCACGGCACGGCGAGGGCAGACGCGATACGAGCGGGGAGGCTGGACATGGCCGCGGTGTGCCTGCAAGGTAGCGGAATCATTGATTGTCCTTGTTGGTCGACGGGAACGGTTGCGCGAGGGCGCGCTCGACGTTGGCGCGTGTTCGCGAGGCACGCGCCGCACCCTCGGGAGTGCCGCGAGGGCAGCCGCAGCTACCCCCGGGGCAGTCGGCGGCGTGCTGCTCGGCATCGTAATAGGCGCGCAGGGTGTGCACCAGGGTGCGCAAGCCCCGGATGAGTTCCGCCCAGCTCGTGCGCACGGGTCGTTCGCATGTGGGGCATTGCGCGTCCCTGGGTGGGCACGGCACTCCGGGCTCGTCCAAGCGCGCAAGCGCCTGGGCCTCGGAGTCCTTCAGGAGTCGCGCCAGGTGGTAGGACACCGCCGGGTCGCTCAGGCCGGTCGCACCGCGGCGCGTCATGTCTTCCAGGAACGCGCGCGCCGTGCGGTGCCGGCGAAGCGCGGGCGTCTCGAACTCATCCACCATCGGGCACCTCCCGCTGCCACGCCCAGGCAACCGTCATCGTTGGCGGGGCGCGTCTGTCCGCCCACGAGGGTGGCACCTCGTACACGTACGCACCCCGCAGGTCCCACCCGTCGCCGTCGGGCGGGCTCGGGTTGTCCCCCGGCGCCCCGGTCGTAGTGGCCCATTCACGACGGGCAGGGGTGGGTTGTGGGAGTGCGGGCGGCTGGCCCGCGCGCAGCACCAAGACGTCGAAATGGGCGTGCACCTGGTCGATGGTGTGTGGGCATTCGCGGAACGCCTGCTTGCAGATGGGGCACTTGTCCCCCCGAGGACTCCACGACTTGGCGCGCGCTACCTCACCCGCCAGACGCTTTGCGGCCCCCGCAATGGACTTCGCGGCCTCGCGGTTCATCGCTGCCTCGTGCCGGTCACCGCATACTCCCCGGTGCACGCGAGCCCCGCGGCGGTGAAGTATGCCTCGTCCGAGGTGCCCCAGAACCCGTCGTCGGTGAAGACGACGCGCCACACGTAGGAGCCCGCGACCCCGCCACCCACGAGGTCGCACTTTCCAATCCACGCACCGTCGGCCTCCTCCAGCGGGCATCCCCCGGGCACCCCCACGAACCGCATCACGTGGTCGACCCCCACGAGCACGGTGCGTGGCGCCTGGCGGTTGTCCGGGCACGAGCCGACCTCCCGCACCGCCGTCATCGTGTACGTACCTGCCGGGTCCGGCGCGGCGCACGCGAGCAAAAGAAACGTGCAAGCTGCAATCAAAAAACGCGTCATGTCTCTAACCCTCTTCCTTGTAGGAGCGCAGGCGCGCGGCCGCGTCCAATGCGGCGGCGTACTGGTCGCTGTCCCATTCCCATTCCGCCCACCGGTCCTTCCACCCTGCGAGTGGGGCAAGCGTCCGATCGAAGGTTTGCGCGACTGCGCGCATGGTCCCTGCGAGTCGGTCGAGCACGTCCTGCACGTGGGTGATGCGCAGCTCCAGCTGCCCTTAGCTCTAGCTGTAGCTATCGACCCATCCGTATGCGAATTTAGGGAGGTTGAGGTCTATCGGAGTAAGGGCGAGTGGGGCTCAAAGTTGAGCCCCGGAAGTTCCGTCCAGATATCGTAGAAGTCGTTCAGGCTGAAAATCTCTCGTTGGAAGCTAGCGTAAAAGTATGCAATCTCTTCGTTTGCACAAGCCAAGTCAACAGCAATTGGACTCGCCTTCTCACTCAAAACCTTTGCACCCCTGAGCGAGTGGCGAGGTAACGTCACACGTCAGTACGCTCACTTGTCCAGATAACCTCAGGAGAGAAGTTTTTACCATACTTCCCCGGTGTCGACCTAATCGACGCTAGTGGCTGGAAGGGCAGCCACGTTGCACCCTCCTGCTCACAAACAATGACTTGCCCCTCACGGTGTTGGCACCAATCCGCAAGAGCAAGGTAGTTAGTGAACTTCGCACGGTAAAGTTTGCCCGCCTGTTCATATGGGGGATCCACGAACCACGTTGCTTTTCTGTTAGGGGCGGTTTCGTATGACGCATTATGAATCTTCCAGTGGCGTATTCCCTGTAGCTGTGAGGCGATCCTCTCTTTGATGACTGGGCCCCAGAACGAGTTTGGACGAGTACCGCTCCGTGCCCATTTAGAGGGCGTCTTGCGCGGAGATACCACACCCTTATTCAACCAGAATCCAATGAGCCATTTAGCCTCATCTGGGGCTACAATATCATCGATATGATCAACCTGAGAGGGTAGGTCAAGTACCTCTCTTTCAGACACCTTCAGCAAGTAGTCCCAGATTGCAAAAACTATTGGGTCGATCTCATAGAGTTCGACGTTGCGGTTAGGGTAGTTCAAAGAATAACCCGCCGCACCCGCGAACGGTTCAATAATGGTACCGTGAATAGGCTGGGGGTACTTGTTCGCAGCTCTCCATTTGCCCCCGTAGTAACAAAAAAATGGACTTAACTTGGTCATTCTGTCTGTCCTGCGTTCGACGGGCAGATGAACGCCACCCGCAGGCGTTGGTGCCAGGACCCGAGCGCGTAGTCGATGTCGGCGCGGGCCTCCATGATCGCGCCACACACACGCGTCTCCCTGTCCCCCACGATGGCGAGGCGCGGGAGCGCGTCCGCCACCGAGGGGGTGATCGGCACACGTGTCGTAGCTGTCATTGCCCACCCCCGAGGTAGACGCGTGCGCGACCGCGCAGCACCGCCTCGTCCTCCCGCACCCCGAACAAGGTGTTCATCTCCAGGCGCAGCAGGCCGATGGGCGCGCCGCAGCACACCGCGAACGCATCGGCCTCCCACGCCTGGTCATCCTCCGAGGCGCGGCGCCCCGTGCCGTGCACGAGCAACGGCTGCGCGCAGCGCGGGCACACCTCGTCAGGGACGGTGGCGTGCGCCTCGTCGTGCGGCGTGACGAGGCGCGTGCGCTTCGCGCCATCGCGCAGGAGGAAGAGCTTCACGTCCCCTCCCGTTCGTCCCACCCGTGGCGGCGCAAGACCGCGGCGATGTCGGGGGGATTCCACGTCGGTGGCTTCGTCGGCTTCGTGAGCCCGTCCGGGCCAGGTGTGGGCATCTTCTCCATGTTGGCGCGCGCCACCTCGGCGAGCACCGCCGCGCCAGGGATGCCGAACACCGCGCGGGTCCCCTCCACCACCCAGTCGAGGTCGGACATGGCGTCTGCGGCGGCAGGCAGGTCCACCCACACCGGCGTCGTGTCGACAGCCTGGAAGGTCAGGTCGCGCGCTTGCGAAAGCCCCCCCTGGTCGTGCAACACGGCGTCGAGCAGCTCGAAGAACTCCTCCGCGATGAGGCGCAGGCGAAACCTGGCCTCGGCGTCCGCGATGCGGGCAGTGGGCGTGGTGCGGACCGCGTGCCCGTACCGCATGTGGAATTCGCGCACCACCGCAGGGAGGCGCTTGCTCGGGACGACCGGGCGAGTCAGCGCGATCACACGGGCGTTGGCGATTTGCTCCTCGCTCGCAATTCCCTCCGATGCGCCAGGCGACTCCTCCTTCCGATCCGCTAGGCGGCCGCCGAGGAACGCGCGCGTGGCGGCGCGTGCCGCTCTATGCGCCTGCTTCCGCCCCATGGCCGACATGTACACCGTCACCCGGTGTTGGTACGCGTCCTGCAGCCGGTTGGTGAGGGTCCCCACGCAACCCACCATCGACTCGTACGGCCCACCGCGGCGCGGCTTTCCGTCAGCGGTGTAGCCCGCGTAGCTGATGGCGTACGCGTGCACCTCACGCCCATCCGTGCGCTCACGCACCGGGCACCTCCCCCGCGGCCTGCGGTGCCTCGGCGCACTGCTTCTTCGCGTACTTCGCGAGCGCGGCGAGCCTGTGGAGGCCGGAGGTGACGAGCTTGTCCAGCGCGTCGCGCACCGTCATCCCGCGTTCGTCCGCGTAGATGCGCGCCGCGGCGAGCACGTCCGGAGACACCGAAAGCTTCGGGGCGCTCCGCCCGTTGGCCACCAGCCCCGCAGCGACCACATTGTCTGCGGCCTCCGCGATGGTCACACCCCTGCGCTCGGCCTCCGCCTTCACCCGCGTCGCCAAGTCCGCCTGCACCCGCAACACCACCCGTGCACCTGCCATGATGAGCCTCCTTGCTCACCCAGGTTTGTGCGGTGTGATCATCCCCGCTGCGTTTTCGCCGCGCGGGCGGCGCGCGCCCTTTCAGCGTGTTTGGCCAGGTGTGTGGGGCAACGGCTGCGGTTCCCTCGCGACGCACCGCAATCGGGGCACAACCGCTGGTCTCGCCGAACCTCCGCCTTGAGCCGCCAAAAGAGGCGGTCCCACTCCTCGCTCACCTGCGCCTACCCCGCGTGTGGTGCGAACACCTCCGACACCCGGGCGCGGAGCGCCCGGTCCGCAAAGTCGCGCGGTTCGATGTGGTGGGCGCGGGCAACGGCACGAAGAGCCCCACCGTCGAGCATCGACAGCGGAGGACCCACTGCCACAGCGAGGGGAGCCCCAGGGAGGAGGGAGAAAGAGACTGGGTGGGTGCGGCGCATGGCGCTACATGTAGCACATGCGGCGTCATTGCACGAATCACGGCAGCACCCGCTCCGGGGTCAACCCCGCACTCACGCAGCGGTCGAGTGTGGCGGCCACCCACCGCGGGTCGATGTCGACCCCCGCGCCGACGCGCCCGATGGACTCCGCGGCCAGCAGGGTCGAGCCCGACCCCATGAACGGGTCGAGAACCAGCCCACGCGGTGGGGAGCTGTTCCGCAGCATCGCGGCCACGAGGTCGAGTGGCTTCATTGTTGGATGCAGGTCGTTGCGGTGGGGTGGTGCGAACGCCAGCACGCTCGACTGCGAGTTGTCGCCCCACCACCCCGAGCCGCCGCGGCCGCGCCTGCCCGCACCTGGGAATCCCGGGGTGTAGCCGAAGAGGATGGGCTCGTGCGCGTAGTGGTAGTCCGCGTGCCCCAGGACGAAGTGTCCCTTGTCCCAGACGAGCGACTGGCGCACGCGCCACCCCACCTCGCGCATGGCAAGCATGAACTCGGCGGCCAGGTCACCGGCTGGGTGGGCGATGTACACCGCGGCACCTGGCACCAGCACACGCTGCGCGGCGGCGAAGCGGGCGCGCAGGAACTCCCGCAGCGCCGCCCCTTGCAGGTCGTCGTTCGCGATCACCCCCGCGACGCCGCGGTAGCTCACCCCGTACGGTGGGTCGGTCCACATCATGTCAGTGTGCCTGCCCGCCACGGCGAGCACGGCATCTCCGATGTCCGCGTCCCCGCTGTCGCCACAAACGATGGTGTGCCACGCGCCCACGACCGTCCTGCTCAGCACCCGCCACCGCGCACCAACCTCGACGCCCCACCGTGCGATGGCCGTGTCGGCTGCCAGGTCCTGTGCGGCGGTGCGCTCGTCCGCGGCCGCCGCCGCGTCAGCTGCCTTGCGCGCGTCCTCCGCCGGCGCACCGAGGATGGCCTGCATCTCGGTCACGGAGAAGCCGAGGGACAGCGCGGCGATGTCGGGCACGACGGGGTTGGTGCGCCCGATGTCCGCCAGCAGCTCCGCCAGCCCCGTCGGGTCCCAGTCACCGCGCTTCTGGTTCAACTTGACGGTCAGCGCCTTCGCGTCAACCTCCTTCAGGTCACGGAGGCGCACCATGGGGCCGACGGTCATCCCCACCGCCCGCGCACACTCCCAGCGGTGCTCCCCGTCGATGATGAGGTTCTTCTCCGCCCCGTGTTCGTCGGTGGCCCACACAAGCAGCGCCTGCGACACCAGCCACCCGTCCTCCAAGAAGCCTGCCCGGATGGACGCCATGATGTGGGGCGGCACCACGTTCGGATTCCACCCGTTCGGGCGCACCGAGTCGAGTGGCAGCAGCTCCACTTCCCCACGCAAAAACGGCTCGGTCATACCCTCAGCTCCTCCATGTCGAACCCTAGCACCGGGTCGGCGAGTGCGACCAGGGACCGACTCAACCTGGCCGCGCGCTTCGCGGTCTCCCCGCGAAGGCTGGGGTGGTGCGCGAGCGCCGCGTCAAGATTCGCGTGGGCCTTGAGGATGCCCACGGCGGTCTTCGGCCCCACCCCGCGCACACCGGGCACGTTGTCCGCCGTGTCCCCCGCCAGCGCGAGGTAGTCCCCGAGCTGGCATGGCCACACCCCCCAGCGCGTGTGCACCTCGTGCGGCCCCCACACCTTGGCCTTGCCGTCCCACATGACCACCCGGCGGTCGCGGTCCACCAGCTGGAGCAGGTCCTTGTCCAGCCCCACGATGACCGCTCGGCCCCCATCGGCGAGCTGCGCGCGCACCAACGCGGCGATGATGTCGTCCGCCTCGAACCCACGCTGGGAGACCACCCGCACGCCAAACACGTCCTCCGGCACTTCCCTGCACCAACGCAGTCGCTCAAGGAGGCCGGCCTCCTTCGGGAGCCGCGCGGACTTGTACAGGTCGGGCGCCAGCTCGTGGCGGAACGTCGGGAAGGGCAGGTCGGCGCACACCGCCACACGGCCCGGGCGGCGCTCGCGCAACACCCGCCCAAGCATGCCGGCCCACCCGCGCCAGCATGCGTGCTGCATGGTCGCCCAGAACCGATGCACCCAGCAGGAGAGGTCGAACACGTAGAGCACGTCGGGCGCGCCCGCGGGGGGGAGCACCCCGAAGTTGCGCACGTCGCGGTGTGGCATCGGGATGTCGTGTGCGGGCCAGTCGCGCGGCATGCCCAAGGGCCGTGGCGTGCGAACAGCCCGGTCGTCCTGGTCGTGCTCCTCCTCAGCCTCCTCCCAATCCTGCGGGTCGAGGAAGTTGTGGTAGTCCTCGGCGCTCACGCACCCTCCTCGGCGCCGTGCTCCGGTGCCACAAGCGAGACGATCGCACGGTGCACCCGCGTGCTGTTGAGCGCACGGCGCACGTACACGGCCTGCTCCGGTGTGAGGTAGATGGCGTGCGCGCCACCCACGTGCACCTCCACGCGCCGCTTCGCCTTGTCTACCACTACGCACACGGCAAAAGATGCGGGCGCACACACCCCCCACGTGCCCGGCGCAAGACGCCCCTTGCCCGCCCGAACGCGCGTCACGGCAGCTCCAGGCGCGCGGCGCCAGGTAGGCACTCCGCAAGCATCTTCGAGTGCGTGATGACCACCACGCACCGCTCGGCGGCCAGCCCCTGGAGCGCGGCCGCCACCGCCTCCGTCCCGGACTCGTCGAGGCAGTCGAACACCTCGTCGAACCACAGCGTCCCCGGGGGGCGGCCCCGCGCGGCCCCCGCCACTTCCGCGAGCGCGAGGAGCAGTGCGACGTCGAGCCGGCGGCGCTCCCCGCCCGACGCACCCTTGTACCCCTGTCCGCCACCCGCACCGGCCACCTCGATGGAGATGGCGTCGGCTACCCCGCCAGTCTTCTTCTCCGAGTATGGGCGAAGGGACACGCTCAGCCCCGCGAGCCCCAGCCGCGCCAGCCAGCCGTTGGCCGCCTCCCCGAGCCCGGCCAACGCAGCGCCGAGAAGGTGCGCGCGCACGCCGCGCAGCCCGAGTACCTCTTCGACTGCGTTCGCTTCCGCCAAGTCTGCCTCCGCGGACTTGGTCACACCGACAGCCGCATGGTGCGCCACCATCCTGTCGCTGTGCAGGGTCTGGGCGTGTTCCGCGGCCCGGCGCAGGCTGTCCAGCGCGGTACCCGCCAACCTGTGCGCCTGCAGCTGCCGCTCGTACACCGAGTCGACCTGCCTGCGCGCCGTGATGCGCTGCCGAAGGGTCGCCACCTCGTCCTCCAGCTCCACAATGAGCGCCTCGGTACCCCCCACTGCGGTGGCTGCTGCGGCGCGCGCGGCGGCCGCCGTTGCGTCCGCTGTCGCCGCGGAACGCGTGATGGTGCTGAGCAGCTCGGGGGGGATGCGCTGCGTGCACAGCGGGCACGTCGTGGCCGAGTGCAGGCGCGTGAGCGTGTCCCGGGCGGCACGGGCGGCAGCCGCATGCTCGGACCCTGCTCGGTCGGCTTCGCGCATGCGCGTGCGTGCCTGGGCCAGCTCCCGCTCCGCCGTGGCCAGTAGTGGCTCCATCGCCTGCGTGGTGGCGCCTGTCGGGACCGCGGGCTCCCCCACGTGCACGAACGCGTGCAGCGCGGTGCGCGCGCGGTCGAGCCCGTCCTTCGCGGCGCCGAGGAGCGCCAGCGCCTTGTCCGCCTCCCGCTCTGCCTGCGAGCATGCGCGACCTGCCGCGGTGGCCGCAGCGCGCGCAGCTTCGTGCGCGGAGTCGAAGCGCGTGAGCCCAAGCACCCCCTCCAGAAATCGCTTGCGTTCCCCGTCGGTCGACTGGGTGAAGTGCGCGGCGTCCGCGCTGGAGAAGACGCTGGTGCGCCGCCACACGTCGAACGCTGGGATGCGCGCGTCGAGCGCCTCCTGTGCCTTCGTCGCGGTCGGCCACTGCGTGTCGAACTCCTCCCGGGCGGCGTCCGCCCACTCCAGCACCGTCTTGGCGCCGAAGCGTTGGCGCTCGATCGCCAACTCGGGCGTGCGAATCAGAGCGCGACACGGGGGCTTCGTTGTCTCACGCCACGGTACCGAGCCGCGGAGGGTGCGCCCCCACCCGGCCCACGCAACCCCCTCGACGAGGCTGCTCTTGCCCGCCCCATTGCGACCCGTCACCAGCAGCACCCCCCGCTGCGGAAGCGCCAGGGTCAGCTGGTCGTGCACCGTAAACTGGCGAAGCTCGATGTGCGTGACGTTCATCGTGCGGTCTCCATCAATGCCCGGGCGCGCGCAAGCACCCGCGAGCGGTCCACACCGTCCGCGAGCGGCATCTTGCCGACGTACCCCGCCAGCGCCTCGTCCATGGTTTGTGCGGTGCCGACGGCGCGCACAGCTTCCCTGGCGGCGGCCTGCATCACCGCGTCGTCGAGCACCGCCTCACCCCCGACCACCGCGGTGCCCGTGGACACGGCGCGATCGAGTACCTCGGCGGCCACGCGAAGCTCCTCCGTGGTGCCGCACACGACCTGCACGAACACCCCCTTCGGAAGCGCGCCAGCCCAGCCCGTCTTCGACACCTCGCCGAACGGGAGGCGAACAAACCGCGGGCCAGGTAGCTCGTCGCGGGTCCACATCGCCGTGTCCCTGTCCCACGTTGCGAGCGTCCCGTACCCGTGCAGCCCCGGGTTATCCCACCCCGTCGGGACGAGCGCGCCGACCTGCAGCACAGGCACTGGCACCCGAGGAGGTGCCCACAGCTGCCCCGCGTGCCAGTTGCCCGCCGCGGCCCCCGCGCACCCGAGGCGCACGGCTTCCGCGGCGATGACATCAACATCCGCGGAGTCCTCCGCGTCGCGCAGCCAGGGCGGTGTGGCCTCGTCACGCACGCCCATGTGGACCACGAGCAGGTGGCGGCCGAGTCCGCGGAAGTCGACCGCGGCGAGTAGCTCCGCGCCTGGGCGCGCCAGGAACGGCACAAGCACCAGGTCGTCCGTGACCCGCGGTCGCTCGATGATGTCCGCGACAGGCGCGAGCGGCCCAAGTGCGTGGTCCCCGGTCGCTTCCCCCGCCTGGTCATGGTTCCCAACGAGGAGGAGCACCGCCATCCCCGCGTGCCCAGCCGCGGAAAAGATGCGCTGCACCTCCGCCAACAGTTGCGGTGGGGGGCGCGTCGAGTCGAACAGGTCCCCCGCAACCACGAAGGTTGCGGCGCCCCGACGCACGGCCGCGTCCACGGCAGCGGCCAACACACGGAGAGAGGCGCGACACCGCGCGTTCAGCCCCGCGTGAACCTCCCCACCGTGCCTGCGGTGGTTTCCCAGATGCACGTCCGCCACGACCGCGATGCGGCCACGCTGCTGCGCCATTGCACATCTCCTTCGTCGAATGGCGCGGAGTCGAACCGCGCAGGCGCTAGCACGCCCACACCCTGCCACCCGTCCCTCGACTCACCCAATTCCCACGCGTCGAGTGCGGGGTATGGTTCCGGCGTCCGGCCTTGGCCGTGTTCTTGCGACGCCTGCCCGTTGGGTGCCCCGGTCCAAGCCCTTGTCGGCTACTCGCCGATGTCGTCGCCCACGGTGCGCGCGCGCGGCCCGCTCTTCTGGACGGGGGCAGCGTCGGACGCACCACCGCGTGGCGCACCGCGCTCGCGCTTCTTGCCCGCCATCAGGTCGCGAATTTCGTCGAGGGACGCGACCCGCGCGAAGGTCTCCAGGTCGCGCTGGTTGTCGATCCAGTCCTGCATCACCGTGGCGTCCTCGTGCAGCTGCGACGTGCTGCGCGCGGGGCGCACCGTGTACTTCGTGTCGTTCTTGGTGGAGCCCGAACGCTCGATGATGATGTCGAACCCAGTGATGGGGTGCGTGTACTCCCCGCCGGCGTCCTCGTCCTCCCGGAGCGCGACCAGCTGCTCGTGCACGAGCTTCCCGAACGCGAGCACCTTCGGCCCACCCTCCGGCTCCGACCGGTCGATGGCGTTGCAGAACACCCGGCGGCGCGCGAACAGCTCCCCCGCCAGGCGCTGATCCTCGTCGTTCCGACTGCCTCGCAGGGACTCCGCCTTGGCGCACGCAGGGCACGGGGAGCGGGCCTCCAGGCGCGGGCACACGAACACCGCCGGCCCCGAGGGGAGCTGGATGAAGTGCTGGTACACCGTGCGGAATGGGGACCGGCGGTTCACCGGCGGTGGGAGGATGCGCACCACGTTGCGCCCCTGCTTGAGCTTCAGGAAGTCCGCGCCCCCGCCGGCCTCCAGGTCCGCCTTCTCCTCGTGTGCGGCCGACTGCTCATAGCTCCCGAATTTGACCAAATTGCTGCTCATGACTTGCCTTCTTCCTTTTCTGCCTGTTCGGCTTTCGGCCGCGTTTTTCCTTTACCACCCGTGAAGCTTGATGCTCGCGCGCATCGACGCGGCTGCGTCCGCGTGCAGGGACGCGGCCTCGACGGTGAGGTGCCCCGCGAGGCGCGCGGCGGTGCGCGCTGCCCCGAACGCACCGGCGGCACGGCTCATCCGGGCGTTGCGGCGCATCCCCGACGCGGCCAGCTCCAGGTGACGCGCACCACGAATCAGGAGCTTCTCCTGTCGCCACGCCTGCCCAAGCTCGGTCACGTCTGCGACGGTCTCGATGAACATCAGCCCGCATCCCTTCCCGCACGCGAGTACTCGCGCACGACGGGGTCGTGGGCCATCTCCGCCCGGATGGTGGCGCCCAGGCTCACCAGCATCTCGCGCTTGGCTCGGATGGTGTCCACCACCCCGTACATCTCCATCTTCGATGCCTCCGCCGCATTCATCGCGCGGACGGCGGAGATGTAGTCCTCGTTGGAGTCGATGGCGGCCTCCACGACCGCCTCGGTCACACGACCGCCGGCCATCGCCAGGGCGTCACGCACCAGCGGTTGGAGGCGTGCGCGCGTGATGCTCACGTCCAGCTTCGCGTCCAGGTACGCCTTGTGTGCGACCGCGTAGCGCTGATTCCAGTACGCCAACACCCCGGGGAGCTGCGTGAACTCGCGGTTCATGTCCTCTGGCGCGACCCGCACGCAATCGCGCAAGTACGTGTCTGCGATTTCCCCCAGCTTCTCTTCGTGCGTTTCGTCCTGCAGCATCTTGCCTCGATTGCGTAGGTGGGTGAGGGAGGTCCGACCCTATCCGATGGGGTAGCCCACATCGGCGTCCCGAACCCACCTCACTTCAAGGTTTGTGCGCCGCTGGGCGCGGGGGGTACTCTTTCATGCTCCCCCAGCTCGGCCCAGCCTTCGCGTCGGCCACCAGCGGCACCCCCGCGAGCGACCAGGACTCCATCGTGGTCTTGGTGCTCCGGTGCACGTCTGGGAGCAGGTCCTCCCGCACCTCGAAGAGGAGCGCGTCGTGCACGGGCAAGACGAGCTTCACCGAGCCGTCGTTGAAGTCCCGTCGAATCCAGCGCACGCAGGCGGCGAGCGACGCAATGCAGTACTCGCTCGCCGACCCTTGGATGGGGGTGTTGTGGGCGCCGTTCCGCGCGACGCTGGCAACCCCGTCGTCGGGGTCGGCGATGCTCCACAGTGGTCGGCGACGTGCATGCTGGCCGTCCCACCACGTCCACGCGTGCCCATGTCGCAACGCGTAGTCGAGCTGCTCCTTTATCCACGCGGCGAGGCGGCGAAACTTCCCGAGCACTGCCTCGCGAATGCGGGCGGCCTGCGCGAAGGTGCAGCCGATGACGCCTGCGAGCGCGCCGTCACCCTGGCCGTAGAGCAGCCCGAAGTTGAACGCCTTCGCTTGGGATCGGTGCTTGTCCTGCACCTCCTCCGGGGGGATTCCCCACGCCTCGCGCGACACGAGCTGCGCGGTGCGCATGTGGTAGTCCAACCCCGCGTCGAAGATGGCGCGCATGTCCGGGTCGCCCGAAAGCGCGGCGGCCACGCGCAGCTCCAGCTGGCTGTAGTCCGCCTCGTAGAGCACGAACCCCGGGGGGGCGATGAACACGTCCCGTGCCATCTTCCCCTCCGGGGAGCCCGACGCACGCGGGATGTTCTGCAGGTTCGGGTCCGTGCACGACGTGCGCCCGCTCCGTGCCCCGTCGAGCTTGACGTTCGGGTGAATCCGTCCGTCCGCCCGCACGTGGTCCATCATCCCTGCGGCGTAGGTGCCGCGCATCTTGACGACCGCGCGGAAGTCGAGCAGCGCGCGTGGGAGGGGGTGCTTGTTGGCGAGCGCCTCCAGCACCTCCGAGTCCGTGGACCGCGCACCCCCCTCCGTCAGCTTCGGGGATGGTAGCCCGAGGGTGTCGAACAGCAGCGCCGCCACCTGCTGCGGGCTCGCCCAGTTGACGTCCCCGTATGCACCAAGAACGGCGCGTGCCGACGTCTCGCGTGTGGCCAGGTACTCGTCGAACGCACGAATCGCGTCCTTGCTCACCGCCACCCCCCACGCCTCCACGTCCACGAGCGCCTCTGCGGCTGGCTGGACGATGGTGCGCCACGTTCGGCGAAACGCTGGCTCGGCTGCGATGGCGGCCCCCTCCCGCACCCCGAGTCGCGCTGTCGCCACGGCGTCCCGCGCGTTGTACCTGGCGCAGGTGTCCTCGGGCATCATGCCGTACATCAACCGCTCAGGGGGGACACCCAGGTACAGCAGCGCCTCCAGATCTTGCGGGAGATGGATGCCAGGCACCAACGGCCCGGTCTTCGGCGGCTTTTTCAGCGCGCGCTTCACGCGCTTCACGGCGTCGTCCATCGCCGCGTGGGCCTCCTCCTTCATGCCGCCCATGCCGACCAGCTCCGCCATACGATCGAGCGCACCGTCCGCCTCGGGCTCCACCAGCTTGCGTTGCAGGCGAGTGTCCAGCACGCACGGCTCCACGCGCCAGCCGAACGCGGCGCGGAACGCGAGCTGGTCGTACTTCACGTTCTGCCCAGCCTTCGGGGTGTTCGGGTCCGTGAGCAGCGCCTGCAACGGCTGTAGGCACTCTGGCTGGGCCAGCGCCGTGGTGGACCACACCCACGCCTCGTCCACGCCGTCCGCGGCCAGTGACACGCTGATGATTCGAAACCCCGGGTCCCACATGACACCCACGGTCTCAACGTCGAACGCCACCCACGCGGCGTCTGCGAGCGCGTCGCATGCCGCGGCCGCGTCCGCTGCGGTCTCCACCACGTGCGCCATCGCGCCCCACGGCGCGTGGGGTGGGTCGGGGCACGTGAGCGCCCACTGTAGGTCCTCCTCCAGTGCCGCGCGCAAGAACCGATTGCGCAGAGCCGGCCCGGGCGCGGGCAGCACGAACACCGGAATGGGTGGCCCCCCGTTCACCCCCGCGAGCCACCCATACGCACGGCGCGCCAGCGCAGCAGTCACCGTGCGCCCAAGCACGGCTTGGGCGGCGAGCGCGCCGAACACGAGCACACGTGTGGGTGCCACCTCATCCACGGTGGAGGCCAGGAATGGGCGGCACGCAGCCACACTCTTCGGGCGCACCGCGGAAGCGCCGCCCTTGGGGTAGCACCGCACGGCGTAGTCGTAGGCAGCCGGACCGCGCCACCACCGCTTCACCAGGTCCTGCACGACCTTCCCCGCCATGCCCACGAACGGCAGGGCGCACGCGTCCTCATGCATCGTGGGCACCTCCCCCACCACGAGCAGGCCGCCCGCATCCCCCGCGGGAGGGAGGCATGGGTTGCGCGGCCCCTCGTGTAGCGGGCACGCCGTGCACGCGCGACCACCCGTCCCCCGTGGGGGGAGCGTGCCGCGGTTGACACGCTCCCCCACCTGCACCGCCGCCGGCGGCGCAACACCCCCCTCGTACAGCGGAAGGTGCCTCACGCCTCACCCCGCCAGGCTGCCTCGATGGCGAGGCGCACACGCTCGGGCACACCTGCGGGCGCGGCCAGTCGGTCGCGCCAGGTTTCGGTATCCCGCGTTGCCCGCAGCGTGCGCTCCAGCTCGGTCACATCCCCTCCAGGTCCATCACTTCCCAGGTGCGCCGTGCCCGACCGTCCAGGTCCTCCAGGCGCGCCAGCAACGGCACCTGCGACTGGATTCGGTGCAGCTCCGTAATCACCTGGTCCAGCCCCATCGACTGGGCCTGGACGAAATAGGTCATCACGTCGCGCAGCTTCTTCGCCTCCAGCACCGCCGTGGGGACCGCCTCCGGAACCACGGCGTCCGTAGGGAGCGCGGCTGGCGGAACCTCGGCAGCCGCCTCCGGTGGCGTTGCCTCTGCCACGGGGGCAAGTCCGTCATCACGTGTCGGCTCGGTGCGCTGGAACGTGTCCACCGATGCCGCCGGGTCGAGCGCCCGCGCAGCTCGCTTCGAGCGCTCTTTCGGCGCCTCCTTGGGCTCCTTCGGCTCCTTCGCGGGCACCGCCCGCGCAAGGGCTGCGATGGTGCCCTGGTCCACACGAGGCTGTGGAGATGGAAGCGCCGCTCCCGCTGGCACCAGCGGGAGCGCAAGCTGCGACGTCGGGGGCTCCGGCGGGGGGGCGTCCGTGGGGACAACACTCCGAGCGGGCGGGGCGTTGTCCCCGAAAAACGCGACCGGCGTCGCGGCGAGTAGCTCCAGCAGCCGCCACGCAACCATGGGGGGCAACGGACCGATGGTCAGCTTGCCGTCGGTGTCGTAGGACACGGCGGCCTCCTCGCCCGCAACCGTCGCCACCCCCGCAAACGCGCGCAGACGAACCATTCAGGCCACCGCCCCCTCTGCGCTCGGCGCGCTCTTGTACGGAGCCGCGGCCGCCGTGTCGACGGCGTGCGCCAGCGCCAACATGCCCTGCGCCCGCAGAAACTGCGCCGCGTCGGCGAGCAGCTCCTCCAGCGCGATGTCGTGTCCCAGCTGTTTCTTTTCGTCCACCATGCACCTCCGCCCCAAGGTTTGCGCGCTCATGCGGTGCTCGCACGCGCTTCCGCGGCCAGCCAGGCTGGGTCCACCTCGTCCGGGTCCAGGCAGGCGGGAAGACGAACGAAGCCCGCCCGCGCGCCGTCGAACCGCAGCCGCCAGGCGAGGGAGCGCCCCTCCTCCCAAGCATCCCCGTCCAGGACCACCACCACCGGGCGGCGCGCGGCAGCCAGCACCCCCACCTGCCCCTCGGACGGCTTCCCGAGCACAGCCACGGCGTCTGGCCAAAATGGGAAGCAGTCGAACACCCCCTCGACGACGAGGACCGGGGTCTCGGTCTCCTCCTGGAGCACGTCCCCATTGTAGACGAGCGACTGCCGCTGCATCCCCGACGCGTACAGGTACTTGCGTGGCACGTCGGGCACCCACGAGCGTCCGACCCACCCCGCGAGTACTCCGCCCGGCCCGTCGATGGGCACGACCACGCGACCAGCCATCGGACCGCGTGTGCACGCGCCGATGCGGGCAGCCTCCTGGATGCGCGCACCTACGTGGCGCGAGGCTAGGTACTCACGCGCGGGCTCGCACGCGTAGCTGTCCAGCCCCGGGGAGCACCACAACGGCACCCACTCCGCGGGCAGCGACGGTGGCGCCACCACTGGCTCCGGGGTTTCTAGGAGCCCCTCGAACCCCGCGAGCCACCCGTACGAGTCGCAGCGGAAGCACCCCCACTTCCCCGTCCGCGTGTTGAGGTGCAGGCACTGTCGGCGATCGACCTTGCCCACCGCCTCGACGCAGAACGGGCAGTTTGCGCGCACCGTGCCGCGCGAATTTGGGCGGCGCCCTGCCACCGCGAGCAGCACATCGTCGTCTTCGCCGCGCCTGTAGCTCACGGCACCTCGTCCGCAGCGGCCGAGCTGTCGAGCCCATTGGCGAGGTCAGCCTCGCAGTCGATGTCGACGAACAGCTCGTGTGGCCTTGGCAGGACCACCACCAGCCCCTTCGCCGCGGCCACCACGTGCGGGTCGCGCCCATCCTTGCTGCCGCTCACCGAGCGACCCCGACCGGCGTGGGCATCCCGCACGCGGCCTCACCGAATGCCCTGCGCGCGACCTTGCACGCCAGGCGTAGGCGGTCGTAGGAGATGCGGGCCGCAAGGGGGGTGCCGCAGCGTGCCCCAGCGTACGCGGCCAGCGGCTGCGCGGGACACAATCGCCGCGCATCGCGGAGCCGGTGCAGCGCGATGCGCGTGCACAGCCGCGCGTCGGTGAGCACCGCGCGGGGGGCGGCGTGCAGCTGGTACGTGCACAGCGCGCGTCCCTGGTCGCCAACGACGCCGAGTTGGAAGCTCCCCTCCCTGTAGGCCACGGCGACCATCAGGACCGCTTCCTCCCACGTCGCCCCCTCGCCCACAATGGCGTCCGCCAGCGCGGGGATGTCGGGCGCGTGCGGGCTCAACGTGCGCATGAGGAGCGCGATGATGATGGAGTCGAGATTCACAATTCACCTCTTCCGTTCGGTTGGCGTGGCGGTCACGCGCCACCACTGCGTTGGTCCTCGTACCAGGCGAAGAGGAGCGCGCCGAGCAGCGCGACCACGTACAGCACGGCGCGCGCGTTGGGGTCGTCCCAGAGCCTCATCGTGGCTCCCCCTCCTGCGCGCGGACCCACACCGCGAGCATCTCGACGAACAGGTCCATCGGCACGTGTGCGACGATCGGGCCGCTGTTGTCACGCGTCACCACCGCGTGCACGTACCCCCGCGCCGCCGGTGCTGCCTGCTGCGCCTGCGCGAGCGCGGCACGCCACGACGGCGCGGTGCCGTGCTTGCACTCGACCCACAGCGCCGGTGCGTCGAGCACCTGCACGTCGGGCACCTCGCCAGCGGCGCGCGCCTGCCCGATGCCGCGCCGCGCCCGCACACCTCCGGCCACCAGGCGCTGCGCCACCAGGCGCTCGAACGCGGCGCCCTTGTTCCGCTGCATGGCGCTCACGGCGTCACCCCAGCGATGTACCGCGCAAGGGTCTTCGCTGCGGCCACATACCCGCGCACCCGCTCCCTTACCACGTCGTCGGCGAGCCCCACGATGTCGGGCGGGTGCTCCACCCGTCGTCCCTGCAGCGCGTCCACCTGCGCCACCCGGCGGGCAAGCTCGTCGGCGAGCCTGGGGCGACCCAGGCACGCGCGACGCGCCTCGGCTCCGACGTCCTTCCCGTTCGCCCAGTCGATCACCAGCTGCTCGGCGAAGCGCCCGCATGCGCCGTGCTCGATGGCGTTCACAACCCAGGTCACATCGTCGTCGATGCGCCTCCCCGCGCCCCCCCGCGCAGCCGTCGCAGCGTGCGCACGCTGCTCCCGCAGCCACGCCTGCTTGTGGTGGTGGCTCGCGGCAATCTCCTCCGTGAGCGCCTCGATGAGCCCGCGCACCGCGGAGACGAGCATCGGCACGTACCCGCGCGCCTTCGCCATGAACAGCACGCTGGCGACCTCCGTCACCTCGGTGCCGTCGAAGCGGGTGACGCACCTGCGCGCCGCGGCACCCTCGCCCACCGTGCGCAGGTACCACTCCCCGGGCTGCGCGCAGGTGGCCGCGCGCGCGGCCTCGTCGACGCGCGCCGTGTCCACACACCGCCTGCGCAGGTGTGCGTCCAGCGCACCCTGAAACAACTCGTCCATCCTGTCCTCCTCTGCGCCCGCGGGCGCGGTCAAATCACCCCCACACCACCGAGGCTTGCGCGGCCTGCGCGGCAGCGAGCACCGTGTCCAGGTCGCGCAGGCGGCGCGACAACCGCGCCTCGTCCATGCCCGCGAAGACCACCCGCGCGTGCCCCGTGCCCGGGCCGCCGTGCGCGTACGCCGCCTGCTCGTGCTGCGCGAGCTGGTTGGTGGAAAGGGCGCGGACGATGCGCCGGCGGAGCGCGGGCAGCTGCGCGAGCGGCCACTCGCCGAAGGGCTCCGAGGTCTCGCCGAGGACATCGAGGACCGCGGCCGCGCTCACGTTCGCCATGTTCACCTCGGGCGCGCGCGGCACGTGCCGCTCCTCCAGCCCGTTGTCGCAGTACCCGCAGCGCGCGTCCGGGCTACACGCCCACTCCTCCCCCTCGCCGAACGTGCAGGGGACGCGCTCGACGTCGTGCCCCGCGCCCGCGACCGCGAAGGTGACGCTCACGAGGCCACCGCCGCCAGCTCGCGGGCGCCCGCGATGGTTGCGGTGACGCCGAGGAGCTGCCCCCCGCGGCGCACCTCGAAGGTGGTGCCCACCTTCGTGATGGTGACCGTGCTGGTGTGGAGGTTTCGGAGACCCTGAAGTTGCGCGGTGTTCATGGCTTGGCTTCCTTGGCTTAGGAGGGCTTCGTGCCCGGCGTGCGCCGGTGAAAGAGTTATGCCCTATGCGTGCGATAGGTGCAAACTCTTTTTTTCGGTTGTGGTGAGAAAGATTCGGGTACCCCAGAAACCCGCCTGTTTGGGGCACCCGCGGCTGGTCACAGCGCGGCCAACCCCGCGAAGCCTGCGTGCGCGTTGCCCCCACCGTGCGCGTCCTGCTCGCTGCGCGTGTCTGCCGCCAACGCGGCCGCAGCGAGCCCCGCGCGCAGGGGGACGAGCTTCGCTTTGAACGCGTCCAGGTTCGAGCCCAGGAGCGCCTCGTAGCGCGCCACCTTGGCTTCGAGCGCGTCCAGATCGGCCACCCGCGCTTCCCACCCGCGGCGCGTGGTGTAGGTGCCGTCGGCGAGCGCCTCGGCCAGCACCACCGCAGCGTCGCGCGCTTCGTTCTGCACCGCGTGCAGGATGGTCTCCACCGCGTCGGCGCTGCGCATCGCGGGCACCCGGAAAATCCGGGCGATGCCCACCGCGCGCAGGGTGCCGTCGATGCGGTCGAGCATCTCGGTGGCGTGGGGCGGCACGAAGTACACCCCGCCCTTCGGGCGAAGCGCAACCCCGTCGAGGCTGCTCGGCACCAGGCTCACGAGCCAGTCGCCGATGTCCGCGGCGAGCACGAGCCCCTGGTGCGCGACGAACCCCTGCGCGATGGACGCCTCGGTCTCGGGGTCGGCGTCGTGCACCCGCAGCGCCCCACCCTCGACCCGCGCACGCGCGCCGGTGTGGTGCTCCAGGCTGTCGTCGGTCGCGCGCTCGTCGACGAGCGCGTGGCCGCGGTCCTGCCCCAAGGGGCGCACCAGGCGGCGCTTCCCCGCGAGCGCGTGGAGAGCGCGCCGCAGCGCCCTGGCGGGCTTCGTGGGCTTCGGGAGCATCGTGGCGTCCCCCCCGCGAGCCTCCCAGGCGGCCACCAGGTCGGTGTGCGAGACGCTGCCGTGCAGCGCCCACATCACGATGTTGCCGGAGGGGGTGGTGGCGTCGGAGATGGCGATGATGTTGCTGTGGGTGGTCATGGTCGGCTTCTTTCTGGTGGGGCGTTTTTTGGGGTTGGTGGGGTGCGAGGGGGGCGGGCAGGCTGCTCACCCCCTCGCCGTCGCTCAGCTCCGGCGGCTGCGCCGCGCCTTCTGCCTCGTGGCTGCGACCGCTGCGGCTGCGCGCTCCTGTGCGGCCACCGCGGTCTGGCGCGCAGTCTCGACCGCCTCCGCGCGCCAGGCGCGCGCCAGGTTGAGGAGTCCGTGCAGCTCGTCGAGCCCCGCGGTGTAGTCCGCGTCGGGGGCGTGCACCGCGTAGACGCGCATCGCCAGCGAGAGGGGGAAGCCCGTGCGTGCCTCGTAAGCCACCTCCATCATCCGGAGGTAGGCGTCGTACTTCGTGGCCGCTTCCGCGAGGGAGCGCGCCGCGTAGGTGGGCTCGTCGACGTGCGCCTCCAACGCGCGGAGGCGCACCTCCACCCGCTCCAGGTCGCGCCGCATCCCGCTGACGTAGGAAATGTAGTTGCGCCGCGCGGCGTCGACCTCACTCGCCATCGTGAAGAGGAGCATGTCGGCGTCCGTGTCGAACCCTTTTCGCGCCGCCACCGCGGAGGTGGCGAAGGTCGCGAAAAGGAGCGTGGTGAGGGGGCTCGTGGTGGTGTTCATGGCTTTGGCTTCCTTGGCTTGGGGGGCTTCGTGCCCGGCGCTGCGCCGGTGAAAGAGTTATGCCCTATGCGTGCGATAGGTGCAAACTCTTTTTCGGGGTGTGGCGAGAAAGATTCGGGTATCCCAGAAACCCGCCTGTTCCTGGGGTAC